>Ga0307986_10000127_pt1 | contig 52912 bp, 50 predicted proteins | sample EllFjometageno82_FD_203170 | JGI IMG/M metagenome (GOLD analysis project Ga0307986, IMG submission 203170) | Marine microbial communities from Ellis Fjord, Antarctic Ocean - #82 | ecosystem: Environmental > Aquatic > Marine > Unclassified | place: Southern Ocean | collected 2014-10-09 | reverse complement strand
TTCTTTCCCACGCATAATGAGTAAATTTTTTTGATAATTTAATCATAAGTAAATCTCTATATGTTTTTGCTATAATTGAAGCGGCACCAATACATTTAATTTTTTCATCTCCTTTAATAATTGTCTTATAATTTTTTAGTCCTTTTGGAGCAAATGGACCATCTATTAGAATTTGCTCAGGTTTCTTTTTAAGTTTATCAATAGCTCTTTTCATTGAAAGTAGAGAAGCTTGCAAGATATTAATTTCGAATATTTCTTCAACGGAAGCAGTACCAATTGCATAATAAGAATTCTGTTTAATAATTTCTGCTATTTTAATTCTGTTTTGGAAATTGATTTTTTTTGAATCATTAATTAGTTTCAAATCGATTTTATTGTTGAGTATAACCGCAGCTGAAACTACAGGCCCTGCTAAACATCCTCTACCTACTTCATCTACACCAGCTATTAGCAAGTTATTTTCCAATATCAATTTTAAGATCTAAAATCTTTTTTCTAATCATTTTAAGATCTAGCCAGGACAGTTTCTTTTGATCGGGTTGTCTCATTAAAAAAGCAGGGTGAAAAGAAACAATAATTGAGGTGTTACAATTCCCTATTCTTTTTTCAATCCACGTACCCCTAACATCAGATATAACTTTGTCACTACCTATAATTGCATTTAAAGCAGTACTTCCTAAAAGAATTAAAATTTGAGGATTCATAATCTCTATATGTTTAATTAAGAAGGGCAGATAGCGAGCAATTTCTTTTTCAGTTGGGTTTCTATTTTCAGGTGGTCTGTAACTAACCACATTAGAAATATAAACATTATCCCTATGCAGGTTAATTGATAACAACATTTTATCTAATAATTCTCCTGTTCTACCAATAAACGGGACACCTTCTAAATCTTCATTTGCCCCTGGGCCTTCTCCTATAATCATTATCTTTGCATTAGGATTACCATCAGAAAAAACAATGTTATTTGAATTTTTTTTTAATTCACAATTTTTAATTTTACTTATCGAATCTTTAAGTTCTTGTAGTTTTTTACTTTTTGGACTTTTAATCGCTAAATTACTATTAATTTTATATCGATTTATAGCTTCATTCTCGTATATTAGGTTATGATTAATTAAACTATAATATTTAATTAGTTTTACTAATTTAGTATTAATTTTTTTTGTCATTTAAATAATTATGAAAAACTTAAAAGCTCATTTCAAGTTAATAATTTGTCTTTTTATATTCCTAAACATATCTAGTAGTGTTTTGACCAAAAATTTAGATAAATTTTCTAAAGCAGGTGATATCTCAAATTATTTTTCAGGCGTTCTATCTATACAAGATAATCAATATCAAAAATCTTATTCCTATTTAAAATCATTAAATAACTTAGAGGATGTTCATTATAATTATTCTCAATATTATCAATATTCTTTAGTAGCTCTTGGTAAATTTAAAGATGCCGCTAAATACTCTAAAAAATTAAAAAATAAAAAACTTGATAATTTTGAGAGTAATTTAATAAGCGCAGTTTTTTTCCTTGCAGATAAAGATTTTAGTAGCGCTTCGTTTTATTTAAAAGAATTAAAAAATAAAAACCAACCTGGGTCAATTCAAAATTTATTATCCACGTCTTTAAATGCTTGGATAAATTTTAGAAATACTACTAATCTTAATTCAGGTCTTAAGGTTTTAGACAGCATTCCTAAAAGGTTTGAAAATTTAAAAAAAATTCAAAAAACTTTTGCGTATTGTTATTTTGATTCACCACAAACAGATGAGCAGTTTAAACAATTAACGTCAAATCTAGAGGTCAACTATTCAAGATATCATTTTTTTCACTCAAATTATTTAATTTCAAAAAATAAAGAAAAAAAAACAAAAGAAGCGATCAAGTCTGCGCTCGATCAGTTTCCTAATAACTTAACACTTAATCAATTAAAATTAGATCTTGAAAAAAGAAAAGTATTTAATAATAAATTTGACTGTAAAAATTCATCAGACGTAATTGCTGAAATATTTTATGTAACCTCCAATGTATTAGCTTCACAAAATAATTATGTAGCGTCTAATTTTTATTTAAATTTGGCTAAATATTTAAATCCAAATTTTGTCTCATATGATACGCTACATGCAGAAAATCTTTTTCTTATTAAGGAATACAAGGATGCAGAAAAAATTTATATTGAAATAAAAAAGAAAGGTGCAGCTTATAGCTGGTATGCTTCAAAGCAAATAGCGTCAATTTTTTCTAGGCAAGATAAAAAAAAAGAAGCAGTAAATAGTCTAAATAAATCATTTAACAAAATAGTTAATCCTACAACATATGAAATATTTGATTATGCAGAATTTTTAAAAAATAATGAAAAGTATGAAGAATCAATTAAATATTACTCCAAAGTGTTAAATTTAATTGAAATTAAAGATGATCTATATTCACAGGTAATGGATGGTAGGGGCATTGCCTATGAGAGAACAGGTCAATGGAACAAAGCTGAAATCGATTTGCTAAAATCATTGAAAGCCACGCCCGACGATGCTTATGTAATTAATTATTTAGCTTATTCATGGATAGAAAAAGAAATTAATATTAAAAGATCTCTAGAAATGCTGAAAAAAGCAAATAGACTAAGACCAAACGACGGTTATATTATCGACTCTTTGGGGTGGGCTTTATTTAAATTAAAAAATTATAAAGAAGCAAAAAAATACTTAGAGCTTGCAATTAGATATATGGCTTCAGATCCTGTTGTTAACGATCACTATGCAGATTCACTCTGGATGAACAATAAAACACTACAAGCCAGATACTATTGGAATTATGTTTTGAAATTAGAAAAAACGGAAGAAAAATTAAAAAAAGAGATTAAACAAAAACTATTATTTGGACTTAAAAGTTAAATGATATTCGATGATTAAATCTTTTTCTAAAATCAACTTATTCTTAAAAGTTCTAAAAAAAAATAATAAAGGTCTTCACAATATACAATCCACAACAATGCTGACAGATCTATATGATGAGATTAGTATAAAAAAAATACAAAAAAAAAGAGATGAAGTGGTGTTTACCGGGCCTTTTAAAAAAAATATTAGTAGCAAGATAAATACAGTAACTAGCGTTTTATCAATACTTAGAGACCAAAACTTCATAACTTCTAATAAGAGGTACAAGATTGTTATAAATAAAAAAATTCCTGTATTTGCTGGCCTCGGTGGTGGCACAGGTAATGCCGTTGCTATAATTAAGTATTTTTTAAAAGACACAATAAACATAAAATTATTAAAAATATTTGAGAATAAAGTAGGATCTGACCTGAGACTATTTTTTCTTAATCATTCTTTTCAAGAAAATTTAGAGACAATAAAAGTATTCAAAAAAAAATATACTTTTTATTTTTTGATGGTTTACCCAAACATTAAAAGTTCAACAAAAAAAGTTTATTCGAAAGTAAAAAAATTTAATTTACCCCTAACAATCGATCCATCAAAAATAAATTCTAAAAAAAATTATCATAAATTCTTAATAAATGAAACTAACGACCTGCAGGAAATTGTAGAAAAAAAATACAAAATAATTCAAGAGATAGTAAATTTGATCAAGCTTCAAAAAAATTGTCTATTTTCAAGAATGACAGGTTCTGGCTCCGTTTGTTTTGGAACATTTTCTGATAGAAAATCAGCTAGTTTGGCAGCTAAGGTTTTAAAGAAGAAATTTCCTTATTATTGGCAAGCGCTCACAAAATCTATTTAATTGTTTATATTTATGGTATATCAAATCGATAATATTGGGGCATAGCCAAGCGGTAAGGCAGCGGTTTTTGATACCGTCATCCTAGGTTCGAATCCTAGTGCCCCAGCCAAAAAAAAATGGAAAAATTATCAAAAAACATAACTATTTTTTACAAGATAAAAAATTTTTTTTTTCCTTTTTACAAATCAAAAGATATAAAAAAATTATTTTATATTCTCGAGAAAGATAAGGCGAAAAATACTCAAGTTGCTATGCTAGTTGGTGGTTGTGTGAGAAATTTTTTAGCCGATGAAAACGTTGATGATATAGATATAGCATCGGTTTTCACTCCCGAAGAAATAAAAGAAAAGTTTAAAAATTCAAAATTTAAAGTTATAGACACTGGTATAGAGCATGGTTCAGTAACAGTTCTTATAAATTCAAGTAAATTTGAAATCACAACATTAAGGAAAGATATAAATGGTGACGGAAGGCATTCAGAGGTTTCATACATAGATGATTGGCAGCAAGATTCAGAGCGAAGAGACTTCACCATTAACGCAATCTATATGGATAGCAGGGGTAAAATATACGATCCACAAAATGGTAGGCACGATTTAAAGAAAAGAGAAATAAAATTTATTGGAGAGGCCGCCTCAAGAATAGAAGAAGACTATTTAAGAATAATTAGATTTATTAGATTTTCAATTCAATATAATTGTAAAGAATCTAACTTTAAAATAATTGAGTCCATTAAACATAACCTAAATGGAATAAAAAATCTTTCTAAGGAAAGAATTTTAAGTGAGCTTTACAAAATTTTTAAATTAAATAATATTAATAATCTCCTAGAGAATAAAGAAATTAAAAAAATTTTTTTAGTTCTTTTTCCTGAGTTTAAACACCTAGGTAGAATTGAAAATTTTTATTATTTGTTAAAAACGAATAATGCAACTCAAACGCCTGAAGTGATTTTCTCTTTGCTTTTAATAGGAGAAAAAGACAATTTTGAGTATTTCTGTCATAAATACAAAGTTTCTAATAAGTTAAAAAATGATTTAAACTTTATTGGAAATAACTACGCAAAGTTTAAAGAGGAAAAAAGTTATTTAAAAAAAGATCTTAAAAAAAATATTTACAAACTTGGAAAGACTAATATTAAAAAGTTAATAATTTTTATATATTGTGCGCAAAAAAAATTTTCGGTTAATTTATTAAAAAAAATAGTTAGTGAAATAGATGCAATCAAAATACCAAATTTTCCATTTAATGGACAGTATGTTAAAGCCCAAGGCTTAGAGGACGGTAAGAAAATTGGTTTTGCTCTTAGAAAACTAGAGGAAGAGTGGGTCGAAAATGATTTTAATTTAAAAGCAAAGGAAGCTATTTTTATTATCGATAAAGTAAAAAAATTAAATATACTGAATATCTAAAACTTCAAAAGTCTTCTCACCGGAAGGCGTCTCAACAACCACCATATCTTCAATATTTTTGGCTATAAGCGCTTTACCAATAGGAGATCTAAAATATATTAAATTTTTAGAGATATCAGCTTCATCCTTTCCTACAATTTTATAAGTTTTCTTTTTATCAACCTCTAAATCTTTGACAGTTACTGTTGAGCCAAAAATTACGTTACCATTATTTTCAATTTTTTTAATATCAATGACATTTGCTCTTGCGATAATATCATTTATTTCAATAACTCTACTTTCCATTTGGGCCTGCTGTTCTTTCGCAGCATGATACTCAGCATTTTCTTTTAAGTCACCATGAGACCGTGCCTCCGCAATTGCAGAAACAATCTGCGGTCTTTTTACATTTTTAAGTTGATCAAGTTCTAATTTAAGTTTCTCCAAACCTTCAACTGTAATCGGTTCTTTATTCATAATATTTATATTTATTTTTATTTTTTTATAACAAATCTTGAAGTAAAATCTATTTTAAATAAAGCAATTGGTTTTTTAAAAAAATATCGATCGACTGCCTTTTTTGCACCATTCCAGTAACCATAATCATCAATAATCAAAATACCGTCTTTTACCAAAAGTGGAAATAATACTTCTAATTCTATTTTAGTGCTTTCATACCAGTCAGTATCCAGTCTTAAAACTGAAATTTTTTTGGGGATATTTCTCTTTATTTCAAGGGTTTCTTCAACTGGACCCTTTATGCAAAATAAATTTTTATTGGGTCTAGTATTTTTTTCATAATTTTTTATTACATCTTCTAACGAACATTCTGCTAAAACTATGTTTTTTTTAGGATCAACTTTTTTTTTCTTCAAGGTACGTAAAATTTTCTTTGCATCTTTTTTTTCAAACGTAAAATCAAATTTGCCAGGTTCGGTCATGCCTTTAAAAGTGTCATAGGCATATATTTTTTTTTTAATATTTAGTTTTTCAATCATTTTTTGAAATAAAATTAAATTTCCACCCTTCCAAACTCCGCATTCTACAAAATCACCTTGAATTTTGTTGTTTTTAATCTGCTCAATAGCCTTTATTAAAAAATACATTCTCTCAAAGCCAGTCATTGAATACTGAGAGCAAATATTGAGAATTGACTTTTCAAATTTAGAGATACCAACAAATCCATCACTCCAATTACTTTTTTCTATCTTTATTAATCTATATCCAAATTTTTTTGATATTGAATTTACAGTTTTAGCTATTCTGTTCATTGATAATTTACTTCCATTTAGCTTGAGGTGGCAAAGACATTAAAATTGAATCAACATTACCACCCGAGTTTAATCCAAACTTTGTACCTCTATCATACAAAAGATTAAATTCAACATATCTTCCTCTTTTATACAGCTGTTGTTCTTTATCTTTTTTACTCCATTTTAATTTTTTTTTATTTATGATTATATTTTTTGATATGTTTATAAAGCCTAAGCCCAAGTCTTGTACAAATTTAAAATTCTTTTCCCAATTTTTCGTTTCGTAGTCAAAAAAAATACCTCCTATTCCTCGTGGCTCTTTTCTATGAGGTAAATAAAAATAAGTATCACACCACTTTTTATATTTATTAAAATTCTTATGATTAGATTTACATATCTCCTTTAATTTTCGGTGAATAATTAATTTTTCTTTTTTATCTTTAAAACTTGGTGTTACATCCATCCCACCACCAAACCATTCTTTAGATGTTGTAATAAATCTAGTATTAAAATGCAAAGCTGGTATTTTAGGATTTTTCATATGGGCAACAACAGAAATTCCAGAAGCCCAATATTTTCCATTTTCTTCTGCTCCTAAAATTTTTGATCTAAATATTTTTTCAAACTGACCAGAAACAGTTGATTGATTCACTCCAACTTTATCAAACAATTCACCACCTTTTAAGAGATAAGAAGTTCCACCACCTTCTTTTTTATGAGTTTTATTCCATTTTTTTTTAATAAATACTTTTGTTTTTTTCCTATTCTTTTTACTAGCTTCATTTTCAAGTAATTGAAATTGATTAATAATTTTATCTTGCAAAGACTTAAACCAGTCACTAGTAATTTTTTTTCTTTTTTCTATTAAGTTTTTCATTTAAAAAAGTTATTTTGCCTAAGAGCTTCTGAAGCAACTATTGCAACAGTCATTGCTATATTAAGCGATCTTGCTTTTCCACTCAAGGGTACTTTCAATTTATCTTTAATCACTTTATGAATTTCATCTGGTACCCCAGCACTTTCTCTACCGAAAAGTAGAAAGTCATTTTTTTTAAATCTAAATTGATGATAAATTTTTTTTGATTTAGTTGTCATTAGGATTATCCTAGATTTTGTGTTTTTTTTTGTAAAACTCTCAAAGTCTAGATGCCTGACTATCTGACTCAGTTTAATATAATCCATAGCCACTCTTTTAAACCTTGAGTCGTCTAAATTAAATCCACATGGTTCAATAATATGAATCTTTAAGTTTAAACAAGCCGCCAATCTAACAATAGCAGCTGTATTTTGGGGTATATCTGGTTTATAAAGTACTATATTTATCATTATTAGTTAATTTATGTGTCACTCTGACCCTAGAAAAACAACAAGATTAGTTTTAATTAAACAATCTATAATAATAAATAGTTAATTATGAGCAAACAAGAAGATAAAAAAGACAGAAGAGATTTTCTATTTACAGCTAGTTATACTGTTGGAGCAGTAGGTATAGGTGCAACTATATGGCCACTTATCCACCAAATGAATCCGGACGAGTCAGTTAAAGCATTAGCTACCACGGAGGTTGACATAAGCCAAGTTGAGTCAGGAAAATCAATTACAGTTTTATGGAGAGGAAAGCCAATTTTTATTAAAAGAAGGACTCCTGAAGAAATTCAAGAAGCTAAGTCAGTCGAGTTAAAAGACTTACCTGACCCACAAAAAGATGAAGAAAGAGTTAAAGAAGGAAAAAATGAATGGTTAGTTATGGTAGGAGTTTGCACACATTTGGGATGTGTACCTTTAAAAGACAAAGGAGATTTTAATGGTTGGTTCTGTCCGTGTCACGGTTCTCATTACGATATTTCAGGAAGAGTTAGAAAAGGGCCTGCGCCAAAAAATATGGAAATACCAAAGTATGAATTTGTAGATAACAACACAATCAGGATTGGATAATAAAAATGAGCGAACATGAATACGTACCTAGTTCTAAAGCTGGAAAGTGGTTTAACGATAGGCTTCCACTCTTATCTTTGGGTGCACACTTATCTGAATATCCAACCCCTAAAAATTTAAATTATTGGTGGACATTTGGAGGAATACTAACCTTTTGTTTAATCACACAAATAGTTACAGGCATAGTTTTAGCAATGCATTATGTTGCCCATGCAGATCTTGCGTTTGAAAGTGTTGAAAAAATAATGAGAGATGTAAACTATGGGTGGCTTATTAGATACATACATAGCAACGGTGCATCGATGTTTTTTCTTGCTGTCTATATACATATCTTTAGATCTTTATTTTTTGGTTCATTCAAATCACCAAGAGAACTAATTTGGATTATTGGAATGTTAATTTATATTTTAATGATGGCCGCAGCTTTTATGGGTTATGTATTACCTTGGGGACAGATGAGTTTCTGGGGAGCAACAGTTATTACTAATTTATTTAGTGCCATCCCTTTAGTTGGAGAAAGTGTAGTTACATGGTTATGGGGAGGTTACTCTGTTGACAATCCAACTCTTACTCGTTTTTTTAGTCTCCATTACTTAATTCCATTTTTAATATTAGGCCTAGTAGTTTTACATATATGGGCTTTACACATACCTGGAAACAACAATCCTATTGGGATAGACATTAAAAAACCTTCAAAGGATACCGTACCTTTTCATCCCTATATTACAGTCAAAGATATCTTTGCTTTGTTGATGTTTATGATTATTTTTGCTGGCTTCGTATTTTTTTCACCAAATGTTTTAGGACATGCGGATAATTATATTCCAGCTAATCCGCTCGTAACGCCAGCTCATATCGTTCCTGAATGGTACTTGTTACCGTTCTATGCAATTTTAAGATCTGTTCCAGATAAATTAGGTGGTGTCATATTAATGTTTGGAGCCTTATTTGTTTTAATAATTTTACCTTGGCTCGATACTAGCAAAGTTAGATCGGCAACATTTAGACCTATGTATAGGCAGTTTTTTTGGATCTTCGTAGTCGATGTACTTGCTCTTGGTTATTTAGGGGCGATGCCTGCCGAGGGTATTTATTTGTTTTTAGCACGAGTAGCAACTACCTACTATTTCCTGCACTTTATTGTTGTTTTACCAGCCCTAGGGTTTTTTGAGAAAACAGATCCGCTACCAGCAAGTATTTCAGAACCTGTTTTAACTGGTGGTTTTAGCGCTGTGCCAACTAGGTCAGACAAAATAATAAATGAAAAAAAATAGCTTTATAAAATTATTAGTAACTATTTTAATAACAACCTTTTTTTTTGGAAAGGCATACTCTTCAAGTAAAGACTTGTTAAAAATTGACTGGAGTTTTGCCGGCCTCACAGGAAAATTTGAAAGAGATTCTCTACAAAGAGGATATCAAGTTTACAAAGAAGTATGTTCATCATGCCACTCAATGAAATATTTAAGTTACCGAAACCTAGGTCAAAAAGGTGGACCTGAATTTACTTTAGAAGAAGTTAAAGCCATTGCAGCTAGTTATGAAGTTGAAGATGGCCCAAATAGTGAAGGTGAAATGTATGAAAGACCAGGAAGACCTTCCGATCATTTTGTAAACCCTTATCCAAATGATAACGCTGCCATTGCAGCTAATGGTGGAGCATATCCACCTGACATGTCAGTTTTAGCGAAAGCAAGGACAGGGGGCGCAAACTATATTTACTCAATATTAATGGGCTATGAAGAAAAACCAACTGGTTTTGTTTTAGACGAGGGTGTCTATTACAATAAATACATGGATGGAAATAAAATAAAAATGATGAGTCCATTATCAGACGACTTAATAGAATATACAGATGGAACTAATGCTACACAAGCCCAAATGGCAAAAGACGTTACAACATTTCTTACCTGGGCCGCTGAACCTCATTTAGAGGCAAGGCACAGAACAGGAACTAAGGTTATTATATACTTAATTATAATGGCAACTCTTGTTTACTTTAGTATGAAGAAAATATGGTCAAGGGTTGACGCGGAAAAATAATACATCTCCATCTTTAACAATATAATCTTTTCCTTCTATTCTTAATTTACCATTTTCTTTACATTTTTCAGAACTACCGTATTTAATAAAATCATCACAAGAAACAGCTTCAGCTCGTATGAAATTTTTTTCAAAATCAGTATGTATTACAGCCGCTGCCTGAGGAGCTAAAGTATTTTTTTTTACTGTCCAAGCTCTACTTTCTTCAGGTCCTGATGTAAAATAAGTATCTAGATTTAATAAATCATAACCTTCTCTAATTAATTTAATCAAACCAGTTTTACCCAGACCAATTTCTCTCATGAAAGTTTCTCTTTCATCATTGTCTAGACCCATAATTTGATCTTCTATATCTGCACAAATTATTATTACTTTTTCATTTAGAAATTTACTTTTAACAACTGCTGTGTAGTCATTACCTGTTGCAAGACTTTCTTCGTCTACATTACAAACTATGATTTTAGGCTTGAGACTAAGTAATCCTAACTGATTTAAAATTTTTATTTCCTCCTCAATGAATGAATCTGAATCCTCTTCACCTTTATTTAATGATTCTAGTTTTTTTTCTAAAGTCTGAACTTCCTTAGGGTTTAGTAATTTTTTTTTTCCTTTTTCTAATTTTTTTTGAATCATATCTATATCTGACAAGAGAATTTCTGTTTTTATAGTTTCTAAATCATCTAAAGGATTGATTTTAGAATTTACATGAGTAATTTCTGCAGAATCAAAGCATCTGACTAGATGAATAATTGCGTCCACTTCTCTTATGTGTGAGAGAAATTTATTTCCTAAACCTTCTCCTTTAGAAGCTCCTTTAACCAAACCTGCAATATCAACAAAAGTTATATTAGTAAAAATTTTTTTTTTAGAATTTGATAATTTTGCTAATTGGTCAAGCCTCCTATCAGGAACGTCAACTATACCAATATTCGGATCTATTGTGCAAAAAGGAAAATTTGCTGCCTCAGCATTTTTTGAGGCTGTTAAAGCGTTAAACAAAGTAGACTTACCAACATTAGGCAAACCCACAATGCCACACTTAAAACCCATTTAGATTAAAGTTAATAAATTAGAGTTAACTTTACTTGAAAATAGATCTATTTTTTTTTCTAATAATACCGGTATTAACTCAACTATATTGTCGGCAATTTCTTTAATTTGATCTTCTTCATCTTCTTTAAAATCTTCAAGAACATGATTGTTTACTTTTTTTTTATTTTTTGGGTGTCCTATTCCAATTCGTACTCGAGAATAATCTTTGCCAATAAACTTATCAATCGACTCAATGCCGTGATGGCCAGCACTACTTCCACCAAATTTAGCTTTTATTTTTCCAAAATCAATATCTAAATCATCATGAAAAACGGTTACATCCTTTGCGTCAATTTTAAAATAATCTATTAGTTCTTTAATAGCTGTTCCTGAGTTATTCATAAATGTCAGAGGCTTAATTGCATATACTTTGTGCGCGCTAATAAGCCCTGTTGTAAGAAGACCTTTAAATTTTGGTTTTTGTTTTGAAAGTTTAAAATGAGCATTAATTGCATCAATAATTTTAAAACCAATATTATGTCGATTATTGATATCTTTAGGTCCTGGATTCCCTAAGCCAACGAGTAATAGCATATTTAATTATTTTTTTTCAGGCTGTTTTTTTTCTGTAGCTTGAGCTTTATCATCTTTTTTAACTGTTGAACCTTCTTTGCCTTCAGCAGGCTTAGTTCCATCAGCACCAGCTACCACTGGTTCAGCTCCTTCAGCTCCTTCAGTTCCTGTAGCCACCTCACCATCAGCAGGTTTTTCTGGTTCTTTCATGACAGTAGGTGCCGCCACTGTAGCAATAACAAAATCTCTTCCAGTAATTGTAGGTGTCACGTTCTCAGGAAGCTTAATAAAAGATATTTTTATACTAGAACCAATTTCTAAACCTTTCAGATCAATAATAATTTCTTCAGGAATTTTTTCAGCTGGGCATTTAAGTTCAACTTTTCGTCTTACGATGTTTAAAACACCACCAACTTTTAGTCCCGGACAATCATTACTGTTAATAAATTTTACTGGTATTTCCAGAACTATTTTTGTTCCAGGAACAACTCTCATCAAATCAATATGAATAGGTTCGTCTGAAATTACATTATAGGCGACATCTCTTGGAATTACTTTTAGTTTATTTCCATCTAAATCAAGATCAAGCACAGAAGATAAAAAAGATTCTGAATTTAAAATATTTTTAATAAGCTTTTTCTCTATAGAAATTTTAGCATTAGTATCTTTGCCTCCATATAGTATGCCAGGTATGAACCCACTCTCTCTAAGCTTATTTAGCTGACCACTGGTAGTAGTATCTCTTTTAGTTGCTTTTAAATTATTCATGTTTTTAATTGGATGCGCTATTTAACTTAAGTTACTCTATAAAACAAGTATTAATTAAACAAATCAGAGACAGATGTTGAATTTGAAATCCTATTTATTGCTTCTGCCATAAGAGGAGCTATAGAAATAACCTCAATTTTACTATTATTTTTTATTTTTAAAGAATTATCTATAGAATCTGTAATGATTAGTTTTTTAATTTTTGATTTTTTTATTTTCTCAGCGGCATCACCGCTTAAAACAGCATGTGTAATAAAAACATAAACATCAAGAGCGCCTGCTTTTTTTAAAGCTTCTACAGCATTAACAATTGTTCCACCACTATCAATAATGTCATCAACTATAATACAATTTTTACCTTTAACGTCTCCAATAATATTCATAACTTCTGATTTGCCTGGCTCAGGTCTTCTCTTATCTATAATTGCTAGGTCAGCTTTTATCTTAGTTGCTAAACCCCTAGTTCTTTGAACCCCACCAATATCTGGCGATACACAGATAAGTTTTTTAGATTTGAATTTTTTTTTAATATATCTCGCGAATAAAGGTGTGGTAAATAAATTGTCTACAGGGATGTCAAAAAAGCCTTGTATCTGGCCAGCATGCAAATCAACAGTAACTATTCTATTTGCCCCAGCATTAGTAATTAAATTAGAAACAACTTTAGCTGATATAGAAGTTCTTGGTGCAACTTTTCTATCTTGCCTAGCGTAACCAAAGTAAGGAATCACAGCAGTAATATTTTTAGCGGAAGATCTTCTCAAAGCATCGATACATAAAAGCAATTCCATAATATTATCATTGGCAGGCGTAGAAGTTGATTGTATTACAAAAACACTATTTCCTCTTATGTTTTCATTTATTTCTATATAGATTTCGCCATCAGCAAATCTTTTAATATTTGTATTAATTAGTTTCAGCTTAAGCTGCTTAGAAATTTGTTTGCATAATCTAGGATTACTAGTTCCAGATAAAATTTTCATGAAGATAATATTCTTATACAGTTAAATATTTACGTTTTCAAACAAATTAATCATTAATTAAGCTTATTACAGAAATACATCTACCATAGTCATTTTCACCCATTTGTTTTGATCGGCGAAAACTGAAAAAATTTTTATTTTCTGAATAAGTATCAGAATCGATATTTTCAATGTGATTTACTTCTAGCTTTTCAAATTTTGAATTTATATATTTTCTTAAATTAAATAAAAACTTATCTTTTTTAGTCGGTATGAAAAACTCTTTATTTTGTTTAGATTCTTGAGCAAACCTAACGTAAAACTCTTGACCAACTTCATAATTATTTACGTTTATACAAGGTCCTATCGCCACATTAATTTTTCCATTTTTATTTATTTTAATAATTTCTTTAAGGGTGTTCTCTATAATTCCATTAATTGCGCCCTTCCACCCTGCGTGAATAGATCCAATAGTTTGATTAACTTCATCGTAGATTAATATAGGAACGCAATCAGCTGTAAGAACTGAAATAGCAACATTTTTTTGATTTGTAACTAAAGCATCTGAATTAATTCTTTGAATATGTTTATTGGTACTATTTATTACAACAACTTTATTGCTATGTGTCTGATTCATTGTAAATAAATTCTCATTACTAAGCCCTATTTTTTTTGAAACTATATTTAAATTTTTTAAAACATTTTCTTTTTTATCACCTGAACCTAGGCCACAATTTAAACTGCTATAAATTCCTTGAGACACACCTCCATTTTTTGAAAAAAAACAATGATTAATATTGTTAAATTTTTTTAGTTTATTTGAAAAAAACATTAAAGAAATCCTGTTAAAAATTTTTTTTTAAGTTTATAGGCAAAAAATACTTTAAATAATTCACCCATCTGTTTTGAGCTTAAAAGCCTTTGAAGCCTGTAGTAAGTATCTGATTTTTCTTGAAAATTCATTTTTTTAGCCAGTGCTTCAGCTCTATTAATAATACCCATTTTTTTTAAAAAAAACTGCTGTGTAACTATACTATTTGTCCTGAGATTATTTATTTTAAAATAAGTTTTAAGTAAATTAAAGTTTACCAAAGAAGTTATGTCAGCATTCCCAATATTTTTAAATAGCATATTTTTTTTATGATTTTTTACTGATTGCAGAGTGTCACTATTTTTTTGTTTTAAAAAACCATAATCTATTAAAAGCAATCCCCCGTTTAGTTTTTTAATGATAGCTGTTATCGAGTCTAGTTCTTTAAGACCTTGTTTTGGAAACTCAATAAAAGTTTGATTTTTAATAAGATTAAATTTTTTTAATTCTTTTATATTTTTTAAATTAGTTTTTTCCCACACTGTTTTAATTATTGAGTTATTTTCTAATTTTACATATTTTTCATATATCGTATTGTTAATTTTCTTAAATTGTTTTATAGGAATCGCGTCAAAAAATTCATTTCCTAAAAAAATAATTGGTCCAGATTTGATGTTATCAAAGCTTTTAATCCACTTTACTTTTTGGCCAAAGAGATTTTTTTTTTGGACTTTTTTTAAGTTTTCACTTTTTTCATATAAAGAAATATTAACTGAGTCAAAAAAAACAGGAAATTTTTTAAATACCTTTATTAACGTTGAGCACATTCTCCCAGTACCCGGTCCAAGTTCTACGATATTAAATATTTTAGGTTTTTTTAAATGTTCCCATAAACAGACAACCCATAAAGCAAGCACTTCACCGAACATAAAAGAAATTTCTGGCGAAGTGATAAAGTCACCATACTTTCCAATAGGAATTTTTTTAGAGTAGTACCCATGCTTTCTGTCATACAAAGCATTTTCAATAAATTTCTCTATTGGAATTTTTTTTGATTTAGGAAAATATTTATTGATTGATTTCATCTTTTTTGTTTTTTCCTAACATAAATAGACCTACTACAATCATGCTAAAGCTCAGGATAGAACCCATGCTAAATAAATTGAACAAATATCCAATTTGTATATCAGGCTCCCTAAAATGTTCAGCCAGTATTCTAAACAAGCCATATAGAATCATAAATATACTTGAGCAGTAACCAATTCTAATATTATTTTTTAAAATTATAGTGATTAAAATAAAAAAAAGTATGACCCCTTCAAGTAATGCTTCATATATTTGAGAAGGGTGTCTTGGCACCATATCTATTTTTGGAAAAATGACCGACCAATAAAATTCACTTGGTTTTCCATAAAGTTCTCCATTTATAAAATTTGCTATTCTACCGAAGAAAATACCAAGAGGAGCGACACTTGCAATAATGTCTAAGAAAAAAAGTGTATTTATTTTTACTTTCCTTGAAAAAAAATATGTGCCTATAATCACGCCCATTAAAGCCCCATGAAAAGACATGCCACCTTCCCAAATTTTAAAAACATCAATAGGGTTGTCTAAATAATAAGATAAGTTATAAAAAATTATATATCCAATTCTACCTCCAACTATTATCGAAATAATTATATAACTGACTAAATCATCAAAAAGATCGATGTCAAAAAATATAACTTTATTTCTAATTTTATAAGAAATTATTTTTTTTGCCACCCACCAACCAATTAAAACTCCTAAAATATACGCAAGTGAATACCATCTGATTTCAAGAAAGCCAAAATTAATTAAAACAGGGTTTAAATCATGAATATACATAGGAGAGTTTATATCATAATTGATATTATTTTTCTTATCAATTAAGATTAACTATGAATAATTCTGAAAAAGTTTTAAAAATTCTATCTAATTTTATAGAAACTGGAATCCTGACATCCCAAGACGCTAAAAGAGAATTAATTACTAATTTAAAATTCAAGAGAGATAATCTAGTTGATAAACTTCAACTTGTTTCAAGAGAAGAATTTAATATTTTAAAAAAATTAATTGAGAAACAGCAAAAGCAAATAAATTTATTAAAAAAATTAAAAAAAACTAAAAAGGCAAAGAAATTCTAACTTGTAACCCTTTGTGCTTACTTTCGTTTAGCTCAATATTACCGCCATGTGATCTGATGATATCTTCAGAAATAGACATACCAAGACCAACACCTACTTGATTTAAATTTCTGCTGCTATCAAGTCGATAAAAAGGTTTAAACACATTCTTATAATGATTGATTGGAATTCCTGGGCCATCGTCATCTATAAAAATATTCACTCTATTAGCTGTGCTCTTTACAGTGACATAAACATTAGTTGCGTAATTTAAGCCATTCTCAATAATGTTATTAAAACAACGTTTTAAAGAAATCTTTCTTGCAACAAAAATTATTTCTTTTGAAAAGCTAAAGTGTAAATTTTTATTATTTTTTTCATTTATAATTTCTTTAAAAATATTATTGATATTTATAGCTACACTCTCTTCTTGGACTTGCGACTTTGCAAAGTGCAGATAACTATTTAGCATACTTTCCATTTCATCTATGTCTTTCGACATTTTTATGGAAATCTCTTTCTGATCTAACATAGCCAATTGCAGTTTTAGCCTTGTTAATGGTGTTCTAAGATCGTGACTAATACCTGACAGCATTTCAGATCTTTGTTTTAAATGTCTATCAATTCTTTTCGCCATCCGATCAAATTCATAAGCAGCTTTTCTAATTTCCAAAGCTCCTGAAGGACTAATGCCAGTTACAAAATCTCCTTTACCAAATCTTTCTGCTGCTTTGGACAAATTTAGAATTGGTTTTGTTTGGTTTTTTAGAAAAATTATTGCAATGGAAATTAATAAAAATGATGGAAGGGTAATCCATAAAATAAACAATCTTACTGATGAAGGGGCTATTTTTTCTTTAGGAAATAAAATTTGAATAATTTTATCATTAGATTTTACTTTAATTTCAACAATATCTTCATACGCAATAGTATCAAACCAATAATTTGTACTTCCAAACACACTCTTTAATTCACGTCTTAAAGACCTATCCATTGGACTATATTTTCTCTCCTTACTCACTTTAGGTAATTTTTCTTTTTTTATGTTAATTGTAAAATCAAAGTTATGCTTAAATTGTTCTGTAAGATAATCTATTTGATTTTGATCATCACCAGTATAAACATCTGATAAAGTTTTTATTTCCCCAACCAAAGATCTTGTTAATCCTTTATTTGACTTAATCCAAATACTGTCAAAAAAAACTATAGTTATTATAATTTGTAAAATAATAGTAGGCGCTGCTACAATTATTAAGGACCTGTAAAATAATCCCTTTGGTAAAATTTTTTTTAGGATATTATTCAACCCAAAGGACATAACCTGAACCTCTTATTGTTTGTAAATATTTTGGATTTTTAGGATTAATTTCTATTTTTTGTCTAAGTCTAGTAATCATTACATCAATTGATCTTTCCTGACTAATATTTGATATTTCTCCTATTTGCAATCTAGAGTAAGTTTTTCCAGGATTAGACAACATCTCAAGCAAAATTTTTTTTTCTGGATTATTTATCTTACTAGTTTTACTTTTTAATTCTATAGACATCTTGTTCAAATCAACTTTAGCATCACCAATTCTATTAATTTTACCAAGATCAATCTTACCAACTTTTTTAATGATATTTTTAATTCTCAATAAAAGTTCTTTAGGCTCAAAAGGCTTGCCTAAATAATCATCCGCTCCAAGTTCTAGTCCTTCAATTCTATTTTCAACCTCTCCTTTTGCAGTCAATAGTATAATAGGTATGTTTGAATTTTTCTTTATTTCTTTAGTTAACTCAAAACCATCCTGACCTGGCATCATTACATCTAAAACTATTAAATCAAATTTAAAATATTCCATTCTGGTTTTTGCTTCTTCAGCACTATTTCCAGTTGATACAATAAATCCTTTTTCATTAAGATACTCTTTTACCAGCTCTCTAATTCTATCGTCATCATCAACTACTAATATGTGATATTTAATTTTTTCCATCTATAATCTTATTTAACACTTCTTTAAATTTTATTACTGATTCTGGCTCTGAGTTTTTAAAAGCACCAACAATTCTTTTTTTTTGTGTTTCATAAATTTTGCTAAAAAAAATTTTTCCGTCTCTATCTAAAAAAAGATTTTTTTTTCTTGTATCTTCTCTATCTTTGACCTGTTTTATCATCTTTGATTTCAATAAGTCTCTTAAAACTCTATTTAAGCTTTGTTTAGTTATTTTGAGCTGAAACATCAACTCCCCTAAATTAGTACCAGGATTTCGTTCTATTAAATTTAAAGCTCTTAGATGTGCAGGGCCAAATGAGTTTTTTTCAAGTATTTCTTTTGGATCTGAGAAAGTTTCTCTATAAGCATAAAAAAGCAACTGAATGAAATCTTTAATTTGTTCATCTTTTAAGTAAAGTAGCTCTTTCATAATTGGTAAGTTATATTGACTTATTGTAATAAGAAATATACTTTTTTGTAACAAAAAAATCGTTATATTCTTATTATATGGAAACAATTCCTTACGACAAAAGATCAGGTAAAATCTGGTTAAATGGTAAAAATGTTAACTGGTCAGAAGCTAAAGTTCACGTTTTAAGTCACGGACTGCATTACGCAAGCTCTGTTTTTGAAGGTGTAAGAGTTTATGACGGAGAAGTCTTCAAATTAAAAGAACATACAGACAGACTATTTTATTCTGCAAAAAGAATGGGCATGGACGTTCCTTACAGCATTGATGAAATTAACAAAGCGACAAAAGAGATTGTAAATATTCAAAAAACTCACAACGGTTATATAAGACCGGTAATTTGGCGAGGGAGTGAGATGATGGCAATTTCAGCTCAAAAAAATAAAATTAATGTTGCTATCGCTACATGGGAATGGGGTTCTTATTTTGACCCAAAACTTAAAATCGAAGGAATAAAATTAAATATATCATCTTGGAGAAGGCCGTCACCAGATTCTATACCCTGGGATACTAAAGCCGCAGGATTGTATATGATTTGCACACTATCCAAACATGAAGCGGAAGCTAAAGGATATGTAGATTCTTTGATGTTGGATCATGAGGGAAATGTGGCTGAAGCAACTGGCGCAAATATATTTTTTAAAAATACTGCCGGAGAATTACACACACCAATACCAGATTCTTTTTTAGATGGAATTACTAGACGATGTGTAATCGACATTGCAAAATCTAAAGGCATTAAAGTAATAGAAAGAAAAATTAAATTAGATGATATGTCTGATTTTGTGGGTTGTTTTTTAACTGGTACAGCTGCTGAGGTTACACCTGTTGCAAGTATAGGCGAATATAATTTCAAGGTTTGTAATATAATTACTGAACTTTCTGACAGTTATCAAGGACTAGTAAGAAAAAAGAAAAATGCTGCTTAATTTTTTTTTGCAATAATCAATACAGACCAGGCAAGACTCTTGAAGTATTTAATTTTAAAAAAATAGTAATCTAACTTAGAAATTATTTTAAAAATAAATGATTTTTGTGGGTTTTTATAAAATAAAAAAAAGACTAAGGTAAAAAAACCATAATACTTAATTGTTACTTTTTCAAACAAAGAATTGATAAAATCAAAATCATTTTTCAAAAAAGGATGCTCATCTTCTGACCTAGATTTTGGTGTCAGTTTTCTATAAAAATTTATTAAAGCATTCGTTCCTAATGGTTCTAAAAAAACCATTTCACCATTATTTTTTAAAATTCTATTAATTTCACTTACTGATTTTTTTAAATTCAAATGATGTAGTATTCCTGATCCAAAAACTAAATCAAATGTTTCTGCTTTAAATTTCGTTTCTTCACAATTATCAACTGAGTAATCTATTTCAAGATTTGAGTTTTTAGCATTTTCTATAGCCTTATTTACAGAAACCTCAGATATATCTATACCAAACAATTTTAATGGGTTTGAGGCAGCAACTTTCTGTGAAACATTTCCAGCACCACAACCATAATCAAGCACTATTTTATTCTTAGCTTTCTTAGATGTATAAGCATTAAAATCCTCATACATATTGTAAAGAGCCTTATAAAACAAATTTTCAAACCTGCCTTTACTTTTAGATTGAAGCTTGTTGTGAAATTTTTTTTCTCTTAAGTTAATTTCAGTTAGACTCATTTTTAATTTTTTTTACTGTCTTCGTTGATAGCATGATCTATACCTGTGATTAAGTAACCATATGCTGTATATAAAGTTAAAAAAGCACTAACCCATAGTAGTATTATACCAATAGTTTGTGCGTTATAATCTTCAAAATTGACAATTTTATTGCCCACTTCACCAGTTAACAAAACTGCTATAGCAAACATTTGCAAGAAAGTTTTAAATTTAGCGAGGTTAGTAACAGGCATTGATATTTTTATCGTAGCTAAAAATTCTCTTAAACTAGAGACAAGTATTTCACGAGTTAGAATAATGATTGCTGCAATTACCTCATAGTTTTTAATTGTTTCATTCATAACCAATAAAACTAATGCCGCACAGACTAGTATTTTGTCAGCTATAGGATCCAATAACTCTCCAAGTTTTGATTCCTCCTTAAGCAGTCTTGCCAATAATCCATCAAGAAAGTCAGTAAAACTTGCGCCTACGAATAAAAAAAAAGGAATTAAATCTCCATACATGCCAGGTAAAAAAAAGGCAATTACGAAGAAAGGAACAACAATAATTCTTCCTATAGTTAAAAGATTAGGAATTTTTAAATTCATATAATTTTATTCATGAAAATAATTATATATTTTTTTGGCAATGTTGTCTTCAATACCTTCAACAGTCTTTAAATCATCAAGACTTGCAGATTCAACAGACCTAGCTGAACCAAAGTGATTTAATAGAGCCCTTTTTCTTTGTTTACCTATCCCATTAATTTGATCTAAGAGGGACTTGCTAAAATTATTTTTTCTTTTTGCTCTATGCGAACTAATAGCAAATCTATGTGCTTCATCTCTTAATCTTTGAATAAAAAACAAAAGAGGGTCATTTTTTGCAAGCTCAAATTCCTTATTTTGATAATACATTTTTTCTTCACCAGCATTTCTATTTTTTCCTTTTGCAATAGCAATTATTGGTAAATCATGAAGCCCTAATTCATTTAATACTTCTCTGCTAACTGAGTATTGTCCTTTTCCGCCATCGACCATTACCAGATCTGGTAAAGATAAAGAGCCAGATTTCTCCTTCATAACTTTAGAGAATCTTCTAAACAAAACTTCTTTTAACATACCGTAGTCATCACCTTTTATAGAATCATTTTTTATATTAAATTTTCGATACCGTTTTTTTAAAAAACCTTCGTTGCCAAAGCATATTAAAGCTCCCACACAATCTGTGCCTTGAATGTGACTGTTATCATAAACCTCCAAAAGACTAATATTACTATCAAGAGAAAATTTTTTAATTAAATCTTCAATCAATCTATCATTGCTCTGTGTTTCGTAAATCTTCTGGGTTAAAGCCAGTTTAGCATTTTTTTCAGCCAAAACAGTTAGACTTTTTTCTTCTTTAGATTTTGCTTCTCTTAAAATTATTTGCTTACCTTCTTTTTTTTGAAACGCTTTTTCTAAAAGACTATTTTCAGAGATACTATTGTTAGTAATTATTAACGACGGAATAGATTTATTTTCATAAAATTGAGATAAAAAAGAAGATAAAATATTTTCTAATTTTTCATCAGGATCATGTTTTGGAAAAAAAGCTTGGTTGCCCCAATTTTGTTTTGATCTAAAAAAAAAAACTTGAACACAAGTTTTTCCAGAATCTTTAAAAATACTTACTACATCAGCCTCATTTAAATTTGTTTGATTAATTTTTTGAGATGATTGAATTTGAGAAAGAGCTTTAATTTTATCTCGTGCGGTGGCAGCCTTTTCATAATCTAGTTCTTTACTAGCCTCTTCCATTTCTTTAGAAAATATTTCTTGAATTTTTCTTGATTTACCTGATATGAAATCAATCGAATCTTCTACACTTTTTTTATAATCTTTTTCGCTTATGTGGCCAACACATGGTGCGGAACATCTTTTTATTTGATGAAGAATACAAGGTCTTTCTCTATTTTTAAAAACACTGTCATCACACACTCTAAGCATAAAGACTTTCTGTAAAATTTTTATAGTCCAGTTAGCCGATCCAGTAGATGCGAATGGTCCAAAATAATGACCTTCTTTGGATTTTTTCCCTCTTAGTTTTATGATTTGTGGCCATTTATCTTTGTGATTTATAAAAATATATGGAAAAGATTTATCATCTCTAAGTAAAATATTAAAACGTGGCTTGTGTTTTTTAATTAAATTTGCCTCAAGAAGTAAAGCTTCACTTTCGTTTGATGTAGTAGTTATCTCCAGGAATTTTGTTAGAGAAAGCATCCTTTCCGTTCTTATTGGTAAGTTGTTGTCAGAAACATAACTTTTAAGTCTGTTAGGAATATTTTTAGCTTTACCTATATACAGAATTTCTTTTTTAGCTCCGAGCATTCTATAAACACCTGGATTATTAGGAATTAACTTAACTTTTTCTTTAATAATATTTTTTCCAGACTCAAGGTTATTAATCATTTTCTCTTTTTAATAATTTCAATACCTACAGAAGAGGCATTTTTAATAATTTCTGGCTTTTCAATTCTTAATTTAACTTTTATGATATTTTTGCTTAGAAATAAGTCAGAAAAAACATCCTCTGCTAAAGCTTCTAACAAATTATAGTGTTTTTTTTTGGTTATTAACTTTATTTTGTTAATAACACTTTCGTAATTAATAATGCTGCTTAAATCATTTTCAACTGCTTTTAATGATGGGTTAATATCTATTTCAATGTTAAATTTTATCTGTTGTTCTTTTTCTTTCTCAAAATCATGAATTCCAATTGAGGTATTAAAAACAAGATCTGTAATTATTACTTTTCTTTTATAAGAATATTCCTCTTTTTTATGAAAATTAATAATTTTTATATTTTTTTTTTTCATTCTTTTATATTTATTATATCAGGTGTTAGCCAAGCAATACTTTGGCCACTATCCACAGGAATAATTTGCCCTGTTATATTTTCATTATCTATTAAAAATTTCACAGTTTTAGAAATATTTTCCGTTTCAACTTTTTTCTTTAATAAAGTGGCTTGCCATTGTTTTTTAAAATGTTTTTCTGATTGTCTTTTATTTTTGAGCGTAGGTCCAGGCGCAACTCCATTTACTCTAACATTAGGTGCAAACTTCATTGCACTTACAGTTGTCAGGGTTCCAAGTCCAGTCTTACTCAATGTATAGGAAAAAAAATGGGGTGTAAGTTTGAATATTCTTTGATCAATTATATTTATGATGTTTCCTTTATTTTTTTTAATATATCTAAAAAAATCCCTAGAAAGAATGGATGGTGACTTTAAGTTAATATTTATATGTTTATCAAATCCGTTTTCATTAAATTCTTCTATATTGTCATTTTCAAATAGAGAGGCACTATTTATCAAACAGTCTATCCCTTGCATAACTTTATAGGCATAAGGAATAATCTTCTTTACCTCAGCACTTTTATTAAGATCTACTTTTATTAAAAATATTTCTGCACCAAGGTTTTCTAAATCTATTTTTAATTTTTTAACTTCGACTGAAGATTTATTATAGTGTAATAAAATTTTTACATCATGGTTAGCCAGCGATCTTGCTATGTTCGCGCCAATTCTAGTTGCGGCACCTGTTATAATTATTTTTTTGGCTTCCATTTTTTTGCTGCTTTATTTACTTTTACGCCCGGCATACCCATTGTAGATCGGCCTTTAGGATGTATTTTATTTTTTAAGTTATACTGGCTAATTTTAGGATTCAAATTAATTTCTAATTCGCTAGCTTCTAGTTTTCTTATTTCATCTCTCATACGCGCTGCTTCCTCAAATTCTAAGTTTGCAGCAGCTTCTTTCATATCTTTATTGAGAGATTTTAAGTGTTTTTTTAAATTTCCTCCAATATTTGAGGTTCCACTTAATTGAAGATAATCTTTTTCGTAAATAGAGGATAAAATATCTCCAATATCTTTCTTAATTGACATCGCTGTAATATTATTTTTTTTATTGTAAATAACTTGCATAGCTCTTCTTCTGTCGGTTTCGCTAATTGCTTTTTCAATACTTTTAGTTTTTTTATCAGCATATAAGATGACTCTTCCCTCAACGTTTCTTGCTGCCCTTCCAATTGTTTGAACTAAAGATGTTTCTGATCTTAAGAATCCCTCTTTATCTGCATCTAAGATTGCAACTAGGGCACACTCAGGAATATCAAGGCCTTCTCTAAGTAAATTTATTCCTACAAGAATATCAAATACACCCATACGCAAATCTCTTATGATTTCTATTCTCTCAAGTGTATCGATATCAGAGTGCATATACCTAACCTTCAGACCATTTTCATGAAGATACTCTGTTAAATCTTCTGCCATTTTTTTTGTTAAAGTTGTTGCTAATACCCTAAATCCGTTACTTATAACTTTCGCAGCTTCGTGCATCAAATCATCTACCTGCGTTTTGGCTGGTTTAATTTCAACAGGAGGATCGATTAAACCTGTAGGCCTAATAATTTGATTAATAGTTTCATTGTTAGTTTGTTTTAATTCCCATGGACCAGGTGTTGCCGAAACAAATACGGTCTGTGTCCTCATCGCATCCCACTCATCAAACTTTAATGGTCTATTATCCATACAGGATGGCAGTCTAAATCCATATTCAGATAAAGTGCTTTTTCTTGTACGATCACCTTTATACATACCATTTAGCTGAGGAACAGTAACATGACTTTCATCAACAAATAATATTGCATTATCTGGAAAATATTCAAATAGTGTAGGAGGGGGCTCGCCAGGTTTTCTACCAGATAAATATCTTGAGTAGTTTTCTATTCCATTACAAGTACCGGTCGCTTCAATCATTTCTAAATCAAATTTAGTTCTTTCTCTTAATCTTTGAGCCTCAAGTAATTTATTATTTTTTTCATGTACTTCTAAAGTTTTTTTAAGTTCTATTTTAATTTCTTTTATTGCCTGGTCCATAGTAGGCTTCGGGGTGATGTAGTGACTATTTGCATAAAGTTTAATTAACTCAAATTCGTTAAATGTATCAGCAGTTAATGGATCAAATTCTTCTATCTTATTTAATTTGTTTAAATCGAAACTCAATCTCCAAGCTCTATCCTCTAAATGAGAAGGAAATATTTCCAAATTTTCACCTCTTACTCTAAAAGTCCCTCTAACAAAATTTTGATCATTTCTTTTGTATTGAAGAGTGACAAACATTCTAATTAAATCTTCTCTGTTGTAATCATTATTTTTTTTAAGAGTAAGTGTCATCTTGCTGTATGCCTCGGGCGATCCCAACCCATAAATACACGAGACACTAGCCACGATGATCACGTCATCTCTTTCTAATAAAGATCTCGTTGCCGAGTGACGCATTCTATCTATTTGCTCATTTATGGAAGCTTCTTTTTCGATATAAGTATCAGACCTTGGAACATATGCTTCTGGGGTATAGTAATCATAGTAAGAAACAAAATACTCAACAGCATTTTCAGGAAAAAAGTTTTTAAATTCACCATACAACTGAGCTGCTAACGTTTTATTAGGAGCAAGTATTAAAGCAGGTCTATTTGTTGCTTCTATAATCTTTGCCATAGTAAAAGTTTTACCTGAACCTGTAACACCTAATAGTACCTGTTCACGTTTTTCTTTCTTTAGGTTTTCAAGTAGTTTTTTTATAGCTTGAGGTTGGTCACCATCAGGTTGAAAATTACTTTTAATCTTAAATTTGATTCCACCCTCAAGTTTTTTTTGAGCCTGGCTGTTAGCAATTTCTAAATCGCCTATTTTTTCTTGATAAGTATTTTGCATTTTATGTTAATAATAATTTAAAAAACATTATATATAATTCAATGAGCATAGTTTCCAACAATTTAAAACGTATAAAACCGTCACCCACGTTGGCAGTTTCACAAAAAGCAAGAGAGCTAAAGGCGGCTGGTAAAGACATAATTAGTCTTGGAGCAGGTGAACCAGATTTTGATACTCCTGATAATATCAAACAAGCGGCTATAAAAGCTATAAATGACGGAGACACCAAGTACACAGCGGTAGATGGAACACCGGCTTTAAAAAATGCAATTATAAACAAGTTTAAAAGAGAAAACAATCTTGACTACCAAGTCGACCAAATAACAGTTGGAGCAGGTGGAAAACATGTAATTTATAACGCTATGGTAGCAACTTTAAACGAAGGAGATGAAGTTGTTATTCCAGCTCCTTACTGGGTGTCTTATCCTGATATAGTTTTGTTAGCTGGAGGCACTCCTATAATTTTAGAATGTAATGAGAAACAAGGATTTAAAATCAATCCTTTAGAACTAGAAAAAATTATAACTAAAAAAACAAAATGGATAATACTAAACTCACCGTCTAACCCTACAGGAGCATGCTCTTCGGAAAGTGATATTAGAGAAATTGCTAAGGTATTAATTAAACATCCTCACGTTTACATCTTAAGCGATGATATATATGAACATGTAGCATATGAGGGCTTTAAATTTTTTACCATTGCTCAGGTTGCTGAATTGAAAGAAAGAGTTCTAACAATGAATGGTGTTAGTAAAGCTTATTCGATGACAGGTTGGAGAATAGGCTACGCCGCTGGTCCAAAAGAAATTATAAAAGCAATAGCTAAAATACAATCTCAATCTACAACGAATCCATCTTCTATTAGTCAAGCAGCAGCTGTTGAAGCCTTGAATGGAAATCAAGATTTTATTAAAGAGCGAGCAACTTCTTTTCAAGAAAGAAGAGACTTTGTTGTTAAGGCATTAAACGAAATAGATGGTATCGAATGTTTAAATCCAGATGGAGCGTTTTATGTTTTTCCAAGTTGCAAAGGGCTAATTGGAAAAAAAGATAGCAGTGGAAAAGAAATCAAAACAGACACTGACTTTGTTCAATCTTTACTTGAAAATAATGGTGTAGCAGTTGTTCAAGGCTCCGCATTTGGTTTAAAAGGTTTTTTTAGAATTTCTTACGCTACTTCAATAGAAAACCTTAAAAAAGCTTTAGAAAAAATATCTAATTTCTGTAAAAATTTAAAATAGTTTATTTTAATTAGTGAGATAAAAATTTTTCAGCTTCAAGCGCAGACATACACCCCATACCAGCAGCTGTCACAGCTTGTCTAAATATTTTGTCCTTGACATCTCCAGCAGCAAAAACACCCGGTATATTAGTTTCTGTAGAGTCTGGTTTTGTAATTAAGTATCCTTCTTTATCCATATTTAGCTGATCTTTAAATAAAGCTGTAGCTGGGTCATGTCCAATTGCAATAAATAAACCATCTACTTTTAGTTCAGTAACGTCATTAGTTTTTAAATTTTTAATTTTAATTGCACTAACACCTTTCGGCTCAGAAGTTCCTAAAACTTCCTCAACTGCACTATCCCAAATAATCTCTATTTTTTTATTTGCTTTAAGTTTTTCTTGAAGCAATTTTTCAGCTCTTAATTCATTTCTTCTGTGAATGAGCTTCACTTTTGATGCAAATTTAGTTAAAAATATAGCTTCTTCAACTGCAGCATTACCACCTCCTACTACTGCAACGACCTGTTCTTTGAAAAAGAAACCATCACAAGTAGCACAAGCAGAAACTCCGAAACCTCTGAATTCTTGTTCACTTTTTAAATTTAACCACCTAGCTTGAGCACCTGTTGAAATTATAAAACTATCTGCTGTATAAATTTGACCACCATCTCCCGTGGCTGTGAAAGGTTTTTTTGATAAATCTACTTTACTAATATGATCTTGTATCATTTCAGTTCCAACGGCCTCTGCCTGACCCTTCATTTCATCCATTAACCAAGGACCTTGAATAACTTTTGAGTAACCTGGATAGTTCTCTACATCAGTAGTCGTCGTTAGTTGACCTCCTGGTTGAGATCCATAAACTAAGATAGGCTTTAGCATTGCTCTGGCAGCATAAATCGCAGCCGTATAGCCTGCGGGACCAGATCCAAGAATTAACACTTTTGTGTGTTTAGTTGATTTATTATTCATTGTATTAGAGATATATAGTAACAAATGTCAAAATTAAAAGCACTACTTTTAACGCAGGGAATGCACGGTATGATTAGTCAGGTAGAAGGTTTAGCTAAAGCTCTTAACTTGGATTACAGACACCAAACGATCAAACTAAAAAATTTTTGGAATTACGTGCCACCTAAATTTACTCCAGTTTCAGAAAATATACTAAGCAAAAAATTTATTTGTGATGCAAAAGTAGTTATTTCTTGTGGAAGAAAAAGTGTTGTCCCATCAATTACTCTTAAGAAAAAATTTGGCAAAGATATCTTAAATATTCATATACAAGATCCCAAAGTAAGACTAAGTAACTTTGATTTTATTGTTGCCCCAGAACATGACAGTCTAAAAGGGGAAAATGTTTTAACTAGCAAAGGCGCAATTCACTATTTAACAAATGATGAGTTAGACAATAATGAAAGCTATTTACAGTCTAGTATAAATAGCCAAAAAAAAATAGTCACTTTAATAATAGGTGGACCAACTAAATACTATAACTATACTGATAAAATTATAGATGATATATTTTTAAAAATTAAACAAAACTTTTTATATAATAGCTATCAATTAATTGTCGTACCTTCAATGAGAACTCCACAAAAAATAATTGATAAAGCTAAAAATTATTTTGATAAAAATCAAATTATAATAACTACTGTCGATAAGAAAGCTTACCTTTGTTCGCTAAAGAAAGCTGATCATATTATTGTTACTTGCGATTCTACATCGATGATCTCAGAAGCTGCAATTACAGGAAAACCTATTTATATAGCCCAAATGGCTTCAATTAAAAAAAATAAAAGGTTTAAGAGTTTTTTTAATTTATTTACCTCATTAAATATAATAAGAGAATTAGGTACCCAAGTTGAAAATTGGACTTATCCTAAACTAGATGAAACAAAAAAAATAGCAGATCAGATAAGAGAAAAAATTAAATTACATGACTTTTCTTAATTCAATTTCAAACAACTCTGAAGAACATAACGACCCATTCAAACACTGGGAGTTAAACCAACCTTTATCACAAGAAGCAATTAATGAAATTATAAAAGCCGATATAGCAGATCAAAATGAACTTAAATTAGAATATGATGGAACAAGAGCAATTGATGGTGGCGCCCCAGAATTTAGGGAAGGTATTGTAGACGGTGGCAAAGCAATAAAATTTAGATGCTTTATAACAAAAGAAAATACTCAAAAATTTCCAGCCTTAACTAAATTCATCAATGAATTACAATCTAAAGAAACACACTCAAAAATATCTAAACTTATTAACAAAGACCTTTCTAATTCCTATGTGAGAGTAGAAGTAATTTGCGACCGAAAAGGATTTTGGCTAAAACCACACTGTGATATCAAAGAAAAGCTAGTGTCATGCCTTTTATTCATTAATGAATTTAATGAGTCTGAAAGCCTAGGTACTGATTTTTACAATGAAAAATTAGAAAAAGTTAAGACAGTCCCTTATAAGAATAATTATGGATATTTTTTTTCTAGCGGTCCAAATACCTGGCACGGTATGGAAAAGAAAGAAATAGTTAAAGAAAGACGTTGCTTGCAAGTAAACTATGTTTCTTTTGAAACTGACTGGCAAGTTAAAAACTGATATTATTTAAACTAACAAAGGAGAAATATGGCAACTTATGAATGTACTAAATGTGGAATGTCAGTTAATGCGACCTGTGGAAAATGTAACGCACCATTAGTAGATAATGATCTAAAATTAGAAAATGGAAGTGTTATCCAAATATCTGAATGTCCAAATAAGCACGGCAAGATTAAATCTCCATTATGTTGCGGTCAGGATATGACCTGCCCCATTGATTAAATGAGAAAAAAAAATAGCTAATTTGAAGCTGTAGCGTTAAATCTCAGAAAGACTTGTATCTATTACCAGAGATAAGTGTTAATGTACATTTTAGATATTGCCAAATAATTTATCACATCACTAATTAGGCAATAATTTTTTAGAAAACAACTTTAGAAAAAAATCATCATTTACGCACTTATGTGTAAACAATGAATCAATTTGTCCATGATTATAAAAAATATAACAAAAGAAGAAATTTCAGTAATAGGTAAGATTACACCATTAAGAAAAAATAATATTCTTCCAATTAAAATTATCAAAACAATTGAAATAGTTATTGTCCCTAATTTTGGTGAAGTAAATTCTCATCAAGATAATGTTGGAATAATTCTTGAGGAAAAAAAAATTTTAAATATTTTATCTAAACGTTATAAGAATGTTGTAATCACTGAAATTAATTGTGAAAAAGATTTAGAAGAATTAGTAGCAAGAAAACCTGACTTAGTATTCTCCGGAGTTAAATATTTCTTATTTAATAATAGAAAAATATGGTTCAATGACTATTTAGAAATTTTTGATATTCCGTACATCGCCTCAAGTAAAGTGGCACTGGACAATGAAAGTAATAAAAATCGAGCTAAAAAACTTATGCAAAAAGCTAAAATTAAAACAGCAGAATTTTTTATAACTAACCCTGGAGAGTATTTAGATGAATCATTAATTCCTATAAAATTTCCTCTTTTTATAAAGCCAGTAACTGGTGGAGATAGCAGGGGTATTGACAAAAATTCAATTGTTCTCAATTTTGAGAGTTTTGTAGCAAAAGTGCTAGAAATTAAAGTTGAACAGAATTCTCCCTCATTAGTAGAAACATATCTATCAGGAAAAGAATATAGCGTCGGTATTTTTGAAGATAGTATTGAAGGAAGTCTAAGGGCCATGCCAATAGAGATTATAGTTAAAAAAAATGTAGATGGTCATTGTATTCTTGATTTTGATGTAAAAAAAAATGATGAGGAAAAAGTAATTCCTGTTACTGATATTAAGGTTTTTAATAAACTTTCAAAATTAGCAAAAGATTCTTTTAAAGCTCTGGGTGGTAAATCTTTAGGTAGAATTGACATTAAAATGAATCATCTTGGCGTTCCTCATTTTATTGAAGCCAATCTTATGCCAGGCCTTCGAAAAGGTTATTTCTACAGATCTTGTGTGCTAAATCTTGGTATGAGTTATGAAGATATGATTTTTAGCATTGCAAATACTGGACTATCTTCACAATAATCAAAAATTAAAATTTTTCCACAGAGGTTCTTAATTCAGCTTCTCAAAACCAAGCACTTTTATCTCGGTAGTTAAATTGCAAGTAAATTTGATTAATTCTTTAATAATATTGATTTAAATATCCTGAAGTGAAGTTACGGTAATTTTTTTTGTTTTTAAAGATTTTATACCCTCTAAACATACATAGGCAGTAGACATGTTGGTACAGTAAGGAACTTTATTAACTAAAGTTGCCCTTCTAAGAGCCATAGCATCATTAAGTTTTTGTTCACTATTTCCTCCACCAGTATTAATCACTAAAGCAATTTTCTTAGAATTTAAAACATCAACAATATGAGGTGAGCCTCCACTAACTTTATTTATTTTTTTACACTTCATGCCGTGTTTAATAATAAAGTCAGCTGTTCCACCAGTCCCACATAGAGTAAAGTTTAATTTTAATAATTGTCTAGCTAAATCTACACCTTCTTCTTTATGACTATTTTTTAGAGATATAAATGCCAAGCCTTTTGTTGGCAGAGAATTAGAAGCAGCAATTTGACTTTTTGCAAATGCCATTCCAAAGTCCTTATCAAAACCCATTACCTCACCGGTTGATTTCATCTCTGGCCCTAGTAGTACATCACTTTTTGGGAATTTATTAAAAGGAAATACAGCTTCTTTTACTGCGAACATATTTTTAGTCTTGCTTCTTAAATTGAATTTAGATAATTTTTCTCCAGCCATTACTCTTGATGCAATTTTAGCAAGCGGAAGTCCTTTAGCTTTTGAAACAAAAGGAATTGTTCTACTTGCTCTTGGATTTACCTCGATTACAAAAATTTCATCATTCTTAATTGCAAATTGAATATTCATAAAGCCTTTAATTTTTAAAGCTATAGCTAATTTCTTCGTTTGGGTTTCTATCTCAGTTATTAAGCTTCTCTTAATCGATATTGGGGGTAGACAACAAGCAGAGTCACCCGAGTGAATGCCTGCTTCTTCAATGTGCTGCATTATACCTGCGACAAAAACTTGTTTTCCATCAGATATAGCATCCACATCAATTTCCATGGCATTATCAATAAACCTGTCAATTAATATTGGATTTTTTTCTGCTGCTTTAAATGCTTCTTCCACAAAGTTTTTTAGCTGACTTTTCTCGTAAACTATTTTCATTGCTCTACCGCCTAAAACATATGAAGGTCTAACCATCAAAGGCAAGCCTATTTTATCTGCAATTTGAATAGCTTGTTTAAATGTTTTAGCTATACCACTCTCTGCTTGTTTTAATCTCAATTTATCAAGTAATTTTCTAAATCTATCTCTGTCTTCAGCTAAATCGATAGATGTATATTGAGTTCCTAAAATTGGAAATTTGTTATCGTGTAAAAACTTAGCAAGCCTAATAGGCGTTTGCCCTCCGAATTGAGCAATAACCCCTACAAGGTTTCCTTTTTGTTTTTCTTTCTTAATAATATTGTAAACATACTCTTCTTTAAGTGGCTCAAAGTATAATCTATCACTTGTGTCATAATCAGTTGAAACAGTTTCTGGATTACAATTAATCATTATAGTTTCAAAACCCGCATCTTTAAGTGCATAGCTGGCCTGGCAACAACAGTAATCAAATTCAATTCCTTGTCCAATTCGATTAGGGCCACCACCTAAAATTATAATTTTTTTCTTTGATGAAGGGTTGGCCTCACACTCAGATTTAATAGAATAATTTCTTTGATAAGTAGAGTACATATAGGGCGTAAAAGATTTAAATTCTGCCGCACAAGTATCTACTTTTTTGTAAACAGGCAGTACCTTTAAAGCAGTTCTTTTCTTTCTAACAACTTCTTCTGAAATTTTTGTAATTTCAGCTAATTTTTTATCTGAAAAACCAAACGATTTAATTCTATTAAATTCATTATAATCTCTAGGCAAGCCTTTTTTCTGTATTTTATTTTCAACTTCTACAATCTCTTTTATTTGCTCTAAGAACCAATTATCTATTTTAGATAATTTTTGTATTCTTTTAGTAGCAATTTTTTTCCTAAAAGCTTCAGCAATTAATAAGATTTTATTAGGAATATTTTTCTTTAATTCTTTTTCTATGTTTTTCTTATTAAGTGGAAAAATTCTATCCAAGCCAGAAAAGCCAACCTCAAGCGACACAAGTGCTTTTTGAAGAGACTCTTTAAAATTTCTACCTATTGCCATAGCTTCACCAACAGATTTCATTGAAGTACCTAAAATTGCATCAGATGTAGAAAATTTTTCAAAGGTAAATCTTGGAATTTTTGTAACCACATAATCTATACTTGGCTCAAAAGAAGCTGGAGTTGTTTTCGTAATTTCATTCTTTAGTTCATCTAGTGTATAACCCACCGCAAGTTTTGCAGCTACTTTAGCAATTGGAAAACCAGTTGCTTTAGATGCAAGAGCTGATGACCTAGAAACTCTTGGATTCATCTCAATAATAACCATTCTTCCGTCTTTTGGGTTAATTGCAAATTGAACATTTGATCCACCTGTTTCTACTCCAATTTTTCTGAGACATGCAATCGAGGCATTCCTCATTACTTGATACTCTTTATCTGTCAGGGTTAGAGCAGGGGCCACAGTAACAGAGTCACCAGTATGAATTCCCATTGGATCAATATTTTCAATAGAACAAATAATGATACAGTTGTCTTTTCTATCTCTAACTACTTCCATTTCAAATTCTTTCCACCCTTCAAGACACTCTTCTATTAATATCTGGCTTACTGGAGATTCGTGTAAACCATCTTTAACTATCTCAAAGTATTCTTTTTCGGTTTTAGCGATACCACCACCTAAGCCTCCTAAAGTAAATGCTGGTCTAATAATTGTAGGTAAACCAATTTGTTTAAGTGCCTTTGCAGCTTCTCTAATATGATTTACGACCTTTGATTTTGGTAAATCTAAACCAATCTCAAACATATTTTTTCTAAATTTTTTTCTATCTTCTGCATTTGATATTGCTTTAGAATTTGCGCCAATTAGTTCAATTTTATATTTTTTTAAAAGTCCTTCTCTCTCTGCTTCCATTGCTAGATTTAAGGCAGTTTGTCCACCCATTGTTGGAAGAATTGCATTTGGTTTTTCTTTTAGAATAATTTTTTCTAACACTTCTAAAGTAATTGGCTCAATATAAGTTTTATCGGCAACCCCGGGGTCAGTCATGATAGTTGCAGGATTAGAGTTAATTAGAACAACTTTGTAGCCTTCGTCCTTTAAAGCCTTACAGGCTTGAGTACCTGAGTAATCAAATTCACATGCTTGACCAATTATTATAGGTCCTGCACCAACTATTAATATAGTTTTAAGATCTTTTCTTTTTGGCATTTTTTTTCATGTTGTTAATAAATTCTTGAAACAAGTAAACACTGTCTTGTGGTCCAGGATTAGACTCTGGATGATACTGTACAGAAAAAATAGGTTTATTTTTTAATTTTATTCCCTCAATACAATCATCAAACAAAGATTTATGTGTAATCTTTATATTCTTTGGCAAACTTTTTTTAATTATTTCAAAGCCATGATTTTGGCTTGTGATTTCAACGCTATCTTTAATCAAATTTTTAACCGGATGATTAGCTCCTCTATGACCTAATTTCATTTTTTGAGTTTTAGCACCTAATGCTAGAGCTAATATTTGATGACCCAGACAAATCCCAAATATAGGCATATTGTTTTTGATTAATTCTTTAATAATATTGATTGCATACTTTCCTGTTGCATCCGGATCACCTGGACCATTAGATAAAAAAACGCCATTTGGTTTCAACTTTAATATATCTTGTGCTCTTGTTTTACACGAAACAACAGTAACCTTACAATTAAAATCAGAAAAATATCTTAAAATATTTTTTTTGATACCATAATCAATCGCAACAATATGTAATATATTTTTTTTATTTTTTAAATATCCATTATTTTTTTTCCAAGTTTTTAATCCAGACCATACATAGGTTTTTTTGGTAGAAACTTTTTGTGCTAAATCTAAATTTTTCAAGCCACTCCATTTAATAGTAGAGTTTGTTAATTTTTTGATATCCAAATTATTATTTTTTGAAAAAGCTATAGTTCCTTTTGGTGCACCTTTATCTCTAATAAAATTAGTCAAATTTCTAGTATCAAGACCTGTAATTCCAACTATTTTATTTTTCTTCAACCAAAGATCTAAGTTTTTTAAAGAACGATAATTTGATGGATCTGTTATTTCAGAATTTAAAATTACACCTTTTGTCCAAACCTTATCAGATTCCTGATCCTCCTCATTAGTTCCAACATTTCCAACATGAGGAAAAGTAAAGTTAATTATTTGTTCTGCGTAAGAAGGGTCTGAAATAATTTCTTGATAACCTGTAACCGAAGTATTAAAACAAACTTCTCCAGTGGCCACTCCTTCATAACCCAAGCCAAAACCTTTAAAAGAGGTTCCATTTTCTAAAATTAAAATAGCAGTGGAATTGACCTGTTTAAGATTTTTATTTGAGTTTTTTATTTGTCTTATCTGTTTCAAATACAACTCATGAGTTAAAGTAAATACTTATAAACATGATTTTGTGGAAGATATGAAATAGAAATATAACCGTCAAGAAAGATGTTTTTCTTTTGAAGAAAAATTGTGATTAAAGTAAAATTAAAGTTTACAAATATGTCTCTACAAACACAAATAGAAGAAAAACTAAACCAATCTCTTAAGAATAAAGACAAAGGTCTTTATCCGACCTTAAGACTTATTGTTTCAGGAATAAAAGACCTTCTAATTGCCAACAGGACAAAAAAAATTAAAGAAGTATCAGATCAAGACGTCATGGGCATTCTGAAAAAAATGGTCAAACAAAGAAACGAATCGTGTGAAGTTTATAAAAAAGCAGGACGTATAGAACTCTTAGATATTGAGACAAAAGAGATAGAAATAATTAGCTCTTTTCTACCCAAACAACTAAGCGAAGAAGATACAAAAAAGTTATGCGAAGAAGTAATTAAAAAAATAGGAGCTAGCTCGATAAAAGACATGGGAAAAGTAATGGGCGATTTAAAGAAAACCCATAACGATGTTTTAGATTTTTCTAAAGTAGGATTAATAATAAAATTAATTTTAAAATAATCACAATGAAATATCCCAAAGAATATCTTGACGAAATTAAGTTGAGATTAAAAGTATCACAAGTCGTAGGCAAGTCTGTTCAATTAAAAAAAAGAGGTAAAGAATTTGTAGGTCTGTCTCCATTCAAAAATGAGAAAAGTCCATCATTTACAGTTAGTGATGAAAAGGAATTTTATCATTGTTTCAGCACAGGAGAACATGGAAATATTTTTGATTTTTTAATGAAAACAAAATCATTAGGCTTTGGTGAAGCAGTCAAAGAGTTAGCAGCTGAAGCAGGCATGCCACAATACAAGTTTTCTACGATGGATACTGAAAAAGAAAAAAGATTTAATATATATAAAAATATTTTTAGAGAGTACTCAGATTTTTTTAATCAGCAACTTTTTAAATCTGAAAATAATCAAGCTTTATCATATCTAAATAAAAGAGGACTAAACGAAAATATAATTAAAGAATTTAACTTAGGCTATGTACCTTGGCAAAATAACTTTTATGAAAAAATTGTAAATAAATTTAGCGAAGCCGAAATTGCTCTAACTGGTCTTTATTATAAAAATGAAAAAACAAATAAATTTGTCGATCGTTTTAATTCTAGGATTATTTTTCCAATTAATAATTTAACAAACGAAACAATCGCTTTTGGTGGAAGAATAATTAGAGAGAGTCAGTTAGCAAAGTATATAAATTCACCAGAAACAGAATTTTACAAGAAAGGCAGAACAGTTTTTAATCTAGAAAAAGCAAAGGCTTTAAGGTCAGAAACAAACGAAGTCATTATTGTTGAAGGATATATGGATGTAGTAAGTCTATATGCAGCAGGTATAAAAAATACAATTTCTAATTCAGGAACGGCATTAACCGAAATGCAAATAGAATTAATTTGGAAATTTTTCTCTAGCCCCATTATTTGCTTAGATGGTGATCAAAGCGGACAAAACGCTGCTCTACGTATTGCAGAAAAACTTTTACCATTAATCAACGAGAACAATAAAATATACTTTTCTGTAATGCCAAAAGGAGAAGATCCTGATGATTTTATTAAAAAGAATGGTAAAGAAAAATTTAATGATTTTCTGAAATCTAAAAAAATAATACAATCTTATATTTGGGATGCATACCTACCAGAAGTAAGCTCAAATAATCCTTTTGAGATATCAAAATTTGAAAAAAAAATTAAAAGTTTATGTTATGCAATTAAAGATGAGACCTTAAGAAAATATATCTTAGAAGATTTTTTGAGTAAATTAAAAGGCTTAACACCTATTCAAAATTTTAAAAAAGTTTTTACTCCATATGGTAAAAAAAATTTTAATATTTTAAATGAAACTAAGCAGCTCTATAGAGAACAAAATAATTTTTCTAAAGCAGAAATTAAAGAAAGGTCAATTTTATACATACTTTTAAATTATTTAAACTCTGCAAAAAATAAATTAGACGATCTTTTAAAAATAGATTTTACAAGCGTACAAAATGATGAGTTAAAAAAAGAGATAACGAGTCAGTTAAAGATTAATGATACTTTAGTTAACAATAAACTTAAAATTAATGAAAAATACAACAGCTTAGTTAGTGAAATCGAAAAAAATACTAATTTGAGGAATATACTTCTTAAAAAAAATGAAGAGGAGCGTGAAGAAATACTTAATGATTTAATCGAAGAGTTGAGGGAAATGAATCACTTAAAGGAAATTGAATTTTTGGAGAACAAGGTGGCAAAAAATTTAGATGAGGGTTCTTATTCAGAACTTATTAAGCTTAAAAGTCAGTTAAATAGGGAATAAAAAAAGATAGATTTTAGAGTAATTAATACTATATATAACTTCACTTTAATTTAAAAATTAGCCTAAATGGTAGAAAAATTAATAACAAAATCATTCGAAAGACTTCTCGATAAAGGTAAAATCCGTGGATTTATAACATATGAAGAATTAGGTAAGTCTTTAGGAAAAAGAGGAAGCTCTGTAGAAAACGTTGAAAAAACTTTTATGATCATCTTAGATCATAGTGTTACCCTTGTAGAAAGAAAATCTCAGTACCAGTCAAATAAAAAAAAAGATGCATTAGTTGCTGTAGAAGAAAAACGAGCTGACAAGAGTGATGATCCAATTCGAATGTATCTTAGAGAAATGGGTGGTGTTGAGCTTCTTTCTAGAGAGGGAGAAATTGCTATAGCAAAAAGAATAGAAGCAGGAAAAGATGTTATGATTAATGCTTTAACCCAAAGTCCGTTGATTGCAAAAAAAATATATGAATGGAAAGAAAAAATAGAAAGTAGCGAAGTTCTAGTAAGAGACATTATAGATATTGATTCGACCTACGAAGATTTTGAAGCAGATGCCGAAGAAAGTAAAAAAATAAAAACAGAAGCTAAAAACAAAAAAGATAAAGAAGAAAATAAAAAAATTGAAGCACCTGCACCTGCCGAAGAAGAGGATGAATTTAATGTTTCTCTTGCTAAAATGGAAGAGGAAATAAGACCTAAAATTATACAAATTTTAGAAAATCTTACTAAGGATTATATAAAATTACAAAAATACCAAAGAGAAAAATTAGATTGCTTGCTAGCCTCGAAAGAGCTCTCAGTTTCTAAAAATAAGAATTTTAAAAAAATTCAGACAACATTAGTAGATAATTTTGAAAATTTACAACTCGCACCTCATGTAGTGGAAGAGTTAGTTCAAGCTCACTACAAAGAAAATAAAAAAATTGTTTCTTTAGAAGGGGTTCTTTTAAGATTAGCTTTAGATAATAAAATTTCTCGTGATGAGTTTTTAAAATATTATATTGGAAATGAAATAAATCCAAAATTTGAATCTTTTTTAACTGAAAACGTAACTTGGAGAGCGTTCTTTAAAAAATTTAAAAATGATTTTAACGAAATTAGAGAAAGATTAGTAGAGTTTAGTGAAAAAATAGGTCTCTCAGTAGGTGAATTTAAAAAGCTGGTTAGTAGAATTCAAAAAGGAGAAAGAGAATCCCGAATAGCTAAAAAAGAAATGGTGGAAGCTAATTTAAGATTAGTAATCTCTATAGCTAAAAAATACACTAATAGAGGATTGCAATTTTTAGATTTAATTCAAGAGGGAAATATTGGTCTTATGAAAGCTGTAGATAAGTTTGAATACCGAAGAGGATATAAATTTTCTACTTATGCTACGTGGTGGATTAGACAAGCCATTACAAGATCTATCGCGGACCAAGCAAGAACAATCAGAATTCCAGTTCATATGATTGAAACAATAAATAAAATTGTTAGAACGCAAAGACAGATTATGAGTGAGTTTGGAAGAGAGCCCACTCCTGAAGAGCTCGCAAAAAAACTTGCAATGCCCTTAGAAAAAGTTCGAAAAGTTTTAAAAATTGCAAAAGAACCAGTTTCTCTTGAAACTCCGGTGGGGGACGAGGAAGATAGTAGTCTTGGTGATTTTATTGAAGATAAAAATGCTCTCCAGCCTTTAGACACCGCTATTCAATCTAATTTAAGTGAATCCACTACTAAAATATTAGCCTCTTTAACACCTAGGGAGGAAAGAGTTTTAAGAATGAGATTTGGCATTGGTATGAATACAGATCACACTTTAGAAGAAGTCGGTTTACAATTTTCTGTAACAAGAGAAAGAATAAGACAAATTGAAGCAAAAGCTTTAAGGAAACTCAAACATCCAAGCAGATCAAAACAACTTAAAAGTTTCCTCGAAAAATAAATTCTGATATACACGTAATTGTTTTGGGCCTGTAGCTCAGTTGGTTAGAGCAGTACACTCATAATGTATTGGTCGTAGGTTCGAGTCCTACTGGGCCCACCAACTAATTATCGATAAACTCTTTTAATTTTAAAAATAAAATATTTATATCGTTGTTATTTGAATTGAGAATTGAGGCAAACTCCATTTTTTGAGTTTTAGCCAAGCTTAATCCTTCAACAATTAAATCTCTTATTAAAGGTTTGGTGGGATCTTTTGTATAAATCCTCCAGTCTATTTTAATTTCAGGTTGAGCTGAGTTTTCTATTATCCTAGATCGCACAATAGTATATATTTCACTTTTTTGATCAGCGCTTGTAACTTCAAATGTTTGTTCTGAATAATCAGTTAATCTAGAAGTTAAACTCTTTAGAAAATATTTTTCAAATAATACTTTATATTTTTTAATTGTGTCTTGATCTAATGTTTTTCTCATCTCACCCAATGTGTACATTCCAAGAGCGTTTATATCTACATTTTCAAGAGCAATAGTTTCAATTTTTTTAGTCTTATCAATTTTTGAAATATTTTTGTTGCTTAGTGTTTTAATAGCGTCGTTAACAAGTTCAGTAATAAGTGCTTTAGGTTCAGGGCTATAAGAAAAACTATTAGTACTAACTAAAATTAAAGTTACAAATACTAATAAGTTGATTAGCTTTCTCATTTTTAAAATACTTATTTATTGAAAGCTCCCCAATCGTCATCTTCTTCAGACGAAAAGGTGTTGCCAATTTTTTTTTCTCGATTTTGTAGATACAGACTCTTTAAAGCTGCGTACATATCTATTGAATTTTTTTCTAAACTATCTAAATTTGTCATATTGTCAGCTCTAAAGTCTACTGCAGAAGTTCCTTTAACTGAATAATAATCTAAGTTATTTCCCGAAATATTGAACAACTCATGTTCTCTAATTGTTATATGTGCAAACGGATCAATAAAAGAATCCGCCACCATACCAAGAGAATCTCTAAGTGTTGTCGGACCTAGTATTGGTAGCACAAAATAGCATCCCCCACTAAAACCATACGCACCCAATGTCTGCCCAACATCTTCTTGTTGATTTTTTAAACCCATCTTAACAGCAGGGTTTCCAAAACCTAGAACGCCAATAGTTGAGTTAATTAAAAAGCTCGCACTCGATTCACCTGCTAATTTCCAGTTACCTTGTAAAATATGATTTGGAACAGTTAATAAAGTGCCAATATTTGATGTAAAATTTCCTGCTCCCTTTTTAATTGGATCTGGCAATTTATTATACCCAGTAGCAAGTGGTTTTAAAATAGCTTTATCAAAACTCTTATTAAATTTAAAAATACTTCTACTTACTTTTTCGAAACACTCACTCTCTGTTTCTGCTTTTAAGCTGGTAGAGAGCAAAAGAGCAGAAGCTGAAATAATAATTACAATTTTTTTAAAATTCATTATTGTCTATATATATAATATATTTAATAATACCAGACCAAAAAAATAATATTAATGCCACTTTTACGATATTATAGTAAAGTTTTATCTATGAAAGTTAAAATTCTTCATTCTCCAAATTACCCTAAAAAACTTCGCAGAAAAAAAAACATTAAGTTTATAGTGATTCATTATACTGGAATGCAATCAGAGCGTGCATGTATTAAAAGATTAACTGATAGCAAAAGTCAAGTAAGCGCACACTATCTAATTAATAGAAAAGGAACAATAACAAGCATGGTAAACGAAAAAAATACGGCGTGGCACGCTGGGAAGTCAAAATGGAAAAATTTTATTAATCTTAATAATCAATCAATTGGAATTGAGCTTGTGAATAAAGGTCATCAATTTGGATATGAAAATTTTTCTAAAAAACAGATTTCTAAATTAATTTTACTTTGCAAATTCTTAATAAAAAAATATAAAATTAAAAACTCCGATATTCTTGGTCACTCAGACATTGCTCCCTTAAGAAAATATGATCCAGGAGAAAAATTTCCTTGGCATCTTTTATCTAAAAAAAAAATTGGGTATTGGTATAATTTGAATAAAAAAAATATTAAAAATTCTAATCTTGATAAAAGTAATTTACGTAAATTTTTTTTCAATAATTTACATAAAATTGGTTATAGATATTTTAATAAAAAAAAATCATCTAAATATGATTCAAAAGTAATAAAAGCATTTCAAAGAAGGTTTAGACAGAACAAAGTTAATGGAATAATTGATCAAAAATGCTTTCAAATTAGCCATTATCTAGCTAACTCTTTAAAATATTAGCTTGATTTCTGCCATATAAGTATAATAAAACTTTATTGCTAGATAGTTGGCTTGTCGCTGTTAATTTTTTTTAATAGAGGAAAGTCCGGGCTCCATAAAGACACAGTGCCAGTTAATAGCTGGCGAGGGTGACCTTAGGGACAGTGCCACAGAAAATAAACCGCCTTATCAAGGCAAGGGTGAAAAGGTGTGGTAAGAGCACACCGGTTTTTTGGTAACAAAAAACGCATGGTAAACCCCACTGGGAGCAAGGCTAAATAGAGATGACATTGCGTTGATTTATCAGCGCTAAAAACAGTCTTTAGTTCGTTATCTGGGTTAGCCGCTTGAGTCTAAATGTGAATTTAGACCTAGAGAAATGACTGCTTTAATGACAGAACCCGGCTTACAGACTATCTAGCTATATAAACAGTCCGACTAAAAAACTTCAAATCTGCTATTTTTTCATATTCCAAATGAAAAACTATTGTATTGACTGGCTTAAATAAAACCCATAATATCCCATAAAAACCCAAATAGGAGTTTTATTGAGGTATTTTAAGAAAAAGATTGTTTTAAAATGTTTATTTTTTTCAACCGTCTTTTTTATATGTGGAATAAAAAAATATGTTTTTATCAAGCTACGAGAACAAACTAGACAAAAAGGGGAGAGTTTCAGTGCCAGCTAACTTTAGATCTCATCTGAGCTCTTTAGGTTATAATGGATTTGTTGCTTATCCATCTTTTAATAATGAAGCACTCGAAGCTTGTTCTGAAGACAGAATACAAAAACTTTCTAACACAATAGATTCACTAAACCCTTTTGAAGAAAAAAGAGACTACTTTGCAACTTCAGTTTTATCTGAAAGCATGAGTTTACAATTTGATAGCGAAGGCAGAGTTTTAATTACTGATAAATTATTAGACCATGCAAAAATTAAAAATAGCATCTTATTTGTTGGTTTAGGAAAAACTTTTCAAATATGGGAACCTAAATCTTTTGAAAAATTTAAAATAGTTGCAAGAAAAAAAGCCTATCAAAATAGGTCTAATTTAAAATGGGATAACAATCTAACAAGGGAGAAAACATGACAATGAATATAGGTGGTGGAGAACTTAAGGAATTAAAACCAAGAATTTTAGTTTTAGGTATTGGTGGGGCTGGTGGAAATGCAATAAATGCCATGATTGAATCAGGAATGCAAGGTGTAGAATTTGTTGCAGTTAATACAGATGCACAAGATTTAAAATTAAGTAGAGCCGATGCAAGAATCCAAATTGGCACTGGTTTAACACAAGGCTTAGGAGCTGGAGCCAAACATGATATTGGACAAGCTGCTGCAGATGAATCTCTAAGCGAAATAATAAATTTTTTACAAGGAGCTAATATGGTTTTTATCACTGCAGGTATGGGTGGTGGAACTGGAACTGGAGCATCAAGCGTAATAGCTAGAGCGGCCAGAGAACTTAATATTTTAACAGTCGGTGTTATTACTCTTCCTTTTTCTTATGAAGGTCCTAAAAGAATGCGAAGAGCTATAGAAGGAATGAATGCATTAAAAAAACATTTAGATACTTCTATTGTAGTTCCAAATCAAAATATTTTTAAAGTTGCTAGCGAAACTACGACTTTTGAAGATTCATTTCAGTTATCTAACGATGTTTTAAAACATGGAGTTCAAAGTATTACTGATCTTATGGTTAAACCTGGAATAATAAATTTAGATTTTGCAGACGTTGAAACAGTTATGAGTTCAATGGGCAAAGCTATGATGGGGACCGGTGAAGCTGAAGGTGAAAATAGAGCTTTGACAGCAACTGATATGGCTTTAAACAATCCGCTAATAGATGACTACTCACTTAAAGGAGCTAAAGGATTGTTGGTCAACATAACAGGTGGAAAAGACATAACACTTTTTGAAGTAGACCAAGCTGTGAATAAAATAAGAGCGGAAGTAGATCCAGAAGCAGAATTAATTTTTGGAGCAATTAAAGATGAGTCTCTTAATGGAAAAATGAGAGTATCAATAGTTGCAACAGCTTTAGATGGACAGGTAGCCAATACTACTGGAGTTGTTAATATGGTTAATCGTATTCAGAACAGAAACAGCGGTTATTCAGATGTAGGATTGTTTTCTAAAAGTGCAATTATGCAAAATAATTCTGTTAATAAATCGATTAGTGGTGCAACAGCTTTGAAGCTAGATGAACAGCTTGAAGTGGAAGAAGTACAACAGACCTCTTTAAATACACAAGAAGAAAATATGAGTGCTCACGAAGAGGTAGCAATTCAAAATAATAATGAAGAACAATTCTTGAACACAGCAGAACATAACTCCTTTGAGAATGAAACAAACGTAGGAGTATCATTCGATAAAACTTTGCACGAACCCGAAGCAAAAGATCAAATATCTTCAGAAAATGACCTAATATTATCTACAGAAGAAGAGTACACGCCAAAGCTTTTTTCTGAAGTAGCTTCACCAACGGAAAATAATTCTTCTATTGCAGAATCAGGGCAAAAACTTTTTGATCAAGAAAATAATCAAGAAGAGGACTTTGAAATTCCAGCATTTTTAAGAAGACAAAAGTTTTAATGAATAAAAAAAAATTAAATGAACACAACTATCACATCATTGGAAAAAAAACATTTTCCAGTGATGTTAAATGAAGTTATTGAAACGTGTCTATCAATTAATAAAGATCTACTAATTGTAGATTGCACTTTTGGAGGAGGCGGATATTCTAAAGGATTCTTAAAACTACCTAAAGTTAATGTTAATGTTATAGCTATAGATAGAGATAAAACTGCAACCAACAGAGCAAAAAGTTTAGAAAAAAGCTTTCCAAAAAATTTTACTTTTTATAACGAAAAATTCAGTAATTTAGACAAAGTAATTAAAAAAGAAAATAAGCCCGATGCAATTATTTTTGATTTAGGACTGTCTACTTTTCAGCTTCAAGATTATAGCAGAGGGTTTTCATTTAAGTCTAATGAAAAAATAGACATGCAGATGGGTCTTTCAGAAATTTCAGCCGAAGAAGTAATTAACACATTTGATGAAAAAAAACTTAAACTAATAATAAAAATTCTGGGGGAAGAACAGGAAGCAGGTAGAATTGCCAAAAATATAATTAGAGCAAGGATATTAAAAAAGATTAATACCGTTACAGATTTAGTAAGAATAATAGAATTAAGTAAAAAAAAAAATTATAACAAAAAAATAAACGTATGCACAAAAACGTTTCAAGCTTTAAGAATATTTGTAAATAAAGAAACTACAGAATTAATTGAAGGTTTAATTAAAGCAAGTCAGATCATTAAATTAGGAGGAAAAATAATTGTTATAAGCTTCCACTCAATTGAGGATAAAATTATCAAATACTATTTCACAAACTATTCATCAAATAAATCTAATCCTTCAAGATACATGCCGACTGAAAATAATCAAAAAAACTCTTTTTTTGAAAAGTATAAAAATAATTTTCTAACACCAAGTCCAGAAGAATTAATTAAAAATCCAGCTTCAAGATCAGCAAAATTAAGAGAAGCTGTTCGTACTAAACAAGAATTTATTTATCCAGAAGAATTTAAAGAAAAATTTAAAAAATATATAGATATTGAAAATGCAGCTATATAATAAAAAAAAAATAATAATAATTTTAATTTATATTTCTTTTTTTATTATTATCCCCATAATTAAAAATGAAAGTCGATTACTAGAAAAAAAAATTCAAAGCCACGAAAGTAAAATATTTACTCTAGAAAAAGACTTGTTAGAAGCTAGCCTTGAGTTTCAATATCTAACTTCACCTGCAATTCTATCTAGTAAAATAAAAGAAAATTTTGATCAAAATTATAATAATTTAGATTTGTCACAAATTTATCAAAATATTGAAGATTTTACATCTGAACAAAAGAAAGTAAGTAAAATTTTAATCAATGAAAAATAAAAAAAACAATAAAACCTCAACTAATGAAAATCAAAAGTCATTCTTTTTTGATGATTTTCTAGAAATAACTCAAAGGAATAAAAAATTAAATAAATTTAAGATTTATGAAGATAGGCTTTATGCTTTATTTTCATTTTTCTTCTCTTTAATACTTATTTTTTCAATTTCTATATTTTCGATTTCTATCCAAAAATCTAATTTTAAGGAATATAAAAAAGCATCTTATAATTATCCGCTATTTAGAAGAGATATTTTAGATAGAAATGGAGATCTGATGGCTAGAAATATAAACTCTTACCATGCAGCTGTAAAATCTGATCTTATTAAGAATAAAGATAATTTTATTCTAAACATTAAATTAAACTTTCCTGAAATTTCCACAATAGAATTAAAAAAAAAACTAGAAAGTAAAAAAAGGTTTTACTTAAAAAGAAGATTAACAGCTGAAGAAAAAAATAAATTATGGTCTTTAGGTGAGAAAGGAATAATTATCGAACCATTTCAAAGTAGAGTATATCCACATGGGCAATTATATAGTCATATTTTAGGACAAATAGACGATGATAATTATGGTATTTCAGGAATTGAGAATTACTTTGATAGAGAATTAAGAAACAATCAAAAGTTCAAAGAACCTTTAGAGTTAACAGTCGATTCAAACATACAATTTTTAATTAAAACACAATTACAAAAAGCCATGGTAGATTTTAAATCAGTTTCAGCTGGTGGGTTATTAATGAATATAAACAACGGAGAAGTTTTGTCGTTAGTTTCTTTACCAGATTATAATTTAAATATTAGAAAAAACATTTCAGATATTAAATATATGAATCAAATTACAAAAGGTGTTTTTGAACTAGGATCAGTTTTTAAAACATTCACTATTGCACTCGCTCTTGAAGAAAATATTTTATCCCCAAAAACTATGATTAACAACATACCCAATAACATTAAATGCTCCGTACACACTATTGGAGATATACATGATTTTCCTGAAAGTCTATCGGCTGAAGATATTTTAATAAGGTCTTCAAATATAGGTGCCTTAATGATTGCAAGACAAATTGGTAAATTAAAATTTAAAAATTTTATAGAAAAACTGGGACTTTTAAAAATTGCAGATTTTGAGCTAGAGGAAATAGGACAACCCCATAATTTTAAATGGAAGAAATGCAAATTAGAAACCGTATCTTTTGGACATGGGATTACAACCACTCCTTTACAAGCCGCAACAGCTTACGCTTCTATTACAAACGGAGGATATATCATTAAACCAACACTAAGATTAAGAAAAAATTTCGATTTTAAGAGTAGAGACTCTATTATTTCTAAAAAAACTAGTAGTCAAATAAATCAAATGTTAAGAAAAGTAGTAGCTGAACAAAGAGGAACTGCTAGTAACGCTAATATTTTTGGTTACGATGTTGGGGGAAAAACAGGCACAGCAAAAAAATATAAAAATGGCACAGAGAATATCAATACATTTATCTCTGTATTTCCAACAAACGAGCCAAAATACGTCCTACTTGTTATTTTAGATGACCCTAAGGGAGCACCACATCTTATTTATAATTACAAAGGCAAGGTAACTAGGAATATCTCCAGAACCGAAGCTGGCTGGAATTCGGTATATGTTGCTGGCAAAATAATAGAAAAAATTGGACCTATTTTAGCCATAAACAACAACGAGGTTCACAATACTCATGTTGTTAAAAAAAATAATTAAAAACCTACCAATTAAAATTCAAAAAATTAATATCAAAGAGTTATCCTTAGACAGTAAAAAAATAAAAAAAAATTATTTATTTTTTGCAGTTAAGGGTAAGACATATAACGGTGAAGATTATATTCTTAGTGCAATCAGAAAAGGAGCTTGTGCTGTTGTTTGTGACACAAGTTGTAAGATAAAAAGTAAAAAAATACCTATCATAAAAGTAAAAAACATTAAAAAAACTATAATAGATGCGTGTACAATATTTTACAAACTAAAACCTAAAAATATTATTGCTATCACAGGAACAAATGGAAAAAGTTCTGTCGCTGAATTTTACCATCAAATTCTTTTAGCTCAAAAAATTCCCGTGGCATCTATAGGAACTTTAGGAATTAAGTTAAACAAAAAAATAGTTAAAACCAACCTAACCACTCTAGATATTATTTCTCTTCATAGAGTGCTTACAAAAATTAAAATGTCAGGTATTGATAACGTTATTTTGGAAGCCTCCAGCCATGGCTTAGAACAAGGTAGGTTATGTGGAATAAATTTTAAAACAGCAATTTTTACAAATTTTTCACAAGACCACCTAGATTATCACAAAAATATGGCAAATTACCTTAGAGCGAAATTAATTCTTTTCTCTAAATTATTAAAAAAAAAACAAAGCATAATAACTGACAATGAAATTCCAGAATTTTTAAAGTTAAAAAAAGTAGCAAAAAAAAATAATTTAAAACTGCTAACAATAGGAAGAAAAGACTCTACGATACAATTTAAGTCAATTAAACCTAACAATAATTTTCAAAATATTGTTTTTAGAAATAATAAAAAAAATTATTCATTAAAAGTTCCTTTAATTGGTTTATTTCAAATTAAAAATTTATTTATGTCAATTCTTGCTGCTAAACTTTCTGGTCTTGACACTAAAAAAACTTTAAATATTGTAAAAGATATAAAAGAAGTCAATGGGCGGTTACAACTAATAAGAACTACACCCAATCAAACTAAAATATTTATTGACTATGCACACACGCCAGATGCCCTTAAAACAACACTGAAAACACTTAAAGAACACTATAAAATTAAACCAATTGTAGTTTTTGGGTGTGGAGGTCAAAGAGATAAAAAAAAAAGACCTATAATGGCAAAGGTTTGTGAAAAAAATGCAGAAAAAATATATGTAACAGACGACAACCCAAGGAATGAAAATCCAAAATTAATTAGACAGATGATCATGTCTGGATTTTCTAAAAAACTAGACATTACTGAAATACCCTTACGAGCCAAAGCTATTGAGACAGCTATTATAAAATCGAAACCCAGCAGTATTGTGCTTATAGCGGGAAAAGGTCATGAGACCATTCAAACATATGGTAAAAAAATTATTAATATTTCAGATAAAGAGATAGTAAAAAATATTAGTGAAATAAAGCTTAAATTTAATCAAAAAAAATATAATAAAATTTTCAACTCAGAAATTATTAAAAAGATTACTAAAAAAAAATTAAAATTTGAAGGAGTTTCAATTAACTCAAAACAAATTAAAAAAGACAACTTGTTTGTAGCAATAAAGGGTAAAAACTACGATGGACATGTTTTTGTAAAAGAAGCTTTAAAAAATAAAGCTAATTATTGCGTAGTCCAAAAAAACATTAACGAACCATACAAAAAAAAATTAATTAAATGCGATAGTACACTTAAGTTCTTAAATAAATTAGCTATTCTTAAAAGAAATCATACAAACTCAAATGTAGTTGCTATAACTGGAAGCTCAGGAAAAACTACTCTCAAAACAATACTTGGCAAAACTTTAAGTAATTACGGCAAAACTTATTTTTCGCAAAAATCCTACAACAACCATATTGGGGTCCCCCTTAGCTTGTGCAACATGGAACATGAGCATAAATATAGTGTCTTTGAAATTGGTATGAGTAACAGGGGCGAAATACGAAGGCTCTCTAATTTAGTGAAACCAAATATTGCAATAATTACAAACATAGGAGAAGCTCATATAGAAAATTTTGAAAATCTAAATGACATTGCTAAAGCGAAGTCTGAAATTATTGAAAACATAAACAGCGGTGGCTATTTAATTTTAAATGGTGACGATAAGTATTTTAATTATCTTTCAGCGTTAGCAAAAAAAAAAAAAATTAATGTTTTATTTTTTAGCAAGTCAAATAAATCTAATGCCAAGTTAGTAGAAAATAAATTATATAAAAAATACAGTACTCTTCACTTTAGAGTTTTGAATAAAAGCATTTATCTAAAAATTAAAAAAATTGATCCCTTAACTATTTCTAATATATTATTTACTCTTCTTACTCTTCATGCGTTAGATTTAGATTTAACAAAAATAATAAATTTTCCAAATAATTTTCAGTTAGTAGAAGGTAGGGGAAAAACACATCTTGTCTCAAGATACAAAAAAAAGTTCCAACTCATAGACGAAAGCTATAATGCAAATCCTTCTTCAGTTAAAAATGCCATTAACAACTTTTCAAACATCAAAAGAAGAAGTAAAAAAAAATTTTTACTTCTTGGTGACATGTTAGAATTAGGTCAAAAATCAGACAATTATCATAAAAATTTAGCCCATTTCATTAATCATAGCGATATTGACAAATTGTTTGTATATGGGAAAAACGCTTTTAAAACCTATCAAAAAATCTATAAAGCTAAGCAAGGAAACATTTTACAAAACTTAAACGATTTCGATGAAATTTTTTCAGATATTATAAATAAAGATGATTACTTAATGATAAAAGGTTCAAATGCTACTGGTCTAAACAGATTGTCAAAATTAATTATTTCAGGACACAAACATGCTATATAATTTTTTTTCATCACTTACAGAGAATTATTCCTTCCTAAATGTTTTTAAATATATAACGTTTAGAACCGGGCTTTCAGTAATCACATCATTCATAATTGTTTTTATAATTGGCGAACCTCTAATAAAAATATTTCAAAAGAATCAGATATCAGGACCTATAAGACAGGACGGTCCAATAGACCATATAGTAAAAAAATCAGGCACACCAACAATGGGAGGGTTAATTATTATACTGGGTATTTTTCTAGGAACTTTTTTATGGGCAGACTTAAAAAATATATATGTCTTAACAGTAATTTTTGTTTCTATAGCTTTAGGTCTTTTAGGTTTTATAGATGACCTGCTAAAGATTAAACAAAAAAATTCTAGAGGTTTAAAATCTAAATTCAAACTTTTAGGTCAAATTATAATTGGCTTAATAGCAATCTATATTTTGTCTGTACATTCTGAACATCAATTTTTAAATAATTTATATTTTCCTTTTTTTAAAAACCTAGTTTTTCCAATGGGTTTCTTTTTTATACCATTTGCACTTTTTGTTATTGTCGGTGCATCTAATGCTGTAAATTTAACAGATGGTTTAGATGGCCTTGCAACTGTTCCTGTAATGTTAGTTGCTTTGTCTTATACTCTTATAAGTTATGTAGTTGGTAATACAATTTTTGCGGAATATTTGAAAATACCCTATGTTGAAAACGCAGGTGAATTAAGTGTATTCTGTGGTGCTATTTTTGGCTCGTGCCTTGGGTTCCTTTGGTACAACGCGCCACCCGCTAAAATATTTATGGGAGACACTGGATCACTTTCTTTAGGAGGCTCCTTAGCCGCTGTAGCAATTATAGTTAAACATGAAATAGTTTTAGCAATAATTGGAGGACTTTTCGTACTTGAAACTGTCTCAGTTATTATTCAAGTTTTATCTTTTAAATTAACCGGTAAAAGAGTTTTTATGATGGCTCCAATTCATCATCATTTTGAAAAAAAAGGTTGGCCAGAATCAACTATAGTAATAAGATTTTGGATCATCGCAATTATTTTAGCATTAATTGGATTGGCTACATTAAAGTTACGATAATTAATGAATATATCAAAACCAATAAAAGATAGTTCGTTTGCTATATACGGGCTTGGTTTGTCTGGCAAATCTACATTAAAATTTTTAAAAAAAAAAGGAACAAAAACCATACATACTTGGGATGACAAACAAATAAAAAATAAAAAAAAAAACTTTAATCTATTTAAAAAAGCATTAGATGTAGTGGACTATATTGTGATTAGTCCTGGAATTAACATTAAAAAAACAAAACTTAAATTAAAGCTTTTAATAAATAAAAAAAAAATAATTACAGACCTCGATCTATTTTATATGCAGAAAAAGCTTGTAAAATCTGTGGCAATTACTGGAACTAATGGAAAATCAACAGCATGCAAATTAATCCAACATATATTTAAAACAAATGGGCTTGATGCCCAACTCGGCGGTAATATTGGCAAACCAGTGCTAGA
>Ga0307986_10000126_pt1 | contig 52915 bp, 53 predicted proteins | sample EllFjometageno82_FD_203170 | JGI IMG/M metagenome (GOLD analysis project Ga0307986, IMG submission 203170) | Marine microbial communities from Ellis Fjord, Antarctic Ocean - #82 | ecosystem: Environmental > Aquatic > Marine > Unclassified | place: Southern Ocean | collected 2014-10-09 | reverse complement strand
GAAAAACTTGATGTTTTTACAATATTATCAAAATCTATTTGTAGTTGTTCTTTCATTTAATTAAAAATTTTCATAACCTTTTTTTTCTAACTCTAAAGCTAATTCTGGTCCACCAGATTTAATTATTTTTCCATCGATTAGCACATGGACAAAATCAGGTTTAATATAATCAAGTAATCTTTGATAATGAGTAATTATTAAAAAAGAATTTTTATTATTTCTTAAAGTGTTAACTCCATCAGCAACAATTTTTAAAGCATCAATATCCAGGCCCGAATCTGTTTCGTCTAAAATTGATAATTTAGGTGCTAACATTGACATTTGTAGAATTTCATTTTTCTTTTTTTCTCCACCAGAAAAGCCAACATTTAATTGTCTATTTAATTTTTCTTCATCAAATTTTAATTCTTTAGACTTTTTTTTTACTAATTTTAAAAATTCTATAGCATCAAGCTGTTTTTCACCTCGTGCTTTTTTTACTGCATTTAATGAAGTTTTTAAAAATATATTTGTGTTAACCCCTGGAATTTCAAGGGGATACTGAAAGGCTAAAAAGATACCTTTATGTGCTCTTTCTTCAGTTTCAAGATCAAATAAATTTTTTCCTTCAAAAATAACTTCTCCTGAAACTTTGTATCCCTTTTTGCCAGACAAAATATTTGATAATGTACTTTTCCCAGATCCATTTGGACCCATTATAGCATGAACCTCACCTGGATTTATATTAAGAGAAAGCCCTTTTAAAATTTCCTTGTTTTCTATCTTTGCATGTAATTTACTTATTTTTAACATTATCCAACACTTCCTTCTAAACTGATACCAACGAGTTTTTGAGCTTCAACTGCAAATTCCATTGGTAATTGCTGAAGAACCTCTTTGCAAAATCCATTTACAATTAATCCAACAGCTTCTTCTTGGCTCAAGCCTCTTTGTTGACAATAGTGTAACTGTTCCTCACTTATTTTTGAAGTTGTTGCCTCATGAGCAATATTTGACTCAGAGTTTTTATTTTTGATATATGGAACGGTATGTGCCCCACACTTATTACCCATTAATAATGAATCGCACTGAGTATAATTATTTGAATTTGAGGCCCTAGCTGAGATGTCTACCAGGCCTCTATAAGTCATATCTGAAAATCCTGCGCTTATTCCTTTGGAAATAATTTTACTCTTAGTGTTTTTACCCAAATGAATCATTTTTGTTCCTGTGTCAGCTTTTTGATGGTTATTTGTTATTGCAATCGAGTAAAACTCTCCAACAGAATTATCTCCTTTTAAAATGCAACTTGGGTATTTCCATGTGATAGCAGATCCCGTTTCTACTTGTGTCCATGAAATTTTAGAATTCTTGCCTTTACATAAACCCCGCTTGGTAACAAAATTATATATTCCACCTTTTCCATTTTTATCTCCAGGATACCAATTTTGTACAGTTGAATATTTTATTTCAGCATCATCTAGTGCTATCAACTCTACATTGGCAGCATGCAATTGGTTTTCATCTCTCATGGGGGCAGTGCAACCTTCTAAATAACTTACATAACTTCCTTTATCAGCAATAATTAAAGTTCTTTCAAATTGACCTGTATTAGAAGCATTTATTCTAAAGTAAGTTGATAGTTCCATTGGACATCTTACACCTTCCGGTATGTAAGCAAACGAGCCATCAGTAAAAACCGCAGAATTGAGCGTTGCAAAAAAATGGTCTGTTGTTGGTATTACAGATCCTAAATATTTCTTAACTAGTTCAGGATGATTTCGAATAGCTTCTGATATAGGGCAAAAAATAATTCCATGTTTAGCTAACTCTTCTCTAAAAGTAGTTGCAACTGAAACTGAGTCAAACACTGCATCAACTGCAATACCATTTAATCTTGCTTGTTCTTGAAGAGGAATGCCAAGTTTTTTATAAGTTTCTAAAAGTTTAGGATCTAATTCATCTAAACTTTTAGGTTTGTCATCCATGCTTTTAGGAGCAGAATAGTAATATAAATCTTGATAATCTATTTTTGGATATTTTGGTTTTTGCCAATCTGGTTCTTTTAACTGTTTAAATCTTTCAAAAGCTTTTAATCTAAAATCAAGCATCCACTGAGGTTCTTTTTTAATATTAGAAATAAATTTTATAACATTCTCATTTAATCCTTTTGGAGCTGTAGTACTTTCAATGTCAGTTGAAAAACCATACTTATAATCTTTTAAATTATCAATTTCTTTTTTCCTGTTATCCATTTTATACTCTTCGTTCATTGTTGTTTTTTAATAAATCTTCTAAACTTTTTTTTTCAAAAAAACTATTGATGTGAGTTTCTAATTCATCCCAGAGGTTGTGAGTAACACATTTGGTTGATTTTCCATTGCAACTTTTTTTAGATTCTTTTTTACATTGAACAGTCTTAACTTTTTCATCTACAGCATGGAAAATGTTTGTAAGTTTAATTTCATTTGGCTTCTTTGATAAAATGTATCCTCCGTGAGTTCCCCTGATACTTTTAACAATTTCATTTTTTTTTAATTTAGAAAAAATTTGCTCTAAATAGTCTAGTGAAATTCCTTGTCTTAAAGATATATCTCTAAGAGATACGGGATTGATGCTATCAAACCTTGCTAAATCCACTAATGCCATTACAGCATATCTGCCTTTAGATGTTAATTTCATATTACCCTTTAATTTAAAGGGTTTTTATACATACCTGACTAAATTGGTCAAGTATAGAATATAACAAATAAACTAACATATTGTCGCTCACTTATGATAAATGTAATTTTTTTTTGAGAATAATAATCAATAGCATTTATGGATAACAAAATTTTAGAAATTTTTATACCTGGTCCTGCTGGAAGACTTGAGGCTAAATATTATAAAAGTAAAAAAAATACGTCACCTGTAGCCCTAGTATTGCAGCCACATCCTCAATATGGTGGAACAATGAACAATAAAGTTGTTGTTGAAACTTTTAAAACATTTATGGAAAATGATTTTTCTGTTTGTAGAGTTAATTTTAGAGGAGTTGGTAAAAGTGATGGTGAATTTGATAATGGTCAGGGTGAATTAGCTGATGCAGCAGCAGCTTTAGATTGGCTAGAACGAGAAAATTTTGATAACTCGCAGTGTTGGGTATCTGGATTTTCTTTTGGTTCACTGATCGCAATGCAATTATTAATGAGAAGGCCTGAAATTAATAGATTTATAGTTATATCCCCACAACCTAATGTTTATGATTTTTCTTTTTTATCTCCATGTCCCACTTCAGGTCTAATGATGCATGGAAAAAAAGATGAGTTAGTCCCTTTAGAATATATTACTGAACTCGATAAAAGACTAGGTGCACAAAAGGGTATTGATGTAGAATTTCAATATATACCAGATGCAAATCATTTTTTTACAAAAAGTGAGGATATATTAGCTAAGAATTTAGACATATATATCAAAAAAGAAACTGCTCTTTATTAAAAATTCTTTATAATTGTTCCACCTACAGCGGGCTTATTACATCTAGTAGTATTAGGAAATGTAATTGGCAAATCTAAAAAAGATCTTATTGCAATATATGCAAATGTTTGTGACTCTATAAAATCTCCATCAATTTGATACTGATCAATATTCTTTAAAATTAATTCTTTTTTACCCATAAATTTATTTATATCTTTTATTAACTTTTTATTTTTTCTTCCCCCACCACACAAGATATAATTTTTGGTTAGTAATTTATTTATTTGGTCAATCTTTTTTAAACCTTCAGAAATTAAATAAGCTGTAAATTTGGTTAAGGTTGCGCACCCATCCTCTAAACTTAAACCTTTTACAAAAGATAAATCAAAATTTTTTACATCTAAAGACTCATTAATTGAAATAATTTCCAAATTTTCTATAGCTTGATTAAGTATCAAATCATTTACTTTTCCTGAGTTTGCTAACTCTCCATTTTCGTCATACTTTTTATTACTATTTTTTCTTATCCATTCATCAATTAAACAGTTACCTGGTGCTATATCGTATGCAAAAACATTTTGATTTAAATCTCCATTAGTGATGAGCTGAGATACATTTGTAATGCCTCCTATATTTATAATATCAATTGGATATTTTAGATTAAAATTCTCATTTAATTTTTTTGCAATTAAATCATGAAATATTGGAGTTAGAGGAGCTCCTTGTCCATCATTGTCTAAATCATTTTGTCTAAATTTATTTACAACTAAACATTTTGTGAGTTGAGATAAAAGATTTCCATCTCCTAATTGTTTTGAAATTTTTTCCTTAGGTAGATGTAAAACTGTCTGCCCATGGAAGCCTATTAAATCTATTTTAAGACCCGTTTCAGTAATAACCTCATTTACTATCTTGGCATTAAATAATGTGAATTTTTTCTCAATATCAATAATCTTCTTCGTATACTTTTTTAAATCGATAGATTTATTTAAATGTTCTCTTAAATTAATTAATTCATCACGCAATTTGTCATCAAATTCATAGTATTTATCGTACAATTGCTTAACTTTACTAAATCCATCTGATTTAATCACTGATAAATCCACTCCATCCATTGACGTACCGCTCATTAAACCTAGGGAAGTAAAAATTTTCTTTTTCATATTTATTTTTTTTTAAAAAAAATTTGTATATTATAAAACTATAAGCTTATGAATAAATTTTTAAAAGAATTCAAAGATAGAGGTTTTTTCTATCAATGTACCAATGAAAATGAATTATCTGAATTATTAGATAAAAAAAAGATAAAAGCTTATATTGGGTTTGATTGCACCGCTGATAGTTTGCATGTTGGTAGCTTACTTCAAATAATGTGTCTTAAATTATTACAAAAACATGGTCATCAACCAATTGTATTACTAGGTGGTGGTACAACAAGAATTGGAGATCCCTCGGGAAAAGATAAAACTAGAAAAATATTGATTGATGATGAGATTGAAAAAAATACTAAAAATATCAAAAATATTTTAGAAAATTATTTAGACTTTCGTAACGAAGACACTAAGCCGATATTTGTTAATAATTTTACTTGGTTAAAAGATTTAAATTATATTTCTTTTTTAAGAGATGTTGGAAAACATTTTACAATTAATAAGATGTTAACATTTGATAGTGTTAAAACAAGATTAGATAGAGAGCAATCTTTAAGTTATATGGAATTTAACTATATGATTTTGCAAGCTTATGATTTTTTAGAATTAAATAAAAAAGAAAATTGTGTTCTTCAAATAGGAGGTTCTGATCAATGGGGGAATATTATTAATGGTGTTGATTTGATTAAAAGATACTCAAACAACCAATCTTATGGACTAACTACTCCTTTAATTACTCTTGCTTCTGGCGCTAAAATGGGAAAAACAGAAAGTGGCGCTATATGGCTAGATAAGAAGTTTTTACCTGCATATGATTATTGGCAATTTTGGAGAAATATAGATGATCGTGATGTAATTAAATTTTTAAATATATTTACCGACCTAACGACTGAAGAAATAAAAGATATTAAGGATAAAGATATTAATGAATTAAAAATTTTATTGGCTAACAAAACTACATCTATGCTTCATGGGGATGATGAGGCTAAAAATTCAGAGAATTTTGCAAAAGAAGCATTTACTGAAAACTCAAGTGGATCAAACTTACCTTCTGTTAAAATTAAACTAACAGATATAAAAAAAAGAATTAATATTTTAGATTTAATAATTTTATCTAAATTAGAAAGTTCAAGAAGTGAGGTTAAAAGACTGGTAAAAGGAAAAGCTGTTAAAATAAATAATGAAATAATTTTAGATGAAAAACAAACAATTTCTGAGGATTTCTTTAAAGATAATTTTTTGAAATTATCTTTAGGAAAAAAAAGACATATTAAAATTGAACTAGTTTAATTCTTCTTAATCTTTTCTAAGGTTCGTGTAATAAACCTAGGTGTTAAAGTTTTAATTGGATTTACTGTAGTTACTATATCATTAGGTGGGCCTTTAACCTTAAAGCTAACACCAAAAACTCCTTCACCAACTTTTTTTCCAACTAATATATCACCAATTAATGGTATTGATGAAATTGTTCTGTTCACAGTTGTTGCTGGCACTAACGTACCTCGTAAGCTAACTAGCTTTTCGCTTTCAATGTATCCATCCATTAAAATCGAAATTGCAGGGCCAATGGCATAAAGTTCTTCAATAGTCATTAACTTATCATTACTTAGGAATTTCATTTCAAAATCTGTAAACCTTATTCCCTCACCTGTTAATAGATCAGCTATTCCTTGTAGCGATGCTAAAGTCAATAGTTTAGCTAAAACTGGTATTTCTTGAATCTTAAAGTTATCAATTTTTAATGTAGAATTTGTAATGTCATCTTTTTTTATAGAATAAAAATCAAGCTCACCACCTTCAAAACCTTTTATAAACTTATATCTATCTACAAGAGGTTTTGCTTCTTGAGAAAATAATGTTGTAATTTTTTCTTTACTATTATTTTTTATTGTTAACTTAATATTTTTCTGGTTTGAAAATTTTGACTCTAAAATTAATTCAGAAATTTCATTTTTATTGTAAGTTAAAAAACCTTTTAAATTATTAATAACATTGTTTTTATCTAAATAAATTTTTTTAACGTCAAAAAATAATTTTAAATTTTTATTAAAAATTTCTGACTTTTTATTATTTTCTGAATTTAATAACTTTCCAATTATACTATCCATATTGAAACTATTTCCTAAAATTAAATAATCTTTGTTTTTTTTTTTTATTTGTAAATTATTTTTTATGTTTTCTTCATCAATATAGTCAATGTTAATATTGCTTATGTCGCTAATCTTATTATCACTAGTTAAAATTAAATCTTTAACTTCGATAATGTTGTTTTTTTCTTTTAAAATAATTTCATCAAATATTAATATTCCTTTAATGTTTTTTTTTCCTTTAAAATTAAATTTTAAATCTGAAGTTTCTTTTTTTTTATAATTTAATAAATTTAACTCAAATGGATTTTTTGAAATAATCAAAGTAGTATTAAATTTAACTTCATTTTTTCTTTTGATTACTTCATACTCAACTTTATCAGTTTCATTTTGTAAAAAAACTTCACCCGCACCATTAATACTTAGGTTGTCTTTTTTATATTCTAATTTTATTTTTTGATTTTTAAATATTAAATCTTTTTTAATTTTTGGAAAAAAATCTTTTAATTTTAAAGAATTTTTTAGTTTTATATTTTCTATATCTATGTCAGATACAATTTCTAAATTTTTAACTTTTAAATTTTTATTTATTTTGAATTTAAAATCATTTTTAGAGCTGAATAAAATTTCATCAATATCAAATTTTAGAAGCTCGTCAGTAATTAAATTTTTAATTTCATTGTTTTTAAGATTTATATTTTTAGTGTTAATCTTACCTGATATTAAATATTCTTTTTTTTGCTTTAATACAGTTAGCTCAGGTATAAAAATAATTTTGTTATTTAGAGATAATTTAAGGTCATTAAATTTTAAATTTTTTTCATCAATTTCAAAAATAAAATCAATTTTATTTAAATCATATCTTTTAAATAAATTTATTTTTCCATCTTTCACAAATCCATTAAATTTATAATTATTTTTGATTTTACCTAATTCATCAAATTCTAATTTTAAATCTGCTATTAAAAAACCATTTTTAATAAATTGTTTTGCAATGAAAAGTTTAGGGTCATTATTCAGTAGCCTAAAAAAAGTGATTAGGTCTTTTATTGCTAAAGATTTAGTGGATATAGAAATATCAGTTAACGCAAACTTATCGTTTAAAAGTGATTTTACTGAAATATTTGATTTTATCGTTTCAATTCCAATAATTTTATTTTTATAAATTAGGTCGGTCCCATTGGTTTTGGTTTTTATTCCAAAATTTAATGGATCAAGTATTGCACTTACATCATTTAACTTAACTTCTATATTTGGTTCTATTTGCTTGATTTGAGATATTATTTTTGAATTGAATTTGTCTGTTTTAACTCCAATTGTGCTTAAATAAACTACTATAATTAATAATAATATTACTAAACTAATTAACGTTCTATAAATTATTTTTATCATTTGATTTGATACAGGGATTTTTCTAAAAATTCATCTATCTCACCATCCAAAACTTTGTCAGGACTTGTGCTCTCATGATTTGTTCTATTATCCTTAACTAATCGATAAGGTTGCAGTACATATGATCGTATTTGGTGGCCCCAACCGATCTCTGATTTAGAATCTTTTGTATTTTGATTTTGTTTTTCTTTTTTTTTAATCTCAAAATCGTATAGCCTTGCTTTTAACATATTCATGCATGTTTCCTTATTTTTATGTTGAGACCTTTCATTTTGACATTGCACAACTATTTTTGAAGGAATGTGTGTAATACGAACGGCACTATCTGTTGTATTTACATGCTGCCCACCTGCTCCACTGGATCGATAAGTATCAATCCTTAATTCTTTTTCTAATATTTCAATATTTATATTTTCATCAACCACTGGGTAAACCCATACACTAGCAAAACTTGTGTGTCTTCTAGCACCAGAGTCAAATGGAGATATTCTTACTAGTCTATGAATTCCTGACTCTTTTTTTAACCAACCAAATACATAATCACCCTCTATCTTTAATGTAGTAGACTTAATGCCTGCCTCATCTCCTTTGTGTTCACTTACAATTTGAAATTTGAAATTCTTCTTATCAGACCATTTAACATACATTCTTCTAAGCATATCAGCCCAATCCTGACTTTCTGTTCCTCCGGCTCCAGCATGTATCTCTATATACGAGTCCATGGAGTCGGCTTCATTAGATAAAAAACACTTGATTTCATTTTTTTTAGCAAGCAATCTTAAATCTTTAATATTTTGACTTACTTCAGTTTGAATATCAGTATTATTTTCTTCTAAAGCCAATTCATTTAAATCATTTAAATCTTGTAATTTTATGTTGGATTGATTGTAAGAATTAATCAAATCCTCATATAATTTTTTTTCTTTAACTGTTTTCTGTGACTTTGATTTATCTTGCCAGAAATTAGCACTAAGCATCAACTTATTATGATTTTCTAATTTTGAATGAATATTATTTTTTTCAAAGATACTCCTTAACTCTTTGATTAATTTTCTCAATTTCTTTTTTAAAACTTAGGTATTTATCATCCATCAATAAAACCTTAATATATTTTTAGTATCTAATCTATTACTATTTGAGTATAAAACTTTCCCGTCCTGCACATTTTTGCTTTTATAGGACTCAATTATTGTATTTTTTGAACTAAATTTAGCTTTATTGCCTGTGTTTGGATCTATAACCATCAATGTTATTTTATCTGGAACCTTAAATGGTCTTGCGTCTGATTTTTTGATGCTTTTTTTTACAAACTCCTCAAAGATTGGTAGGGCTGCTTTAGATCCAGTTTCAAATCTTCCAAGTGGTTGTGGATTATCCATACCAACATAAACCCCTATTACTAAATTTGATGTAAAACCAATAAACCAAGCATCTGTATTCTCATTAGTAGTACCTGTTTTTCCAGCAAGATTCAGTCCTAATTTCTTTAATTTTTTTCCTGTTCCTCTTTCTACCGCACCCTGCAAGATAGAAGTTAATTGATAAGCAGATTGAGGTGATAAAACTTGTTCATAATCATCTTCTATTTTTGGAAATTCTTTGCTGGTAAAAGAAATTTTATCACAATTAACACATTTTCTATTTTCATTATTGATTATAGTATTTCCTTCACTATCCTGGATACGATCAATTAGTATTGGCTTAATTAATTTACCGCCATTAACAAAAGTGCAATATGCAGATGTAAGTTTTAATAAGGTAGTTTCGGCAGAACCAAGTGAAATTGATAGTAGTTCTTCTGGTTTTTCATAAATATGCATTTTTTTTGTAAATTCTACAATCTTATCAACACCAAGATTTTGAGCTATTCTAACTGTCATTAAATTCCTAGATTTTTCCAAACCAACTCTCAATGTTGAAGGACCATAAAATTTTTTTCCATAGTTTTCAGGTTTCCATTTTTTTAAATCCACACCTTGATCTAAAACAAGTGGCGCATCCAAAACTAACGATGATGGAGTGTAATTATTTTCTAAAGCTAAAGCATAAACAAAAGGTTTAAATGCTGAACCAGGTTGTCTTAATGCTTGAGAGGTTCTGTTAAACTCACTATTTTTAAAACTAAATCCTCCACTTAACGCAAGTACTCTACCAGTAAATGGGTCCATTACTACAATACCACCATTAATTTTAGGAAGTTGTTGAAGGAGGTATGAATCTGTTTTAATTTTTTTCACATAAATTACATCACCTATTTCAAATAAATCTTTAAAATCTTTTTTTGTCCAAGATATGTCTTTATAGTTAATCACACCTGGTAAATTATTTTCAATTTCAATTATTGAATCAAATTGATTAATTTTTTTTACAATTGCAATTTGCCAATCAATAGATTTTTCTAATCTAATTTTTTTTTCAATTTTTTGATACCAGTCTTTAGAATATTTGATATTTTTAATTGGTCCTCGCCATCCCTTTCTTCTATCGTAAGCTATTAACCCATTTCTTAAAGATTGTGTTGCGATTTTTTGTAATTCTAAATTTATTGGTGTATTAATATTGAAACCTTGATTATACACTTTGTCATAAGTTAATTTCTCTATGATGTTTTTTCTTACATCCTCAACATAATATTGAGAATTTTCTAAAAAAACTTTTTTTACTTTCTTTAATTCTATAACTTGATCTTTAAACTTTAGATATTCGCTTTGATTTATAAAATTATTTTCATACAAATTTTTTAGAACTAAATTCCTTCTAAATTTAGCAAGATCTTTATTTCTATAAGGGTTGTATTTGCTTGGTGCTTTAGGTAATGCAGCTAACAAAGCAGCCTCATTATAGTTCAATTCTTTTATTGATTTATCAAAATATTCTAAACTAGCAGCTGCTACCCCATAAGCACCACTTCCTAAATAAATCTGGTTGAGATATAATTCTAAAATTCTTTCTTTTGATAAAGCTCTTTCAATTCTAAGTGCTAAAATTGCTTCTTTAATTTTCCTATTAAAGCTAACTTCATTTGTTAATAGAAAATTTTTTGCTACTTGTTGAGTGATAGTGGATGCCCCTTCAAGTCTTTTTGAGCTAATTATATTTTTAATATTATTTATAATTGCTCGCATTACCCCTTTGGCATCTACACCAGGATGAAAAAAAAAATTTTTATCTTCTGCTGATAAAAAAGAATTAATCACATTTTTGGGGATTGCCTCATAAGGGACAAAAATCCTTTTTTCTTTAGAAAAATCAGCTACTAATTCACCATTTCCGGAATACATTTTACTTGAAACAGGAGGTTTGTAGTTTTTTAGAAACCTATAATCTGGAATACTATTTGAAAAAGTCCACAAAACGATCAAAATAGTCACTGAGATAAGCAGGAATAAACTTAAAATACCAATAAATATATTTTTAAATAAGTTAGTCATTTTAATTCCATTATATAGTGGAATTTGTTAAAGATAAGGCATTAATAATAAACAAAATTTTTATAAAAATAAAAAATTAATGAACCAATCAAATCAAACAATATGGAAAAAAATTTGTATATCGATGCTTCGCATCCAAACGAAACTAGAGTTGTGCTTAAATCTAAAAACAATATTGAGGATTACGAGTACGAGGGCTTAAAAAACGACCTTATAAAAAATAATATCTATTTAGGAAAAGTAAGTAGAATTGAACCTTCTTTACAAGCTGCTTTTATTGACTTTGGAAGGGAGAGGCATGGATTCTTATCATTTAACGATATTCAATCTGATTATTACCAAATTCCAAAAAGTGATCTTGAAATAATCAAAAAAGAAGAAGAAAAAGCAAGAGAAGAGCTTTCAAAAGAAGTTGAGGCTAAGGAAGAAAAAAACTTAGCGGAAGGTAAATTAGAAATTGATGATCCATTAGAAGCAGAAAAAACAGAAGGTGAAAATGAAGTCTCAGTTGAAAATGATAATAACGTAGATAATGATTTTTCTAAAGAGAAGAACATTGAAGAAAATATTAATGATAATAATGTAAAAGAAGATAAAGATAAAAAACATTTTAAATTTAAAAGATACAAGATTCAAGAGGTTATAAAACCAAACCAAGTAATACTAATTCAGGTAATTAAAGATGAAAGAGGACAAAAAGGTGCAGCTTTAAGTACATTTATATCTATAGCTGGGAAATATATTGTTTTAATGCCTAACACACCTAAAGGTGGTGGCATTTCAAGAAAAATATTCAATCCTGCAGACCGGAAAAAAATTAGATCTATTCTTAATGAAATTTTAATCCCAAAAGAGATGGGATTAATAGTAAGAACCGCAGGAAGCAATAAAACTAAAAATGAAATTAATTTAGACCTTGAAACTTTAAAAAATACTTGGAACCAGATTAAAGATAATGCCCTAAACTCTATAGCTCCATTTTTAATTCATCAAGAAAGTGAAATTATTAAAAGAACTTTAAGAGACTTATATGATGACGATACAAAAAATATAATTATAGAAGGTAACGAAGGTTATAAAAAAGCTCAAGATTTTATGAAAATGATAATGCCTTCACACGTAAAAAAAATTAAGAAATATAGAGGCAAGATTCCTCTGTTTATTGAAGAAAATATTGAACAAAAATTAAATCAAATATTTGAATCAGAAGTTAAACTTACCTCTGGAGGATATTTAGTTGTTAATCCAACTGAAGCCTTGGTATCGATAGATATTAACTCTGGTAGCTCAATTAAACAAAAAAATGTTGAGAGCACCGCGCTTGATACCAACCTTGAGGCTGCTGAAGAAATAGCAAGACAGATAAAAGTTAGAGATCTCTCAGGTTTAATTATAATAGATTTTATAGACATGTTTAGTTATGGCAACAGGAGAATGGTCGAGAGACGTTTAAAAGAAAAATGTAGATCTGATAGAGCAAGGATACAGATTGGTAGAATTAGTAACTTCGGTTTGCTAGAAATGTCTCGACAAAGGTTAAGAGAAAGTGCAGTTAAGTGGAAAGTTGTATTAACCGATGAGTCCTTTGCACAAAAGCTACTGAAAATAGTTGAGTTAAAATCCGTATTAAATAAAGCAAAATTTGTCGAGTTAAAAGTTTGTGAAAAAATATCTGATTTTTTAAAAGAAAATTTTGTTGAAGACTTAACTTATTTTGAAAAAAAAAATAAAATGACAATAGATATTATTGCAGATAATTCACTTATTATCCCAGAATATATTGTTAACTTTCAAAATAAGACCAAAAAAACTATTGAGTTAGTTGAACACCATGAAAAATTAAAAAATCTATTGTTACAAAATAAAGAAGATAAGATTGTTGAAAAAAAGGTAGCGAAAAAGTTTCATAAACCTTTTAAGAAAAAACCTTATTTTAAAAAAAAATTTATTAAAAAAACACCTACTATTAAATAATTCCCTTTGTTGGTGAGGATGGACTTCCCATTAAAGTTTTATCTATCCTTCCCGAAAGGTAGGATTGTCTACCAGCAATCACAGCATTTTTAAATGCTAACGCCATATCAAAAGGTTTTTTTGCTTTAGCAATTGCTGTATTAACCAAAACACCATCACAGCCTAACTCCATTGCAATAGTTGCATCTGAAGCCTGACCTAATCCTGCGTCAATTATTACAGGTAATTTAGTTTGATTTCTAATTATCAAAATATTTGTTTTGTTAAGTATGCCTAAACCAGAACCTATTGGAGCAGCCAAAGGCATAATTGCTGAAGCCCCAGCATTTTCTAATCTTTTTGCCATTAAGGGATCGTCATTACAATAAACCATTACTTTAAAACCTTCTTTAGATAAAACCTCAGTAGATTTTAGGGTTTCAATCATATCTGGAAAAAGATTTTTTTTATCACCTAAGACTTCAAGTTTGACTAATTTCCAGCCGCCTATTTCTCTTGCAAGTCTTAAAGTCCTAAGGGCATCTTCTGAAGTAAAACATCCAGCTGTATTTGGCAGATAGGTGATTTTTTTTGGATCAATATAATCCATCAACAAAGGTTTATTTTTATTTACTATATTTACCCTTCTGACAGCTACAGTAACTATGTCTGCCCCAGACAATTTTATTGCCTTAGCGCATTCAGACATACTCTTATATTTTCCAGTTCCAACAATTAACCTTGAACTAAATTTTTTATTTGCAACTTTCAATTTATCCCTCAAAAATTTATCCTCCTCCTATAAAATGAACAATTTCAATTTTATCTTTGTTTTTTAATTTTATTTTTTTTAATTTTTTTTTATCTACAATTTCTTTATTAAATTCTATTGCTATTTTTCTAATTGGTATTTTTAGATCATTTATTAATTCATGTAAGGTTAATTTGTCAATAATAGTCTTAATTTTTCCATTCACTTTAATTTTTATTTTGTTTAGTTTTTTCATCGTATATAAGTGTTGGATGAATAATAAAATAATTATTATCAATGGTCCCAATCTTAATCTATTAGGTGAAAGAGAACAATCACAATATGGATCAATGACATTTGATAAATTAAAAGAAAAATGTCTTAAAAAAACTGCTGAACTAAAAATTGATGCTGAATTTTTTCAATCTAATGTTGAAGGTGAAATTGTAACTAAAATCCAAGATGCTAGAAATATTTTTGATGGAATGATTATTAATGCTGCAGCCTTTACTCATACATCTGTAGCAATTAGAGATGCACTTGACATATTTAAAAAACCAATAATTGAATTACATATATCCAACATATATAAAAGAGAGAAATTTAGACATAAATCACTAATTAGTGATGTGGTAAGTGGAGGAATTTTTGGTTTAGGACCTGAAGGTTATATTTTAGCCATAATTTCATTAGAAAAGACATTAAATGAAAATTGATAAAAAACTAATAAAAGAATTAAGTGAATACTTAGATGAGTTTAAACTTACAGAAATAGAATTCACTGAAAAAGACACAAAAATAAAAGTTTCTAAAAATAATATATCTACAAATAATCAACCAGCATCAGTTATTCAAAATTCAACTTCCATTGCAGATAGTACCGAAACTACAAATAATAATTATAGTGGAATAAAGGTTACCTCTCCAATAATTGGTACTGCATATCAATCTCCTGAACCAGGTGCTAAGAAATTTGTTGAGATTGGGAAAAAAATTAAAAAAGGTGATACGGTGATGATTGTTGAGGCAATGAAAACGATGAATCATGTGCCCTCAACATCAGATGGTGTTGTAAAAGAAATCTGTGTCAATGATGGTCAGCCAGTAGAGTTCGGACAAACAATAATCATCTTAGAGTAGAATAATGTTTAAAAAGATTTTAATTGCAAACCGTGGGGAGATTGCAGTTAGAGTGATTAGGGCATGTAAAGAATGGGGAATATCAACAGTAGCTGTTCACTCTGATGTTGACAGGGAAAGTATGCATGTAAGAATGGCTGATGAAAGTGTTTGCATTGGATCACATCAACCTGCAAATAGTTATTTAAACATACCTGCTCTTATGTCGGCGATTGAAATAACAAAAGCTGAAGCAGTTCACCCTGGTTATGGATTTTTATCTGAGAATGCAAACTTTGCCCGAATACTAGAAGAAAATAATATAAAATTTATTGGTGCTTCTTCAAAATTAATTGAAATGATGGGAGATAAAATTCAAGCAAAAAAGATTGCCAGAGAAAATGGCCTGCCAGTAATCGAAGGATCTGAAGGTGGCGTAAAAGATGTTAATGAAGCCAAGAAACTTTGTAAACAAATAGGTTTTCCAGTTCTTATAAAAGCAGCTGGTGGCGGTGGTGGTAAAGGCATGAAAATTGTTAATAAAGAAGAAGAATTTGAAACTTTATTTTCTACTGCAAAATCAGAAGCTCAAAAATATTTTGGAAACAATGAGGTTTATATTGAAAAATTTTTTCAAAACCCAAGACATATTGAGGTTCAAATATTATCCGGAAAAAATAGAACCGTACACTTACATGAAAGAGATTGCTCGGTACAACGGAGACATCAAAAATTAATAGAGGAAACACCTAGTCCTGTTTTAAATGATGAAATTAGAAAAGATTTATTTGAAAGAACAGTAAAAATGGTCGATAAAATTGGTTATGAAGGAGCTGGTACAGTAGAGTTTATATACGAAGATGGAAAGTTTTATTTTCTAGAGATGAATACAAGAATTCAGGTTGAGCACCCTGTTACAGAAATGGTAACTGGCATTGATATAATTAAAGAACAAATATGGATTGCTCATACTGGTGAAACTGCTTTGAAGCAGTCAGATATTAACCCTAGGGGTCATGCTATAGAGTGTAGAATTAATGCTGAGGATGCAAGTAAAAATTTTCAACCTTCACCTGGCACAATTGGTATGTGTCATCAGCCCTCGGGTTTTAGAACTAGAGTGGATGGTGCTATATTTCAGGGATATAAAGTTACACCTTATTACGACAGTATGATTTGTAAAGTTATTACACTAGGTAGAAATAGAACAGAGGCTATTCAAAGGATGAACAGATCATTAGATGAATTCGTGATAGAAGGAATTACAACCACAATACCTTTGCATAAAAAATTATTAAATCATAAAAAATTTATAAATTCTGACTTTAATGTAAGCTGGTTAGATAATGAAAAAATTATTTAATAACAATCTACAAGCCAAACATCATACACCGCATGATCGAAAGGTGCTATGGAAGGACTTGATGAAAACATCCATCCATTAAAAACATATACTTTATCATTATCATTTTTTGTTAAATCTCTAACTTGAATGTAGGCTTTAATCTCAGGGTTATCATCGAATTCTGAATTAGTACATTTCATACTTTTTATCACTAAATCTTTATAAATAAACTCTTCACCAATAGACAAACTAACTAATTCATTTTTTGAACTAATTTTATCTAAAATTTTAATATCAGTTTTTTTACCAATTATATTATTTTCAGATTTAGCATAAGTAAAATTTAATATAAAACAACTAACAATTAAACAAATTAAAAACTTACTCAGATTTCCAACTTTTATATTTTTTATTGATGACATTATCTTTATCTTTGTTTGGATAATAAGCTTCCTCAGTACCAGTAAGATTCGGTTGATGGGGTTTTTGCCATTTATATTTTTCCAAATTGTGATGCGTTTCAATCCTATTTTTAGTAAAATGCATCCATGAGTACCATTCAACTGGTATTTTGCTCGCATCAATTTCATCTGAATAGATCACCCATCTTTTACCATTTTTACCTTCATAGTATCTATTCCCAAAATCGTCTGATCCTACAAATTTTCCAAACAATATTGTTTTCAATCTGGTTCCAAGAGTATCTTGATTCCACCAAGTAAAAATTTTATTCAGAAGTGTCAACATTTAAATTTTTTATTATTCAATTTTAAATTGTATAAATTAAATTAGACTAAAATATAAATTTGTATATAAATCAATTTATTCATTCTTAAAATGAAATTTTAAATAGAGGTAAAATGGCAAAATATTTAGTAGAAACTTATTACACATGTACATTCAAGGTTAATCATTACCTTGATGAAATAAATGAAATAGAGCTAAAAAATCTTGAAAAAAGAGATGATGGTAAATTTGAGGTTTTAGATGTTAAGCTTGATAACAGAAAGACAAAAAATTTAGATGCAAATAATAATAAAGTGGTTGATCAAAAAATTGATTTGGTAGCATCTAATAATGAATCTAAAAAAGAGAGTTTTGAGCAATCAGTTACCAAAGTTTTAAATAAATCTGACAGACCTGGTAAAAGATTTGGCATGCCGGATAGAAGAAAAGGCTATATACAAAAAGCAACCATAGGAGATCACAAAGTTTATTTGCATACTGGAGAGTACGAAGATGGTAAAATTGGTGAGATTTTCATAGATACCAGTAAAGAGGGAGAATTAGTAAAAGCTTTAATGAATAATTTTGCAATAGTTGTATCTCTTGGCCTACAATACGGGGTTCCTTTAGACGAATATATAAGTGCATTTGTTGATACAAAATTTGAACCGTCTGGGAAAGTGCATGGCAATGACAGAATATTATCTGCTACTTCAATTCTAGATTATATCTTTAGGGAATTGGCAATTTCTTATCAAAATAGAGAGGATTTAGCTCATACTCCATCAATTGGTGGACCAGAAACAAGTATTTTAGAAGAACAAAATTCTGATAGTCAAAATCAATTATTGAAAATAGTAAAAGATATAACCAGCAAAGGGTTTGTAAGAAATAATTACAAAAAAAACTTAGTAGATTTATCTGATGTTAAAATTAACTTAAAAGGTAAGAAATAATTATTTTTTAACTTTTAAACTTATATTAAGTTCTTTTAATTGTTTTTCACTGACATCTGAGGGTGCATTCATCATCAGATCCTGAGCATTCTGGTTCATAGGAAACATTGTTACTTCCCTGATATTTTTTTCGTTAGCTAGCAACATTACTATTCTGTCAATTCCTGGGGCTATTCCTCCATGTGGGGGAGCTCCATAACTTAGTGCATTTATCATTCCACTGAATTTTTGATCTACGTCTTCTTTGGAGTACCCTGCAATCGAAAAAAGTTTATACATTAGTTCAGGGACATGGTTTCTTATTGCTCCAGATGATAATTCAGTTCCATTACATACAATATCGTATTGATATGCCAGAATATCCAAAGGTTTGTCAAAATTAATGTTATTAATTTCACCCTGAGGCATTGAAAAAGGATTGTGACTAAATTCAATTTTATTAGTAACCTCGTCTTTATTAAACATTGGATAATCAACAATCCAACAAAAAGCAAAAATATCTTCATCAATTAATTCTAAACTATTTGCTATCTTATCCCTGGCTAGAGATGTAATTTTTTCAAGGTCATTTTTTTTTGCACATGCAAGAAAAATACTATCACCAACCTCTGCACCAGTTAATTTCATAATTTCTTCTAAAGAGTTTTTTGAAAAAAATTTTCCAACTGGTCCTTTTCCATAAACTTCTTTATCTTTTTCAATAGTAAAATATGCAAGACCAGAAGCGCCCTGCTCTTTGGCCCATTTGTCTATATTATCAAAAAAACTTCTTGGCTTACTCTTAGTATTTTTTGTGACAATGCATCTTACTAATGATCCAGATTTTACAAGTTTTTTGAAAATTTCAAACGACACATCTTCTCTTGAAAAGATTTCCGTGATATCATTTATGATTAAAGGATTTCTTAGATCTGGTTTATCAGATCCATATTTTAACATTGTATCTTTGTAAGAAATCCTAGGGAATTTATCAAATAATAATTTTTTATTAGAAAATTTTTTAAAAGTATTTACTAATAATTCTTCAACCACTTTAAAAACATCTTCTTGATCAATAAATGACATTTCTAAATCTAATTGATAAAACTCTCCTGGACTTCTGTCAGCTCTTGCGTCTTCATCTCTAAAACAGGGTGCAATTTGAAAATATTTATCGAAACCTGAAACCATAATAAGTTGCTTAAATTGCTGAGGAGCTTGAGGTAAAGCATAAAACTTCCCGGGGTTTAACCGACTTGGAACTAAAAAATCTCTCGCACCTTCAGGGCTTGATGACGTCAAAATAGGTGTTTGAAATTCTAAAAAACCTAATTTATTCATTTCATTTCTAATGAACGAAATAACATTTGATCTTAAGATAATATTTTCATGAATTTTTTTTCTTCTTAAGTCAAGAAATCGATATTTTAATCTAATTTCCTCAGAATATTCTTGATCACTAAAAACTGGCATGGGTAACTCTTTACAAGTACCAAGCACTTTAAAATTTTGAATTACGACTTCAATTTCGCCAGTTTTAATTTCTTTATTTATTGCATCATTAGATCTACTAACTACTTTACCTTCAATTTTAATAACAGTTTCTAATTGCATCTTTTCTAATTCACCAAAGTTTGAATTTTCTTTATCAATGATGCACTGCGTAATTCCATAATTATCTCTTAAATCAACAAACAACAAATTACCATGGTCTCTTTTTTTATTAATCCATCCAGAAAGAATTATATTATTCTCAACATTCTCTTTACGTAATTCATTGCAATTATGAGTTCTATACTTAGTCAATTATTCTCCCAAAATTTCTTTTATTATTTTAAAGTCGATTGGTTTCTTCTTTTTTAAGCTTAATTCGTCAATCTTATATATGAAATCAAAAATTTTGTCATACGATCTATCAACTCTTTTAATAATAAAATTTATTAGTTTTTTATCGATTAGTATTTGACGGTCAGATAGATTTTTTAATATTAAAGCAAACATTAATTCATCATCAGGTTCTTCAATATTTAGTAAGAGGAAATTTTTGGTTCTCGATTTTAAATCAACTAAAGAAAAATCAATATTTACGATAGGAACATCAGAAGTAACAATGATGTATTTATTGTCTAAATCAACAATATTAAACAAGCTATAAACTAACTTTTCATCAATATTTTTATCTAAATCTTCTAAGATTATATTTTGATGAATTTTAATTTTTTTTAGATCTCCATTATTCAAAAATTTAGCATTTAACTTAATGCCTTTAAATTTTTTAATAAAGATATTAACAAGATGTGTTTTTCCTGAAAATTTTTTTCCACTTATGTTTAGAAAATTTTTTTCCCATTTTGGCCATTGATCTAATAAAGAAAATATGTGTTTATTGCTTTTTGAAACATAAAAATCGTCGTCTTTAAAATTTTGCTCATAATCAAACTTTATAATTAATTGATTTAAAATACTCATCTCAATATCCAAATTTTTTTTTGTGTATCAAAGTTATAGTCTTTGTCTTTCATAATATTTATAAAATTTTTATGTGTTCCGTTAAATATTACTTCATAAAAAATATGATCTTTATTAAATTTGCGAATAGAATAATTATTAATTAGATCAACTTCATCTAAAGTTTTTTCAAATTTAGATTGTAAAATAAAGTTTTTACTCTCAACTCGGATAGAAAGTGGAAGTTTAATTGATGTGTTAATTAAATTGTAATCTTTCCAGAAATCTTCGTAAATAATTTTTAACTCACTAATCATGATTTTTAAGCTTTCTTGATTATCAAAATCAATGTTTTTAAAAGAATTGTTTTTGATAATTTTTTTATCTTTAGCATAAATTTTAGATAAAATTTTAATTTCTTTATTATCCTTAAATATTAAAGCAACAATTGAATAGTCTAGAGAATATTTTTTTATAATCTTTTTAAAATCAAAGTTTTCTAAATTCGAATAATTCTTTTTAATTAAATTAAAATCTTCTAAATCTTCAGTCGCTAAAAGATATTTAATTAAATAATTTTTTTTATTTACTTCATTCCAGTTTTCATAAATAGGATTTTTTGAAAATATTAAAAGGTCATTATCTGACTGATCAATAATAATGGGGATAAATAAAAAATTTTTTTTAATGATTTGTGATGGGAATATATTTTTTGTTTCAAGATATCTAAATATTTTTTTTTTATTAAATGATACTCCTAGATTTAGATAATAAGTTTTATCAATAAATTTTTCCTCCTTAATTGAGAATATTTCGATCATACTTTTTATTTTATTTAAAGTAATATCGCTTGTTCTGTTTATATCGTTGGATTTGACCAATGTGCTTATTAATTCTTTAAAGGCTATCTTAAATCCACTGTTAATAAGTGCATCTTTATTAAAATTATTTTCTAATTTTTCAGAAATTTGTATTTCTTCTATTAAAAAAGCTTTAGCATTTATATTTGTTGTGGAAAAAAAAAATATATTTAAAGCTAGAACTATAAAAAAAATATATAAGATTCTTAAATAAAACATAATTATTTTAAACAATATTGTAATGAATAAAAAACTCTTTACCTATAAAAAAAGTGGCGTCAACATTGATGCGGCTGATAAATTTGTAAATTTCATATCCAGTATATCATCCAAAAAAAGAGGAAATAAGAAGTTTAACAATATTGGTGGTTTTGGCTCAATTTCTGATATCCCAGGCAATATAAAGAGGCCTAAAATAGTTGCTTGTACTGATGGAGTAGGAACTAAGATCGAAATAGCTAACTTAATAAAAAAATATGACACTATTGGAATTGATTTAGTCGCAATGAGTGTAAATGATTTGATTGTACAGGGTGCAAAACCTATTTTATTCCTAGACTATATTTCAATTAACAGAATTGATTTCAAAAAACTCAAATCTATACTCAAAGGTATAGTCAGGGGTTGCGAGATGGCTAATTGTGAGCTGGTTGGTGGTGAAACTGCTGAAATGCCAGGAACCTATGAAAAAGGAAAATTTGATATTGCAGGATTTGCTGTGGGTGTAGTTGGTCAGAATAAAATTCTGAATAAAGATAAAATTAAAAAAGATGATTTAATTTTAGCAGTACCTTCTTCTGGTATGCATTCAAATGGATATTCCTTAGTTAGATATATTTTAAAAAAAAAAAAGATAAATATTAAAAAAAATAATTTTTTAAAAAGAGAGCTCATCAAACCTACTAAAATTTATGTTAATGAGGTATTAAATTTAATTGAACACAATTTATTGAATGGCTGCGCAAATATTACTGGTGGTGGGCTAGAAGATAATATTAAACGTGTTATTCCAAACAGGTTATGTGCTGATATTGATTTAAATAAAGTGAAACCTTTAAAAATTTTTAAATGGTTAAAACAAAATGGTATTTCAGATAATGAAATGTTAAAAACATTTAATTGTGGTGTAGGTTTTTGCTTAATAATAAAACCTACGAATTTGAAAAAAATTGATAAATTTTTTTCAAAACAATTTAAACCTTACATAATTGGAAAAATAGTTAACAAAACTAATAAAGTAAGATTGAATGCTAAAATTAATTGGATTTAAAAAGATAAACATTGCTACATTTATATCTGGAAATGGTAGTAACCTAAAAAATCTAATTAATCATTCACTTAAAAAAAATTCTAAATTTACAATTGCTCTAGTTGTTTCAGATAATCCAAAAGCTAAAGGATTAAACTATGCAGGGGAATTCAAGATACAAAAAAAAATAGTTAAATACTCAAATATTAAAGATGCAGAAAAAAAAATTTTTACAGGGTTAAAAAAAAATAAGATTGATTTAATATGTCTTGCAGGATTTATGCGAATACTCTCTAAAAATTTTATAAAAAATTTTAAGGGTAAAATAATTAATATACATCCATCTTTACTACCTAAGTATAAAGGGCTAGCCACGCACCAAAGAGCGATGGATAATAAAGAAAAAAATTCTGGATGTACTGTTCATTATGTTAGTTCAAAATTAGACTCTGGAAAGATTATTCTACAAAAAAAGGTTAAAATTTTAAAAAATGATACATTAAAAAAACTTACTAAAAGAGTCCTTAAACATGAACATCTTATTTACCCGAAAGCTTTAAATAAAGTTTTATCTAATCTTTAAAAAAGAAATCTATTTCAATTTTTGCATTTTCTGGACTATCAGAACCATGGACTGAGTTTTTATCAATTGAGATACCATATTTCTTTCTGATTGTTCCTTCTTCAGCATCTATTGGATTGGTTGCACCCATTAGCTCTCTGTTTGCTAAAACTGCATTTTCTTTTTCTAAGACCATTACCAAAATTGGTCCTGATGATAAATATGCACATAAATCATTGTAAAATGGCTTTGTTTCATGAACTTTATAAAATTTTTCAGCTTCTGATTTTTCTATTTGTATTTTTTTTTCCTTAACAACTTGAAAGCCTTTATTTTTAAACATTTCTTTAATTTCGTTATCAAGATTTCGCTCGACCGCATCTGGCTTAATAATTGATAGTGTTTGCTCTTTATTACTCATAATTATCCTCTATTAGTTGGTTTAATAATCTAACTCCAAAACCTGTTGCACCACCTGAATTTAAGGCTCCGCCATACTTAGAAAAGGCCATGCCAGCTATATCTAAGTGAGCCCAAGGTGTTTTATTCAATATAAATCTTTGTAAAAATTGAGCAGCAGTAGTAGAGCCAGCTCCTCCCACGTAATTTATATTTTGCATGTCTGCATTTTTTGAATCTATAAGTTTGTCAAAATTTTTATGTAAAGGCATTCTCCACAATCTCTCTTCAACTTTTTCACCCACATCCAATAATTGTTTCGACAATTTGTCATTGTTTGAAAAAAGTCCTGCATATTCTGATCCTAAAGCAACTATAATAGCACCAGTTAAGGTTGCTAAATCAACCATAAATTTGGGTTTAAATTTTTTCTCAGTAAATGTTAGAGCATCAGCTAAAACTAATCTACCTTCTGCATCTGTGTTTAATATTTCTATTGTTTTACCACTATAAGATTTAACAATATCCCCAGGTCTTTGAGCATTTCCACCTGGCATATTTTCCACAAGTCCTACAACACCAACCACATTAATTTTTGCTTTTCTTATTGCTAAATTTTTCATTAAGCCAACTACTGTAGCAGAGCCAGCCATATCATAAGTCATATCTTCCATAAATTTTGCAGGCTTTAAAGAAATACCACCAGTATCAAAACAAACCCCTTTACCAACAAAGGCTAAGGGTTTTGTATTATTTTTTAATCCATTCCATTCCATTGTTACAAGATATGAACCTCTAACACTTCCCTGTCCAACTCCCAACAATGCATTCATTCCTAATTTTTTTAATTTTTTTTCATCATAAATATTTATTTTTAAACCATATCTTTTAAGAGAATTGAGTCTTTTTGCATACTCGTCTGGATGTAAAATGTTTCCTGGTTCTGAAACAAGATCTCTTGCAAAAAAAGTTCCTTCTTCCAATGCTTTAAATCTTAATTGATTTTGAGTAGATACTTTGTTCTTATTTCCAATTACATTTATAAAAATAAGTCTTTTTTCTTTTTTTGATTTGTAAATATTAAATTCATAAGACTTTAATTTTAATCCATGAAGGAAATAACCTAAGAAATTTTCAATCTTACTAATTAAAGTATCTGAATTTAAAAAATAATCATTTTTCTTATCATAATCTATATAACCATGAAATTTAGCTCCTAAACTTTCTACGTCAGATGTTTTTAAATCTTTTTTTGTAGACACTAAAAATATTGTTTTTTTTGAACTAATTTCAAAAAAAATTAGGTCTTTTTTTAAATCAGCAGTTTTCAATAAATCAGATATGTAAGAAAATTCGGAATTGGAAATATATTTCTTTAGACCACTGATATTGAATTTTTCATCGACAAATAAGACTAGATTATTTGTGTTTTTTTTGGAACTAGTGCTTTTATAATTAATTTGGACAGTCATAATTTTTTAATACACCCTATAAGTGCATAATGGTATATATAAAGATAAAATTTTATTTCAATGAAAAAATTTATATTTAAAAAGCTATATCGAGATACCACCTATTTCTTTTTGACTTCTTTATTGGTGATGGGCCTGATCGTATGGACACTACAAGCGGTTAATTACTTTGATTTTGTTACAGAGGATGGTCATGGATTAAGGGTTTATTTTAGCTATACCCTTTTAAATTTTCCTAAAATAATAAATCGAATCCTACCATTTATTTTTTTTATATCTTTATTTTATGTGATCATAAATTATGAGCTTAGGAATGAGCTGAGCATTTTTTGGATTAATGGAATTAGTAAAATTAAATTTTTGAATAAATTGATAATTTTTTCTATTTATCTTATGATTTTTCAAATACTTTTGGGTAGCTATCTATCACCACTATCACAGTTTAAAGGTAGGGAATATTTGAAAAACTCTAATGTTGATTTTTTTACCTCATTGATTAAAGAAGGAAAATTTATAAATATTACGAAGAATATAACTATTTTTATAGATAAAGAAAATCAAGATGGTTCTTTTAATAATATATTTCTAGAAGATTTAAGAAATAATAGCTCAAAAATGATATATGCAAAAAAAGGTGTCTTGATTATTGATGGTGCTCAAAAAACATTGAAACTTATAAATGGCAGGGTCATTAACAACAAAAACTTAAAAGTAAATATTTTTGATTTTGATCAAATTGATTTTAACTTAAATAATTTAAGCTCAAAAACAATTACTGTTCCTAAAATTCAAGAAATTGATACTTATACTTTGATAAATTGTTTTAGTGACAATCTTAAAAACGAAAAAAAAGAATTTCACTTTATATGTGAAAAAAAACTAAAACCAGAAATTTTAAGAGAGCTATTCAAAAGGATCTATAAACCAATTTTTTTACCAATAATAACATTATTTTGTGGTTTTTTAATTATTAAAAACAAAAATAATATCAACTTTAAAAAAAATAATTTCTCAATTTTTATTCTAACAACTTTTCTTATTATATTTTCTGAAATATCCATGAGATATATTGCATCTTCAAATTTTTTAACAATGTTGTATATACTGATACCAATAGTTATTTTTACAATTTCCTATTATATTTTTTATAAATTTGCAAAACATGTTTAAAATTTACCAAACATATTTAATAAATAAATTTTTAACTAAATTTGTGTATATCACTTTAGTTTTTTTTTCTTTGACGATAATTTTAAACCTTTTGGAAGAGATGTCTTTTTTTAAAGATTATCAAATAAATTTTTTATACCCATATATTTTAACACTTTTAAATGCCCCAATCACTTTATTTGAAATTTTTCCATTTATTTTTTTGTTATCTACACAGTTTTTATATTATGATATTTTTAAAAATGATGAATTAAATTTATTAAAAAAAAGTGGTCTTAATAACTTAAAAATTATAAAGATTTTATTTTTTTTATCTATTCTTATAGGAATATTTAATATTACAGTTTTCTATAATATTTCATCTGTACTTAAATTTCAGTATTCAGATATTAAGAATAATATTTCTAATGATAATAAATATCTAGCAATGGTTACTGATAGTGGACTTTGGATTAAAGATGAGATTAATAATAAAAAACTTATTATAAAATCTAATAATATAGAAGATGATTACTTGTTCAATACGATAATAAATGAATTTGATAATAATTTTGAACTAATAAGAACAATACAGTCTAAAAAAATTAATATTAAAGATAATGACTGGATAATTTATGAGCCAGTAATATCAAATAATAATAATTCAAAAACACTAGAAAACTCAATAATTTTATCAACAAATTTTAATGTAAAAAAAATTAATAATCTTTTTTCTAACATTTCAACACTTAATTTAATTGCTCTTTTTAATTTAAAAAAAGATTATGATAAACTGGGCTATTCTTCAGATGAAATTCAAATTCATTTGCTTAAACTTTTTACAATGCCATTATTTTATGGAATATTAACCGCTCTGTCATCGATAATGATGTTTAATTTTTCAAAAAATAGATCTCTATTAGTTCATATTATTTTTGGTATTTTTATGTCAGTAATAATTTATTATATAAATTTTATTTTTAATTCCTTAGGAAATAATGGCAAGATACCAATATATTTATCAATTTTTTTTCCATTAATAATTATATCAATTATAACAGCTATAGGACTGGTTAATATAAATGATAAATAAATCGATAATATTAATATTAGGTTTTTCTATTTTTTGTAATATTGCTTTTGCCAATACATTTAAATTTGAGACAAAAAGTATAGAGATTTTTAAGGAAAAAAAAAAAATCTTAGCTGGTAAAGGAAAGGCTATTTCTTCTAATAACGATCTAGAAATAAATGCTGACAAATTTGAATATCTAAAAGATTTAGATCTACTGAAAACTGATGGAAACGGTAAAGCAATAATAAAGTCAAAAGATTTAATAATTAAGTTTGATAGTGCACTTTTTGATCAAAAAAACTCCACTATCAATGCAAACGGAAATATAAAAATTAATAGAACAGATAAAAAATTTTTTATCGAGACAGAAAAAATTTTTTATGATCAATCAAATAATTTAATTAGATCTGACACTAAAACAAAAATAAAAGATCTTTTCAAAAATACATATGTTGTTGATAGTTTTGTATTTGAAATCAATAAAGACTTATTAAAAGTAATTAATCTTGAGACTAAAGATAAAGATAACAATATTATTAAGACTGAAATTGCGTTCATAAACACTCAATCTGGAAAATTATTTGGTAAAGATGTAAATATAGATTTTAGTAAATCGTATTTTGGTGCTGATAACGAACCAAGATTAAAGGCTGTCAGTGTAGAAATTAACGAAAATAATACCGAATTATCTAAGGGGGTTTTTACAACCTGTAAAAAACGAGATGATTGTCCCCCATGGGAAATGCATGCTAAAAAAATAAAGCATAACAAAAATAAAAAAACTATAAATTATGAGAACGCTTTCTTAAAAATCTATGATGTTCCAGTTATGTATTTTCCTAGGTTTTTTCATCCAGACCCGACAGTAAAAAGACAATCTGGATTTTTAATTCCTGGTATCAAAAATTCTAGCAGCAATGATAACTACCTTAATACACCTTATTTTTTCGCTTTAGCAGAAAATAAAGATGCTACATTTTCACCAAGATTTTATCCTGATGATAAAGTTTTAATCAAAACAGAATATAGACAGGTCAATTTAAATAGTAATCATTTTGCAGATTTTAGTTATTTTACTAAAAAAGGTAAAAATTCAAAAAATCACCTTTTTTATGAATATGATAATGAATTCAATAGTGAAAATTTTAAAAACAATACAATTAATTTTAAATTTCAACAAACTTCTAATGATACTTATCTTAAAGCAGATAAGTTAGAGAGCGTTATTGTTGATGATACTGACATTTTAGAAAATTCACTAGGTCTTGATTTTTATTCTGATGATTTAACAGTAAGCTTGAATGCAAATGTGTATGAGAATTTAAACAAAAAAAATAGTGATAGATACGAAGTTATATTTCCTAGAATCGATTTGGTTAAAAATATTAATAACAAAACTAACTTAAATGGAAACTTTACTTTGGAAACTCAAGCCTTAGCAAGAAATTATGATACCAATGTTTATGAGAAAAATGTTACAAATGATTTAATTTTTAAATCTTATCCCAACATAACATCAAATGGTTTCTATAATGATTACGAGTTTTTAATTAAAAATTCTAATATGGACAATGAAAATTCTACTTACAAAAATACAGAAAATTTTTATTTAACAAGTATTTTTCAGTATAACTCATCTTTACCTCTAATTAAAAAAAGTGAGATTTATCAAAAAATTTTAAAACCAAAAATTTCTTTAAAGCTAGCACCACCACACACGAGAAATAGTCAAAACAGTGAAACTAAAATTGACCTAAATAATATTTATTCAATAAATAGATTAACAGACGTAACAACAGAAGGAGGATTCTCTGTTACTTATGGAGGAGATTATTCTATTATTGATAATAAAGAGTCTAACGAAATTTTTAACATCCGGTTAGCTAACAATATGCGATTTGATGAAAATGATGATTTGTCAAACTCTAATCAAATGGGTGAGAAAACTTCAAATTTATTTAGTGAAATTACTTTTAATCCAAATAAGTATATAGCTACAAAATACAATAATTCATTAAGAAGTAACTTGAAAGATGTCAGTTACGAAAATTTTGTTACAGAGTTTAAGGTAAATAATTTTGTTACTAAGTTTGATTATATAAATGAAAACAATACTTTATTGAAAAATACTTATTTAGAAAATGAGACAACATTTAATATAGATAAATCTAATAGTTTGGCATTTACTACAAGAGAAAATAAAAGCAAAGATTTGACTGAGTATTATAATTTGATGTATCAATATGAAAATGATTGTTTGGCAGCATCAATAGCTTACAATAAAGATTATTATAGTGATGGAGAATTAAAACCCAGTGAAAGTATATTTTTTAAACTTACTATAATTCCGTTTGGTGAAACTAGTAGCCCCAACCTAAGAGATTAATGTTTAATAAAATAATTAAATCAACATTATTAATCATATTGTTTTTTTTTCCAAAAATTTCAGCAGCAGATATTAATATAATCCTTACTGTAGATGATAATATAATAACAAATTATGACATTGAAAAAGAGGGCAATTATTTAAAGATACTTAATCCCAATCTAGCTCAATTAGATAATGACCGTTTATTAAGATTGTCAAAAAATTCTTTAATAAATGAAACAATAAAAAAAAAAGAACTTATAAAATATCTTGATCTAAACACTGAAACTTTGAAAGTAGATCAATTCCTAAATGATCTTTATAAAAAACTAGATATTGATAATGAAGATGACTTTAAAATTTTTTTAAAGGAAAATAATAGTTTTAGTATAGATGAGGTAAAAGAGAAAATCAAACTAGAGACATTTTGGAATGAGCTAATCTATACAAGACATAGAAATAAATTAAAAATAGACAAAGATGCTATTATTAAAAAAGTTGATAGTTTAGATGGTGATGAAATAAAAGAATATTTACTTTCTGAAATAGTCTTTGATATTAAAAAAGATTTTTCTACAGCAGAAATGGTAGACCTTGTTAGGCTAAGTATTAAAGAAATAGGTTTTAATAACACTGCTAATGTTTACAGCGTTTCAACTAGTTCTAAACTAGGTGGTAAGTTGGGCTGGGTTAATGAAAGTAATTTATCAAAACAAGTGGTAAAACAAATGAAATTAATAGATGAGGGAAAATATACAGACATAATTAAGATTGGAAACAGTTATTTAATTTTAAAAATTGAAAAAATTAGAATTACCGAGACAAAGATTGATAAAAATAAAGAGATCAAAAAACTAATTCAAATAGAAACAAATAAACAATTAAATAAATTTTCAAATATTGATTTTAAAAAGGCAAAGATGAACTATTCGATTAATGAAAAATAAACCAATTATTTTAGTTGCAGGAGAGCCAAAAAGTATTTTTTTTGAAATTTTTTTTAAAGCTTTAAAAAAAAATAATTATAAAAGTCCCTTGGTTTTAATTTGTTGTAAAAAATTATTATTACAACGAATGAAAGAGCATCAATTTAAAAAAGAATTAAAAATACTCAAAATTAATGAGTTAGAAAACATAAATCTTGATAATAAATTTATTAACTTAATTGATATAAGATTAAAAAAATTATCTAATAAAAAAAATTATGATAAACATACTAACATATACATTAATGAATTATTTATTACAGCTTTTCAGCTGATAAAAAATGGATTTACAAAAAAATTTATCAATGGTCCAATTAATAAAAAAACTTTTCTAAACAAAAAGTTTCTAGGTATTACGGAGTTCATATCAAAGAGTTTTAAAATAAAAAAAACTGGTATGCTAATTTATAACAAAAAGTTGTCTGTTTGCCCATTAACAACGCATCTGCCAATTAAACTTGTAGCTAAAAAGATAACTAAAAAATTAATTGAAGAAAAAATTGAAACTATAAATTTATTTTTTAAAAAAAACTTTAAGATTAAGCCAAAAATTGCTGTTACAGGATTAAACCCCCATTGTGAAACAATCTTAAAATTTAACGAAGATGAAAAAATAGTGAGTTCTGCCGTGATGGCAAAAATAAAAAAAGGAATAAATGTTAAGGGTCCTTATCCAGCAGATACAATATTTTTAAAAAAAAATAGAAATAAATTTAATGTTATTTTGGGAATGTATCATGATCAGGTTTTGGCACCCTTTAAAACTTTATTTGAATATGAGGCTATTAATATAACTATGGGATTGCCTTTTTTACGTGTTTCACCTGATCACGGTCCTAATCAAAAAATGCTTGGGGAAAATAGATCGAATCCACAAAGTTTAATAAAAGCTTTAGAATTTTTAGATAATAAGTGATTAAAGCAAAAAAAAGTCTTGGGCAAAATTTTTTAATAGATCAAAATATTATTGATAAAATATTAGATCTGGTTGAAATTAAAGATAAAAATATTTTAGAGATAGGTCCTGGTACAGGCAATTTAACCTCCAAAATTATAAAAAAAAATCCAAAAAAATTAATTGTAATAGAAAAGGATGATAGTTTAGTTGATTTGCTAAAAGATAGTTTTGGTTCAAAAATTAAAATTATTAACGAAGATGTATTAAAAGTAGACGAAAATTCTTTGTTAGAGGAAAAATTATCTGTCTTTGGAAATTTACCATACAATATTTCTTCACAAATTTTGTGTAAGTGGATTCTAAATATTAAAGAAAATTCTTGGTTTGATTGTTTAGTGCTTATGTTTCAAAAAGAAGTTGCAGACAGAATAGTAGCTAAATTTAACAATAAAAATTATGGTCGTTTATCTATTATGGCTAATTGGAAACTTGATATTGAAAAAATATGTGATGTAAAGCCGACTAGCTTCTCCCCCGTGCCTAAAGTAGATAGTAGTATTCTTTTTTTTAAACCCAAAAATAATTTTTTAAAAATTAGTAATCCAAAAAATCTAGAAAAAGTAACTAGAATTTTTTTTATGCATAGGCGTAAGATGATAAAAAAACCATATTATCAATTATTTGAAGGGAATACTGAAATTGCCTCTAAACTCAAAATTAATTTAAATTTAAGGCCTCAGAATTTAGATTTTGAAACTTATTATAGAATTGTAAATGAATATGAAAAACTACGAAGTTAATTTTTCTACATGTTTCCTGATAAACTCAAGATCATAATCTTTGGAACCATTATTGATTTCAGCATTTATTAAGTTGTGAATTTTAGAATAACATTCTTCTAAGTCTTCATTTATAACAACATAATCATAATTTATCCAATGAAGCATATCTCTTTCAAATTGTTTCATTCTTTCTTCTACTATTAATTTATCTTTCATGTCTCGGTTAGATAGTCGTTCAAATAAAATTTTTTTACTTGGAGGTAAAATAAAAAAAGTAATTAATTTGTAATCTAATCTTTTATTTCTTATTTGATCAGCGCCTTGCCAATCAATATCAAATAAAACATTCTTTTTTTTATTTAGTTTATCAATTACTGGAGTTCTCGTTGTTCCATAGTAATTCTTAAAAACTTTTGCATATTCTAAAAACTCCTGATTATTAATAAGTCTTTTAAACTCTTCATCATTAACAAAATAATAATCCTTGTTGGGAGTTTCGTTTGGACGAGGCTGCCTTGTTGTGTGAGATACAGATATCTCAAAGTTATCTTGTTTTGAAAGAAGATTTACTAACGTCGTTTTACCTGCTCCAGAGGGAGAGGATAAAATAACCATTACCCCATCGTTTTCAGTGGGCATTAAATCTAATTAATTAGCGTTGCCTTCAATAAACTTAACAGCATCACCTACTGTTAAAATCTTCTCAGCTTCACTATCGGAGATTTCTGAACCAAACTCTTCTTCAAAGGCCATAACTAATTCTACAGTATCTAGGCTATCTGCTCCTAGATCATCTATAAAACCTGACTCTTCTGTTACTTTCGCTTCATCTATTCCTAAGTGATCTGCTACTATTTTTTTAACCTTGCTTGAAACATCATCTGACATATTGATCCTTTTTGTTATAAAATCGTTAATAGTGTAATTACTTCGATTGTCAAGCCATATACATGCCTCCATTAACATGTAAAGTTTCTCCATTAATGTAGTCTGACTGGGCTGAGGCTAAAAAAAGAACTGCATTTGCAATATCTTCTGGCTCTCCCAATCTTGCAGAAGGTATCTTGGATATTATTATTTCTTTAAATTTATCATCTATTTTATCTGTCATTGCCGTTTTAATGAATCCAGGTGAGATACAGTTTATATTGATATTTTTTTTAGCATACTCAATTGCAAGACTTTTAGACATTGCAACAATGCCAGCTTTAGAAGCTGAATAATTAGCTTGTCCTAAATTTCCTGTATGACCCACAACAGAAGTAATATTAATAATTTTGCCTTTTTTATTTCTAAGCATTTTCTTAATTGCAAATTTACTCATTAAAAAGGTGGATGTTAGGTTTATATCAATTACTTTTTTCCATTCATCAATGCTCATTCTAATTGCTAAATTATCTTGGGTGATACCTGCATTATTAACTATACAATCAAAGCCCCCAAGTTCTTTGGATGCATTTTCTATAAATTCTTCAATTTTCTCACTTTGAGAAATATCAAATTTTAATATTTTAATATTTTTAAATTTATTTTTTAACTCTTCTAGTTTCTCAATTCTTGTTCCAGAAGCTAAAATATTAGCACCACAATCATTTAATTTTTCAACAATTGAATTTCCAATTCCACCAGTGGCACCTGTAACAATAATATTTTTGTTTTCTAAATCTTTCATATTTTAATATTTTTAATATCATCTTCACTATTGATTGAACTAACTTCTACTTCTTTATTAATTCTTTTAACTAATCCTGATAAAACTTTCCCAGGTCCAATTTCTATAAATTGATCAACTTTTTTATTTACCATGTTAATTACACTCTCTCTCCAACGGACTCTATTTTCGATTTGTTTAATCAATAAATCTTTCAATTCATCTGCATTGAAAATTTCATCAGCAGTTATATTTGAAATTAAGGAGTTGTTTCCTTTTTTAAAATTTAATCTTCCAAGCTCTTCTCTCATAATTTCTGTTGCTTTATTCATTAAGCTACAATGAAATGGTGCACTCACTGGAAGCTTAATATTTTTGATCTTATTCTCTTTTAAAACTGAACTTAGTTTTTCTAAATCTTTAATTTTTCCACTCAGTACAATTTGACCATCAGAATTATCATTTGCAATTTCAACTAAAAAATTATTTTTATTATCTTCTAAAATCTTTTCAACATCATAAACTGTAGCACCAAGAACAGCAACCATTCCACCCTCACCCTTGGGCACTGAATTTTGCATTGCCTCACCTCTTATCTTTAAAATTTTAATAGTGTCTCGAAAATCAAGATATCCCGCACAAGCAATAGCTGAATATTCACCTAATGAGTGTCCTGCAAAGAACTTGGCTTTATGGAGATCTATATTAAACTCTTTTTTAATTACTTGAAAAATTGAATAGCTAATTAAAAAAATTGCTGGCTGCGTATTAGACGTTAAATCTAACTTTTCTTTAGAGCCCTCTAAAATTATTTTTGATAGAGAAAGATTAAGCGCTTCATCAGCTTCCTTAAATAAGTTTTTTACAAGATCAAACTTATCAAAAAACTCTTTTCCCATTCCTACAATTTGAGAACCTTGACCTGGAAAAATTACCGAAAACATATAAAAAATCTATTTAATTATTGTCCTTTTTACTGTTGTAATTGAAGTCTTATAATAGTATATCCTCACTTTTTATTAAAGAATTTAAATGAATTTATACGAACATACTATTATAGCTAGACAAGACACTTCTCCAAGTGAACTTCAGCAATTAATGGAAAAATACTCTAAAATTGTAGAGAAAAATGAAGGAGAAGTTGTAAAAACTGAAAACTGGGGATTGCTGAACTTATCTTACATTATAAAAAAAAATAAAAAAGGTAGTTACATTCACTTTAAAATTAAAGGAAAAGGCAAAGTTGTTGAAGAATTAGAAAAGATTGAAGCTATCGATAAAAAATTATTAAGATATTTAACAGTTAAAGTTAAAGATCTTGAGTTGGATACCAACTATTTTGCTACTAGAAGAGAAGATAGTGAAAAATATGAAAAGAGAGAAAGACCAACTAATTAACTATGCCAAAAAAACAAAGTGGAAATAAAAAAGGAAAACAAAGTAATTTTGCAAAATTAAGTATTTTCCAACCTAATAAATACAAATTTAAAAAAAGTTGTCCTTTATCAACAAAAGGTGCACCAAAGGTTGATTATAAGAATATAAGATTGCTTAAAAAGTATATGTCAGAAAATGGTAAAATTTTGCCTTCAAGAATTACAAATGTCTGTCAAAAAAAACAAAGAGAATTATCTTTGTCAATTAAAAGAGCTAGAAACTTAGCTTTATTATAAAATGAAAGTTATTTTACTAGAAAATGTTAAAAGAATTGGATCAATTGGTGAGGTAATTGATGTGAAAAGAGGATTTGCTAGAAACTTTTTAATAGCAAATAAAAAAGCCTTATTTGCTTCAAAGGAAAACATTAAAGAAGTAGAGAAAATAAAATCAGACCTTTCTAAAAATGACGATGATAAAAAAAAAGAAGCTCAAAAAATTTTTGAAAAAATTAATAACAAGGAATACAAAGTTAAAAAACTAAGTACCGAAAATAAAGAATTGTACGGTTCCGTCAAACCAACAGAAATTTCAAAATTAATACAAGAAACAAATAAGATTGATATAAAACCTTCAATGATAGAACCAGTTCAAGAGATTAAGGCTCTAGGAAAATTTAAAGTAAAAATATCTTTACACTCTGCGGTTGATATGGAGATTACTATTGACGTTGAGTCAGCTGAAACTATTCAATAATTATACAATTTCATCCACACCTTTTTTTTTAAATTTTTAATAATTAATTTTCATATAAACTAAATTTATGGAAAACAATCTAAGTATCGTAAAAGATAAATTTAAAGAACATCCTAATAACATTGAAGCTGAACAATCTGTAATTGGTTCAATTTTAGTTACCAATGAGATCTTTGATGAAATTAGCACAATTATTTCAAATATTAATTTTTATGACCCAATGCATCAAAAAATTTATAATGCAATTGAAAGTTTGATTTATAAAGGAATGCTTGCAAATCCAATTACTTTAAAAAATTACTTTGAAGATGAGAAGGATGATTTAGATGTCCCAGAATATTTAGTTAAAATTACAAAATTTTCTACCTCTGTTAGACAGGCAATTGAATATTCAAAAATTATTTATGATATGTTTGTTAGACGTGAATTAATTAAAATTTCTGAACAAACAATTGATAGTGCAAAAGTAAATGACCTAGACACAAATGGTCAAAATATTATTGAAAATTCTGAGAGATTATTATTTGATCTAGCTGAAAAAGGATCCTTTAATTCATCTTTAGTTAAGTTTGAAGATGCTATGAAGCAAACAATTGAGATGGCTTCTGCTGCATATAAAAATGAAGGAGGAATTGTTGGGGTTCCAACAGGTCTTAGAGACTTAGATGATAAGCTTGGAGGACTACATAAATCAGATCTAATTATTATCGCTGGTCGTCCATCAATGGGTAAAACCTCACTTGCAACAAATATTGCTTTCAATGCTGCAAAACATATTCAGGATAGTGGCAAAAAATCATCTGTTGCCTTCTTTTCTCTAGAAATGTCTTCGGAACAATTATCTACTAGAATTTTATCTGAACAAGCTCGTATTGCATCAAATGATATTAGGCGCGGAAGAATTTCAGATGAACAATTTGATCAATTTTTAGAAACATCTAAAAATATTGCTGAACTTCCATTATTTATTGATGAAACACCTGCAATTAGTATCGCTGCGATGAGTAATAGAGCAAGAAGAATTAAAAGATTGCACGGTCTTGATATGGTTGTCGTTGATTACATTCAGCTAATGAGAGGAACCACCTACAATAGAGATGGAAGAGTTCAAGAAATCTCTCAAATTACTCAAGGGCTAAAAGCTATTGCAAAAGAGCTTGGTTTACCAGTTGTTGCATTATCTCAGTTATCAAGACAGGTAGAACAAAGAGATAATCACAAGCCTCAGTTGGCAGATTTAAGAGAATCAGGTTCTATTGAGCAAGATGCTGATGTTGTAATGTTTGTTTACAGAGAAGGATATTACCTATCAAGAACAGAGCCAAGAGAGGCAACAGTAGAGCATGCAGAATGGCAAGCTAAAATGAACGAGGTTGCTCATTTAGCTGAAATTATAATTGGGAAACAACGACATGGCCCAATTGGCAAAGTAACTCTTGAATTTGAGGAAAGATTCACAAAATTTAAAGATACTCAAGTTAATTAATTTCCAATATAACAGGGCTTATGATTTCCCAATTATATCAAAATATAGTTCTCAAAAAACCGAAATCTATATTTGCAATATTGTTAATTGCTCTACTTAGCTTTGGATATTTTTCAAAAGATTTTAGATTAGATGCTTCTTCTGAAACTTTATTAATAGAAGGTGATCCAGATCTTGAGTATTTAAAAGAAATAACTAATCGATACGGGTCAAAAGAGTTTTTAGTTCTTACTTATACTCCAAATGAGGGAATGATTACAAATACTTCAATTAACAACCTGTTAAGCTTAAAGTATAAAATTCAAAGTTTAGACTGGGTACATAGTGTCATTACACTTTTGGATATCCCACTACTAAATAATTCTGATGCACCTATTCAGGAACGATTAGAAAGTTTTAAAACTCTTAAAGATGAAGATATTGATAAAGATAGAGGCTTTAAAGAAATATTAGACAGTCCTGTTTTTAGAAATTTTGTAATTAGTGAAGATGGCAATACAAGTGGAATCATAGTTAATATTAAAAAGAATCCTGAGTTAGAAGATATTCAAAATAAATCTAAAAAAGAAATTGAAAATTACCGTGACCAAATAAAAAAACAAAACCATAAAAATATTTTAGAAATAAGAAGTGTCATAGAAGGCTATAAAAATATTGGAAAAATTTATCTAGGTGGTATTCCAATGATTGCTGATGACATGATGACGTTTATAAAAAGTGATATTATAGTTTTTGGTTTAGGAGTTTTGTTATTTATCATTGTTACTCTTTGGTTTGTATTTAGAAGGCTAATTTGGATCATTGTTCCAATTAGTAGTTGTTTCTTTTCTGTTATCATCATGATGGGATTACTAGGTTTGCTTGGCTGGAAAGTAACTGTTATTTCGTCAAACTTTATTGCGCTGATGTTAATTTTAACAATGGCAATGAATATTCATATAAGCACTAGATTTTTACAACTCCAAAAAAACCATCCATCAAAAACTAACTTAGAAATTTTATCCTTAACAACTGGTAAAATGTTTTGGCCAATCCTTTACACGGTATTAACTACAGTAATTGCTTTTCTATCTTTGATTTTTAGTGGAATTAAACCTATTATTGATTTTGGTTGGATGATGACGTTTGGGTTAATAACGTCTTTCATTATTACTTTCACTCTACTTCCAACATTATTAAATTTTGTACCAACTAAAAATATATCAGTTAAAGAAGATGACGGATCAAAAATAACACAATTCCTTGGAAAACTTTCTATTAACTATCAAACACCAATTTTTTTTGTAACCATTGTTTTGGTAGGATTTAGTGTATTTGGAATTAGCAAACTAGAAGTAGAAAATAGCTTCATTAATTATTTTAGTAAAGAAACAGAGATTTATAAAGGAATGAAACTAATTGATGAAAAGCTAGGAGGAACTACTCCACTTGAGGTTATTTTAAAATTTCCTAAATCTGAAAAAATAAAGACTGAGGATGATGAATTTGAAGATTGGGGTGATGATCAACAAAATGATGAAAGGTATTGGTTCACAAAAGATAAAGTTGATACTATTATAAAAACACATAATTACTTAGATAGTCTGCCACAAGTAGGAAAGGTGTTATCTTTTTCATCAATTATTGATGTTGCAACCCAACTTAACAATAATAAACCCTTAGGAACTTTAGAATTGGGAGTTTTATACTCTAAAATCCCCGAAAGCATTAAAACTGAAATTATTGATCCTTATATTTCTATTAAAGATAATGAAGCTCGAATTAGCTTAAGAATTATAGACTCACAAGAAAATCTAAGACGTAATGATTTAATTAATAAAATTAATTATGATCTTGAAAATGAACTTGGGATTAAAAAAGAGCACTATAAACTAGCTGGAGTTTTAATTCTGTTTAATAATCTTTTACAAAGTTTATTTAAATCCCAAATCTTAACCTTGGGGCTGGTAATGATAGGGATTTTTTCAATGTTCATGGTTTTATTTAGAAATATTAAATTATCTTTGATCGGAGTGGTTCCAAACTTTATTGCAGCTTTCTTTATATTGGGAATTATTGGAATGCTAGGTATACCACTTGACATGATGACGATTACAATTGCAGCTATTACCATAGGTATAGCGGTTGATAATAGTATTCATTATATCTATAGATTTAAAGAGGAATTTGACAATCTAAAAGACTACAAAGAAACATTAAAGGTTTGCCACTCAACAGTTGGTACTGCAATTTTGAATACTTCAATTACAATTGTATTTGGTTTTTCTATTTTAGTTTTATCTAAATTTATTCCAACTATTTATTTTGGAGTGTTTACTGGCCTTGCAATGTTACTAGCTATGGTTTCGGTATTAACCCTACTTCCTTCTTTAATATTATTGATTAAACCTTTTGGTAAATAGTTAGTGTTTGATGTGCTTGGTGATTTTTACGAGGCAACTTCTGCATTAGATATTACCTTTTTAATTATTACAATCTTATCATTGATCAAATGTTACAAAAAAGGATTTGTATTAAGCGTTTTATCTATGGCAAAGTGGTTGTTAGCCTATGTAATTACATTAATTATTTTTCCAAGAGTTAAGCCATATCTAGAAGACATTATTGATAATGAATATGTTTTAGACGTAGGTCTTGGTGTAACTATATTTGTAATAATTATTTTTTTAGTTTTAATGGTTAATAAAGGAATTAGTAAAGCTATTCGATACACAGGGATTGGAAGTTTAGATACCATGTTTGGATTCTTTTTTGGATTTTTAAGGGCATATATTATTTCAGTTTGCATCTTCTCTGGTGTCCATATCGTGTATAATTATGATAAATGGCCAATAAGCATGGATAAATCATACATCTTTCCTTACCTTGAAAAAGGTAGTAATTATCTGTTGAAAGAATTCCCTGATGAAAAAACTTACCAAAATTCTAAAGAGAAAATTGAAGAGCTTTAATCCTAAATTAAAAGAAGAATGTGGTGTATTTGGAATTAGCAATATTGAGGACTCTTCTGCTTTAACAGCTTTAGGGCTCCACGCTTTACAGCATAGAGGTCAGGAAGGTTGTGGAATTGTAACCTTTGATGGTGAGCAATATTACTCTGAAAAAAGATTTGGTTTAGTTGGTGATAGCTTTAATAAAGAAAAAGTTCTTAAAAGACTTAGGGGAAATTATGCTATTGGCCATAATCGGTACAGCACATCAGGTAGTAATACTCTAAGAAATATCCAGCCTTTTTTTGCGGATACAAATGCAGGTGGGATTGGGGTTGCTCATAATGGAAACTTGACTAACTCTATTCATTTAAGAAATAAGCTTGTTGAAGATGGGGCTATTTTTTACACAACGTCTGACACTGAAACTATTGTCCAATTAATTGCTAAATCTAAAAGAGTTAAAACTATTGACAAAATTGTAGATGCTATTTTTCAAATTCAAGGTGGTTATGCATTAGTGATGCTTACACAAAAATCCTTGATAGGAGTTAGAGATCCATATGGAATTAGACCATTGATAATTGGAAAGCTTAAAAACAGCTATGTGCTTACGTCTGAAACCTGTGCACTCGACATCATTGGAGCAAAGTTTGTAAGAGAAGTTGAAAATGGTGAAATAGTTTTAATTGAAAATGATAAGCTGACTAGCATTAAACCTTTCCCTCCAAAAAAAGTTAGACCATGTGTTTTTGAATACATTTATTTTGCAAGACCAGATAGTATCTTAGATGGTAAAACTGCTTATGAACATAGAAAGAATTTAGGAAAAGAACTCGCTAAAGAAAATGATATTGATGCTGAAATAGTTGTTCCTGTTCCAGATAGTGGTAACGCTGCAGCTCTTGGATTTGCTCAACATTTAAAAATGAATTATGAGCACGGTTTAATTAGAAATCATTATGTTGGACGAACATTTATTGAGCCTAGTCAAAAAATTAGAAGTTTAGGTGTTAAATTAAAACTCAATGCAAACAAAACAACTATTAAAGATAAGAAAATTATTTTAGTAGATGACTCGCTTGTAAGAGGAACAACATCTCACAAAATAGTTAAAATGCTTTATGATGCAGGAGCGAAAGAAGTCCACGTTAAGATTGCCTGTCCTGAAATTAGGTATCCAGATTTTTATGGTGTAGACACTCCTACTAAGAAAGAATTATTAGCAGCTAACAAAACTAATGATGAAATTTGTGAATACATTGGAGCTAAATCCTTAAATTTTTTATCAATTGAAGGAATGTATCGAGCCATTGGCTTTGATAAAAGAAATGAAAATTACCCTCAATTAACAGATCACTATTTTACAGGGGAATATCCAGTCAAACCTATTGATGAATTGGGAGATAATAAAGTAACTCAACTTTCTTTATTAAATACCGCATCAAACAATTAGCGATGAAAACAGTTAATTTCATCAAAATGAAAGATGGCACTAAAGAAGAATATTTGATGCTAGATAAACAAGAGCAAGATTATATTAATGGAACACCTGATAGAATTTTAAAGTTTATGAGTGGATTAAACTCAACTTTAGAAGGCTATAAAATAACAAGATTAGAACATTCGCTTCAAACAGCTACTAGAGCTTTTAATGATAAAGCAGACGAAGAAATGGTGGTTGCAGCCCTTCTTCATGATATTGGAGATGAACTAGCTCCTCTTAATCATTCAGAGTATGCAGCATCTATTTTAAAACCTTATGTAAGTAAAAAAACCCACTGGATAATTGAAAAACATGGTGAGTTTCAAATGTATTATTATGCTCATCATCTAGGAAAAAATCAAAATCAAAGAGATAAGTACAAAGATCATGAATATTATAATGATACACTGCAATTCTGTGAAAAATGGGATCAAGCTTCATTTGATCCAAATTACAAAAGTATGACCTTAGAAGACTTTGCCCCTATGATTAAAAGAATATTTGCTAGAAAACCATATTCTTTACTTTAAATTTGTTTATAAACTACTATCTAACATCTAATGATTAACACTAAAGAACAAATTATTAAATATTTTGAATCTGGAATAAAAAATATAAAAGATTTTAAAATTGGAATTGAGCATGAAAAATTTCTTTTTAATAATAAAGACAATAAGAGAGTTAATTACTCAAAAATAAAAGAAATGTTTACAGCTTTATTGGAATTTGGCTGGAACCCAATTTTAGAAAAAGAAAATATTATAGGATTAAATAAAGGTGGAAAAAACATCACAATTGAACCTGGTAATCAAATAGAGTTATCGGGGGATAAGCTTAATCATTTACATGAAGCATGTGCGGAATCACAAGATTACTTGTTTGAACTAAAACAAGTTACAAAAAAATTAGATATCAAAATTGTTAGTGCTGGATTTGATCCAATATCAAAACTAGAAGAAATACCAAATAATCCTAAGCAACGATATGAGCTAATGACTAAAGATATGCCTTTAGGAGGTGAGTTAAGTTTGGACATGATGTATCGAACATGTGGAACGCAATTAAATATTGATTATAAGTCTGAAAAAGATTTTATTAAAAAATTTAAAATTGTTAACTCAATTGTTCCTATATCAATAGCTTTGTTTGCAAATTCATCTATTGTTGAAAAAAAAAATAGTAATTATTTATCCTATCGATCAAAAGTATGGCAAAATACCTCAAGAGGTGGATTGCCAAAATTATTTTTAGAAGAGTTAAACTTTGAAAAGTATTCAGAATTTATCATGGACTTTCCAATTTTGTTTATTCAAGAGAAAGGAAATTATATCTCAGGACAAAAGTATACTTTTAAGGATTTTATGGATGGTAAAATAGAAGAAATTGGTAATCGATTACCAACAGAGAGTGATTTAACTACTCACTTAAGCACGATATTTACAGAAAATAGATTAAAAAAATATATTGAGCTTAGATCAATGGATACATGTGGTTGGGACTGCTTATGCGCTGGTCCTGCTTTTAACATTGGAATGCTGTATGGAAATTTAGATGAAGTTCACGAACTAATCTCAGATTGGGATAAAGATAAAATAATCAACGCTTATCTCGAGGCTCCTAAAAAAGGATTTAACACTCAATTGATGGGTAAAGACCTTCTGTATTGGGCATCAATTTTACTAAACTTATCTAGAAAAGGGTTAGAAAAAAGAGATACTCTTAATAAACATGGAAAGAATGAAACCTTGTTCTTAAATCATTTACAAAATGTAATTGATAATAAAACAACAAACGCAGATCATATGATTATTAAATTTTCTAAAAATGAAGATTTAAACGAATTATATGATAAATAAAATTGTTGCTATACAAGGAAACCATCCTTCAAAACTTAATCCTTTAACAGACACTAGTATTTTCTTAGCCAACGAAATTCAGAATAAAAACTACCAAATATTTTATTATGACCCTAGGGACCTGTCAGTAATTAATTTTAAAGTTATTGCTAAAGGTTTTTTCATTAAATTTGATTATACAAAAAAAAAGTTTTTTAAAATATTAAAAAAACAAAAATTAGATCTTATAAAATGTAAATTTATTTTGATTCGACAAGACCCACCATTTAATCTTGAGTATATTTCGGCAACTTACATTCTAGATGGTATCAAAAACAAGGTTAAAATTATTAACAACCCAACTTCAATCAGAAATGTGTCAGAAAAACTTTATTCTATTAGATATCAAAAATTAATGCCAAGTACTATTTTTACTCAAAACATTGATGAAATTAAAAAATTTTTTAAAACTCACAAAAAGGTAATCTTAAAACCTATTCATAGTCATGGTGGTAATGATATTCATTTATTAACAAGATTTAATTTAAAACTAATACAGCAATTTATAAAAAAGCATAATCATATCATGTGCCAAAAATATTTAGCTAAAATCAAAAAGGGTGATAAACGAGTTTTTTTGATTAACGGCAAAGTATGTGGTGCAATATCAAGGGTTCCTAAAAAAGGATCTTTTTTAAGTAATATGAGCAAAGGTGCTATCCCAATTAATATTAAATTAACAAAAATAGAAAATGAAATATCAAAATTAATTGCTAAAGACTTAAAAAAAGAAAATATTTATTTTGCAGGAATCGATTTTATTGATCAAAAACTTAATGGGGATATTAACGTGACATCCCCTACTGGATTAAAAACATTATTTGATTTGTCAGGTATTAATCTGGCTAAAACTTTTTGGAAAGAATTAAAAGCGTGAAGACATTATCTGACCAACAAAAAGGGTCTTTGTTAGCATTCGTAGCAGTAATATTTATTACTCCAGATAGTTTGTTTATCAGATTATCCAATGTTGATACTTGGGGATTAGTTTTTTACCGTGGAATTATTCCGTTTTTTACAGTCTTAACTGGGATGCTGATTTTTTATAAATTAAACTTCTTTAATATGTTGTTTACAAGCGGTTATCATGGTTTAATTTTTATAACTACTTTCTCTATTACCAATATTACTTTTGTAGTATCTATTCAAAATACAAATGTTGCCAACACATTGGTTATGATTGCACTTGCCCCAATGTTATCTGCAATACTTGGGGCCATTTTTTTAAAAGAAATGCCAAATAGTAAAACTTGGGCTGCGATTGCAGTTACATTTTTGGCTGCTGTTTACATATTTTATGATTCTCTTCAATTAGGTAGTATTTATGGAGATATTTTAGGTTTTATAACAGCACTGGGGCTTGCTGTTAGTGCAGTCACAATTAGATCTGCTAAGAAGAAAAACTTACTTCCAGCAGCTGTTGTGGGGAAACTATGTGTTGCAATTTTTGCAATGTTTTTCATTGAAACATATACTTTAGTTGATAGGGATTTATTTATTATACCTTTAATGAGCATTATGTGCGTTGCTATTCCTTTTGTTCTAGTAACTATTGCTCCAAGATTTATTCCAGCTGAAGAGGTTAACTTGTTCTTTCTACTAGAGACTATTATTGGCCCTTTTTGGGTATGGATGGTGATTAAAGAACAACCTAGTATTGAAACTATTCAAGGCGGTGTAGTCATTATTTTAACGCTCGCAATCCACTCATTTCTTAAGCTTAAAAAATCATAAAACGTTATCTACAAATAACTTGATTTGGCCACAAATCACAAATAAATGTCGATTCATATGAACAAAGTATTAAAAAATTCTTGGGCTCTCTTTTTAGGTATGGGGTTTTTGATGATGGCCTATGGATTTCAAAGTTCTCTTTTGGGTGTAAGAGCTGTTCAAGAAAATTTTAGTATAACAGCTACTGGCTTCATGATGTCAGGGTATTTTGTTGGATATTTCATTGGTACATCAACGATTACCAGTCTTATATCTCGAGTTGGTCATATTAGAGTTTTTGCAGCCTTTGCATCTTTAGCCTCTTTGGTAATTTTGGTTCACTCGGTTTTTATTAATCCACTTGTTTGGTTTGCTCTAAGAGTGTTGACAGGAATAAGTATGGTTTGTATTTATACAGTCGCCGAAAGTTGGTTGAATGATAGATCGAGTAATAAAAATAGAGGAAGCGTATTGTCTATTTATATGGTTATTTTATATGGCTCAATGGGCATAGGAATGTTTTTACTAAATTTCAGTAGTCCTGTAAATTATGAACCTTTCATATTAATTTCAATCATTACATCTGTTGCACTTATACCAATTCTTTTAACAAAAAAAAAACCACCTACATTTAAAAAAATTAAAGGTATGCCTTTAAAAGAACTTTATGAAACTTCACCTTTTGGAGTGGTAAGTGCTTTTTTTTATGGAACAATTCAGTCTGCACTATTCACATTGTTAGCAGTTTATGCCGCATCAATGAATTTTACTATATTTCAGATATCACTTGTAACTTTTTTACTAGCAGTTTCTGGTGCTATCTCGCAATATCCTATTGGAAAACTTTCTGATAAATATGATAGAAGAAAAGTAATAGTAATCTCAACTTTCGGTGCATGCATTTTTTCTTTCTTTGCTATTTTATCAGCTGACCAAATGTATTTACCTGGTGAACTTGCAACAAACAAAACTTGGTTTTTTATTTTTTTAATTTGTTTTTCTGTTTGTAGCTTACCAATGTTTTCTTTAATTATTGCTCATACTAATGATTACATACCAAAAGAAAAATTTGTAGCTGCTGGAGCTGGTATACAGTTTACTTTTGGCTTGGGCGCTATGAGCGGTCCCCTTCTTTGTTCAGTTTTTATGGGTGTAGTTGGTTCGAATGGATTTTTTGTTTTTTTACTTTTCTTTCATGCTTTAATAGGGATGTTTGGTGTTTATAGAATGAGAGTGAGACAAACAGTTGAAAATCCAGATTCACAATTCGTAGCTATGCCATCAACTATTACACCTGCTGGAATTGAATTAAATCCAACAACAGAACCAATTGAAGAACCAAGATTTGCAATGGAAGCTACTTCTGTTAATGAAGCAACTCCAATTTCTGAACCAACAGAAGATAGAAAAAATATTGCTGAGCCTACAGATGAAAATAAGAATAATTAATTTTTAAGAGCTTGATCAATTGTTTTAGACATTTTAGTTAAAACCTGTTGTTTATTTAGGTGATCACTTCTAACTAGAATTGCATCTTTAACTTTAATTAAGGGACTATTTTTTCTTTTTTTATCTAAATTAGTTCTAATTTTAAGAGATTTTTTAACTTCCTTTAAAGGAACTGATTTTTTAAGATCTAACCATCTTCTATATGCTGCAACTTGTAAGCTACATTTAAAATAAAAAGCCACATCATATTTTGGTTTTTTAGCTAAAATCTTACTTGCAATATCTCGTCCTTCAACACAAATTCTATTATTAGCTCTTATAATCTTCATTTGTAATTGATTTACAATTTCTCTAACCTTTTTATTTTTAGCAAGAGTTGCAACATGATTTGAAATCTCCTCTGAGTGGAGCTTTTGTTTAGCAATTGCTTTATAAGAAACTGTTTTAAATTTTCTCTTTAAAAATGGGATAATACTTTTAGGCTTATGCTGGATAATCAACTTGCTACAATATCTATAAAGCAAACCTGAATTAATCAATAAAAGTTTATATTTTTTTGAGACTAATTTTGCAGCTGTACTTTTGCCACTTGCAGACTCACCGTCACAAGCAATAACTAATTTTTTTAACATAACCATAAGGTTTAATAGACTATTTATTTAAAGATTAAATAATAAAATAGTAAATATTAACCAATTTGATAATCTTGATTAATTAAAAAAACAGTATTTTACTTCAATAAAATTATGAAACCTTTGTTTGGATATTTATTTCTATCTCTTGCAATATCATGTGGGATTGCTTCAAACAGTTTTGCTAAAGTATCGGAAGGATTTTCTAAACTAAACCCCTCGGTTTTATGTATTTTGTTTATGTGTATAACGATGTTTTGTATTGCAAAAGCAATGCATGCTCTACCTGTTGGATTTGCTTACTCAACGTATAGTGGCTTAACAGTTGCAGGGGTAGTTTTATTTGCTTTCTTTAAATATAATCAGATTCTAAATATTTATGGAATTATAGGAATTGTTTTAATTATCACAGGTGTGGTGATGGTTAATTATTTAGGACGTATAAATTAAATATATATCACAATTTTTTTAATTTAAATTTATATTTATTTAATTGAAAAAAATTATTCTTATTTCAATTTAGTTTTTGGAGTAAAATTCATCAATTTATTGAAATCATAAAAAGCTTTTATTAAAGAAAAATAATAAATACTTTTGTTTAAATTGAAAATGATCAGATTTATAATCATCTTTATCAAATAATTCTTAATTTTTTTTTTAAGATAAGGATATTTTTTATCCTTTTTATTTATTTTGTAGTAATAGTACAGCTGATCAAAGGTAAAATGATAATTTCTTATAAAAGTTTGTTTTAAGACATTCTTTACTTTAATTTGGCCATGAACATGCTTTGCTTTTACATCAAATGTTTGAACAATTGATTTTCCTATTTTTTTAGCTTTATGACATAAATCATCATCAACATAATATAAGAAAAAATTTTCATCTAAATACTGCATATCTTGAATATCTTTTTTTTTAAATAAAATTGCTGAACCTAGAACTTTATCTACACAAACGTCACCATTCAAATTCAAAGCTTCTTTTGTAAAATTTTTTTCTTCAAAACAATCTCCATTATATGACAAATTTGAATCATCATCATAAAATGTTGGGGTAATTAAAAAACAATTTTTATAAGATTTGTGTAATTTAATAAGCTTAAGTATTTCTTTTTCTTCAATAAAACAATCTGCGTTAATATTTAATATATAATCCGTTTTGCATAATTTAATGGCCTGATTTGCTGCTTTTGAAAATCCAATATTTTTTTTGTTTAATACATACTTTTCAATCTTAAATATATTTTCAACCTTTTTTTTAAGATTAATATTGTGTGCGTTATCTATAATAATTACTCTAAAATTTTGAATATTTTTTAAACATTTAAAAACTAATTCTTTGTTCTCTTCAAAAAGAACCAATATAATTGTTAATTCAGTTGAGGCACAATTCATCTTGGTTTAAATTATAGAAGGTTTGGGGATATGAGTAATAAACTTTCCACCGTTTTGTATAAAATTTTTTTCTTTTTTAAAAATTTCTTTTTTAAAGTTCCAGGCACCTAAAAAAATATAATCCACGTTTTTTAATAAACTTTTTTTATATTTTTTTATATAAATATGAGTGCCAGGCATATATTTATTAGTTTTATCTGGTGTAGTATCGATAAAAAAATCGATAGTATTATCATTTATATCACAATAATTTAAAACAGTCACTGACTTTGCTGTTGAACCATATCCTATAATCTTTTTCTTTTTTTTTTTTATTTTTGAAAAAATGTTAGTCAATTTTTTTTTTGATGCTTCTACTTTATTTCTAAATTTAATATATGTTTCAAATTTATCTATTTTAAATTTTAATTCTTTTTTTAAATGTTTTTCAACATTCTTATTAATTTTTATTTTATTATTTTTTTTTCTCTTAATGAAATACCTGATTGAACCACCATGTGTTTTTAAACTTTCTACATTAAAAACCTCAAGATTATATTTCTTAATTAAATTTTGAATTGCTATTAGAGAAAAAACATAGATATGTTCATTATAAAATTGGTCATAAGCATTTTCCTTCAAACATTCCATAAGTGATGGGTCCTCAATAATTAACACACCATCCATAGACAAAACATGACAAATTGATTTAAATACTGAATTCAAATTCGCTATATGGCTCAATGTATTTGCAGAATAGATTAAATCTATTTCTTTATGATTTGATTTTATTTTATTTGCTAACTGCATATCCCAATATTCGGAGTATGTTTTGTAACCTTTTTTTCTCGTTATAATTGCTAAATTTTTACATGGCTCTACACATAAGGTTTTTTTTGGGTTAAAATTTTTTACTAACGAACCATCATTACTTCCAATTTCTAAAATTAAATTGGGTTTAAATTTTTGTTTTATATATTTTGATAATTCTTTAAAAGAATTTCTCATTGTTAAAGACATTGAGGATCTATAGGGGTATTTGTTATCAAACATTTTTTGAGACGGCACAGTATTCATGATTGAGACGAGTTTACTTTTAACATCAAAGCCAATCTCTAAATGATAAAACTGTTCCTTTTTAATATTTTTTAAATTTTTATTTATTAAATATTTGTTGGCTAAAGGCTGCATTCCAAGGTCTAAAAATTTTTTCATAAAATTAAATGCTATAAATATATATAGATTTTATATATTTTAATATTCTATTATTGATTTACATTATATTTAAATTAATTTATTTTTTAATATAATGAACAAAGAAAACGCAAGTAAACTGTGGAAAATGATACAGGAAGCTGGTGATTATTTACATGGTCAATTACCTGAACATCAAAATCACCCAAAAGGTAGAAACCCTTATGCTCATGTTGCTATTTGCGTCAAAGAGAAGTTTGGCAACTCTTATAAAGATATTCCTGATGAAAAGTTTCAAGAAGTTGTTGATTACATTGAACATTTGAAGAGCAACCCAAGTTAAGCAAGAGAACATTTTGTTATCACTCAGTTTTGTAGCCAGCTTGTAGCCATTTTTAGATGTCGAAAAGTGTAAATCTGTATTATTTGTAAAAAGAAGCTTATCACCTGGATATGCTGGTGTTGATAATGATTTATTTTATAAAGAAAATACTTTAATGTTATTTGCAAATACATAAAAAATAACAAAAGAGATCACAAAAAACCTTTAAATGTATATTCTTGGCGTAACAAATGGACAAACTGCAAGCGCTTGTTTGGTTTATAATGGTAAATTAATTGCTGCGGCTAGTGAAGAGAGATTCACAAGAAAAAAACTTGATAACTCTTGGCCCAATAATGCAATCAAATATGTCTTAGAAGAAGGAAAAATAAATTTTCTAAAATTACATAAAGTTTGCTACTGCTGGTCTAAAGGTTTTGATTCAGAAAAATTATTATTAAGTTATTTTGATAGAATTGTGTATGAAGTTAAGAATAATCCAAAGGGTTTAAAGCTGTTTAGAGACCGAATTGATGTTGAGCAGGCAAGAGATGGAATAAAAAGAAATGAATTTTTTAACTTTTTAAAAAAAAATAATTTAGAAAGTAAAGGATTTACCATAAATCACCATGAGGGACACATGTATAGTGCTTTATGTTTTTCAAATTTTAATGATGGTTTAGTTGTAACATCTGATGGACGTGGTGATTTTGAATCTTTGTCAGTTACAGAATTTAATAATAAAAAAATAAATAAAATTTATTCTGCAGCATCTAATGATAGTCTTGGAACTTTCTATGCTCGTATTTCTAAGTTGTTAGGTTTTTCCCCACATAAACATGAGGGAAAAGTTACAGGTTTATCTGCTAATGGAGATCCGAATAAATGCATACACCTAATGAGAAAAATGATAAAATATGAAAAAGGAAAAATTTTTGGAATAAATGGTGACTTTTACAAATCATTTAGCGAAGATGATGGAAAATTTAAAGCTTGGAAAAAAGTTGCTTTAGAAAAATTTAAAAAGTTCGATAAAGCTGATATTGCTGCGGCTGCTCAAAAGCAATTAGAGGAAATATTATTAAATGTCATCAACTTTTATATAAAAAAAACAAAAAAAAATAATATTTGTATGGCAGGAGGTGTTTTTGCTAATGTTTTAGTGAATCAAAAAATTAGAGAGTTAAAAAATATAAATAAGGTATTTATTCAACCACACATGGGAGATGGGGGATTAGCATTAGGAGCTGCAGCTGGATACTATTATCAAAAAACAAATAAAAAAATTAAATTTAATAATATGTATTTAGGACCTAAATTTGATTTAAAAAACGAATATATTAAAAAATTAGAAAAAAAATATAAAATAGAATTTAATAAAAAAAATAATATTACAGATCATATAGTTGAAAAATTAAATAAAAATAAAGTCATAGGTCTTTTTCAGGGAAGAATGGAGTTCGGACCAAGGTCATTGTGTAATAGAAGTATTTTGTATCATTGTTTTGATAAAAGCATAAATGATTCACTTAATAAAAGATTAGATAGATATGAGTTTATGCCTTTTGCACCAGTGGTTGCAGATAAATTTGCAAAAAAAGCCTTCAAAGAATGGAAAAAAGATCATATAGCTTCGAAATTTATGACAATGACTTATGATTGTACTAAATTTATGAAAGAAAATTGTCCAGCTGTTGTGCATGTTGATGGAACTGCGAGACCGCAAGTACTAGATAAAAAAGACAATCCACTAATGTACAAGATATTGTTAAAATGGCAAAAAAAAACAAACCAAATAGCTTTATTAAATACATCATTCAATCATCACGAAGAGCCAATTGTATGTACACCAGAGGACGCAGTTAAGAGCTTTATTAAAAATAATGTTGATGTTTTAATAATAAATGATTTTGAAATTTATAAAGCATAATGTCATATAGACTAGAGCCTGTAATGATATAGAAAAAAATCTATACAAATTTTATTTACTAATACCTATTTGATGTTCATATTTATCTTTTGGCCAATAAGATTTTATATAAGCCAACACATTATCTATGTCTTTATCAGATAAA
>Ga0307986_10000125_pt1 | contig 52998 bp, 61 predicted proteins | sample EllFjometageno82_FD_203170 | JGI IMG/M metagenome (GOLD analysis project Ga0307986, IMG submission 203170) | Marine microbial communities from Ellis Fjord, Antarctic Ocean - #82 | ecosystem: Environmental > Aquatic > Marine > Unclassified | place: Southern Ocean | collected 2014-10-09 | reverse complement strand
CAAACACAACGGGTTATCAGAACGTAGCTGTAGGCCGCCACGCCCTTGGCTCAAATACCACCGCAAGCCTAAATACCGCAGTCGGTAATGAAGCATTATCTACGAACACCACTGGAGCTAACAATACCGCCGTAGGTTCAAGTGCTTTAACGGTGAATACCACGGGGTTGAGGAATAGTGCGTCTGGTAGTTGGGCTTTACTTGCTAATACCACAGGAAGTTATAATACCGCGTCTGGCGCAAAAGCTTTAAACTCTAACACCACCGCGAGTAACAATACAGCAGTTGGGTACTCCTCTTTAATGGCGAACACCACAGGTACTAAGAACGTAGCCGTGGGATCTTCCGCCCTATTAGCTAATACTACAGGGGAAAACATGACTGCGGTCGGTTATGGCGCAGGATTGTCACATACCACAGGAAACTCATCTACATTTATCGGCACAGACTCAGGAAAACAAACAACAACGGGAGTCGGAAATACCTTTGTTGGAGATGCTTCTGGCAGAGATAACACAACAGGGGTCAGTAATGTTGCTGTGGGTCAAAGTGCCTTAGCCACCAATACCACAGGCCAACGTAGCGTAGCCTTGGGTTATCAGGCAATGACCGCAAATACCACTGGCGGAGACAGCGTAGCCGTGGGTTATTCAGCGGGAAAGGCAACTACCACCGCATTGGAAAATACATTTGTAGGTTACTGGGCTGGTTCTGCAACAACTACCGCTGACTATAATGTGGCAGTTGGTTCAAGTGCATTACAGTTGAATACCACGGGGTCTAACAATGTGGCAGTCGGTCGTACAGCTTTGTATGCGAATACCACGGGTGCTTATAATGTTGCGGTAGGTTTTCAGTCTTTAGATGCAAATACTACAGGCGGGCAGAATACAGGCGTGGGTGTAGGTTCTTTAGGTGCTAACACTACAGCGTCTAACGGCACATCCGTAGGTATAAACTCCCTATACAGCAACACTACAGGTAGTAATAATACTGCTCATGGTCATAGCGCGTTATTCAGTAATACCACAGCAAGCTGGAATGTGGGTATTGGTTTTGAGGCTTTAAAGGCCAACACCACTGGAACTTATAACACCTCAACAGGTTCAAGGGCATTAGCCACAGCCACCACCGCATCTAGCAACACGGCTCATGGTTATAACGCACTTCGTTACACCACCACGGGTGGTAACAACACCGCCGTTGGCTATTTATCTGGTGTTGCTACGACAACAGGAAATAATAATACATTTGTAGGGTATCAAGCTGGTTCGACTGTTACAACAGGGTCAGAAAACGTGCGTATTGGGTACAACGCAGGTGGGTCAGAAACAGTAGGGAACACTCAATTATGGATTGCGCGTAGTAATGCTGGTGTAGGTAATGCCGCTGTATGGATACATGGTAGTTCCGCAGGTGGGTGCTATCAGGGGGATAATACAACTACTTGGTCTACTATTTCTGATGAACGGATTAAGAAAAACATTGTAGACAGTCCTCATGGTCTAGCGAAGATTGATGCTATCCAAGTGCGTGACTTTACTTTCAGAACTCCAGAAGAAGTCACAATAGAAGGTTTAACTACATCTGATGCTGCTGGATTGCAAACAGGAGTGATAGCACAAGAGTTAGAATTAGTGTTACCCCACGCAGTTTCTGAGAATGACCACGGGCTAAAACAAGTCAATACAGACCCCATCTTTTGGTCAATGATAAAAGCCATACAAGAACTTTCAACCAAGAACGATGCCCTTGAAGCACGTTTAACTTTACTAGAAGGATAATATAATGACCGACTTAACAGCAGAAGAAATAGCACAAAACTACAGCGCAGCACTTGATTCAGTAGACCTGATCAACGCTGGTAAACCTAGCGGTATGTCCGACGAAGATTGGGCTGACACGCTGGCTCGTAACAAGGAACACTTAGATATTATGATCGCTAAAGATTACTGGACTAATGAAGACCTTAGTTCACTCACGGCTGCGGCAGCTTAGAACCTAGGAGAAGTAATACCCCTACATTGAGGTATTACTAATCGGCGGATAGCTCGCTATTAACCTGAGCTATCCTCATTAATAGGCTGACCGAGGGATTCCTTAATGTCACTTGATGAACGCACTGTGAATGTAGGAGGGGCGGAAGCGCTAAGAGTCTGCCCTCTTTGTGATAAACACGCATACTCTGAAACTGATTTGCTAGATTTCCTAAAGGATAAATCATCTAAGTATGGGCGAAAAAACACTTGCTCTAGCTGCCATAACCGCAAAGTCCGCGGCCATGGCGAAGAAGAAAGGGCTAAGATTCGGAAGCGCTCTAGGAATTGGAGTCGCGCTAACCCCGCGAAGGTTATAAACGCTAAGCTCCTAAATCGGTACGGCATAAGCCTTTCAGACTATGAAAGTATGCTAAAGAGTCAAAATTACTCTTGCTCAATATGCGATAAGCATGAAGATGAGCTAACTAAGAAGTTGGCGGTAGACCACGATCACGCATCTGGTGGTGTTAGGGGGCTACTATGCGTAAGATGTAACCTAGCTTTAGGTCATTTTGACGATGACGTAAGTTCGCTTACGCGCGCCATAAGCTACTTGAGAGATCACCAATGAAAGAAGTTAACATCTTTTTAAAGCATACAACAACAGTAGCTAGCCATGCGCAGCTGCTTGATCAACACGCACCTAGTGGTGTGGGAGACATATAATGCCTAGACATCCTAAAGAAACATACGCAGCCCCGTCGCCGCCCCGCAACAGTAACGGGAGACGCCAAAGTCCGGACGGGCGCCCATTGGGCCCATCTCAGAAGACTAGACATGCGCCCGTATCGCCCCCTAAGGCTGTTGCGGCTCCCGCTCCAGCGCCAGTTCGGGCGGCTAAACCTAAGGCCCCCACCTTTACTAACGAGTTCACGGTAGGGAGGCCTTCGCCACCTCCCCGTGAGATGCCCCATAAGAATTATCCTTTGCCCCATAATCCTCCTAAGAGTTATCCTATGCCGGCTACTCCTAGCAAGGGTTATCCTATGCCGGCTATCCCTAGGAATGATTTAGGTCACCCGCCCTACACTTGGGGACCTGTATATGATAGCGGACCAGCAGACACCCCACCCGCGCCTCCCCCACCTGACTCAGGTGGTGGCAATAGGTACGAGGTGCCAAAGCTAGATGCAGGAAGCGTACAAGTCAAGGCCCCCAGCGCCACTAAAGCTGAGGTTACAACCTCAGCCCCTGCTCAGACTGTTGAAGCTGGTCAGGTAAACCCCGCGAGCACGGCAGAAGTCAACACCGCGGAGGCAGGGGTATCGGAGTACGCGGGATATGATGCCTCCCAAGGGAACGTATCTAGCACCGTTGAAGACCGCATGACGGGGCTGCTAAGCTCCGACAGCGCTTATATGCAACGGGCTCAGGCCGCAGCTAACCAGCAGTCGAACGCTAGGGGAATGCTTAACTCAAGTATGGCGGTAGGCGCAGCACATGGTGCGGCTATCGACGCCTCTCTACCTATCGCGCAGCAAGACGCGCAGATGATAGCTGAGATGGATTTAGCTAACTTAGGATATACTAACGAAGCCGACAGAGTTAACGCATTAGCTAACCAAGACACCAGTAAGTTTAACGCGGGTCTTTTAACTGACACGAATAAGTTTAATGCTGGTGAGGGTAACGCTACTGACCAGTTCAATATCAATACTGAAACAGACATTAACAAGTTTAATGTTACAGAAGAAAATGACACTGCAGCTTTTAACGCGTCGGAAATAAACGCGACTAATAAGTTCAATGCAGAAGCTGAAAATAACGCCGCTAAGCTATACGCTGGGGCCATGAACGACCAAGAATTTGGGGCTTACCAAGCCGACTTAGATGCGCAGTTAATGCGTATGGACTCTCAGCTAGCCGCAGAAGTGGCAGCTTTAGAGGCTAAGTGGGCTAGCGACAGGAACATGGACTCAATAAACGGCAATATAGTTATGCAGCTGTATGCTGATATGGGGACTATCATAGCCAACAGCGACGACCCTGAAGTAGCGTCTAAGATGATAGCTACACTGTTATATTCAGCTAACGCTACTTTTGAGTTTAGCAACGGAACGGATATTACTCCTAGACCCCCTGAAGCTGGGGACCCCACACCTGCGCCTCCGCCACCGCCTCCATCTAATGGGGGCGGTGGCGGTGATAGCGGCGGCGGAGATGGAGAGGGCGGCGGATATAATGGAGGTGGAGACGATAATGGAGGCGGTGGCAACTATGGTGGTGGTCGTGGTGGCAGTGGTGGAGTCGGTGGCGGAGATGGCTCAGGCTGTTTTGCTAAAGGCACTCTATTCTGCATGGCCGATGGCGCCTACAAAGTAGTCGAAGATATTAAGGTTGGTGATAAGGTGCAGGGGGGTACGGTTCTGAAAACTAGAACGGGTCTAAGTAGCAGAGACTTTTATAACTACAACGGCACCATTATGACAGACGAGCATTTTGTCTTAGAGGACGGAACTTGGAAGTATGTATTTGAAGCAGACCGATCCGAGCTAGTTGATCCTTTTGATACTTACTACACTATGGATACCACTAACCATCGTCTGTACGGCGTTAATGGTGAAGTATTCAGCGATGATGCAGTTTTTGATTCTGACCACCCCATACACACTAAGCCATATGTTAAGGAAACGTGGGATGAGATGCTTGAAATCCTGAACGGGAAAGCCGCACAAGTAAACGCGGCTAATAACCAAGATGACCTACCCTTATATAGCGACAGTTTAGCTGAGGATATGGTGGCAGTAGGATAACTAAATGATAACTATCCAAGACGCAACCCATGCCGACATGCCCGCCATTATGGCTCTCATTAGGTACGTGCACGCTGAGTCTATATTTAAAGACTTACCTTTTGATGAGTCTAAGGCCCACAGGACCGCAGTGACTATGATGGCCTTTGACAAGGGCTATGCCAAACTGGCAGTCAGGGACGGGGTTATGTTAGGTGGTATGTGCGGGATAATTGCCGAAAATTATGTTGGGGTCATGTGCGCATCGGATATACTTATGTACGCTAAAGGCGGCACCAAATTGTTAGTAGAAGATTTTATTAGGTGGTCCAAGGAGAACGGTGCTCAAGTTATACAGCTAACTGATTTCTCAAAAGGGGACAGATACGGTAAACTCCTTACCAAGATAGGCTTAAAGCCACAAGGCTTAAATTACATAGAGGTACAGTAGTCATGGCAGCATACGTTGCACAAGTAGTAGTTTCAATGGTAGTGGCAAAAATTGTCCCTAAGATTGCGGAGGCCTTAGGTGTAGACCCTAAGATAGCCAACATGTTAGGCGTGGCTGCGGGCATGTACGCCGGCTATCAGGTGCAAGCGTCTATGACGGCCAGCGCCTCGACGACGACGGTGGCCCCTACAACAACCGCGGATGTAGGGGGGAGCATATCCCCCAGCGTTACCAGCCCCACCCCCGTGTCCAGTATGCCCGACCACCTTGGGCTAGGGAGATCGGCGCCCGTGACAAATAATATAACCAGAGGTCTGGGTTCGTCTACGTCTAACTTAGGGTCAATGCACGCAGGTGATCCTATAGACTACGGCGGTGTGGCAGACCCCTCCTCTGTTGCTTCTGGGGGCGTCGATGTCGCTGGCCTAAACGAAACCGCGGGTGCTAGCTTAGATACTATAAAAGCTGCTGACCTGTCATTAAACAGGACGGGTGGGGACTTGACTGTTGACCCTCTTACAAAAGATACAGGTATGTTTGACGGTGTGAAAGATTTCTTCGACGGCGACGGAATGAAGCGAGTGGCCGCAGGGGCTGCATCAGGATTAGCCGATGGTTACATGACGGGCTCCGCCGCTCAGAAAGTACAAGAGGCTAAAGAGGCCGAAGCCGAAGCCGCTAGGGCTAGGTGGAGAGGTTTTAACCCTAGGACGGGAGGGGTTCGCATGCTCTCTAGCCCTCAGTTTAACCCTAATAGGAGATAGATAATGGGTATGTTAGACGACAGAATGTTACCCGAAGAAGGGGAAGGAAGCACCTCCCCCTTGACTGTAGATCCAAGTATGGTTATGCCTGAGGGGGAGCCCTCTACGGTCGAAGGACAGCTGGCAGGTATGGCTGGAGGGGGATTAGACGCACCTCTACCCACGGATTCTGGCACCCCCGAGGAGCAAGAGCTCATAAAGAAGGGTGTTAAGCTCCTATACGACGAAAGGTTTGATAGCTTGATGAATATGTTTGAAGCTAACGGTCTTGATAAATTCGATAAGTCAGTAGCTACAGCCATCAACACTGTAATCAAAGAGTTAGAGACAGAGAACCAAGGCGCCATAGACCCCTTAGTAATAACAAAGGTAGGCATGGAACTATTCAGTATGCTCATTGAAGATGTGCTTACTAGTGAGTCTATTGAAGGCATGAGTCAAGACCACGTATCTAAAGCTCTCGGGGCAACTATGGATATGTACGCCAAGTCTCATCCGCATATTGCTACCCCCGAGATTATGGCTGAGGTGACAGAGGGCATGAAGGCCTTAGCTGGTCCTATGGCCGGTTCACCACCCCCGAGACAAGAGGTTCAACCCACTCAGTCTATGCAGGGCCAACCCATGCAGGGCCAACCCATGCAGGGCCAGCCTTCTCAAGGTATGCTTTCAGGGGGAGTAGTCTAATGGGTATGCTAGGAATGGCATTAGCCGGCGGAGTCAAGGGCGCCGCTGATCAGTACATTGAGGTTGACAAAGAAAACAGCGAAGAAGCTAAGCTAATAGCCGCTGAAGAGAGGCTGGCTATCGCGCAGAATAAAAGAGATGTAAGGCTAAATCAGTGGAAAATAGATTCTGATAAGCGCACCAATGAGAACTCGGTAGCAGCCGCAACAGTAAGTCACAACCGTGAGGTTGTCAGGGATTCAGACAGATACATGCAGGAGATACAGCTCGGAGAGGACGCGGTAAAAGCAGCTAAAGACGCAGCCCTACTGCTATTAGCTGGTCAAAAAGATAAAAACTCAGCGGCAGTGACCGCGAATATAAACGCCGCAAAAACTCTTGCCGACGTAAATAAGATAGCCGAAACGCTGAAGTTCAACCGTAACTCTATCGAAAACGCAACTAAGTACATGCAGGAAATAGATACTGCGGAGGCTAAAGTTGTTTCTGATGAATCTGTGGCAAAGAAAGCTCATGAGAACGCGCTAGAAGTAATACGCAAGCAGACTAAGGTTCTAAGTCCCGGACAAATACTCGTAGGGGAAGACCTCGAGAGTGGGAACATCAAGAAGATATTCTCAGGTAGGGTAGTTCTCACTGAGGCTCAGAAGGCTGAAGAGAAACAACTACAAGCCGACTACAAAAGCGTATACACGTCCTCTAAGGACAACTATTCAACTGTAGGTGCTAATAATATTTCAATGTTTATTGACGAGGACTCCAAAGCTAACCATGCGAAGGCGGTTGCGCTCGGTACTATATATAGGGATATCACGGGCGAAACACCTAATACCTTTATGAACAAAATATATCAGCTTGTAGAAGATAATAAGTCTATGCCATTAGAAACCCTCATAATGGACCTATCAGCGGCGGAGTCCGATTTAGCTGACACCCCAAAGACCCACTTCTTGTGGGGGGCATCTGAATACAAGGAAGCGGTAGCTAAGGTGAAGGAGATTAGCGGTCAGCTTACGGCAGCTAAGGGCACGCGTGTTGCAGATTTTAGTGTGTTAAATAAGATACTTAGCCCCGATGGACAGGCTAAATTAAAAACCATGGGTATGCTGAAAGGAGTACCGACTGACCCAGTTGCCGCCACGAACGCCGCTGTCCCCAGCGCTGAGACGGAGGTACCCACCCCCGCCCCAGTTAATGAAGGGGGCTTTACAGTACCTAAAACCGCTATGAAATCAGAGGCAAGTTTCCTAAGCTTCCTCCTTGAATCTGGCCTACCCATAAAGGACGCTGAAGAGCAAGTAAGTAAAGCTGTTATCGACGGCAGGTTTAACAAATAATAAGGAACGTCCATGAGATACAATTTAGTTTTTGAAGGCGATGAAGAAGAAGACGTAGCACCTATCATTCAACAGACACCTGAGCCCGTGGCCCCCGTGGACGCTGTGGACGCCTACAAGCGCGAACAGAGTTTATTAGCCGAGGAGTACAAGGCCCAGCAAGTCCAGTTAGCTGAAGAGTATAAGCAACAGGAACAACAAAAAGAGCAAGAGCAGCAGCAAGTCCCCGCACTTGTAGAATCTGAGAGCTCAAATAAGGACTACAACTTCAACTTTGAGGGGGACTTATCCCCTTTAGACTCTAACACGGGGTTTGAAGGGTTTAGCGTAGGGAATATATTAGCTGGTTTCGTAGACAGAGGGACCACCTTAGCTGGAAACCTAGTAGGCGCGGTTGACACTGTCGGCGACCTTATAGAAGAAAGTGATACCTTCGCAGGGGGGCTCGGCGGATTTACGCTCAGTGAAAAGGATGGGTTCACATATTTAAACGGCAAGGAGTGGGCCGACTACAGCGCTGACGGTGGCGGTAAGATACTCCGCAAGGCTCAGAGCGCTGTGACTGACATAGATTTAGGGTACGAGCAAGGAACTAGCTGGGACGATTTTAAAAACACTGAAGGGTTCGTAGATGGACTAACTACTCTAGCCGCTTTTGGCGTTGAGGCTGGGTTAGTATCCCTGCCCGACATGGCAGCAGCTATCTTAGCGGCCCCAGTATACCTCACCAGTAGGACTGAGGAAATTGCACAAAACCGCGCGTCCATGGACGGGCGAAAAGGTAAACCTAACGCTAGCGATGTTGCAGTGGGCGGAGCAACTGCCCTACTCATCACAGCCTCAGAGCGCTTCGGTGGTAAATACGTTATAGATGCGTTTACCCAAGGCGGTCCAATGCTACTTCGCATGGCTAAATCTATTACGGCGGAGGCCGGATCTGAGTACCTCCAAGAGCAGGTTGAATTTGGCGGTGAAACTATAGGTACCGCCGTAGGTGATAGATATACCCCCGAAGAATATTTAGCCGAGTCCCATGAGCGTGGGTTGCAAGGCGCAGTTGGCGGTGGCACCGTAGGTGCGGTGGCCGGCGCGGTGGGCAGGCGTCAGTACTCTATAGACGACCAGATTAAGCATGAGCTACAAAAAGGCATGCGCTCAGAAAGTATTATCGGAAAGGGTTTTGAACCTGTTATACAGTTTATTAGTCCCGAGGTTAAAAGCGTAGAAGAAAACCAAGCTGTCATAGATGACGTGCTTGTGTCTATGGACCCTAAAAGTCAAGGGAAGCTAGACTTCCGCAACAATATTGAGGGAACTGCGCCTGAAAGACTAGGCATAGGCTGGCAGGATGTTGTACAGGGCGTTAACGACCTAACCGGCCCTGACGTTCCAAACATAACTCAAGACGATTTAGGTCCCTTCCCCGACCGCGGCACAGCGGTGGCGCAAGCTGAGAAGCTAGGCCTCAAGGATGACTTAGTCCCCGTTAAGGGCGACGATGGTGGGTTCACCCTTAAAACGCCGATGGACGCGTCAACCGACTTCAGGGCTAAGATAGCTAAGAACGCCGCTGACAAGCTTAAGTCTGAGCAATACAGCGACGTATCAGACAGCTTAATTACACCTAGTAGAGTACAACTGAGCGAGCCTGAGAGCATAGGCGCGCCCGCTACATACACAGTAGCTACTAAGAGTAGCGAAGATGTAGACGTTAAGATTTCAAGAGACAAGGGGGAAGTAACCGTATCCTCTGACGCTGGTATATTTAAGTACGATAAAAAGACTGCTAAGGGCAAAACCGACGGGGAGCTAATAGCTCTACAGTTCGACCCTCAAGATTTTACTAGCGCGGTAAAGAACACCCCACAAACCCCCGCAGCCACTGAGCCAACGGCTACTAGCGTTGAGCGCGTCGATGTGGACGCTCAGGGTAAAGCTATCCCGCCTGTTAAAACTGACATATCAACTAAGATTGACAGCGACTCGGGTGAGGTAACTGAGTCAAGGGCTGACAAACCCACTAAAGCCGTTAAGTTTAAAGACGATCCTACTAAAGAAACTATATACCAAAGGAAGGTCAACCGAGGTATAAACAAGGGCGAGGGAGTGCCCTTTGAAACGAAGCAAGCTGCGGACCTTTACGCTAACCAAAAAGGTATAGATGTAAATAAGTTTAAATCTGTAGTTCAAAGCGACGGTAGTGGCTGGGTACTAGAGCGATCTATATCTAAGCTGGAACAGCGGCGAATAGCAGAGACAGGCGTAACCAAAACGAAAGACTATGGTCCCTCAAATAATGAGGGGTCTACCACCGTAGCTGGCTCGCCGCGCCTTGACATGCAGGCAGGGTCGACCACCCCAACAGCGACTAGCGGAACCCGTACAGAAGTAGATGAAACGGGGAAAGTACTTCCTCCCTTAAACCTACCAACACCTAAGGCAGAGGAGACCCCCGAGGCACCAGCTACCGAGGATCTGGTTTATCGAACCGAGGTAACTAAAGGGGCCAACTCAGGTAAGAAATACCCATTCAAAACGGCGTTGGCTGCCAACATATATGCGAGTAGCAAAGATCTAGAGGGGTACTCTGTACGCCCTGAGGACGGCGGGTTTATACTGTACAAAGCTAAACCTGTATCTAAGCTAAAACAGAGACAAGAATCTAGACTAATTAAACTAGGGTCAGAGACCGACAATGACGTAGCTACGTCTCCATCACCAGATAAGTTTCAAGCTGGCGACACTATACCCTCAGCATCTTTTGTAGAAGGGAGTAAAGAGGTGGTCGACACTGAGGTCGCCCCAGTAGAAAAGGCGGGACCAGAAGAGGACGTGGTATTTAAAGGGACTAGATCTCGCGGTAAGAACAAAGGCAAAGGAATATCCTTTAAAACTAAGCTAGAAGCTGATATGCACGCGTCTAGGGAGGACCTAGATGGATACACATCAAGGGCTGTGGACGATGGCTGGGTGCTAACTAAACCGAAGCCAGAGACCCCAACACAAACTGAGGAAAGTAATGCGAAGCAAAGCGAAACAGAAAAGAAGGCAAAAACTAAGGAAACTACAGCGGAAACCGCTAAGCCAGAAACCACTTCCCTTGAAGGAATTAAAGCTAAACTAGCTAAGTTTAGACGCAAGCTCAGGGGCAAGTCCCACACCGAGCTAAAGAGTCTTGCAAAAGACGCGGGAGTTAAACAGGCAGGAACCAAGAGGGCGGTGGCTAACCGGTTAGTCCTCGCTCGGGAACTGTTTGAGCGCGTAGGTAAGGTCTATAAGACTGAGAAGGAGATAAGGGAAGCCGTTAGCAGTGGAGAGATAACCAGAGCAGACCTAGCTAATTTTGCGGGTCTTAAAACGTCGTCTACCACCCCTTCGGAGATGGCAACCGATACCAACACCATGACCATACTTGGGTTGCTTGACGGGTTGATGGGTAGTTCCTCTCCCTCGCGCATACCAAAGAAAGAGCAGGAAGAAACTTCAAGCGCTCGATCCAAGGCCGCTGAAGCCACGGCTGAAGCCACGTACCCTAAGCGGGAGGCTGTAGGACCCGAGTTGGTAACTGATTTAGCAAGCCTACCCTCGCTCAACGAAGGGTACTTCCCTGAGTTTATAGACCCTGAAATTAAGGGAGCGGCCCTCAAGCTGGTTAACAAAGTGATTGAAGGTGCGGCGGATATAGGGTACTCATTAGCTGATATTCTAAGTGCCCCTACCACTATGGCCCCTAAATATGTTAATGATCTGCGTAGTGAATTTATAGAGATTGTTTCACTTATACCCCTTAGCAAAAACCTTAAGACTATAAAAAGCGGGAAGACAAATAACTTAGACATATCCCAGATGCCGAGTAAGATACACAACCTTACTCGCAAACTGGGCATGTTTACAAACTCCGAGGACGTAGTTGCTCATATTGAAAAGCACTACCCTGAGTTAGCTAACTTACTAGATGATAGCTCAGGTGGAGTCACGCCTGAAGCTAAGACCGACAGTGCGGAGGATAGTGCCTCAAACCTAGACGATAATCTTAGTGCGTCTAGCGTGGCCCCAGAAGGTTCCACTGTGACCCCACTAGGCGATATAGAGGTCGTTGATAGCGAAAATCCCGACGAAGTGGTAGGCTTAAGCGCTAGAGATTGGCTGGCTGATATCGACTCACGTATTAAGGCCATACATAAACTGAGAGGGTGTTTACTATCATGAACCTAACTATGTCTAAAGAGATGAGGCAGCGCGCCTTGTCTTCTGGGGCGTCTGTCAAAGATCCCCAACAAACTAAAGCAAACGGCTCCTCTCAAAAGCCCGACGTGGAACCCTCGTCAGGGCTAATTGATAGTATCCAAGATCTAGTAGAAGCACTGTCGCAAGGTAAGGGTGTGCTGCAGCCCATCCGCCTTGACATCCACCGAGATGAGGAAGGCTTGATATCTCAAGTTGATGTGACCCCTGTATAACTAAACGAGTAATTAAATAATGGCGTCATCAAAAGCTAAGTGTTTTGATTTATTAAATAATCTTGACTCCTCAGACCGTACTGCGTTTAAAGAAGCGCTGTCGGAAGCAAAAGATTTTGCGGAAGGGATATCCTCTGCGGAGATGTACATACATGCCACTAACGCAGCGTTTGAAGTCGCCCTATCTGAGCGAAATGACCTAGCTAGTTTTGTAAAGAGCCAAGGCGGATACCTAAATAAGCTAACCGTCAAAGGCCTCCTTAAACCTAAGTCAGCTACTAAAGCTAAGCCTGCCGCAAAAAAGGAACCTGAGGATACTAAAGTAGTGTACAAAAGGGCTAAAGCTAACGGCAGCTCTATAGTTGAAATCAGTCAGTGGACTAAAAAGGCTAGGAGTAAACTAGCTAAGTGGATAGACATAAGGATAGTACAAACCGTTGCAGATCTTGACGAACTAACAGGTGTTAAAAACCCCGATGACGTTGGAGGGGGATACGCAATAATTAAAGATAAAGATGGCAAGAATGTACCTGTAATCATACTAGTAGCTGGTTCTATACAGGGCCGTAAGGAAGCTATAGAAATATTGGGACACGAAGTCGTGGGCCACTTAGGCCTAGAAACTATGCTAGGGAAGCGCGCCTTCGCTCAGCTGGTAAACCAAATATCGTACCTAAAGCGTACTAACCACAAGCCTACCATGGACGTAATCGCCTTTCTAAAAAAGGCATACACCAATGAGGACGGGTCTTACGCGTTAGAGAACGACCCAGTAACCGAAGCACGAGAAGTGCTAGCCCATATGTCGGAGATAACAGCCAAGTATGGCCCACTCAAGAAGGCCATTCAGGCCTTACGCCTGTGGTTATCTCGTCACGGTTTAGGGGGAGACTTAGACCAGAATGAAATTAATAGTCTGTTAATATCCGCAGCAAGGTTTACTCAAGACACATACACGGGAACTGTGGTTAACAGCGACGGGTCCGTTACTCTAGCGCTTCGCACAACTAGAGACTTTGACTCGAAGGGTAAACCCATGGTGGTTAATAGCCGCCGAATTCCAGATGCCAAGCCTGTCGCCTCCGACCTAAGCCTAACATCACTTGAGAAATCATTCGAGCTGGCGGGGAAGACTCAGTTAAAAAACATCCGACAGTTAAAAGAAATTCTGCAGCAAAGAGTAGAAGGCCAAGGGATAAATCTGTCTGAAACTACCCCTGAAGTTAAGGAGTTCCTCATACAATTAGGGGTCAAAGACGCAAAGCAAGCCCTGAAAAGCAACGCAAATGCTATCGGATGGTATGACAACACAGTTAGCAAAGCCCTCGCAGTTTTAAGTACGATCCACCCCGAAATTGCTACTGATGAGAATGCTAAGTTCGCATTTACATTTGCTCTGGCCGTTACCTCTAATGGCTTAAAGGTTAAGAAAAACTTTGAGCTAGCTGAAAGGGTGTACTCCCACTATAAGAAGACAGGGCAGATGCCCACTAACTTAGAAGCGGGAAAGGCTCAGAGCGCAATCAACGATAGCTTAGCTCAGTTCAATGAGAAGTCAGCTGAGTATGGCATAGACGCCTACCGCGAATTCATGATAAGTAAATTCTCAGTTAGCCAAATAACTAAACTAGGGTTTAAAGTAACTGGAGAGCTGCAGAGCACTGAGGTGTTTGGGGCGATGACTCTCGGCCCTAAGATTGGCAATGGTTTCTTCGCCAACCTGAACGGCCACTTTGACCAATTGACCATAGACCGTTGGCTGATGCGAACTTGGGGCAGATGGACAGGTAGTCTCATAGAGCGCAGGCCTGATATGGTAGCGTCTAAAGGAAAAGAGCTAGAGAAGCATATATTAAAGTTAGCTAAAACCCCTACTAAGTTAGCCTCATTTCAGAAAGCATTGCGCATGGATTTCAAGATAGAACCCAGCGTTAACGCAAAGGGTAAAGAGGTTTTTAAGGTAACTAATATTGAAGAAGTAGCTGTGCAAATTCAGAAGATGTCTACGTCTAAAGCTTTGCGTACCATCTTTAACCAGTCTAAATCGGGCGTGAGCATCCGAACCAGTGGAAACTCACTAGCTGGGTACCTCGACGGGCAGAAAGAGGCCCCTCAGAATGGCTCAGAGAGATCGTGGATGCGCGGGGTTTTTGATGGCGTTCTTGCTGACATGCAGAGCGACGGCAATGCCGAGATGACTATGGCTGATTTGCAGGCACTGTTGTGGTACCCAGAGAAAAGATTATATGACGCAGCTAAATCTGCGGAAGATTCAGAGGAGGGCTATACAGATGATGAGGCCCCTGACTATGCTAACGCAGCAATTGGCTTAGCCAAAGATCAAGGCATAGATACTAAAACCATAAACAAGGCGGTAGACACAAATGATTCCAGAAGACGCACAACAGCAGCACGACCAGACGCCACAACCTCAGGGCAAGACAGCGTCCAAGCAGGAGCTAGTGGACTTGATGGCAAGCAACGCGAGAAATTCCTCCAGCAAAACATCCTCTGGGAGCATAGATCCGATAGGGGAGGCGTCAACAAGACACGGACTTACAAGGCCGCGAACGCAGGAACTCTGGGAGGAATTCGGGGGTTAATACACCAACCAACTACCAACTACAAAGGCGTACTAGGCTCCGCGGAGGCCGTAGCAGTTGAGCTAGTAGAAATTGAACAAACACCAGAAAACTCTCAGGTGTTTATAGATAAAATTGAAAACGCTAAAAGCAATTTAGAGTTTGGGGCATCAATACCTGTGTACTCAGTAGAAGAGTATTCCGATATGAAGGTGTTCTTAACTAAGGATCAGTCATCTGGTTTTGCTATTAAGGAAGACGGGACTATTGTCAGCGTGTTTACAAACGGCGGTGGCAATTTATACAGCATGATGTCGCTAGCAGTGGAGCAAGGCGGAACCAAGCTAGATACCTTTGACACTGTGCTCCCCGACATCTATAAAACAGCAGGGTTTGTAGAGTCAAGTAGAGATAGTTGGGACCAAAGTGACGCGCCCATCGGGTGGGATAAGTCTGTGTTCTCAGAGTTTAATAAAGGAAAACCAGATACCGTCCACATGGAGTACGCCCCTGATAAAATGCGGAAGCCTGAAAAGGCGGCCCCCGTTTATTCTAGAAAGTCTAGCTCTTATATGTCTAAGACTTCTCGGATGGCTAGGGCAGCGGAGATGGGCTATGTAGCTAAAGCCTTTATAGGGTTGCGAGAAGGTATTGATATAAAAGAGTTTGACCCTAACAGGGGTGAAATGCACCGAGCAGGGACGGGCCAGTGGGCCGCGGGTGAAACTCTACAGGCTAATACTTACGCCTACAAAGCCGTAGTACCTGTTGTCCTCAAGACTGATGGGTTTGCTGTAGTTGATTTTGGAAGCACAAACTGGAATGATAAAGAAGACTTTCTAATCCTAGAAATGCCCGACGGATCAGAGATATCTGCAGCAGGCATGGACACTAATCAGATAGCTAGGTTAGCCCGCAGCCACGGGGTCGATGGCGTGCAGTTTAACAACATAACAGACCTTGGACCCATCGGAAGGTGGAGCTCGTCTGGCGCACTTAACGAATACATGGCAGAGGGTAGCCATCAGTACGCTATATTCGACACATCTACTATACGTTCAATCTTTGCAGAATTTAACACTGACAACGCTGGCAGCCGCAAGGTATCTCATTCCCGAAGAGGCCGCCTTGGCATGTCTAAGAAAGGGCGCATGGCTCGAGCGGTTAGTATGGGTTTTGATGTCAGTCAGACTTGGTACCATGGTACTAAAACCAACTTCAAAGGTTTTAGAGGCCTTACCTTCCTAACGTCTTCGCCTGATGAAGCCTCATCGTATGGCGGCATGTATGAACTTAAGATGAATAGGCGATTAGAGAAGGAGCTAGGTAAGGTAGGCAAGACTACCCTGCCTGAATCTAAAACAAGTAGCGAAGTTTCCTACAGCGGAGTCCTCGACGATATTAGTATGGGCGATGAGCGCGCAGTAGGCAGAATTTGGGCGACGGACGAAGGGGTCTTCAAGTTTACAAAACAAGGTTTTGATTTTGTGACAAACGCTGAAACCGACTACAGTCAAGACTATGATTACAAATTTGATAAGATCCACCTTAAACCCTCGGACTCCGACGCTAGCTTTAATAACTATGTAGAGTCTGTTAACAGCGCATACGCGGGTCAAACCGACTACGGTGACGGTCAGGTAATACCCGTCTATATAAAAGAGGGTAAGTTTAAAAAGCTAAGTTGGAATGAAGCTAACAAGTTTGGCAAGCGACTCCAAGATGAAACCACGGATCTTGAGGCCCTGCAGGCCGAGATAGAAGGGTACATTGCTGAAGGTTACATAGGTGTGGACACCTTAAGTGACGAAGGCGTAGCTCTAGCTGGCGAGGAAGTACCTCAACGCATAATGTTTAACCCCTCAGACATAAGATCCATTAACGCTGAGTTCAATTCCGATAGCGCAGATAACTTCGACCTCATGAGATCGAGTAGTCCTAAGTCTGATACAGAAGGGTCTAAGGACACTCAGGCAGATAATGCTGAGGGCCCTGATATATTATTCTCGCGCAAACCCCCTAAGGATAGGGTCCTAGATACTGATAACCGTAAGCTGATAGATAAGCTGGGCATGGGTAAGCGGCGCAGTAGTGGTCTAGTGAAGGCTATAGCCGACATAATAGACGCAGGTGTTATAAACGTCATCGACGACGTTGGTGACAGTATGTACGAAGGCATATTTGATGGCCTCATCGGTTTGAAGAAGGCTGAAGACTTCTTGCGTAAAGGCATTGCGGCTAACGATTTCGCGGGCAGCGCCTACGTGGCAGCCAGGCTAGCTACAGGTATTGCTGACATGATGACCCACGTCATGCACCACGGGGCCCTTAAGTGGGAGGATGGTGTACCTGTTGGGGACTACAAAACTAAGGGGATGCTCGATGTACTAACCTCCCTAGGCGCTGATGCGGATAGCTGGTTCATGTGGATGGCAGGAAACCGAGCTGAAGAGCTTATGCGCGAGGGCAAAGAACACAATTTAACCCGAGAGGATATAGACGTTCTAAAGTCTAAGAAGACCTCAGATAACTCTGCTAAGTTTGAGACCGCTAAAGAAGAGTACATGGCAATCAATGTAGCTATGTTGGACTTCGCCCAAGAGGCTGGGTTAATAAACCCAGATTCCAGAGCTGAATGGGAGAGTGAATGGTATGTGCCTTTCTTTAGGCAGACTGAAGATGGGGCGGGTATCGTATCCCCCAACGCGGCCCGCGGCCTAGCTAACCAGACATCAGGTATTAAGATGTTAACAGGTAGCGAGGCGTCTACAGGCAACCTACTCGAGAACGTACTAGCTAACTGGATGAGACTAACTGACGCGTCGGTAAAGAACAGCGCCACTTTAAAGATGGTGGAGAACCTAAACGGTACGGAGTTTATGAGTGAAGTAGGCATCGAATACGAGAAGGTAAACATATCTAAGGCGTCTATTAACGCCTACATAAATAAGGATAGGAAAAACGCGGTTAAAGTAGCTGAATGGCTAGGTATGGATAAGACATCTAAAGAAATAAAGATAGTCAACGCGGTTAACAAGTTGAGCACTGAGGGTTATGAGCAGCTCTGGGCTGCCACCACCCCCACCGACGCTAACGTATTTAGCGTTAAGCGGAATGGCAAGACCGAGTACTACCGAGTGAGTGAGGACCACCCAGCGGTCATTAGCGCGATAAACCACCTAGGATATAAGGGGTCTCAAAATGTTGCGATGAGAGCAGGCAGATACTTCAAAGGTCTACTAACTGTGGGCGTTACCGCTAGCCCTGACTTTATGTTGAGGAACTTTATACGTGACGCGGCACACGCTTGGGCAATAAACCCTGATGGAATGACCTTCGGTTTGTCAGCTATTAAGGGTGCAAAAAGCGCCTTTAAAGAAGACGGAATACACCGCATGCTGATGGCTGGCGGAGCGTCTTTCCAAGGCGGGTACGTCCACGGTACCGACCCTGAGGCTTCCGCTGAGATAATGCGCAGAGAGCTCGTAAAACACGGGCTAAGTAGACAGCAAGCTGGGGACCATATGGACGCCAGAGTAGACACACCAGCTAAGATGGCAAGCATGCTACTCGACGGCAAGGACGCGGTGAGCAGAGGTTGGCAGCACTACAGGTCTGCGGGTGACAAGGTTGAAAACTCAAGTCGTATTGCCACAGCTGCTTCAGCTATAGAGGAAGGTAAGCCTTTGGCGCAAGTGCTATTCGAGTCTAAGGATTTAATGGACTACAGCCTTCGGGGTAATTATGCGCTTATGATATTCCTGACGGATATGATCCCTTTCCTTAATGCTAGGTTACAGGGTCTATCTAAGTTAGGTCGCGCGGGTACAAACCGACCAGCGCTAGTGGCACTTCAAATGGCTAAGATAGCCGCATTCTCTGTGGCTCTAGCTGCGCTTAACGACGACGATGAGCGCTATAAAAACCTACAAGACTGGGAGAAGGATGCCTACTGGCACATATTTATGGGCGAACAACACTGGGCAATTCCCAAGCCTTTTGAGATAGGTATCATTGCTGGCACAATACCTGAGCGTATGTATCGGGCTTGGATATCTGAGTCTCAACCCAGCGAAAAAGTGACGTGGTCGATAGTACACGGGCTTATAACTACGCTAGGGCTGAACCCTATACCTCAGTTTGCTCTACCTATTGCTGAAGTGTTTGCTAACAGATCTGTGTTTTTTGACACGCCCATTGAGAGTAGATCCGATCAAGGGAAGATTAGTAGCCAACGGTTTAACTCATACACCTCCGATCTCGCCATGGCAGCAGGGGACACTGACCTAGCTGAGTGGCTCGGACTTTCCCCTAAGAGATTGCAGCACCTGTGGAAGGGTTACACTGGAACGCTAGGGGCCTACGTTTTAAAAGCGGCAGACATGGCGGTAAGAGCGGCGTCTGATAACCCCACTAAGACCCCTATAGGCCTCCCTGATATGCCATTGATTGGCGCCATCTTCAAAGGCGATAGGGTTAAGTCTTCGCAGTTTGTAACTGACTTTTATGACACACTAGGCGACCTCGAAGAGATAAGCACTACGATAAAAGCGTTAGCAAAGACCGACAGACAAGGGCTTGACGCCGCTAGGGAGCTCCATGGTGATAACAAGAAGAGATTGCGTGCACTCCCAGCTCTCCTGAAGACACAAAAGACGTTAAGGAATCTGCGGAAGGAAAGAGAAGCCGTACTGCGCAGCGATTATAGTCCAGAGATTAAGCAGCAGAGATCGCAGCTAATACAAAGGAGAATGAACCGCGTAGCGCAGCGAGTGATGGAAGGGTCCGAGCGTTTTCTAGAGGATTAACTACTCAAAAAAGTTAAACAGCATCTCAACTAAGGCGGTGTCGGTCCCAGCTACAAAGCTAAAGACTAACATCGCCAGAGTGACTAGCGCCACCTCCATTACTTTCCCCCACCTCATGTGTTGGGCCCATACTTCTTTCGCAGCCCAGCTGGGCTAGCGTCTACGGTGGGCGCTGACCTACCCTCTAAATACTCTATCAAGAGCTGCAACTCATGCTGAGCCTTCTTCAAATCCTCCACGCCGTTCTTGTCTCGGTATCTGCACACCCGCTTGATAACGCAGCCCTCTAGGAAGCCTATCCCGTTGACGTGAATAAATTCAACTGGCTGTATCTTCATGTTCTTGTAGTGTCCGCCGCCTACTTGTGTATCTAATGCACTCATGTTTTTCTCCTAAGAAAGTCTTTTACTATTTCCTGCATGGTTCGCTTACCAGACAGCCTGTCTAACACATCAAAATCTAAAGTCCCGCGGGTCATAATGTGGTGCACCATAACTGGCTTGGTCTGCCCTTGTCGGTGCAGTCTCGCGTTGAGTTGCTCATATAATTCTAAGCTCCAAGGCAGACCAAACCACACGACGGTGGACCCACCCGACTGTAGGTTGAGCCCGTGCCCCGCGCTGGCGGGGTGGCAAGCTAACTTCTTTATCTCCCCTCGGTTCCAAGCTTCTATAGCCCCGACTTCGTCTACGGTTCTTATGTCTGGGAACCTGTGCTTAAGGCGTTTTAAATCATGTTTAAAGCTATAAGCTATGAGGAGGTTGCCACTCCCCGCCTCATTCACTATTTCCTCTAAAGCATCTAGTTTCAGATCATGGACGGTTGTCCAGTTGTGGTCTTCATCCACATACACGGCCCCGTTGGATAGCTGAAGGCACTTACCACTCACGACAGCCATATTAGCCGCCTCTATAACCCCCTCTGTTAACGCAGCTATCATATGCTTCTCCATATCCGAATACGCCTTAGCTGCCTTGGGTGGTAGATTAACCTCTACGTTGTTATAGGATATGGAGGGCATGTCTAAATAGTCAACCGCTCTCATTGATATACACACATCGGCTATAGCTTCCATGATCAAGGTATCCGCCCCCGCTTTAATCTCCCAGTTGTATCTCATGTAATCAGTAGCGTGGAAGTACCTATCTTTAAATCGGGTGAAGGAAGTGCCTAGGCGCTCGCCCCTGTCGAGCAAATTAACCTGAGACCACAAGTCAAGTAGCGAGTTAGGTGACGGGCTACCCGTTAGCTCTATGACCCTCATAGCAAACCGTCTAACACTTTTAAGTTTTCGGAAGCGCTTACTAGATTGGTTTTTAAACTTACTACTCTCGTCTAATATGATGGTGTCGAAGGGCCAGTCTTCTGGCTTCTTCAGTAGATTAATAAGCCAAACTAGATTGTCTATATTGATAATGTACACGTCAGCTTTTTTCTTGAGTGCAGCCACGCGGCGCGCTGGGGGGCCAAGCACCATAGAGTAACTAAGATCTATGTGGTCCCACTTATCGATCTCTTGGGGCCATACGTTTTCACACACTCGTAATGGGGCCACTATCAACACGTTGTTGGCCCTACCCGACTGGAGTAATTGCTGAACGCCAGTTAATGTAGTTACTGTTTTGCCTAGCCCCATCTCCATGGCGAGCATTAAGCTGTCGCCTTTGAATACAAGATCGCTAGCCCGTTGTTGGTAGCTATGTGGTACAAACTTCATCCGTCTATTCTCCTATTGCGTACTGCGTAAGATCCCACTTTAATTTTAATGAGTTATCAAACTCTATAACAAACCTATGCTTTCGGCTTCTGTCACGCCACTCGCCAGCTATGCCTTTTACCTTTCCTCGAGTGTGCTTCAGATAACTACCGTCACTCTGCAGTATCCAGAAGTCTTTCTTAGCGGCAGACAACCCGTAGTAGCCGAAGTTACACGCCCTATATACTGTGCCTTTATGATGGTCATTATCAGCGTAGCTCAGTATGGAGCGCACTCTAGTGTGTTTCCTTAGTCTCTTAATTGTTTTGCTTACAAACCAGCTAGCCAGATTGTGCTCTACCGCTTGCACTTCAGGCGTCAAACACAATCTGCTTAGCTCAAAAAACCCGCTCTGGTCTTCACGACTTAGCCCGTACATGCCCTGCACAAGTTCAGGCACAGGCAGGCCTGTGTATATGCACACGCCAGCTAGTTTCCCACAATTAAACAACCCGTAGTTAACCCCGCTTTTAAAACCTTTACTTATATCTTTCAAGTAGTGCCACTTAAGTAGCACGCTAGCGCAGTCCGCTTTATCTATTAAATCTATTGTGTAGTTATCTTTAGACACTAGGTGTATTCCTCTATCAGTATATCTATTTGGGATGGTGAATCTAGCCAGTGTACATTGGCCTTCACAGCGCCGAGCTGTAGCATTCTTTTAGTCTGCATGGCCCTAGGCTTTTTGCCAGTAGCTTTAACCTCTACAAAAACGACTGAGCCACTTGGGAATATGCATATCCTGTCGGGCACGCCAGCTAAGTTTGGGGAGGTCCATTTCCAACACAAACCGCCAGATGCGTTAACTGACTTAACTAGGTAGGCCTCAACATCCTTTTCGCGCACGGCTTAATGACTCTTTTGTTTCTCAAACACAATCCAAGGAGTGCCATCACCGAGCCACAATCCAGCTATGTGATACTCAAAAAACTCTTCAGCATCTTCGCGGGTCAAGTCCTTCTTGGTCATCACCTTAGCTATGATGCGGTTGTAACTATAAGCTACGCGGGGGTAGTCCCCCGCTCGCTCGCACATACCTAATATACAGTCATCATAACCCACAAAAGTAAGAGCCATTGGCCCATCTTCTGATTCTTCTAGGTCGTCAAAATCTTCAAAATCTTCAATGCTCATATTCATTTCCTGTATCGTCCTGCGGTGTAGCCTTCAGCTGCAAGTGGTAACCCACTTATCCACTCAGGGCGGTCGGTCATATACCCACACAACTGCTCATGGGTAAATGCCCCCTTCTTTTCTAGGCTTATAATTTCGTCATGAACTGTTCCAACTGGCGACATTCCATTCTTCTCAGACACTATTACCCCATTAAATAGGATATCCCTAGCTACCGCCTGTGTAATGTTCTCCACTAACTTCCCCCCGTAGGTTTCAGTAGGCGCCCACTTGTAGTTCTCAAGGCCTTTAAACCATAGTCGCCTACGACCCATTACTTCAGTAACTGATGGGCTCGGGTACACCAACTGGCGCCCGCTGGGTAGTCGGATAGCCAGCTGGTCTAAGGCCTTGCGGTACGCCACCACAACTTTAGGACCTATCCAGAAAGGCTCGTCGGGGGAATTCATTGCTGAGAAACACGCGTTCTGCGCGTCCCACCATAAGCATACGGTGAGTGGGTGGGCCCCCCTCCAAGCTCGTACTATTTCTAGGATACGCTCTTCGGGCAAATGAACCCCGTAGTTCTGGGCCATAACAGTGAAGGCGCCGACGCCCCCTTGGAATCCGCAAGCTAACTCCTGAACTTTGCCAACTGCGCGCATGTCGTCATCGACGTCTACTACGTCCACGCCAAAACTCTTAGAGTAAGCCAGTTTGTATATGTCTTCCCCTATACCCTTATCGAAGTCAAAAAAAGCCTTAAGCTTCCATGTCTCCCCAGCCAGCCATGCAAGCACGCGACCTTCTATGTTAGCTAAGTCAGCCACCACCAGCTCATAGCCCTTAGGCGCACTAAGCATTGACCTTATCAAGTTGGACCCAACTATATGGGCGTTATCCGACCTCAAGGACTTACCGTCGTGCAGCATTTTAATAACTGAATCAATTACCTCAGGGTCTTTAAATTCTTTAGTAGGTCTAGGTAAGTTTTGGGGTTGGAATAATCTCCCAGCTTCTCTGCCCGTGCGCCCCGCCCCGTAGAATTCAAAGCCGCCGTGCAGCGCACCGTCCATCGCGGTGGCGTGTATCACCTTGTCTAACTTTTTGACCGAGGATTTACTGACTAGCTGCCTTATTCTTAACACCCTGTGTATCTCAGGTGTAAACTTATCTCGCATAGTCAACGCGGTCTCAACGCTAGCCGCCCTCATATCAGGCATAGCAAAACCCTGACCCCGTATCCACCCTAGTATTAACGCTACTTGAGACGCAGTGGACACCACGTTGTTAGTTAGCGAAGGTAGTTCCTTAACTAGTTCTTTTTCCGCTTTGCGTATCTCAAGTATTAAAAGCTGTGAGGTATACGTGTCCATAGGCAAACCCCTGTCATTCATGCGGAGGTTAGCCCGCCAGTTTTCTTTTTCCTTTTCATAATTCTGGTGGGGCAGAGTGTCGTACAGCTCGCGGCAGGAAGTAACATCCCGTCGGCAGTACTCTATAAACTCTCCCCATTCCTCTGGTTTGTTGTGAGGTGTGTAGCGACCAGCTTTGTGGTTGGAGGGTGCTGGCTTACAGAAGGTGGTGATTAGCTGCATGCCCGACTTACCCAACTTGGCGTAGTCATCGCGCATGTCTACCGCGTCGCACGCCATTGACAGGCCTCTAGGTAGTCCATTAACGGCGCAGAGAATCATAGTGTCAAACCAAGTTTCTATGCTCCAGTCATAATCGGGTAGGGTGGTCGCCAATACCCAACGCTCAAAGCCTGATGCGTTGTGGGCTATCCGAATGTCCCCGCGACGCTGCAAAGCCTCATGAAGCTCGGGGGGCATAGTGTTGTTTGTAGGGCTGTGCCCTGACGTTATTAGGTCCCAAACCGCCGCCTCCCCGTCATCTACAGCGTAGCCCACGAGCAAAAGCTCGCAGGACTGCGCGTAAACAAAAGAGCCGACTGCCTTTAGATCTACGTCCGAATACGTTTCAATATCTATTACGACAGTCATTAGACTCTACCCAAACATCTGCGAAGCTACATCGGCGGACCCTGCAGATTTGCCAGTGTCTTTTGACGCTGACTCAGCTGTATCACTAAACTCCTTAGGCCTAGACGTTGGGTCCTGTTCCAGCTCGGGAAAATCGTCAACTGACGCATTAGCTCCCCCACCAAAAGCGTCCCCGTCGTCCGAGAATTGGACGCCAGCTAAGCTAGCGTTGATACGCTTGCCATAGTTATTATCCTGCGCCCAGAAATCCACCATGACATTGACGTAGCACCCCGCGTATATGAGACCGTCGGCCTCGGTAGTTGGGTTGCGGCCCTTGTCTAACACTAGAGGACGCTTCTTGTTAGTGGCATTAAAAAACATGCCTCCAGATTCAAAACCGTCAAGGTGCGCTTTCTCTTCATTATTGCGAAGACACAAGACCACCGCTGCTGGGATTTTCTTCCCCCACTTTGCTGTGCCGATAGACACAATAGACTCCTTAAGCTCTTCTAGCTGAGGGTGCTTAGGGTCCATGACAAACATAGCTCCAAACTTAGGTTCTTGGCCTGCTTGAAAAGCATTAGCTACAAAGATGTTTGGGAATGATAATCGTACATTTTTTAATAACATTTTCTATTTCCTATTTCTAGTTTAATTTCTCGAATTGATCCGAGGGCTGGTACTCGACTCGCTTGTCTGTCTCAATAGCCAGAGCAGGCTTGCCTTCTTTATTGATAACAAGGTCACCGAACTTCTCAGCGAATTTCTTCTTACCAAATTTCTTCTCGAGTTGCGCAACGCTAAGCATCTCGACTTTAGTTATTTCTCTCACCAGTAGCTTTCGCTCCCGTAGTAGAGGCTTAAGGTCTTCAGCGGGACACACCCACTGGCGCGATCCTCTGCCTCGCACGAGTTTGTAGCCGTCCACTTCCCGCCCAGACTCTAGGCGCTCAAAAGCTGCAGCCTCTACCGCTTTTATCCAAGCTTTTGCCATATCCACTTTGCTTAGAGCATTAGCCAGATCGGTACCTAAGGCATTATCAGCCTCTATAACCGCGATTGGAAACTCCTCATATATTGTGGAGTTGACGTGGTTATTGAATTCAGGGCATTCCACTTTGGCTCTGCACCACTGGCACTGCTTCTCCCCCGCATTTCGAGGGGCATTAGGTTGTAGGGCGAGTAATGCTCTACGTTCTATTTCTGCTATCAGTGGCTCAAATTCGGCCCTAGTGTAAGTAACCGTGTCATAGTTACCTAGTCTGGGCTGGTATATGTGTAGCGTCATACTCTCAGGCATAAAACCCGTGAATTTTAAAGCCTGTAAAGCTGCTCCCCACCCGTATATGAGTAGCTGCGTGTTGTTTGCCGCCCTTACCGTAACTCCCTTCCCGTATTTAAGGTCCACGACGTGTAGGGTTTTTACGCTATATATGTAAGCCATGTAATCCGCAGTACCATGGCACTCATCTATTGTAGTGAAGACTCTCTTCTCAACGGCTAGAGCTACGTCTTCTGGGTCATAATTATGAGTCAAGAGTTTGCAGTACTTAATGTACCCTCTGACATATTCAACCATTTCCATGTCGATTTCGACTTCAAATGAGTCGTGCACCCAGACTTCATCAAGCCGAGCGCAAGGGTCATCAGAATTTATGAGTGCCCAGCTAGCCAGCTCGTGGGCTACTGAGCCCTCAGCCGCAAATATACTCGAAGTATTAGGCATATCCTGTTGAGCCTCAATACTGCCCGCACACCGCAGCCAAGTTGAGGACCCACTAGGGGATAGGAGCGAATGCTCGGGTACTGCTTCTTCTATTGACATAATTTCACCTCTGTTTTCTGTCTGAATATTTAACTGCAAGTGGCAGCCCTTTTATAAACGCGTAGTGTTTCTTGCACTTGACGCAAGTAACTTCCCTAGGGTCCGAAGTCCCGTCCCCGCGCGAGGGACTCACTCCACAAGCTAGCTTAGATAGCTTCAGCCTGAAGTGTAGGGGCTTAGGAGACATCTTCTGGGGTCTCATGGCCCTCTTGCTTACTTGATTCGCGATCAGGCCTCAGAGAGGGCCTAGAGAGCCTCTCCGCAACCCGCGCAGCATATTCTTCATAGGTCTCGTAATCGAGGCCCTCATTCCCGTCGAGCGGTGGCGCATTAACCATTTAGGATTCTCCTGTTCGTTTACCAAAAAAGCCCCGCGGCCCAAGATTATGAGCGGCGAGGCAAGGCGCCAACGCGGGAGGAAGGTCGCGTTGGCGCAAGGGGTTTGGAGGTCTAGCAGGTAGCGAAGGCAGATACGCGCTGGTCAATTATGGCGCTACGATCAGCCACTATTTGGTGGTTGGCGTTGTCGCCCCGAGGTTTCAGAGCCTCAGTGCAGGCATTCATTAGCCTCCAAAGAGAAGACCCGTAGCTGCCATGCTCTACATATTTAGGGGCATCCCACTCGCTAACAGCTACGCCTAGCTGGGCCGCCGACATACCACCCCGACGGTGAATGTCTAGTAGTAGTGTGTCAGCATCCCCGCCAGTGATAATGCGCTCTTTAAATTGATTGTATTTATTCTCCTGAAGCTCTGCGAGGGCGGGGATGCGGGCAACTGAATCACGTATAAGACGGGGTAAGCGAGCGGCTATGTTAGTAGTCTGTTTGGTAGCAAAGGTGCTCATGTTACCCGAGAACATCAAGTTAGAACAAACAAATACATGACTACCAATTGCCATCCCCCGAGGGATACGCTGGTCGTGCGACCCCCTCACGCCCACCAATAGTTCCCAGTCCTGAGATTCTATTAAGTTACTGTGGGTAGTCTGAGGTGAGATAGCGAGGGTGCCGAAGAATCTATTGTCATCTTTAGATACGACGTACTCTTCCTTCGATACTATGAGGCCTTCGCGGTCAAACGCATCTTTAATGTCATTCATATAAGAGCTGAAAGGATAGGGCTTGTGGAAAGCTCCTAGTGCTTTTGGGGTTTGCAAAAAGCCTAGCTCAAGTTCCGAAAGGTGGCGTTCGTTCTTACTGTTGTACATTAACATTTATCTAATCTCCTAATTGCTGCCGATTTGGTCAGTCCCAGAATTATACACGAATGAATATGTCCTGCAACTATTTTATCCTCGCTCTATGCTTTTTTAAAAGGGTGGACCGCGCTGGACGGTATCGGACACTATAGGACGCGGTTAACTCTATGATATGTATGGGTATATATCTGGGGCTGGGTTGAGGATAGCTTGTACTTTTATTTATTACTTTACATTATTCGTTTACGAATGATAGTATGGGGGTTATGACTACTCATGAAACCATCAGGGCGCTTATTGAAATATATAATGTGCCACAAGACTACCTCGCTAAACTTTGCGGGGTATCCCAACCAACCATATCTCGGTGGTATAACTCGGGTGCAGGCGCCGTCAAGCATGACGCCCATTTGGCCTTAGATACCGAGCTGACGCATCAGACATACAGCGCGTCGCATAAACACCTACGGGGGTTGAAATGATGCCTGCTAATAAGATAGACAGCAGTGACTTTGAAGACGCGGGTTTAAGGCTATTAGATCTAGGTTACCCAATCGTGCCTATAGCTAAGGGCCTTAAGCATCCCAATATGGCGGGGTGGCAGGACATTAATGCCGACCCAGCTGGAGTTAAATCTTGGGCACAGTCGGGTCACTACTCAGGCTGGGGTGTCAAGGCCAAAGAAATCGGGGGTCTGGATGTTGACGTTTACGACAAAGGATTAGCCCTGCTTGTTTATAAATTCATCAAAAAAGAAGCACCCGAGCTAACAATAGCCCGCTTTGGGTTTAAACCTAAGCACCTTTTCGCATTTAGAAATGTAGATAAACTCACTAAACAAGTATCTAAATCATTCATCAACCCCGCCGATCCAGTACATACATCAGGACCCAAAGATGGAGAGGCAAAGATCCAACGAATAGAGATGCTGGGCGACGGTCAGCAGTGGATATGCTTTGGTGAGCACGTCGAGACCAAAGGCCCGTATGTATACACGGGTGATAGCGTGTTTGACATAGCTGCAGCTGATATACCTGAGCTACCTAAGATTAAGATTGGCAGCTTTATTGGTAGATTATTTGACTACTTTGAGAACAGCGCTGTCGCCAGTGGCTGGGTAGAACATTCTGCACGGGGGAGTGACAGCGCGAGCATCACGCCTATATCTGACTTCGAAGCGCGGGTTAAGGCTCAACAGGTTGGTGATTGGACGTCAGAGGAGGTGCTAGACGACCTTGACCTAATATCATCTAACTGCTCGCGTGAAAAGTGGCTGCAGATAGCGATGGCTATCCACCATCAGTATCAGGGCGACGAAGAGGGTTTTGATATCTTTAATGACTGGTCCTACGACGGAGGTGAGGCCTACGGTGGCATGAGTGACTGTCGGCATCGCTGGGACTCTTTCAAGCTTGACGGGAGCAAGAACTCAACTACTTTTGCAACCGTGCATAAGCTAGCTAATGATATAAGAGGCGAGATTAAATCGTCAGACAGAGATAGTAAAGACCAGTACGCTGAGTCTACTAGAGAGCTTTTTTCGCTCGCGGATCTAAAGGGTAAAGCACCCGAGGTGCAATGGGGCTGGCACGAATACATGCCAGTTGGCGAAACTACTCTACTGTATGCGGATGGCGGAGCGGGTAAATCAATGGTAGCTCTCCAGCTCGCTTGCTCGATTGCTTTGGGTCAACCTATGTTTGGCGTACCGACCAAAAAGGGGAAGGTGCTATTTATATCGTGCGAGGACGACAAAGGTGATTTGCACCGCAGGCTGGAAAATATTGAAAAGAACATGATGGTAACTCGAGACCAGTTGTCAGATGTGCATATCCTTACGGTCGAGGATGGCATGCTGATGACTTTTGAAAAAGATGAGGGCAGACGCACTAAGTTTTATGATTACGTCGACGCTCTATGTCGCGAGCACTCATATACGTCCGTCACGATAGACACTGCCGCAGATACTTTTGGCGGCAATGAGATCATTAAATCAGAGGTTAGGCAGTATGTTCGCAGCCTCACCGCGCTGGCTCGCAGAAATAGTACCGCCGTATTTATGTTGGCCCACCCTAGTCAGGCTGGTATGTCGTCAGGCTTAGGTACGTCAGGCAACGTGGGGTGGAACAACTCAGCGAGATCTAGAATTTATATGAGATGGAACGACCCGAGATCGTCCGCTGACCCCACTTTGACTTTTCAGCATATGAAGTCTAACAAGGGGCCTTTGCACCCAGATTTGACGCTCATAAATCAACAAGGTTTTATGCGAAATCTAACATCAGCAGAAGTGGAAGATCTTGGGCACCACCAGATTGCTCGCGATCAGTTTCTCGAGTTGCTAGCAATAGTAACTGAGCAGGGAGACACAGTTGGGCCATCGAGTAACGGGGGTGATAGATATGCACCCCGCAGATTTGTTGCATTGCAGCGCCTGTACCCCGACTTCGAGAGTATAACGATGTCGGATTACGTGCATGCCATGGAGACATTACGAATTGATAAAGTAATTGAGGTTACAATCAATAATAGAAATCAGAGATCGGACATCACACTAACAGAGGAATCTTAAAAATGAATACATACACAACTGGAGCACCCGACGCATGCGTAGATTGCGGATATTTAATGGCGTCTAAGCATAATAAACAAGTTAAAACTCGATACCTCTGCATGCGCTTTGGCGGGACTTGCGACGCAGCGGTAGAGGGTTGCGATTATGTACCCGCTCTTATCGAAGTAAACGCGCGTTTTGCAGCCATCAAAAAAGCAAATGATGATGCTAAGAAGGCTGCCGCTGAGAAGGCTGCCGCTGAGAAGGCTGAGGCCGAAGCTGAGGCCGAAGCTGAGGCTGCCGCCGAATGATTAGCGTGGTAATGCAGAGCCTTGTCATCGTATTTTTGGTGACCGTCATGTTCGCGGGGGGCACCATCAGTTTTGGTACCCAGCGCGACCTATCCCAGTGGGACATTTGTGGCGCCGTTGATATCAACGTAGGCGGGCAGTAATGGGCACTTTTGAGCATGAAAATAGAAGGGTAGTCGATTGGATGGAATCAAAAGATCTCGAGGCTAATTCCTCGCCGCTTGATCAGCTCGGTAAAATGGCTGAGGAAGTGGGAGAACTTGTAGCTGCAGTCAATGGCGGCAGCATTTCTGAGATTGGCGATGAGCTTGGGGACGTGATATTTACAGCATGCGTTCAAGCTCGGCTGCAGAAGCTAAACCCCGTCGACTGCCTATCACGCGCTGTTGATAAAGTTACCAAGCGTAAAGGTAGCTGGGTCAATGGCTCGTTCGTCAAGCAGAATTACTAATCTAAATAGCGGAGACTACTAATGTCATACGATTCAGTTTTAAAGGGTAGGAGTACTGCGGTACTCAAGGACCGCCAAAGGTGGTTGATCAGTATTATTGAGCCGCTTGAGGTTGAGATGTTTGCGTTTCACAAAAACAAGGCAAGTATTCTTGACAACTTTTCTGCCAGTAAAACTCAGAAAATAGCAGGCACAAGGGCGCAGATAGTCGCAATAAATAACATACTCATGAGCCGCGGAGTGTAGTCAGATGGCTAAATACACGATGAACCCAGTGGGCGTAGATGCTATTCAGTTTAAAGGCAACGGCAGTGAGGTTTGTGATTGGATTTACGCTTTTGATGAGATGGCTTTTGAGCCTTTCGAGGCCGAGGGGGCTGAGGCTCCTAAAGTTAGATACTCGACCAATACATTTTACCTAGACAAGCTTAATGGTGTAGCGGAGGCTACGACTGGCTCGTGGATAATTAGGGGGCCACTCGGTGACTTTTACCCGTGCCACCCTGACGTTTTCGACGAGCTGTACACTTTACAATCTGAGGAGGATTAGATCATGACAACTGAGCAATTAACTCAAGCGCTTTATGAGATAAGTTTTAACATGCGGGACGCCGAGGACCAAGTCCACCGCGAGGCTATAATCGCGGCTATTGATGTTATAGATGGTTTAAGCGGTAGGCTTACTCGAGTCCAAGAGGCTTTAAGTACCGTCTAAGAAATTCGCGGAACCTAGGGACGCGGGAACTGGAGCTGGCCCAGATGCCGATCTGATGTTTGGGATCGTAATAAGCGAAGCCCTGTTTGATGGGACGATTCATGCCGAAACTTTCCGATATTTACGAACAGGCACTAATTAAAGAGGATAAATAGATGTATCTATACATAGTTATGCGGCACGATAATCTCGCCGACAAAGTTATTAAAGTGTTTGATAGTCAAGCGCAGGCGCAGGCCTATAGCGATCAACTCAATGAGTCAGCTATTCGCGATAACCACGAGTTTTACATAGTAGAGAGGTTTGAGCTTACGCAAGCTGGACCCACAACTAAACGTACACCATGAGCAACAACGTACACTAACAGCAACAGGAGATAAGTTATGAAAACAAACAAGAAGGCAGCACAAGTGCTTAAACAAGCAGAATCTTTTTTACGGAAAAATGGTATACATGAGAGCTACTGGGGGGAAGCAATAATAAAAGCTGAGATTAAGGGCGAGTTTTCCGAGCATCATAACCTCATGGCAAATGATTGGCCCACCTGTGCCTGCGGGAAAAACGACCCGCGACTAATGGACGGTGACGATGGCCCGTATGACAGTGAATTGCGCGAATTAGGCTTAGATTTCGGCCTTTATATCGACGACGATGATTTTTTCGCTGCTGCAAGCTGTCTTCTTTTTATCGAGAAGCGAGCGACTACATTACTACAGGCCAAATACGCCTAATTCTAGGGGAAGTTTAAAATGATTGAAAACAAAGAAGCGCTGCTACCTGATCTAGTAGCACAAATCAGTAAATGGGGAGGGATATGAAGACTAAATTGCATGTCAATCAACACCACATACGTGCTAATATAAAAGGCGCAAATATGCCAGTGCTGACGGTTAAAGATTACATAAATAATCGTAAATGCAACTCAGCATCACTGATTGACAGCAAAGGCGACGTCGTCGCTAAGTTAGTGTACAGGCCAGATAAGCCTTTGCCTTGCGGCGCTAAAGTCTGGCTCGAGACCGAATTAAAGGTAATAACCGAGGATTAATATTATGAGTAAAGCACTGCACAGAAGTAGGGACGATGTCATTCAAGCCATTGACAACATTATCATTTCCAGTTTTGGAGTTGTCAACGTGACTCGGTCAAGCCGCTTTGCTGACGATTTGGGCGCTGACTCACTCGATGAGATAGAGCTGACACTAGATCTAGAGGCCGAGTTTGGCGTCGAGGTTGATGATGGCAGGCTCGGTAGCTTTGAAAATGTCGGCGAGGTGCACGACTACATAACCACCCAACTTGGTCTTGGCAGTGAGGACGGCGTCAAGTCTAAGGAGCTATTGAGCGAGCGGGTCCGCCCCGACTCAGAGGTGCACGCGTGGGTACATGCTGAGATAATAGCGCTCGAAGCAGATTTAGAAAGGTCAGAGCTAACGCTCAAAGCTGTGCTCAAGGATATAAACTCAGCTGCTGCTGGTCAATCGGCGGGTAAAAGTGCGTCGCCGCACGTGTATGTTCGAGGTGTTTAGCTCCTGCCATAAATGGGTAAAAAGGCGTCTAGAAAGGCGCTTTTTTACGTGCGGAACTACTGCGGTAGTTAGCTTCATATGTGCGGCTGGATGGCCTTTTAATGCGGCTGGATGGCCTTTTAATGCGGGAGTTGATTTTAAGCTGTTGAATTATATACGTTTTAACCTCCGCACGTGTAAATGTACCTCCAAAAATAGGTTGTTGATGCGGGAGTTGATTTTAAGTCATTGATTTATATGACGCGGGTGGGTGTGCGGGAGTTACGGGAGTCCAACGTAAGTCATTGAAATCTAAAGACTAAGTAAAACGGTGGTGTGTGTCATATATATATACCGCCCTTGGGGCGGATATTTATATTAAAGGGCCTTAAAAAGGACACACTGGCTCTTGTAGTCTTTTTGTTAGTAGAGGCACATAGCGAGTGTGCTCTCACGTGGATTTATGATTGGATGGGGCTTTAGGGGGCGACCGACTTATTGATGTTTGCTTATAGCTCAGAGCTCAGAGCTCAGAGCTGTCAGGCAATTGTCAATCAATTGTCAGACAGCGATTAGCCCAACAGCGATTAGCCCAACAGCGATTAGCCCAACAGCGATTAGCCCAACAGCGATTAGCCCAACAGCGATTAGCCCAACAGCGATTAGCCCAACAGCGATTAGCCCAACAGCGGTCCTAGGCTCACACAGAGGGGCCGCCAACCTACTAACCCTAGCCGAGCCTCCACTTACCTACGCGCTAAACGCTGCAGCCCCAGTGGCTTTATTGCACGCCATTAATCCGACGCCAATATATAAACAGCCCCAGCCAGCCCATAAATAACTATAGTAAGTCTTTACCACATACCCTTTATATGTAATAATTAGATCTCACATAACAACAACAGGGTATATAACGATGAAAAACAATGACTTATCTAGTTTTATTGCATTTATGGAAGCGGTAGCAACTGATCGCCGCGAGGTATCATTTGGAGCAGCGTGCGCACTAGAGTGCCGCGACCGATCGGACTGGGTAGAACTGTACGGGGATCTCTCGATAGCTGAAGCAGTAGCAGCCGAGTTAGAATACTGGGCCATAAAAGACGGACAAATGGTGGAGATAATGGAGGACCCCACCGACTACATACAGGGCATAGCTGATTTAGATTTATGGGAGGGTGGACCGCCCACCGCCACCAGATAGCCCACAGGTCGAAACTGGGGGCAGAGTGCCCCTAGTCTGTCGCTCTCTGCGGCACTGATGAGACCATCAGCCATGAATAGGAGATTAGAAAAATGCAAATATCAATAATCGGGAACAAACGGAAAGATGGAAAGTACAAAGTGAGAACGGTATACAAAGGAGCGCCAAACATGTTTGGCGGCTTTTATGCTAGCAATGTATATACAAGTCTAATGAGTGTTGGCGACGTCACTGAGATACTTAGCAGCCCGAGCCTCGAGTCGTCTACAAATACCGCGGACTTTATTGCAGCGGAGGTGCAGTCATGAGCGCTATAACTAAATTTTTAAGGAAGGACGACGGTCAACAGGTGCTAGTTGCATTAGTAACTCAGAGCGGCTTGATGCTTAATTATGGGGACGGAGTCCGCGGGCCCTCTGCGAGTGACAGTGAGCTTATGCTGCCCTTTATAATAATGGACATAGACACAAGCATATACGGCGGAAAAATGGAAGACTGGAAGTTGGTCGGGCGTAGAAACAGGCACGCAGATACTCTAGACCATGTTAACCCCAGCAGTTTTGGTCTGAGCTTTAAAGTTATAGAGCCTCGCACCACCCCCTATATTAATGGGGCCAGTGAGGCGGCGGTGCTAGGTATAATTGAGGCTAACGGATGCGGCTGCGAGTGCCTGGAGTACGCGGAGGACATAGAGGCAAGGATCGAGGACCAAGTGCTAGGCATAATCAGCGATAATGGACTAGATGAAGAGCTCGAGGACCGAGTGCTAGGCATACTCAGTGATAATGGATACGAGCGCGCGAGAGAGTTTGAGCTTGGCGATCACGTCATAGATGAGAGTATGATTGAGGACTCAGTTGTAAGCATTTTGTACGAAGGAGGCTACAGGCCCGCTGACGACTTTGACATATTTAGTCACGCAGACGATATCGTTAAAATAGTAGCTAGTGAGCTAGACGTGACTGATCAAATAGAGTCAGTGCTAGCCGACGCTCGCTTGACCATATCTGTGTAGAGAGGTCGAAACTAGGGGCAGAGTGCCCTTAGTCTGTCGCTATCAGCGGCACTGATGAGACCATCAGTTATAAGTAAATAGGAGATTAGATAATGATTAAAACATTAGGCAAGTTGTACTGGGAGATCGAAGAAAAGCTAATAACGGGCTACATGCTGGAAGAGATTATAACGGGCAAGCGTCCGACCCCAGAGCTCGAAGCTATATTGGCTAAGCGCGACGCACTAGTTGCGTTAGAGACTAAATGCGATAGCCCAGAAGAGTAGCACAGGTCGAAACTAGGGGCAGAGTGCCCTTAGTCTGCCGCTCTCTGCGGCACTGATGAGACCATCAGCTATAAGTAAATAGGAGATTAGATAATGCAACTCGTGCAATTTGTTAAAAAGTCAGCAAACGCTAAAACAGGGCCAATGCCCACCACTAACAGTCAACGGAGCACGTGTCCTGCAGTCTGTCCCTTAAAACGAGTGTGGAACCCCAGCACTAGCAAATACGAGAGCCCTTGCTATGCTGAGTCGGGATTCCACACAAAACTAAATTGGAATAAGCTAGACTCGGGGGAGCGTGGGGGCACATTTGACGCTCTCATTAACAAAGTCGAAACTATGACCGCGCCTATTTGGAGACATAATGTCTCGGGGGATTTTTATCACGTAGACGAAGTAATGGACCGAGGGCAGATCCGACGGCTAACGCGAGCAAACGGAGGCCGCAGGGTGATCAGCTTTACTCATCACGATATGTCAATCAAGGCAAATAGGGTCACAGTCGCTGCCGCAAATCGCGACGGGTTCACGATAAATTTGTCGGGCAATAACATAGATCACGCCGACGACCTCATGGCTTTAAATATAGCGCCCGTCGTCGCTATTGTGCCTGTAGATCAAACATCAAACTTTAAGAGTCCAGCGGGCCACAACGTAGTAATATGCCCTGCCACTTATAAAGACGACGTGACGTGCACTAGCTGTCAAATGTGCAGCAAACAGCGTAGCACAATAATAGCGTTCCCAGCCCATGGCGCCGCTAAAAATCAAATCAAATTTAAATAAGGAGATAAGATATGCCAATACCAAAAAAAGGTACGGTGGAGGGCTATATTTACAACGTAGAAACGAACGTAATTGTGGCAATTATCGTAGGAGACAGCAATAACACCGTCGAAAATAAAGCCAACGATCTCGGCTATATGGGCGTAGATGAGTACGGCCTTACATATAACGATAGCGGGCTTGGATTTAACTGAGGAGATAAGATATGCCGATACCAAAAAAAGTTATGATGAAAAGACTGCGCGATGCAAGACTGGCGGCAGGGCTGGTAGAGCTCAAAGTATGGGTAAGGCCCGAGCAAGTCGACGCTATAAAGTATATGGCTAAACTAGCTGAGCCGACCCCTCCCCCCTAACACGAGTGATCAAGTACGCGCACGCGAGGCGCTGATCAACTACCCAAAAGGTCCTAACGGACCTTTTTTTATGACTCAAGCTAAAAGCGACGCTCTCAGTTGCTCTCTAAGCGACGATCTCACCCCCACCCCTACCCTAGTGTACGGCTTTTAGCTCTATAATAGCCACTAGCCCACTGCTGAGCTCCACTGTGGTTTAAGCGCTGCAGCGCTACCCCCTATATTAGCCCTGAGCTCAGAGCTCAGAGCTAACAGTGGACCAGCTAGCACCCTGACCCTTAATAGCTCAGAGCTAACAGTGGACCAGCTAGCACCCTGACCCTTAATAGCTCAGAGCTCAGAGCTCAGAGCTAACGGCGGACCAGCTAACGCCCTGACCCTTTAACACCCTGACCCTTTAACACCTTGACCCTTTAACACCTTGACCCTTTAACACCCTGACCCTTATTAGCTCAGAGCTAATTGGCTGCGGGCTAATAGCTCAGAGCTCAGAGCTCATAGCTCATAGCTAATTGGCTGGGATAATGTGGACCTTAAAAGATAAAAGTTAAATGATAAGTTTAGAATGCGAAACGAAAAGCAAAATGACGGGGTGTGCACGCCGGCTGACGGCGATAAAGGGTCCCATCTGGACTTCTTTGGGGGGACCCTCCGCGGACACATGGACGCACCCTTGCATACTCATAGCCATCATCAGTTGTACTAGCGGGGATTTCAAATCTGATAGTAAGGTATTACTAATATTAGTACAACCCCATAGCTATGTGCTATAACGATTTCTGTTTTTCAATTTTTAGGATTATGATATGAGTTTTCTAGACCTTATAGGTATTTTCAAAGAGAAAATCACCGCAAAACCCGCGCCTAAGCCTGTTAAAACGCCTAAGCCCGTGGCTATTAGGCCCCCAGTTATAATTCCAAGCGTTCCTAGTACCCCCCAGCGCGCTGTGCTAATCCTAACCCGCCAGTACTACCCCTCCCACACTATGTCAAACCTCCTATTGCCCGATGGTAGCGTCTTTTCGGTGCTAGAAAGACCTTGGGAGAACAACAAATCTAATATTAGCTGCATACCAGCTGGAATGTACGAGGTGGATTATTTACCACGGTCCGCGTCAGGTAAGTACAAAGCGGTTTGGCACATTAAATCTGTGCCAGCGCGGCTAGGTATCCTAATTCATACGGGAAATCTAGTTGAACATTCCAGAGGATGTGCTTTAATAGGCAGTAGACGCGGATTTTTGGGTGGGAAACCAGCGGTATTAGGGTCAAAGACGGCTCTGCGAAAGTTTAATAGCATCATGAAACAGCAGAGCTTTACCCTTAACATAGTTGGAACATCGCCGTGAGGCTCGCGTTAGGACTTTTGTTTTTGCTCTTAAGCACCAGCTTCTATGCTGCTGAATTTATTGGCTCGAGTGGTGCTCGTTACTTTTTTAATATGGGCGATGATGTTTATATGTGCTGGTCTATTGATCTAGACGGACCTAAGGTTAGCTGCGTCGGCAAAAATAAGCAGCTTAACATTGGTATTAAGTACGTTTGCACTGCGGTGCCCCTTGCTGAAGGTGCCTTTACAGACTGCATTGTAGATGATATCAACACCCTCTCAGCTTAATTATTAGGAATAACCAGATGTTAGATGCGATTTTGGGTATAGCGAGTTCATCAGGATTAGGGGCAATTGTTGGTTTAGTTGGAAGTTATATGGCTAAACGAGAGCAACGTAAGCTCGATGAGATGAATAACACTCACGCCCTGTCCATGGCTAAGGTGGATATGGAACGGGACGCGGCAGAATCCGCTCAAGCGCTGCAGATGGCAGACAAACAAATTGAACACGCAGTAGCAGAAGGCGCCATACAGTCTGATATTGTAGCAGGAGAAGCTTTTACTGCTTCGCAAATGATGGCGAGTCAGCCCTCGGGTACGAAATGGGTAGACGGGATTCGCTCAGCGATGCGCCCCTTAATCACAATATACCTACTCGTTATTGTTACCCTCATAACTTACAACCTAGGCAACCTCCTCGGCGGCTTAGGTGGATTACCTGTTTCAGAATTGTACGCACTCTACTCACACATTATCAATCAAGCTGTGTTTCTCACTGTTACTGCAGTCCTTTGGTGGTTTGGAAGTAGAGGCGTAAAGAGTAAATGAGCATGAGTGATATGGTGGCTCAAGTTACCCAGCCAACCACGTACACAGCCACGTCTGTTGCTGTTGTTTCAAGTGCTACCGCACCATCCGCTGAGATTCCATGGGTCGCTATTGTATCGATAGCTATCGCAATAGTTTCTCTAGGTATTAACTGGTACTACAAGCATAAGGACTCCAAAACCCTCCGCAGGGGGTCTAGCGGCTAATGACCGATAAGCTAACGTCAATGCTGAAGTTCTGGCCTGTTCTTATGCTTTGTTTTGCAGGGGTGTCCAGTGGTTTTGCATTTTATCACAGCATGCAAGCACTTCAAGACGATGTACAGGAACTGAAGCAGATGCTTGTTCGCCGCGAATCCATCGAGCTGGAACTGAAAGTTCGAGATACAGAGATAGAGCAGCTTAAAAGCTGGATGCGATTACAAGAGACTTTGACTCGTGATATAGAAAGTGACATCACGGATTTGTATCGGATGACTAAGTAAATGATTGATCAGATAATTAATCTTTGGCCGTTAATCATGGGGGTAATAACGCTAGTTATCATACTAAGCAAAATGCACCTCAATATAACTATAATTCAAGATAAAATTAGGACGTTATTTGATCTCTATAACCGTGATCGGAAGTAATGAGCACAACGGAATCAAGCGATGAGGAGCAAGACAGCTTTGATATGCTTGAAATACTAATTATACTAATGGCGTATTACGCAGCATAATCCTATGATTAAAAAAACAACACCAGAAGGGCGCAGCCGCAAGGACGCAGCCCCTAAAACAAAGATTAAACCTTTGAAGATAAAAAAGAAGCCCGTATCTAAGTCGCTTATAACGCGCGCTTTGATAAAGGAATTCTGCAGTAGGTTAATAGACACAGGCTCTGCCCGTAAGGTATGCCGAGATGGAGATGATATGCCCAGTGTTAAGACTATATTCGCGTGGTTAGCCAAAGCTAGCGACCCTAAGGCTGATGCTATCTACTCTGAGTTCATGGCAATGTATGTAGACGCTCGTAAGTTAGCAGCTGACTACAAATTTGATGGCTTCGTAGAGGAGCTAGAAGACACGGTCATGCAACCCGTGATGCTAGCCAATGGTGAGCAGATGAGGGACGTGTTAGGCGTAGTTATAAGAGCGCCTACGCAGGTATCAGTTAGTATGGCTAAGTTAAAGTTAGACACTTACAAGTGGTTTGCTGCTAAAGAAAACCCCAAGAAGTACGGGGATAAGATACAGCAAGAGCACACGGGTAAAGACGGCGGCGAACTTGCTCCCCCAATGCTAATAGTGGAACAGTATGTCAAGCCAACCAAATAGAGATGATGCTCTTATAGTCCAGACGCCTGATATATTTCGGGCGTTAGACGAGCCATATCGCTATAAGGTTATGTGGGGAGGCCGAGGCTCCGCTAAGAGTTGGAGTGTAGCCCGTAAAATACTTCTACGCGGGTACTTAAATGAAACCCGCATACTCTGCACGCGTGAACTGCAGAAAAGTTTAGGTCAGTCTGTACACAAGCTCCTAAGCGATCAGATATATCTCATGGGACTACAAGGCTTCTACGAGATCCAAAAGGCGGGTATATACGGGAAGAATGGTACAGAAATTATGTTCATGGGTACTAGACACCACACCCAAGAAATAAAGAGTACAGAAGGTATTGACCTCTGTTGGATAGAGGAAGCTCATAACCTAACCCAGAACTCATTTGATATAATTGACCCCACGGTGCGGAAAGAAGGGTCAGAGATATGGATAACCTACAACACCAGATTTAAGTACGATTACATTCATAAGTTTTTTGTGGTAGATGAAGCCCCTAAGAATGCTTGGGTACAGCGCATTGGCTACGCCGATAACCCCTTTTTTCCAGATGTGTTACGCACACAGATGGAGGCCATGAGAGACAGAGACTATGAAAAATATCTTCACATCTGGGGCGGAGAAATTAAGCTCCTCGCAGAGGGCGCTATTTTTGGCGAGCAGGTCTTGGACTGCATCAAGCAAAATAGACAACTCTATATTCCTATCGCCAAGAACTGTGAAGTTGATACCTATTTTGATCTCGGTAAACGGGACGAATCTGCGATATGGTTCGTACAGCGTGTGGGACGAGAATGCCGCCTCATCGATTACTATGAATGTAGACTTCAAGAAGTAGAGCACTATGTTACTGTTTTAAAACAACTTGGTTACAACTACGGCAAACACCATATGCCTCATGATGCAAACCAAGATCGCCTTGGTATGGTAGACAACGTAGCTAAGCAGTTTGCTAAGGCAGGCATAAAGCCTGTGGTTATAATTCCTAGGGTTAAAGAGAAAAACACGTCAATAATGGCGGCTAGAGAGGTCTTTGCTCAGTGTTGGTTTCACGACGCTGGTGACTGTGACCCTAGTTTGCTGTGGAAGGATAAGCCTTTAAGTGATAGGTTAGTAGCTGAGAACATGGTGGCTCGACATCTGCGGATGGAGAAAGGCTTTGAAACTCTCAGAAACTACAGATATAGATATGTAGATGAGGATGATGTATACCATCACGTTCCCCATCACGATCACGCCTCTAACGGTGCAGACGCTTTCCAGCAGTTTGCTATGGCCGCTCCGAGGCACAGCCGACTCCGACTTGCTTCAAGTTTGGGACGACTTGAACCTGAACATACGGCGGATTACTAATGGCTTCCCAAATAGAGTGGCTAGCGTTAATAGAAGAAAATGAGTCTATATACGAAGAAACAATAGACGAGCCCGCTTATATATTTAGCGGACGCACGTTTTACCAGTTTGATGACACAGGAGCTTACAAAAGTGAGTGACATTATTGAAGGTGAGGATGGAAATCCTGTACCAGCGGGTGTTAGAGTCCTGCACAACAATTTATATACAGCGCTAAACAAGGCCTATCCTAAGTGGACAGGGTCGTGGCTTATAACTATCGACACTAGAGGAGGGGTTGTGATGATACGCAACCAGCTTATTAGTGGGAAGATGGGGTTTTACATGCATATAGCTAAAATAGATTCCGAGATGCGCAATGTAGTGCGTCACGCGGGAGAGCTATTTGAAAGATACTACGTGGCTCGAGATAAAGGGGTTGAGGTATCTACAGCGGTAAATGATATGAAACGCAAGTTCTCTGGCGAGGCGGTACACGATAATGGGTAGTAAAATGCATACGGCTGGTGACAACCTTAGGGATGCCAGCACCTCACTAGACTCACAAGCGGAGACCGCGAGTGCGACCTCGACAGGTTCTGATTACTGGCTATCCTTAGCCAAGGACGCCTACACCCAGTCTGAGAGCTATTTTGATGCCAACATCCGACGCGGAATGGAAAAGAATATAGCTCACTTTAATAGCGATCACGCTCCGGGATCTAAGTACTTCTCAGAATCATACAAACACAGGGCTAAAGGATTTAGGTCTAAGACCCGCGCCACGGTACGAAGGAACGAAGCTGCAGCAGCTAAGGCTATGTTCAGTACGTCCGACGCGGTCAGCATAACAGCCGAGCGCGGAAGGGATGAATCCCAACGCACTAGCGCGGAGATCAATAAGGCGCTACTTAACTACAGACTGAAGAACACAATACCTTGGTTCCCCATAGCTATGGGAGCATACCAAGACGCCCTAGTAACTGGTGTAACTATAAGTCACCAGTATTGGAACTATCGGGAAGTTGAAGACAAGATGCCTGATGAAGATGATGAAGATGATGAAGACGAGCTCCTATCAGCTGAAGGCGAAGATATTAAGCCTAAGACCACAAGCTTTACGGTAGTTAAAGACACCCCAGCTATAGAGCTGCGGCCTGTCGAGAACTTCCTATTCTCTCCTTCCGCGAACTGGGAAGATGTAATAGGAACTTCCGCATACCTGATAGACAGGTTACCGATGACTATCGACGACGTGATGTTACTATCAAAGCAAACTCAAAAAACACAAATCCCATGGCTAACCTTAACCGAGGAAGAGCTACTGATTGGCGCCACTACCGATTATGATGCTGTTCGGTCTCAACGCGAGAGCCAGCGCGAGGATTCTAAGGACCAAAGATACACGCACAGGGGATTCCAGACTGTATGGGTCCACCGAAACATAATAAGGCAGGATGGGCGGGACTGGTTGTATTACACGTTAGACATACACACCAGACTAAGCGACCCAATACCATTAGAGATGGAGTATCCCCACTTACGGGCGGGAGAGCGCCCCTACGTTTTAGGGTTCTGTAACATAGAAGCTCACAAGGTGTACCCCGAGTCACCAGTGTCTATGCTAAGCGGTGTGCAGCAAGAAGCTAATGATATCAACAACCAGAGGAGAGACAACGTAGCTTTGGTCCTTAACCGACGCTATTTTGTTAATCGCAACGCAGCTATAGACTACTCTTCTCTGATCCGTAATGTTCCGGGAGCTGTCACCGAGATGGACAACCCTAGAGAGGACATTCGAGTAGAAGCCCCACCTGACGTCACTAACTCTAGTTACCAAGAGCAGGACAGAGTTAATGCTGACTTTGACGAGTTGTCAGGCGGCTTTAATGTAAGCTCGGTAAACACAAACAGAAAGTTAAACGAAACCGTAGGGGGGATGGAGTTACTGGCAGCCTCGGCTGACGAGGTAACCGAGTACCAATTACGCGTGTGGGTAGAAACGTGGGTGGAACCAGTCCTAAAACAAATCGTGAGATTAGAGCAGCGCCACGAGTCTGATGAGGGTCTACTAACCCTAATAGGCGAAGACATTAAGATGTGGCAGCGCTTTGGTGTTAATAAAGTTACCGATCTAATGATTCAAGGAAACATGACTGTTGAAGTAAACGTAGGTTTTGGGGCTACCAACCCGCAACAGCGTATAAATAAACTAGCGTTGGCCTTCAGTACTATAGGGGCTTATGCGCCCCAAATGGCCCAGTCAGGGAACGAACAGGAAGTTATTAAGGAGATACTAGGCGCGGTAGGCTACAAAGACACCGAAAGGTTCTTCCCACCCGCGGACCCTGAAGCTGCACCCGAGCCTCCACCTCAGCAGCCTATGACTGAGTTTGAGCAGGCAAAGCTGGCTCAAGAGCGTGAAATTGCTGAGATGAAATTAAAGTCTAACGAGTCGATGGCCCAGATGAAGGTATACATTGCCGATAAAGAGCGAGAGACGCAGATGATGAGACTAGCTATGGAAGAAAACATATCTATAGCGCAACTGGATCGAGACCTTAAAGGTATGGAAACTGATCGGCAGAACAAAGTAGACGAAATGAATATTAAACTTAAAGTAGGGTCAGGTATTTAATGATGGGAAGAAAACCGTACACGCCGAGTGGCAACCAAGATTTAACGATGGACAGAGCTAAGTTGGGCCTAGAGGCCGAGGGGTTTCTTAGATCCAGCTTAGGAAGGTACTTAGTAGAGCGCGCGGAGGCTGAGATTGAAAAAGGCTTCACCGAACTTTTCAAAGTGTCGCCGAGTGATACAGGCGGTAATATAGAAGCGCGAATGGACATACAAGTGCCTATGAACGTGATTAAGTGGCTAAACGAAGCTGTCGATTCCGGCAAGCTAGCCATGCAGGAACTGCAAGAAGAAGATCTAAATAACTACTAACCAATGTCCACCCCGCGGGGCGACTATAGAGGCACCACAATGTCAATAACATCAGCACCAAAAGTTGTAAACGTCCGAGAAGACCAAGACATCATCATCCCCCCTGAGACTGAGGAAATACTAGCTGAGTCCAGTGACCCCGTAGATGCACCTGAAACAGAAAGCCCCACGCCCCCTGTAATTACTGAAGACCCCAGAATGGCGATAGCTGCCAAGCACGACCAAAAACACCGAAAATTTGGCAAGGAAAGTGTCCAAAATGAATTAAATAGTGATATAGGGCCAGAAACAATGGATTCGGGTTTGGTTTCTGTCAAAGTTAATGGTACGATCAGAGAAGTCGAGCAAGAGCGAATCGATAAAGCAGGCGGAATACAGGCTTACCAGAAAGAAATGGCCGTTAGCCAAGGCTTTCAAGATATCGCAGCTAGGACAAAAGAATTAGATAGGCGAGCTGAAGCCCTTGTAGCACAAGAGTATCAGATCGCAGCTAAAAAGGCCCTACCTCCTCCTGATGAGCCTGTAAGAAATGATCCACCTGCCAAGTCAGGCGATCACAAGAAACTGGTCGAGCTGGTGAAATATCACCGCGAGGCTTTGTTGGATGGCGATGATGAAGCTGCTGATGAAGCGATGACTCAACTACTTACCCTCCGAGATGCTACACCAGTAGCTACCAAAGAAACTAAAGACGAAGTTGATGCGCGTGAATACAGAGCTGCAGAAAGGGCTGCACAACTAATTGAAACGCGTGAGTACTCCAAGCAGGTGTATAAGGCGCGAGACGTTCTCTTTACGGCACACCCCGACGTTAAGTCCGACCCTAGGCTATTTGAATTAGTAGACATGGAGACTGACGTAGTTAGAAGGGCTAACCCTGAGTTTACCCCCCAAGAGATATTAGACACCGCGTATGAAAACGTGATGGATTGGAGAGGAACAACTAGAGGACCCACCGCATCTATGACTACCAAAGCAGAAGAGAAGCGTGTGATTGCACGACCTGTGGCAGGCACTGGCAGGTTCCAAGGAACCCCACCTGCACAGCATGAAACTAGATCTGAGTACGTCAAGCGAATAGCGCAGAGCCGTGGTCAGTTATAAAACACTTTTATAGGAATTAATAAAATGAGCCAAGTTTGGGAAACCAATGCAGAAGGCGGCTACATGTACTCAGGGGAACTCTCTGATGTATTGCGTAACGCTCTTCAACCAATGACACGATTTGTTCAACATTGTGACGCCGATGATCAGACTGATAAAGGTCTGCACGCTGGTGACGCATTTCAGTGGAACAATTATTCAGATGTAGCCACTCAAGGCGGACGATTGGCTGAAAACCAACGTATGCCTGAAACTGGTTTTACTATCACTCAAGACTCAGGTACCGTGTATGAATTCGGTAACTCTGTCCCTTACAGCGGTCGCTTAGATGACTCAGCTCGCCACCCAGTGAAGCAGATAATCCACAAAGCACTTAAGAACGACTGTACTAAAGCGTTCGAGACTGAAGCTTATAATGAATTTGCTTCTACTTTGTTGACAGTAACTCCAGACTCAGGAAACAGCGCTACCGCTATTTCAGTAGAGACTGATGGCACTGCAGCACAAACTAACAACCTAGCCATGAACCACGTACATGTTAAGCTTATCTCTGACGAGCTTAAAGAGCGTGACGTACCTGTATACTCAGACGGTTCTTACCGTTGTATTGGTCGTCCTGCTACTTTCCGTGATTTTAAAGATGACCTAGAGCCTATCGTTCAGCACGTTGCTGAAGGTTTTAACCAGATTCTTAACGGCGAAGTTGGTAGACATTTTGAAGGCATCCGCTTTTTTGAGCAAACTCGTGTTGCTTCTAAGGGTTGGAGCAATGCTGTTTCTGACGAAGCTTTCTTTTTCGGCGAAGACACAGTTATTGAAGCTATCGTTTGTCCTCCAGAAATCCGTGGTAAACTTCCCGGAGATTTTGGCCGAGACAAAGGTGTAGCTTGGTATGCTCTTGAAGGCTTTAAGATCGTTCATAATGCTTCTGGCGCGGCTCAAAACCGTATCATGAAGTGGTCATCAGCAGCTTAGAGGAGATAACTATGAGCTATTCAAACGGAATACAAACCACTCATTTTTTCGATGGAGCCGCGTTAGATACTGACGCTGTCCTTGTCGGTGGTGAGAACATCCCAGCAATCGCTGGCCTCACGGGTCGAGTAACCTCGATCACTGTCTACTGTACAGTTGCGTTAACTACTAACCCTACCATCATCGAAATTGGTGTTGCGGGTGGCGACCAAGATGGGTACGCGTACCTATCAGTTCCGGCTAGTTCAGTCGGCACTATCACAACTGGCGTAACCGCTGGCGCCCTAGGCAACAAGATTGCTGCTGACGACGCTTGGCAGATCAGTTCTAATGGCGGCGCAGCCGCTGGTGATGGTGACGTTCTTGTTACTGTCGAATGGTCTTAAGGAGATCTAATTTATGAGAAACTCAATTGGTTCACTAGGAAAAGGCGATAAGGCTACTATTAGTGGTAACCCTATCGATTTGGGTCTTAGCTCACGCGAAGCCCATAACCACAGCACTAAACTTCGTAGCGAAACTAGCGAAGGAACGCAACGCCCAGTAGGGACGATGAACTCAGTGTCATCAGACCGTGGGACTTTCAAAAGTCGCGACTAGACTATTGACGTTCGTGAGTGTTAATATGAGGGGTCTGACATTAGTCTGACCCCTTTTCACTTGGAGAAAAGAAATGCGATACAGCGCTTATGGCATCATGCCAGAGAGTTCAGAGCACGTCGGCAACAAGATGTCCAACTCAAAGAACCACAGTGTTGGAGGTCGGGCGCGTAATGGCGTAGGCATAATTAGGGGTCAAGTTGACCATGATCACGAAACAACGCGCAGCTGGACAGAGTCCGATGCCTCAAAATCAGGTCTATCTGATCGGGAACCTATGTAATGTTAGATAAAAGCAAACCTTTCAGCGTCATCCGCGGCGTAACTAAAGACAGAGCTCGTTTTTCACAAGCCGGAGTTCGGTATTCTTACGAAGGCGATTACGCAAACGCAGCCGAGAAAACTAAGCACCAAAACGCTTTAAAAAACGCAGCTGACAAAGCCGCCGCAGCCGCTAAGTCCGCTCTTAATGCGGCCATGGCTGCATCTAAAGAGGCTGATAAAGACGCTGGTTCATTTAAGTAGATGGCCGACTATCTTTCTATTTGTAAAGATTTCAGAAGCAAGGCTGGTATCGCAGGTACCGGCCCTGTTGCTGTTACGGGTCAAGTGGGCGAGTATCAGCGCATAGTAACTTGGGTTAGAGAAGCTTGGGTTAAGATACAAACACTGCCGTATGATTGGACGTGGATGTGGGCTGAGTACACCCCTTTTGAAACCATAGCCTCGACCAGCGACTATGTACTAACCAATGTTGATGTCATACACACGGACTCAATAACCTTATTTAAAACCTCGGTAGGCCCCTCCGCTAAGTACCGAGTAAGATATGAAGACTGGAAGGGTTTTCAACTAAAGTTTGGGGCAGTGACCTCTGATGATGGCACCCCCACAGTAGTCACTAGAATGCCTAGTGGCGGCTTGCGTTTTTACCCCGCGCCTGATGTACCCTACACCGTCGGGTTTGAGTACCAGACAGATGCCCAAGTGTTAACAGCTAACGCAGACACTCCAGCCATCCCGTCCCAGTACCACGACATTATATTATACAGGGCCCTGCTAGATTACGCAGGCTACGAAGAAACCACTGATGTGTACTCATATGCTAATTCTGAGTACACTAGTCTACTGCGGTCTTTGCAGGCTAAGTACAAACTAGTCCGAGCGGGCCAGTGGGTAGTTAGGCCTCAGTAATGGGCCAACGCGTTTATAGCTTTCCATTAAAGGGCGGGTTAGATCAAGCCACGCCTCCCCTCTCCATAAGCGCTGGGGCCCTTATAGCGGGCTCTAATTACGAACCTATCGTAACTGGTGGATACCGCCGAATTGAGGGCTACGAGGCTTTTGATGGGCAACCTAATCCTTCTGACGCTACTTTTTGGTACGTGTATTATTCTACAGGAAGTGGAACTATACCCGCAGTCGGGGAAACTATAACCGGAGGCACATCAGGTACAACCAGTAAAGTACTAAGTGTAGAGACCACCGCAGGGACTTGGGGGTCAGATGCCGCGGGATACATAGTAGTGTATGGGGCTTCGGGTCTGTACACTAGCGGGGAAAATCTAAACATATCAGCAACAAGAGCGGTTGCATCCGCAGTTAGCGAGTTACGCCCGCCTCTAAGCCACGCGGTTGAGAACGTACACCTAAGGGCGGCTAGAGAGGCCACTAGGGTGAGTATAGCTGCTGTCCCCGGAGCAGGATCAATAAGGGGCGTATGGTCCTTTTTAGGGGTTAAGTACGCCATCAGAGACAACTCGGGTCAAACCGCTGGAGTTATGTTCAAATCTACCGCTTCAGGGTGGGTTGCTGTTACTCTCGGACACTACTTAACATATACAACAGGGACTATAACCCCCGCAGTAGGCGCTACGATAACCGCCAATGGAGGCTCGCAAACTGCAGTAGTAGTTAGCGTAGGTATAATTTCAGGATCTTTTGCGACTAATAACGCCATTGGCAGGGTGTATGTAAAATCCTTAACAGGGGGTACGTTTGCCACGGGAGCTCTAGCCTCCGGCGGTGCCTTAGCTGTGACGGTGTCTCAGACCGTGGTGACCCTGCCACCCGCTGGGCGGTATGAATTTGTAACAACTAATTTCTTCGGAGCTACAGGCACCACGGCCCTCTACGGGGTGAATGGGGTAGGCTACGGTTTTTCGTATGATGGAACTGATTTTTCCCACGTACACACAGGCATGGTGGTTGATAAGCCTCAGCACGTAATCGAACACAAAAAACACTTGTTTTACTCTTTTTCTAGCTCGGTACAGCACTCCGTTGCGGGGGACCCCTACACGTGGTCAGCTATATTAGGCGCGGCAGAGATATCCACAGGAGATGACGTTGCGGCCTTTTCTAAGGTTCCGGGAGACGTGTTAAGCATACTAAACCGACAACACGTGTATCTACTTTATGGTACTTCCTCTGTAGACTGGAATCTCGTAGAACACAGCGCAAAAACTGGTGCGATAGAGTGGACGGTTCAAAACATGAGGAGCACCGTGTTCCTAGACGACCGAGGAATAAACGATTTAAACACCACTCAAGACTTCGGTGATTTCACCGGCAACACTTTATCTCTACTGGTTAACTCTTATCTTCAAAGTAAAAAAGCTCTTGTGCAGTCCTCTATTAGGATCAGGTCTAAAGACCAATACCGTCTGTTCTTTTCAGATGGATCTGGGCTTATCGCGATGTTTGATAGCGAAGGTCTACCCTCTTTCATACCCTTTTCGTTCCCTATAGCCGCTCTGGTTACCTGCTCTGTCGAGAACGCATCGGGTGTAGAGGAGTTATTTTTCGGGTCTTCCGACGGATTTATATACCAGATGGAGAAAGGTGATTCGTTTAATGGGGCCTTAATATCCTACTTTCTCCGACTACCCTTCGCTAACATGGGTAAGCCCCGAAACCGTAAAAAGTACTTTAAAGTTGTATTAGATATAGACGCGATAGAACCCCCTCCCCTTTCTTTTACCTCTGAATTTTCCTATGGCGGAGGGGACCAACCGGTAGCCAACACCGTAGCTTTTTCGGATGAAATGTACGCTAGGGGCGGAACTTGGGGAGGCGCAGTCTGGGGTGAATTTGTATGGGGCGCTCAGATAGTAGGTCAGGCTGAGGGCTACATAGACGGCAGCGGCATAAACATATCTCTGGTAATCAGAGGCGAATCCAACTACGAGCGGCCCCATAGTTTATTAGGCGCGAGCTACCACTATACAATACGAGGTTTAAGACGCTAATGTCTAACGATTATTTCATACACTCAGACAATGTAGTAGTTACCGGCACCACCGCGGTAGCTGGTCACATTAATAATGTAGCTCTCGCAATAGAGACAGGCTTCGACAAGATGCCTTCTAAATTAGAGCTAGACGAAAACAGATATAACTACGCCGTTGCCACTGGTAGCGCCAATGCTTATGTAGCCTCCCTCCCCCAGACTCTGACGTTAACTGACGGAATGAGCTTAGTATTTAAAGCCGCGGTCGCTAACACGGGGGCCACCACGCTAAATCTTAACTCCTTAGGAGCTAAAAGCATTGTGAATGCCGACGGTACCTCACTAGCCTCTGGCGCCATAGTGCTGAACCAGCCAGTGGCCGTGCGGTACGAAAGCGTTAATGGCCGATATGTGCTCATGTCTATGTCCCCTAACGTAGTGGGGTTGATTGAGGCTAACAAAGTTATAACCAACGCTGATGTAGTTCTTACGCACGCTGATGTAGTTCTTACGCACGCTGATGTGGTTCTCGCCGAAGCCGACAAGGTTCAAACGGGATTAGACAGGGTAGCAACTGGCAACGACAAAACAGCTACAAATGCAGACGTGGTGCTTACGAACGCAGACGTAGTTTTAGCTGAAGCAGATAAAGTGCAAACAGGTCTTGATCGGGTAGCCACGGGGCTGGATAGAGTAGCCACAGCAGCTATAACAAACGCCGATGTTGTACTAACAAACGCTGATGTAGTTCTTACGCACGCTGATGTAGTCTTAACTCATGCTGACGTTGTTCTTGCTGAGGCAGATAAAGTCCAAACTGGGCTGGATAGAACAGCAGTAGCGGCAGATTTAGTTTTAACTAATCAAGATACTATTGATACCGCAGCGGACCTAGTATCTACTAACCAAGACACAATAGACACTGCAGCCGACCTCGTTTTGACAGTCGCTGATGTTGTTCTTACACACGCAGATGTTGTTCTTACACACGCAGATGTTGTATTAGCAGAAGCAGATAAGGTGCAAACAGCATTAGACCGCACCGCCACGGGCAATGATAAAACTGCTACTAATGCAGACGTAGTTATTACTAATGCAGACGTAGTTATTACTAATGCAGATGTTGTACTGACGAATGCCGATGTGGTTCTTGCTGAGGCGGCAAAGGCGGCCGCAGAACTCTCATACGATGCTTTCGATGACAGATTTCTAGGTGCTAAAAGTTCAGCGCCCTCCGTTGACAATGATGGTGCGGCTATCCTCACAGGGGCCATGTACTTCAACTCCACGACTGACAAGATGCAAGTCTGGGATGGTTCCTCGTGGATTGGCGTTTCTTCTGCGATCTCAGGGCTAACTCAAACATTTAAATACGTTGCCACGGCAGGGCAGACCGCGTTTGCGGGTAATGACGCTAACTCCCTTTCAATGGCTTTTGATTCACAGACAGGGATGCACGTTTTCCTTAATGGTGTAAAACTAATCTTAACGACCGATTACACTGTCAATACGGGTACTAACACAGTAACTTTAGGGGCAGGAGCATTATCTGGAGACTTACTGGAAGTATCCGCATTCAGCTTCTTTCAGTTATCCGATACCTACACTCAGGCGCAGATAGATGCAAAAGATGCCTTGGCGCTACCGAAGACGGGCGGTGCGCTAACTGGCGATGTAAGCAATACATCCACAGGTTCTCTCCAAGTTTCACAAGGCACAACGGCACAACGCCCAGCAGGAACGAATACAGGTCGCCTCAGATACAACTCTACGGAAGCGGCCTTTGAAGGTTATACCTCCGCAGGATGGGGTGAGATCGGAGGTGGTGGCCCTTCACTTGGGACTGACTCAGTAATACGGACTAACGCTAAAGTGATAGCTGAGAACATCACCTTTGCTGGGTCTGAAAATGGCTCTAGCATCGGCCCAATTACAATCAACAGCGGGTACACGGTAACTGTGGCATCTGGCTCAACGTGGGTAATCCTATGAGTTTAATCATCAAGAATAGCAATGGTGGCGGTGTCACGTTGGATAGCACAACTAGTGCGAATGAGACGCTGACGTTGCCTACTGGCGGCGGTACGCTGGCTGACACAGGTTTAACGAATGCTTTGACTACCAGAGTTAATGCCGTTGGTGGGCGTAAGAATCTGATTATCAACGGTTCACACTTGGTAAGCCAGCGAGGTACATATACATCAGCTACCTCGCTGAGTGCCGCATGGGTCTATTACCTAGACAGATTCAAGACAAGGATTAACAACATAACTGGTACTTTGACTCACAAGGTAGATCAAGCAGTAAATGGAGAGGTCGTCGATACGGTACTTTTAACCGCAACTTCCGCTACCTCTGGATATATAAACTCTTTACAGCAAGTAGAAGATGTACAGGTAGTAAAAACTAGGGCG
>Ga0307986_10000124_pt1 | contig 53150 bp, 55 predicted proteins | sample EllFjometageno82_FD_203170 | JGI IMG/M metagenome (GOLD analysis project Ga0307986, IMG submission 203170) | Marine microbial communities from Ellis Fjord, Antarctic Ocean - #82 | ecosystem: Environmental > Aquatic > Marine > Unclassified | place: Southern Ocean | collected 2014-10-09 | reverse complement strand
TTATTAGCGCATATTAAAAATGGAGCAAAAAAAATTATAGTTTCTGCACCTTGTAAAAATGCAGATAAGACAATTGTCTATGGGGTGAATGAAGATATTTTAACAAAAAATGATCAAATTATTTCTGCAGCATCTTGCACGACTAACTGTCTTGCTCCTGTTGCAAACGTTTTAAATGAAACTTTTGAAATTGAAAAAGGATTTATGACTACTATTCATGCTTTTACTAGTGATCAAAGAATTCTAGATAATTCACATAAAGATCCAAGAAGAGCAAGATCTGCTAGTCAATCAATTGTTCCCACGTCTACTGGAGCTTCAAAAGCAATTGGTGAAATTATCCCCTCTTTAAAAGGAAAGCTCGAAGGTGTAGCCATGAGAGTTCCGACGCCTAATGTTTCATTAATAGAACTTGTTTTTTGTACAAAAAAAGAAATAACAAAAGAAAAAATTAATGATGCTTTTACTGCTGCTTCTAAAAAACAATCTAAAAAAATTTTAGAAATTACTACTGAAAAATTAGTATCTATTGATTTTAATCACAACTCAGCTTCAGCAATTATAGATGCTTCTTTAACAAATGTAGTTGGTAATAAAATGGGAAAAATTTCTGCCTGGTATGATAATGAGTGGGGCTTCTCAAATAGAATGTGTGATATTGCAGAATACCTTCATAAAATCTCTTAATGAGAAATATAAAAGATGAACCAAATCTTGATAAAAAAAAAATATTACTGAGACTCGATCTAAATGTTCCTTTAGATGGTGGAAGAATTACCGACACAACAAGAATAGATAAAATTATTCCAACTATTAGTTTTTTATTAAAAAATAATTCTAAGATCATAATATTATCTCACATAGGAAGGCCCAAAGGTAAAATTATAAATAGCCTTTCTCTTAAACCTGTGTGTGAATATTTAAAAAACAAATTAAATGAGAATGTAAAGCTAATTACTAGAAACCCTAAAGAAATAGATTCTGCTGATCTATTTAATAACCAAGATGTAAAAATTATAATGCTAGAAAACCTTAGGTTTTATGAAGAAGAAGAAAAAAATAATAATACCTTTGCAAAACATTTGGCAAATCTAGCAGATATTTATGTTAATGATGCATTCTCATGTTCACATAGAGCTCATGCTTCAATTTTTGAAATTACAAAATTCCTTCCTTCTTATATGGGTCTTCAATTAAATTTAGAAATAGATGCATTAGCCAAAATTACATCTGAGATTAAAAAACCTATAACTTGTATCATTGGCGGTTCGAAAATATCAACTAAGATAAATATTATTAAAAATTTAATTCCTAAATTTGATAACATTATAATTGTTGGTGCAATGGCCAATAATATACTCAAATATAAAGGTCACAATATTGGAAAATCTATACAAGAAAATAATTGTGATAAAATAATTGAAGAAATATTTTCACTTTCAGTAAAAAAAAGCTGCAAAATAATTTATCCTGAGGATGTCACAGTAGGAAAAGATTTGGATGGATCACCAGAAATAAAAGCGTTAAACGATGTTTCTGAAGATGATTTAATTTTGGACATTGGCCCTAAATCGATAAAAAATATTAACAATATCATTGAAGAAAGTAACACTATTTTATGGAATGGTCCTGCTGGTTACTTTGAAAACCCAAGTTTTGCTAAAGGAAGTTTAGAAATTGTAAAAAAAATTATCGAAAAAAATAAAGCTAATACTATTTATTCTGTAGCAGGTGGTGGAGATACGGTTGCTTTATTGAATAGTGTGGGTGCAGTTAATAACTTTGATTTTGTTTCAACTGCTGGTGGGGCTTTTTTAGAATACCTTGAAGGAAAAGAACTTCCTGGTATAAAAGCTTTAAACTAATATGTCTGAATTAAATAAAATTGCGTTAAAAATTTTGTCAAATGGAAAGGGTATCCTTGCAGCTGATGAAAGCACTGGAACCATGACTAAAAGACTTGAGGCGATAAATGTTCCATCATCTTCAGAAAATAGGCTTTTATTTAGAGAAACCCTTTTCTCTTCTGAGGGAATGAAGAGTTATATTGGAGGGGTAATTTTGTATGATGAAACAATTAAACAAAACTCAAGTTTTAATAAAACTATACCTGAACTGATCTCTTCTTCTGGAGCTATTCCGGGAATAAAAGTGGATACAGGTGCAAAGGTTTTGGCAGGTTCTCCTGAAGAAAAAATTACAGAAGGCTTGGATGGTTTAAGAGAAAGACTAAAAAATTATTACAAACTCGGAGCTAGATTTACAAAATGGAGAGGTGTTTATAATATTTCAAATAGATACCCGAGTAAATTATCAATTCATTCAAATGCTCATGCTCTTGCAAGATACTCTGCACTCGTTCAAGAATGTGGAATGGTTCCAATAGTAGAGCCAGAAGTTTTAATGGATGGGAATCATTCAGCAGAGGATTGCTTTAATAAAACTTCTGAAGTCATAAAAGAATGTTTTAAGGAATTATCTCGTCATGATATTGATTTAACTGGAATAATCTTAAAGCCAAATATGATCTTGGCTGGAGCTACTTCAAATAAAAAAATATCAAGTGAAGAAGTTGCAAAACTTACTTTAAAATGTCTTAAAGAAAATGTACCAGCAAGTGTTCCTGGAGTAGCATTTTTATCTGGTGGTCAAACAGAAATACAGGCAACCGAAAATTTAAATTTAATTAATAAGCACAACGATACAGGGTTTATTATGACCTACTCATATGGAAGAGCCTTACAGCAAAGTGCACTTAAGTTTTGGTCAAAAAATATTAAAGATATTCAAGGTACACAAAAAGTTTTTAATCACAGAGCCAAAATGTGTACGCTTGCGGCTCAGGGAAAGTGGTCGGCTGAACTTGAAACTAAATAAGACAAGTAAAAAATTTGTTTACTTAATTTCCCCAAGTAAAATTAAAGATGAAGCTTTTTTTATAAATCTAAATTTAGTATTACACACCCAAAAAGTAAGTTTTTTCCAACTAAGATTAAAAAATGAAACAAACAGAGATAAACTATTAATCGGAAAAAAAATTAAAAAGCTTTGTGCAAAATATAAAGTTAAATTCTTAATTAACGATGATCCACTGCTCGCTAAAAAACTAAATGCTGACGGTTGTCATTTGGGTCAAAAAGATATGAGCGTTCTAAAAGCTAGGAAAATATTAAATAACAAAATTATTGGCATTACCTGCCATAATTCAATTAATTTAGCTAAAAAAGCAATTGACGATGGTGTTGATTATTTGGCATTTGGAGCATTTTATTCTTCAAAAACCAAGGTAGTCAAACACAAAGCAGATTTAAAAATATTAAGATGGGTAAAAAAAATTACAAACACTCCAATTGTGGCTATTGGTGGGATAAAGCAGAGCAACTATAAAAAACTCTTATTGAATAAAGCAAACTTTTTAGCTATTTCAGGCTACATTTGGAATAATAAAAAATATAAACCATTAGAAGCTATTAAAAAATTAAAATGAAGTTATACGCAAGTGAAATTAGAGTTGGGATGTTGATTGAGTACAAGGGTGACTTGTGGCAAGTTTTAAAAACTCAACATGTAAAGCCTGGTAAAGGTGGTGCTTTTGCACAAGTAGAAATGAAAAGTGTAAATAAAAATACGAAATTAAATGAAAGATTTAGATCAAGTGAAGCAGTAGAAAAAGCTTCACTAGATGAAACTAAGTTTAATTACCTTTATGAGGATGAATCTGATTATTACTTTATAGATCCAAAAAATTATGAACAAATTAATATTAAAAAAGAGAAAGTTGGTGAAAAAGGAAAATTATTAACTGAAAACCTAGAGGTAAGTATAAGTTTTTATAATGAAAAACCTTTAACAGTTGAATTGCCTAATCAGGTTGTCTGCACTATTGAAACGACAGATGTGGCTCTAAAAGGGCAAACTGTTTCTTCCTCCTATAAACCTGCAACCTTAGTTAATGGAATAAATATTCAAGTACCACCATTTATTGAAAGTGAAGATAAAATTATAGTTGATACAAGAACTATGGAATATATAAAAAAAATATAAATCTTATGAAATCAATATCAGCTAATCTTAATATTATGATAAAAGCTGCTGAAAAAGCATCGAGAGCTTTAATTCGAGATTTTGGAGAAATTGAAAAACTACAGGTATCAATTAAAGGTCCCAATGACTTTGTTTCAAATGCAGACTTAAAAGCTGAAAAAATAATTATTGAAGAGCTTAAAAAAGCAAGACCCTACTACTCTATCATTAGTGAAGAAGACGGGTCTGAGTCCAATAAAGATAAAAATAACACATGGATTATAGACCCAATAGATGGCACTACAAATTTTTTACACGGTGTTCCTCATTTTGCAATATCAATTGCCTTAAAATCTGGAGATGAAATAGTTTCAGGTTTAATTTATGACCCCATAAAAGATGAGATGTTTTATGCCGAAAAAGACAACGGTGCGTTTTTTAACAATCAAAGAATTAGGGTTTCAAAAAAAAAAGAGGTGGATAGTTGCTTGTTTGCTACTGGAGGCAAAACTGAAAACGAAGTAAATTTACCTATAAGAAAAACAGGAAGTGCCGCACTCGATATAGCTTATGTTGCTGCAGGCAGATATGACGGATACTTTCAAAATGATCTCAATTTATGGGATATAGCCGCAGGTATAATAATTCTAAAAGAAGCTGGAGGCATTATTAATGAAATAGACCTTTCTCAAAATAAAAATATTCAAATAAGAGCCTCTAGTATGGCAATTAATGATAAAATGCATGAAAAATTAAAGAACTTTTAATTGTTTTATAAAATTCTTTTGCTATAAGTCACGTTATGAAAAAAGACATACACCCAAATTACCATGCAATTAAAGTTGAAATGACTGATGGTACCCAATTTGAAACAAGATCAACTTGGGGTGCTGAAGGAGATGTTTTAAAGTTAGAAATAGATCCAAAATCTCACTCTGCTTGGACAGGTGGAAAACAAAAGTTAATGGATAAAGGAAGAGTAAGTAAATTCAATAAAAAATTTCAAAATTTTAGATCAGAAAAGAAAGATTAGATGTCTAATGTTCCTTTAATGCCTATGGCAACAGCTGTTTGGCTAGTAGAAAATACAACTTTAACGTTTAAGCAAATTGCAATTTTCTGTAACCTTCATGAGGTGGAAGTTCAGGGTATTGCTGACGGCGAAGTGGCTAAAGGAATTATGGCCTACAACCCAATTATATCTGGTCAGTTAACAAGGGAAGAAATTGAACTATCATCAAAAGATGAAGGTAGAGCTCTTCAAATTAGAAATACAGATATTGAAATTTCAAGTGTAGATAAAAAGATAAAAAAATATATTCCTTTATCTAAAAGACAGGATAAACCAGACTCGGCTTTGTGGCTTATTAAGCAGCACTCTCAATTAAAGGATTCTCAAATAGCAAAGTTAATCGGGGTAACAAAAAATTCAGTTACATCGATAAGAAATAAAAGTTACTGGAATTACAACAATTTAAACCCAAAAGATCCTATTTCAATGAACTTATTTTCTCAAAAAGATCTAATTGAAGCCACTGAAAAAGCTGAACGAAGAATTAAAAAAGAAAAGAAACAAAAAGAAAAAGCAAAACAAGTCAGTTAATTAATAAATTTATGAATAAAACTAATAGACATCAAAATTTTAAAGTGTTAACAACTCACTTTTTTGGAGGTACTTACGAAAATAGAAGTTAAAGATAATAATATTGAACAAGCTCTTAGGGTTCTTAAACGAAAACTACAGCGTGATGGATTCTTTAAAGTTGTAAAACTAAAAAGTGTTTATGAAAAACCATCAGAAAAGAAAAAAAGAATTCTTCAAGAAAACATAAAGCGGGTTAAGAAGCTTAATAAACTAAAGAATAGAATTTAAGTATACCGCGGGGTGGAGCAGTCTGGTAGCTCGTCAGGCTCATAACCTGAAGGTCGGCGGTTCAAATCCGTCCCCCGCAACCAATCCCAGCAACACTTTTTTGATTTACACAATGTTTGGAAAATAATCTTAACTCATAGAAGATAAGATTTATTAAATGGAATTAATAGATAGGGGTACAATTAAGAGACAGTCGTACGGGACTGTCGTTCATTCTTTTTTATTTTATCAAAAGTTTTCTCGATTATTTTTGCTTTTGGTATTAATTCTCCTATTCGTTTTCTATCTTTTTCTAAAAGATTTACACCAGTTGTTTTATTAGAATCCACTTCAATTTTTATAAATCCGTCAGCTCTTTTAAAATATTCTTTGTTTTTAGATTGTGATTTACTATACCAAAGATCCTTTAGTTGTTTTGTGTAATCTTCAAGTTTACTTTTATCCCAAGTAATGTTTTCCTGTTCTTTCATAAGGTTATAAAATTGTATGAAATCTTTTGATTTAACCCATTGTCTAATTATATGAGTAAGTGACTTGTCTTTATTTTCTGGATCAAGTTGCTTTTGTGTGACTATCGCAATAATATTCAATGAATTAGATGCTCTATTAATACCGTAATTAGATTCTTTACTTTGGTCACAACCTTTTAATAAGTTTAATACTTTCTGAGGATCACGGTCTGAGTGTGTTAAATACTCAATTACCTTATCCCACTTGTCTTTTGCTACTTTACCCATTCATTAATAATACACAGAATCTTCACAGAATTCAGTGATAAGTTTTCTAAAGTTTCTAGATTAAATTTTTAACCTTTTAAAACTATAGCAATATAACTGCATAAAAAAAAAGCAGACAAACCTGCAAGATAAATTGTTTCCCTGGTTTTTCCGAATTTCTTATACTGAATTACACTTAATATTATAAACGATATCGAGGTAATCAAAAAATATATTGGTTCAATATTTCCATCTAATGTAGCCATAACTAAATCCTACCAAATCTTAAATTGGGTATCTAGATGCAGGATCGTCGCTATTTTTAAATTTTAAATCTAGATTTTTTACTATCAGTTAAAAAGGCTTTAACCGTTTCTTTTGTTAATTGATCAAATGTTTTTCCAAAGTTTTCAATTTTTAAAATAGTTTCTGGTGGAATGGTGATTATGTGGCAGCCTAATTGTTTTGCCTGCAAATAATTATAAGGCTCTCTTACGCTCGCCCAAAGTATCTCAACATTTTTAAATTTTTTTGCCATTGTTATACTTTTTTTAAATTCTGGGACAGGATCTTTACCTGTGTCCCCTGCTCTACCAGCAAATATAGAAATTATAACTTTAGTTTTTTTATTAATTAATTTAAGAATTTTTTTTGTCTGACTGGCACTGTATATCGCTGTAATATTGAGCTTAATATTTTGATTATTGAGTTCTTTGATAATTCTTCCCATAAATTCGCCTTTAGAGTTTGCTACAGGGACTTTTACATAAACATTTTTCCCCCAGGTATTTATTTGAAGTGCTTGTTTTTTCATTGCATTATATTCATCTGCAAATACTTCAAGTGATACTGGTTTATTGCTGCAGATCTTTAAAATTTTTTTAGAATATGACCTATAGTCTTTTGCACCCGCTTTTCTCATCAAGCTTGGATTTGTAGTAAAACCCTTAACAATATTTTTTTTATTAAATTTTTTGATTAGACCCAATTCAGCGATATCACAAAATATTTTTGTTTTCATTAATTTAAAGGTTTTTGGTTATATCTTCTGTCATTTTTTTAGCGTCAGCAAACAGCATTAAAGTATTTTCTTTATAGAACAAATCGTTGTCAATACCAGCATAGCCAGGTGATAAACTTCTTTTTACAAATAAAACAGATTTGCACTTTTCAACATCTAAAACTGGCATCCCATAAATCGGACTTTGTGGGTCGTTTTTTGCAGCAGGATTAGTTACATCGTTTGCACCTATTACAAATGCGACATCTGCATTGGCAAAATCATTATTAATTTCCTCTAATTCAAAAACCTCATCATAAGGTACATTGGCTTCAGCTAATAATACATTCATATGTCCGGGCATTCTTCCTGCCACAGGGTGTATAGCGTAAGTAACTTTTATATCATTTTTTTTGAGCGTATCTACCATTTCTCTTAATGCGTGTTGTGCTTGAGCCACTGCCATCCCATACCCTGGAACAATTATAACTGACGATGCATTTTTCATTAAAAAGGCTGCATCTTCTGCGTTACCATTTTTAACTGGCCTACGATCTTTATCTCCCGAAGATGATGTTTGCTCCGTTGCACCAAAGCCTCCTAAAATTACATTAAAAAAAGAACGGTTCATACCTTTACACATTATATATGATAAGATCGCACCAGAAGAACCCACTAGAGCACCGGTTATAATTAGTGCGCTATTTTCTAAAGTAAATCCAATTCCAGCTGCCGCCCATCCTGAGTAAGAATTCAACATAGAGATTACTACTGGCATATCTGCTCCCCCGATCGGAATAATTAGTAAAAATCCTATCAAAAATGAGACTGCTAATAGTACCCAAAAGAAATTAGAGGATTGTGTTGAGCACAATAAATAAGTTAAAGCTACGATTGAAATTAACAGAAAAGCATTAAATAAATGTTGGCCTCTAAATGTTATTGGTGATCCAGACATTATTCCTTGAAGTTTTAAAAATGCAATAATTGAACCTGAAAAAGTTATAGCTCCAACTGCCGCTCCAATTGACATCTCAATTAAACTTGCAAGTTTTATACTCCCTGGAGATCCAAGGTTAAAAGCTTCTGGATTTAGAAAAGCTGAGACTGCAACTAATACAGCCGACAAGCCAACCAAACTATGAAATCCTGCTACTAATTCTGGCATAGCAGTCATGGGTATTTTATAAGCTATGAATGCACCAATCAGCCCTCCAATTAATAAAAAAATTAATACATAAATGAGCCCACTAGAAAAATTGCCAACTGATAAAAAGGTAACTGTAATTGCTATTATCATACCTAAAATTCCAAAAAAATTACCCTGCCTTGATGTTTCAGGTGATGAAAGGCCTCTTAAGGCCAATATAAATAAAACTCCTGAAATCAAATAAAATATTGCTGATAAGTTTGCTGACATAATTATTTATCTTTCTTTTTCTTTTTGTACATTTGAAGCATTCGTTGTGTCACTAAAAACCCGCCAAATATATTCACAGCTGCCAGAGATATTGCAAGTAAACCAAGAATATTTGAAATCGTAAAGTTATTATCAGAGTTTCCAGCTAATCCTGCAATAATAGCTCCAACAATTATTACTGATGAGATGGCATTGGTAACCGACATTAGGGGCGTATGTAAGGATGGGGTAACACTCCAAACAACATAGTATCCAATAAAAATTGATAAAATGAATATGCTTAATCTGAATATAAAGGGATCAATTTCCATAAGTTTATTTAATTAATGTTTTTGCGATTATTTCGTCTTCTAAATTAATATTAACTTTTTTATTTTCTTTATCATATAAATTTGCCACAAAATTAAGTACATTTTTTGAATACAAATTTGATGCTGAAATGGGCAGCTTATTAAGAATATTTGTTTCACCCATAATTTTTACACCTTCTTTAACTACAATTTTGTCAACTTCCACAAATGCTGAATTTCCACCTTGGATAGCAGCTAAGTCATAAATAATAGAACCTGGCTTCATATTAGCTATCATATTCTCTTTAATAATTAGTGGCGCTTTTCTACCTGGTATTAGAGCCGTGCATATTACAATATCAATTTTTTTCAAAGTTTCTGCTAATAGTTCCTCTTGTTTATTTTTAAATTCATCTGATGCTTCTTTTGCATATCCACCTTCTGTTTCAAGATTTTCAGACCCTTCTACAGTTAAAAATTTTCCTCCTAAACTTTCAACTTGTTCTTTTGAGGTCATTCTAACATCCGTTGCAAACACTACAGCACCCATTCTTTTTGCAGTTGCAATGGCTTGAAGACCAGCAACACCCGCACCCACAACTAATACTTTTGCTGCAGGAACTGTTCCTGCCGCAGTCATCATCATTGGTATAGCTTTTTCAAAATTTGCAAATGCTTCTATAACTGCTTTATATCCAGCTAAATTAGCTTGGGAAGAAAGTATATCCATTGATTGAGCCCTAGTTATTCTAGGCAACATTTCTAAAGAAAAAATATTAATATTTTTTTTAGCTAGGTTTTCTATTTTTTCCTTATTAATATGTGGATTAAACACTCCAATGAGAGTTTGGTTTTCTTTTAAAAATAAAAGATTGTCATCAGATAGCAAACCTAATTGAACAATGATATCTGCACTATTTATAATCTCTTTTTCATCATTAGAGATTTTTATACCCAATTCTTTATATTCAACATCCTTGAAACCTAGATGTTCTCCATAATTTTCTGATAAAGATACTTCAAAACCAAGGACTATATACTTCTTGGCAATTTCTGGTGTGATTGCAACTCTTCTTTCGATTTTTTGATTCTCTGAAATAGAAATGATTCTCATAGCCGAACCTTACAGTAAGAATACTGCCATTAGAATTAAAACTGTTATTACTGCGACTGTGCCCCACAGGACTAGTTTTGTAAAATTATTCCAGGTATCTTTATGGTTTTTGTTATCCATAAAAATTACTTCTGTCTTGCTTTGAATTTTGGATTGGTTTTATTTATAATGTAAACTCTACCTCTTCTTCTAACTAGTTTAGAATTAAGGTCTCTTTTTTTTAATGATTTTAGTGAGCTTTTAATTTTCATAATTTTTTTTAGCCGGCAATGTCCTACTCTTCCGTGCCTTAAGACAAAGTACCATCGGCGCTGAAGGGCTTGACTTCCGAGTTCGGAATGGGATCGGGTATTACCCCTTCGCAATAATCACCGGCGAGAGTGTTATACCTAATTAAACAACATTGTAAACAAGGAATTATTGTTTTTTTAAGAGCTTTTAATAATGTTTTTTATATAAATCGCTAAATCAACCTTGCCAAATTTCTTATATACCTTATTAGATAAATTCAAGTTTGTTAAAGCTGAGGCGTATCTCTCACCTCTACGGGGAGCTAGAAATTTTATTTTAGAATTAAATAGCTTGGCAACCTGAAGTATAGTGTGATTTTTCTTGTTTGATATACTGTAGTGTCTACATCTATTTTTTTTCCACGCATAGTAACATGCTTCAATTGTATCATTTACATGTGTAAATCGTCTTGATTGTGTTCCTGGCTTGACTACTGTTAATGGAATTTTTTTTTTATACTGATCCTCAAATATTCCAATAACTGTTGCCATTGAGCCCGATTCTATTTGTTTGGGTCCATAGACATTGTAAAAATAAATAATTTCAAACTTGAAACGAAACCACCGCTTTAAATTTTCTAACATTTCTAAATTTTTAGCTTTAGTAAAAGCATATGGGGATAGGTTTTTATCATCACCTTTATTGCCAATACTTGCAGATGTTGCTGAATAAATTAATTTAATTTTATTTAAAAAACAAAAATTAAATACCTCATGAGTTCCTATTGTATTAGAGTTTATGCAATTATTCATTTTTAAAAAGCTTTGATATATTCTTGAAAACTCTCCAAAATGAAAAAGAGAATTTATATTTTTTTTATACAAGTTTAAAACTTTTGAAATATTTTTGGTATTTGAGTTTATATATTTTATTCTTTTACTTTTTAGGTGGTTTTTTTTACTTCCTGATGAATAGTCATCTAAAGATATAATCTTAAGCTTAGTTTTTTTTAATAAGTGGGAAATTAAATTAGATCCAATAAATCCTGCTCCACCAGTTACTATAATTATATTTTTCATTATTAATTTATTTTTTTTTGTAATTAAATTTTTTTAAAAAATTATTAAATGTTATTATAAAACCCTTATCTAATGAAATTTTTGGTTTCCATCCATAAGACCTTGCTATAGAGCAGTCTAAAATCTTCCTAGGAGTTCCATCCAGCAATTTATTTTGATCAAATTTAATTTCTAATTTAGAGCCTAATTTTTTAGTTATGAATTTAGCGTAATCTTTTATTGTTTTTTCTTCTCCAGAACCAATGTTAATTAGGGAATGTTTTGTTTTTTTACTCATAAAATAAATGCACGCGTCAGCTAAATCATCTACGTAAATTAATTCTCTTTTAGGCTTCCCAGTTCCCCATAATTTTAAGTCTTTTTTATTATTTTTTATACTAATGTATATTTTTCTAATTAAAGCTGGAAAAAAATGAGATTTTTCAAGATCGTAGTTATCATTGATTCCATATGTGTTAGTTGGCATTAAACATTTATAATTTGTTTTATATTGCAAATTGTAACTTTCGCACATTTTTATCCCTGATATCTTTGCAATAGAATATGGTTCATTTGTTTTTTCTAGTGGTCCTGTTAGCAAATATTTTTCTTTGATTGGTTGTTTGCAGTTTCTTGGATAAACACAGCTAGACCCAAGAAAAATCAAATTTTTAATATTACTTAGATATGCGCCATGAATTAAATTATTTTGAATTACATTATTTATATATATAAAATCTGCTCTGTACTTATTATTTGCTGCAATCCCCCCAACTAAAGCTGCTGCAATTATTATATACTTAGGTTTATTTTTTTTTAGGAAATCAAAAACTTTTTTTTGATTTGTTAAATCTAGATTTTTTCTATTGACTGTTATAATATTTTTAAAATTTTTTTTTTTTAAAACTCTACAGATAGCACTACCAACTAAACCGTTATGACCTGCAACAAAAATTCGCTGATCTTTATTTGACATTTTCAAGTTTAGAAATCTCACTTTGAACCATGTCTTGTACCAAATCATCAATTTTATTTTTTGGATTCCACTTTAATTCTCTTTTAGCTTTTTTTGCATTACCTAATAGCGTGTCCACTTCTAGAGGTCTGAAGTACGCCTTGTCACATTCAATTATACATTTACCATTATTCATGTAGCATTTAGATTTTATACCCTTGCCCTTCCAATAAAAACCAATTTTTAACTCTTTCAATACAAGATTAACAAATTGTTTCACGCTATATTGCTTTCCAGTTGCAATTACATAGTCGGATGGTTTTTTTTGCTGCATCATTTTCCACATTGCCTCAACATAATCTTTTGCATGTCCCCAATCACGTTTAGAATCTAGGTTACCTAGATACAGTTTGTTTTGCATACCTAATTTAATTTTGCAAAGAGCAATTACAATCTTTCTTGTAACAAATGTTTCTCCCCTTCTGGGACTTTCATGATTGAACAGAATTCCATTACAAGCAAATATATTGTAAGCTTCCCTATAGTTTATAGTAATCCAATGGGCATAAACTTTTGCAACACCATATGGGCTTCTGGGATAAAAAGGTGTTTTTTCTGTTTGTGGAATTTCCTGGACCTTTCCAAACATTTCAGAGGTGCCTGCTTGGTAAAACTTTGTTATTTTTTCAAATCCATGAAATTTAATTGCTTCAAGTATTCTTAATGCTCCTACAGCATCTGCGTTAGCTGTATACTCGGGTACCTCGAATGAAACCGAGACATGTGATTGAGCTGCAAGATTGTAAATTTCATTAGGTTTAATTTTTTTGATTAAGGTTGAAACCGAAATTGCGTCAGTCACATCTCCATAATGTAAAAAAAAGTTCCTAACCTTTTCATGCGGGTCTTGATATATGTGATCAACTCTTCCTGTGTTTAATGAAGACGACCGTCTTTTCACACCATGAACTAAATAGCCCTTACTAATTAAAAGTTCAGTTAAGTAAGAACCATCTTGACCCGTAATACCAAAAATTAATGCTATTTTTTTCATACAAATTAATATTTATTTTTTATACTTTTTTAGATTTTTAACAACTATTATAAAATTTATTTAAAATCATTATTTATATAAATATATTCAAATGTTTTCCTAAAAGGCATTTTTATTTTAAGTGCTTTTGTAAAGCTGAATTGATTTAAATATTTGTTAACATCTCTAAAAGTATAGTTCTTGATTATCATTTTGTCATAATGATGCTCAAAATATATATATTTGATATTTTTAATTTTATCTTTAGCCCCCTTAATTACATCAAACTCAAAGCCTTCTGTGTCTATTTTTAAAATATCGACATTTTTTAGATCATATCTAATAAACTCGTTGTCTATAGTTTCTAATTTAATCAATTCTGAGTTTACTATATATTTGGAGCTATAAAAAAAGTCTAAAATTTTTTTTTTTCTTTTAAAATAATTTGATTCTTGATCAATCTTGCAAAAAGTAGATGATGAGCTTTCTGAAGTTTGAAAAAAACTCATTTCTTTTTTTTCACTTCCCAATGCAATATTATTAATTTCAAGATTAAAATTATTAAATTTATTTTTTAACATTTTAAGTTTATTAAAATTTACTTTACTTGCCTCATAACAAATCATTTTCTCTAGATTAAAATTTTTGGCAAATAGATGTATTGTTTCACCCTCATGTGCACCAACATCAATAATTGTAATTTTATTAAGTTGTTCTTTTTTTTTAAAAAAATCTATAATTTTTTTTTTATGATTAAAATCTACAAAAAATAATAATAATTTTAAAATATATTTCATTTTTTCCTATAAAATAAATTTTTATTATGAGATTTTAAAAGCAAGATATCGTCTTTCTCACAAATTTTATTTTCTTTCTGACAGTTTTCAAGATTTATAATTCTATTATAAATATTATAATTTTCAAATTCTTTATTATAGGATGAATTCTTTAAAAAATTAAAATTATAATTTTTTATTTCTTTATTTATTCTCATGACATTCCTTGAAAAAAAAATTAGAATTATAATTACAACTAAAGTGTTAATTTTTTTAATTAGGTTTTTATTATAAAAAATTCTTTTTTCCATAAAAAACGAGAAAGGTATAAAAAATAATAAGGCAAATAGGTGGTAACCTCCATATCTCAACGATGGATGATTATAAAACCATTCAAAAATTAAAAAACATATTATAAAATACAAAATTAGATATTTTCTTTTTTGTTTAAAAATTGATTTTTTCTTATTAAACAAAAATAAAAAGAATATGAAAATTAGCAAGAATAGGCCCAATAAATAATCAAAAACTTTGTTAAAAAAATAAATATCTATCCAATTACCAACCCAATTAAATTTTTGAATGTAAACATCTGGGTTATTAATTCTGAAGTTCGGGGCAGCTCCCCCTTTAGACCAAAGTTCGTACCAGTTATTCATTTCACTCACCTCTTTTATGGGTATTGACCAAAGTAGGTTTTCACTGCAGCTTAATGAAAGGGGGTATATTAAACAACCTGTGTTAAAAAAGTTTGTTAAAATTACAAGACAGAATAAGAATAAACATAAATAAAATATATTATTTTTGAGCAATTTTATAACAAACATAATTTTTTTTTTTTGATAGTAAATAATTGGAATGATCAAAATTAAATAAATCAAATAAAACGCTTTTAGGGATATTGTGATTGTTATCAATATGAATATTTTATTAAGTAACAATTTATCAAAGACCCGATTATTAATTAAATGAAATAATTCAATAAAAATTAATAAAACTAAAATTTGTGCAGATCTATCAGTTCCATGTTCTGCCATCCTATAAAAAAAAATATTTATTAAAGCGAAGGATAATAGTGAAAGTATAATAACATAAAAGTTTTCCTTACTTTTTAAGTTATCATAAATTTTTTTTACAAATATGTAGTTTGCAAATCCCAAAAAGAATACGGGTCCTAAATGAATTAAAGCATACTGTGCTTTTGGTAGAAAAAATAGCGAAGAAAAATAAAAAATTGAAGAATGAGTTCTAAATCCATGATTAAAAATACCAATTCCTAAAGAGCTAGAAAATTTTGTAATGAGTTGAATGTAGGCAAAATGATAATAGGGAAAATCGTCGTGATTTTTTGCAGCAAGGATAAATACTACCAAAAACATAAACAGTAAAAAAAAAACAATTAATTCTTTCTTGTGTTTGAAATAATTATTAAACAAAAAATTTAAAAAGAAAAAGAATCCGATGGATAATAAGATTAAATTAAAATTAGCTGTTAAAGGAAAAAATATATTTGATGAATATGATATAATTAATAATGAAAATATACCAAAAAATCCCAAGTATCCAAAGTTTACTATGTCTTTTTTAAAAAATAATATTTGAAATGCTCTTCCGTATCCTAATATTGAAAACAATATAAAAAAATAAAATAATAAATATAAATATATGTTCATGGCTATAAATTTACCTTAATATTTTTGAAATAAATTTAGTTAAATTATAATCTAAAGTATTTTTATATAATAAATTGTTTTTATTATACTCTTCTCTCATGAACTCATGTGCTTCTAACCTTTTATTCCACCATTTTTTTGAATATATTTTAATTTGAGACATAATAGAGCCAGGCACTTTTCTGTATACTGTAAGATCCTCAGATATTATTTCAAAATTTTTTTTAACGCATCTTGAGTATATATTGATTCTAAAGTCAATTTCTAAATAGTTAAATTTTTCAAATATGCCTTTTTCTATATATTCTATTAGTGTAGTCTTTTTTATTGTTATTGAACTTGTATTAATAATCGTTGGCCAAATATTTTTTTGGTATTTTTTTTTTAATTTAAATTTTTTTGTGTAACTCGTATTTTTAATTAAAGATAAATCATAAATAACTTCAAGTTTTTCATTTTTTAAAAATTTTTGTTTTAATGTATATAATTTCTCTGGTAAAAAATAATCATCACCGTCTAATAAACATATAATTTCACCTGTAGCCTTTAAAAGTCCTGATTTAATTAAGTCTATTTGATTTAATTGTGCGTAGGTACTAATTTTCTTTTTTTGTATTAATGTAATGAATTTTTCATACTTATTAAATATTGAGAATGATTTATCCTCTGAATAGTTGTCACATACAATTAATTCAAAATTTTTTTCATTTTGTTCTAAACAAGATTTGATACATTTTTCGATATAGCTCCCCTTATTGTACGATGTAATAATTATTGAAAATTTCATTTATAAATATATTTAGATATATGCTTTAATTGCAAAAAATTACTTTTATAATTTTTTTATCTTAATAGCTTAAACTAATGATTAGTAATAACTTAAATTTAGTTTTCATTCATTTAATTATTGTATAATAACAATAAAATTGAATGATCATTAATAAAAATAAGCGTCTTTATATATATCTATTTTGTGTATTCACATTATTTATATCTTTAATATTGGGTGAAAATTCCAGTGGTGGTTCTAAACTTGACAGCATCATTACACAGCAATTTGTTGAGAATTTTAATTATGGATTTTTAATTGGTTTAGATTATTTCATAAGTACAAACCAAATTCATTCTCCAATATTTTATTTCTTAGTATCAAAATCCATATTAATATTTGGAAATTACTTATCAAGTATTTTATATTTATTAATATCAAGCTTGATACCACTGCTCTTTTATAAGATCTTAAAAAAAAAATTTCTCAACTCGAAGAATAAGAACTCTCTTTTTGCAATTTCTTTAATAATATTTTTATCACCTTATTTCCGCTCTTCTAGCGTTTGGCTTACTAATGACAATTTTGCATTACTGTTTATATTAATTTCTTTTTATTTTCTTGTTTGTTCGCATGTGAAATTACAAAACAGAACCTACTATTATTTCTTTAGTATTTTGTTTTTAATAATTGGATCCTACATAAGGCAAAACTATTCTTTTTTATTCATCTTTTATGTTATTAAAGGTTTTGAAATATTGAATAATAAAACAATGTTGTATTTATTATTCTGTACCTTTTTATTGTCACTTCCAGCTTTCTTTTATATTGAAAAAATTTTTAGTATGGGTTCAAATTTATCTCTAATGCGACCAAATTATTTGAATAATTTATTTATTTATTTATCAATAATTTCGTTTTACTTTTTCCCCTTTTTCTTTGCTGAAAATAACAAGCATAAATATAAAAATCTAATATTTAATCAAAAAAAAATTTCGTTTTTATTTAGTATAATTATAATTTTACTTTTTTATTTGAATGACTCTGAAAAGCTTATCTTTGGTGGGGGTGTTTTTCTTAAATTAAGTGAGATTACTCAGTTAAGCTATATTTTATTATTAGGTTCTGTATTGGGAATTTTTTTAACCACTTATTACTACAAAAGTATAAAAAATTTATTACCTTTAATTTTAATTTTTTTTTCATTTCCTTTTCCAACATTATTTCAAAAATATTTTGATCCTATACTTATCATAGTATTACTAATATTATCTGGTTCAAAAATAATTAATAAAAATTTGAAAGAAAATAATTTTAATATATATTTTTTATTTTTTTATTTTTTAGGTTTTTTAATTGCCTCAAACTATTATTATTTGAATAACTAAAAATGAAATTTATCAAAACTAATAAAAAACAGAAGACATTTTACAAATTAAGAAAAAAAATTTTTTTATTTATAATTAATAACATCGATCAAACAATTTTTGAAATATTCGGTTATAGTTTTTTTAAAATATATTTTAATCTTAATTACAATAATAATTACATTCTGTGTGATGAGAAAAAAATTATTGGTTTAATTTCCTATATCGATTTAGATAAAATTCATCAATTGAAAAAAGAAGCACTTTTTTATATTATTAAAAATCCCTTTTTGTTAATAAAAATCATTCCTAAATTTTATATATTTTTCAAATCTAGAAATAGCCCTCATAATTATCTTCAGCTCTTACACTTAATACTTGATAAAAATATTTTAAAAAAAATTTCAAAAAAAAATAGAGATAAATCTATCAATACTTTACACAAAAAGGTTATGATGAATAAATTCATTGGCATATATGCATCTTATAGTAGAAAAAATTATATTGCCGAAAGCTATTACAAAAAAAATAAATATGAAATTTTTGATGAAAATCTTTTTTATAAGTTTGTAAAAAAGAAATTAAAATAAATTTCTAGATAATGATTTTATTATTGCCCACAAATAAAAATAACATTTTATAATAAAATCAAACTTATTACTTGTCGTTTTTGAATTCCCTGTTGCTCGTTCTTTTTCGACAAAAGGTATCTCCTTAATTTTTCTGTTTTCTTTGATTAAACTACTTATTAGCGTAATGAAATAATCTCCATAATAACCTGACAACTCTTTTTCTTTAATGATTTGACTATCTATGCATATGAATCCGCTAGTATAATCCTTAAACTTGTTGGAGATAAATTTTTGACAAATTTTATTTAAGACTAAACTTAATTTATCTATTCCTTTGGGTTTAGTTCTTGTTCCATCATAATATCTTTGGCTCTCCTCTAAAAATCTTGAGCAAACTATTACATCAAAATTTTCATTTTCATTTAAATTTATAAAATTTTCTATATATTCTGGTGGATGTGAATAATCTGCATCTAACCAAATTATTTTCTGGTATTTTGCATTATCTATTCCTTTTTGAATAGATTTTACCAAACTTTTCTTTTCACTCATCCTAACTAATAAATTTAAATTATTATTTTGTGTCGAGATTTTTTTTATTAAATCTATTGTTCCGTCTGATGAAACATCATCAACAACTATTATTTCAAATTTAATTCTTTTCTTAGTAAATATCTCTGTTATATCGCTTATTAGCTTTTCGATATGGCCAACTTCATTATATGTAGGTAATATTATTGAGTAATCTCTATTTTTAAACATAATTAATTAATATATATACATCGTAATGCATTTTAAGAAAAATATTTTTAACAATAATCTTTTTATCCTAATGATATTTCTATTTTTCGTATTTATGCAAAAAAATCACATATTTAAAAAGCTCTATGATCTGGGCAGCTTCACACTTAGTGATAGGTTAATCAATGTATATGGTTATTGTGGAAAAAGCTCATATGGTTTTTTAAATGATGTTAAAAAAAAATATGTTTCTAATAAAAATCCAAATATTATCGACTACCAAATTAGGCCAAGCTCATCTTGGACAACTTTTGATACCACGAAAGATACTGCTGATAAAATCAATATAATTTTAAATTACGAAAAAAAATTATCTTTAGACTTTCGCAAAGAAAATAATCTTTTTATAAATAAAAAAAATATTGAGCATGTTTCGGGCGTTGAAGCGATATATATTAATGTCAACCAACCAATTCAAATTAATAATTTAATACAAATTTATAAAGTAAAAACTAATAAAAAAATTTTAATCCTTGAGAAAATGATAAATGAAACAATAAAAGATCAGCTGGTTATTAATTTAAATTATGACACGGATTTAATTAATGACAGGTGGGCCAAAATATTTATTAATATAATAGACTTGGAAGATAAATATTTTGAAAAAATTGACAATGTCAATCTAAAGCTGAAAAATAAATACCAAATCAATAAAAAAGATATTATTTTTAATAAAGGAAATTGTTATTATATAAGATGAAAGAATTGTTATTAATTTTATTACAAATAGGTTTTATCACATTCCTTTTTAATTACTCTTTTTATAGTGTGGTTGATAGATGGAAAGTTAAATATTTAAATGTATTTGAAATTTTTTCAATTAATATAATATTTTTTATTAATATTTTGCTTTTTTTATCTTTAATGAATTTAAATATTAATTCAATTTTTTTTACGATGTTGTTAATTTCATTTTTTTGTATTTTCAGGAATTATAAAAAAACAAATATTAAAAAAGATATTTATTATATATTTTTTTTTATTGTCATTACTTTTTTAATTTCTATCGATTTAGCATCTACACTAAACTTGGGATGGGACGTTAAGTATTTTTATTATCAAAAAACTTTAAATTTTTATCAAAACAATAGTTTAAGTAATCTTGCTAATTTAATTATACCAGACTATCCTCATGTTGGGGCTCTTGTTTGGTCATTGTTTTGGAAATATCCTTTTAACTACTCTGAGTATTTTGGAAGGATTGCATATATTTTAATATATCTTTCCTCGATTTTTACATTTTTTTATAGCTTAAAAATTAAACATTTGATTAAAATAACTTTAATTTTCCTAACAATAATTGTTACTTACAATTACTCGTTAATTTCAGGACTCCAGGAAGTTTTGGTTTTTTCATTAGTTTTAATAGCAAGTAAGTTTGCTTACTACCTGTTCACGGAAAAAAACGACACAAATAAATTAAATTTTATATATTTTATATTGCTTATTACTAATGCGGCCTGCTGGGTCAAAAATGAGGCTTTAATTTTTTTAATGATACTAAATTTTTCATTAATTGTTTTTTGTCAAATTGACAACCAATTAAAATTAAAATTATTCTTTGGCTCTATGATAATTGTTGCTGCTAGATTGATATTTTTCATATTTTTTGATACAAATTTTGTTGATAGTCAGGGTTTTAATTCAAGTGAAATATTGGTTAATTTTAATTTTTCAAAAATAATAAATGATCTAAAAATTATACTATTTTATTATTTTGTCTACCTGACACAGCTACCTATCTATTTGATTTTTATACCACTGATTATTTCAATATTTATTTATGAAAAAAAAAATTACCAGATAAAAAAATTTATACTATTGTTTACAATATTAAATTTTTTATTTTTAATAGTAGCTTTCTTATTTGCCTTTGAGGATGTTATGTGGCAAGTAAGATCGGGGTTAAAAAGGTTTATGTTTGAGACTACTGGGTTTTATTTGCTACCTATATTACACATGTTAAGTAATAAAAAATTTAAGAAATGATTGAAACAATAAAACATAAAAAATTAATATTTGGTTACATTATAAAATATAAGAAAAAAAAAGGAGTTAATTTTTTAACGCCGTCAAACCTTACCCAACAAATTGGAAGTATACGTCATAACAAAAATCATGAAATATTGCCCCATTTACATTTAGTAAATAAAAGAAAAATTGAATACACATCTGAAGTTTTAATTATTCAAAAAGGCAAAATTAGAGTCGATTTATATTCTGACAAAAAAAAATATCTATTTAGTAAAATTATAGTGAAAGAGGATATTTTAATTTTGGTAAAGGGTGCTCATGGTTTTAAAATTCTTGAACCAACTGACATGTTGGAGATAAAACAAGGTCCTTATAGTCAAAAATTAGACAAAATTAGATTTGATCCTGTGGATCCTAAAAAGATTAAGATCAAATGATCTTATTTGACAATAATAGATGTAGTATAACTCCTTAATTATACTCAACATTAAATGCCACATATATCTTTTTCAAATTATAACAAAATACCCTTATACTTAATTGGTTTTTTTCCATTATGTTTATTAATTGGAACTTTTGCTTCTGAGGTTTTAATTCTTATAATTATATTATTTTTCTTATCAGAAATAATACGCTATAAAAAATTTGATATTTTTAAAAAAAATTGGTTTTATTTCTTAATTATAATTTGGCTATATTTAATATTTAATCTATTCATTTCATCAAATTTTGATTTAAGTTTCAGCAGAGCAGTTTTTTTTATACGGTTTCCAATATTAATTTTATCTATAAATTATTTTATTAAGAAAATTGAATATGCATATGATATAATTTTTAAATTATGGGCTCTCACTATGTCAATCATAATTTTTGACTTATATTTTCAATATATATTTGGCTATAATATTTTAGGTATTGAAAGTCCTTGGCTTACACGATTATCAAGTTTTATGGGCGATGAGTTGAAAATTGCTCACCTATTAATTGGCTTTATGATGCCTATTTTTGCTTTTTATTTTAATGGAAAAAAAAATAAACTTTTATTTTTTTTAATAATAATTTATTTTGTTATTTTGCTATTAATAAATGAAAGATCTAATGCAATCAAAGGTTCGTTTATAATATTTTTTTTCCTACTATTTTTTAAACAAAATAATATTAAACACAAATTCATCGGCTTTATAACTTTTATTATAATTTTGATATCTGTGATAACTTTTAACAAGGATACCAATCAAAGATTTTTTTATGAGCTAAACATAATGAGATCGAATGACAGCACTTTTAAAAGCTTTATAACGAAGTCAAACTATTGGCCCCATTATGCTACCGGTTTAGCGTTATACAAAAAAAATAAATTATTTGGTACTGGGTTAAAAACATTTAGAGTTGAATGTAAAGCAGTCACCTTTAATAGTCATCCAAACCCTAAATATGCTTCTCTTTATGGGTGTACTACGCATCCACATCAACTGCACATAGAGTTGTTATCTGAAATTGGATTGGTCGGTTATTTGCTATTTATGAGTTTTTTTGCATATTTAATTTACAAATCTATTCACGTGTATAGACGTTCCAATGATTTAATTCTGCTCAGTTCTGTTTTATTTCTAATATCTCAAGTAATACCACTATTGCCTTCTGGAAGTTTTTTCACTAGTTTCTCAGCAACAATATTTTGGATAAATATGTCCATAATCATCTTAAGGATAAATAAAAATGAATAATTTAACTTTACTAATACCTGCTAAAGAAGAAAGTGGCTCTCTACCGATCGTTTTAAAAGAGCTTGAAAAATATGATTTAAATATTTTGATTTCAATGGATCAAGGTGATGTGGACACTTACGAAATAACAAAAAAATTTAATTGTGAAGTGTTGTTTCAGAAAAATTTAGGTTACGGATCTGCACTAATTGAGGGAATAAATAAGATTAATACTAAGTATCTTTGTATATTTAATGCAGATGGTTCATTTAACCCTATTGAGCTTGAAAACATGTATAGAAAATTAGAAACTAATAACTTTGTTTTTGGAAGTAGATACAACAAAGATGCTAGTAGTGATGATGATACCCTTTTAACATTTATAGGAAATAAATTTTTTTCTTTATTTGGTCAAATTTTTTATAAATTAAAGATAAATGATATTTTATATACTTTTATAATGGGTGAAACTGAAAAATTTAAAGAAATTGCTCTAAAGGAAAAAGATTTTAAAATATGTGTAGAGATGCCAATAAATATAGAGTTAAGAAAATTTAATTATACAACAAATTCAAGTCATGAAAGAGCAAGATTAAAAGGCAGAAAAAAAGTAAATGAATTTAAAGATGGGTTTTTAATATTAATTTGTTTAATAAAAAATTTACTTAAAAAACCTATTTAAATTCACTGTTATTTTTATTAAGATAAATATAAGAAATTACATAAATTAAAACTGCGATGAAAAATATTAATATCAAAATCTTTGAATCATAAAAAAAATAATAAGCTAAGTAAAAAATTATAAAGTTAAATGATAATATAATAAATCCAGTTAAATTATTTCTTATTAGTGGGCTAAATTTTACACTTAAATGCCTATAAATTAATTGATGCAAATGTAAGTTATCAGGTTTAGTAGATTTTTTTTTATATATTTTTTTTCTTATTATCGAAAATAAATTTTCAAAACAAGGGTACCAAAGAACTAAAACACCAAAATAAGGAGATATGCTTTTATTTCCATTAATTGTATCAATTATTAGAAAACCAGTTAGAAATGAAATCAAATATACACCCCCATCACCAAGAAGGGTTTTGTTAAAAAAATTAAATATTAAAAGTATGCTTAACAATATCATCATTTTTTTTACAAAAATAATATCTATCAATATCAACTGATTAAAACTCAAATAATATAGCGTTATAAATAAACCTAAATAATACCCTGTAGATGACAAATTGACACCATCTATGAAATTTGAGCCATTTATTAAAACAGTAATACAAAAAATAGTAAAAATAATATTTATTGTTTTATATTTCAAAAAAATTTCATCTAAAAATTTTATTCTTAATTCTTCGATAGATATTTGAACAATATAAATAAAAAATAACGTTATTAAAATTTGAAGCATCAATCGGATTAAAGGAGGAAAGTTCTTATATATATCTGAAATAAATCCAATTAGAAAAATACTAGTTAATAAAATTAGTTGAGTTATATCAAACTTATTAGTGAAGAAGAATATTGAGCTTAATAAAAATAATCCACCCGTTATTGGTGTTTCATTTCTTTGGATAAACTTTTTATGATTCGAAAAATCAACCTTATCTAGCAAATATCTATTTGTTATTAAAAGATAATTAACTAGTAAAAAAATTAATGAAAGAAGTAATATAGAAAATATCATCAAAATTTATTTATAATTAACCTTAAGAAAGGCTTTATCAATAAAATTCTTAGATAATAAAAGCGTTCTTGCTAAAGAAACTATTAAACTAAAGTTTTCTTTGTAATAATATATTTTGAAAGCATCAATAATTTTCTGAATAAAGCTTGATGATAATGAATTATCCATTTTTTTCCAATTTGTTAAATTTTGATTTAAACCATAGAATGGTTCTTTTTTTGATAAACTTAGCCACAACGAGTAGTCTTCTTTAGTCTTCGTGTCACCAAATATAATTCTTTTAATTTTGCTATTATTGATCATGACGGTGGATAATCCAATGTCACATGAATTTAACAAATCATAATAGTTTAATTTCTTAGCAGCTTTTCTTTTGGCAATAATTTTATTATTTCTATTAACGATATTGTATGATGTGTGGGTTAATAAATAGTTATTATTATTCATAAACTTAATCTGTTCTTTGAGTTTATTTTTTTTCCAAACATCATCACTATCTATAAAAGCTAAAAATTTTCCTTTTGCAATCTTTACTCCTTTATTTCTTGATTTACCTGCCCCAATATTTTTTTTGTTAATTATTATTTTTATATTTTTTCTATTAGTTATTATTTTTTTAATTATTTTTAGATCACTAGTATCTTGATCATCATAAATTATTATTACTTCAACGTTCCTATATGTCTGCTTAAAAATAGATTTGAGAGTTTCCTCTATACAATCGACTTTTTTGTAATATGGAACAATGACACTTACTAAGCTCATATTTTTACTTTTTATAAAATTGTTTTAAATTCCTTATAAATCTGTTTAAGAAGATTATTGCTACTAATAAATAATTTTGTTTATGATCTATTCTAATTTTTATTTCCTCTAAAAATTTCTTTCTAAAGCTGATTGAACTTGAATAACCACCTCTTCTAAAAATACCAAATAATTCTTCTTTTTTGGATGCTATACCCAGCATTTTATGTTTAACAATCATTCTATAAAGGTAGTCATAATCAGCATGATATTTATATTTAAGATTGTATAAGCCAATTTTTTTAGCAGATTTTCTTTTGATAAAAAAACCCGTTGAATGACTTGGATAAAAACCCCAGCTGTAATATATTTTTTTTGGATAATACCCATGTAATATTCCCCAATGTTTTTTTACACTTCCAAAAATAAAATCAATTTTAGGATTTTGCTCATCGTATTTTTTAAGATATTTTAAAGCATTCGGCATTAAAATATCATCAGAGTTTACCATCACTAAATACTTCCCCCTGGCTTCCTTAATTCCTTTGTTAAACGCATCATAGATACCTTTATCTTTTTCTGAAATACAATAATTGATAATCTTTTTATATTTATTTATTATTCCAATTGTTTTATCAGTTGATAATCCATCTATAATTATAACTTCAAAGTTTTTATAATTTTGTTTTAACAAACTTTGAAGTGTTTTTTCTAAATACTTTTCTGAATTGTATGTTGCTGTTATAATGGATATTGTTGGGTTTTTTTTCTTTTTTTTATTAATTATAATCAACGTATAATAATTTTAATTTACCATTAAAGTTTGTCCATGTGATGGCACTCCCGCTTCATTTAAAGCAAATAAAATATAAACTCCCTTTTGTAGTGTTTTTCTGTTTTTGGGTAGTTTTGCAAATATCTCAGAATTTTTCTTATCGAATTTTAAATCAAAATATTTCAGCTCAACTCCTTGTGAGTGTGTAGTGGAGCCAGCACTAATAAGTGAGATACTAGATATTTTACTATCCGATGTAAATTGAATATCATCTCCAATTGTATAATTTTTTTTTATATTCAGGATTTTTGGCTTTTTTGCAAAAACTGTAGTGCCATCATTATTTTTTTCAAATAGATACGGTGGGTAATATATTTCTGCTGACCATGAGTCTCCTCCACTTACAAGAATACTTCCATCTAATAAAAGTAATGAGCTGTTATGATAGTTTCTAGGTATTGACGCTTTAGGTAATTCTTTCCACGTGTCGCTTTGCACATCATATATTTCTGAACTATAGTTTGCAAATCTTTGATCGTGTGGATTGTTACTATCGTTAATATATTGGCCTCCATTAATAAAAATATTTCCATTAGGTAAGATTAGACTATTACCGTATGACCTTGGAGAATGCATTGGACTAAGTTTTTTTATTTTAGGATTAAATGTGTCACTAATGTCAATTCTATTTAAATGATTTGAGGCAACATAGTCTAATTGAGTTCCTCCCATCATGTATATTTTGTCTTGCAGCATAACAGATGTTGCCTTGTTACCAACTGATGCTCCAATTGTTCCAGTAATCAACCCCGACTCTTCTTCATGTTTCGTGTTATGAGAGTCATTATTGTACTTGTTGTTATTTTTATTTTTAGATTCTATTTCTTCAATATTTTTTATTTTCATACCTTTTTCCAGAGGTATGATGCCCGTTCTTGTAATAGGCTTTCCTGAGTCTGGGTTAAATGACCATAGTTTATTGTAAGAAATTCCAAATATATTACCATCGGGTGCCAAATATGTTTTTGGGTAGCTCCAAGAGGTTTCTCCATCTAAATCACCAAATAATTCAACACTTTCTCCTAAGGGTAATTCTTTCCAATAAAATTCTCCTTTATCATCCTTTTTCATGATTTCTGGTATTACACTGTAAGTTCCTTTGTAATTGTGTATGCCGCCAAATATTACTAGCTCATCATTCCATCTAACAACTGAACCATACCATCTAGCATGGTTTAAATTTTTACCTGCTTCAAATTTTTTGGTTTTAATATCATAAAAAACTGTTCTTTTAGTTGCATCTGGCGAAGTAGTATAAGGTGAGTTAGCATCATATGCATATTGATTTCCACCTAATATAAAAAGAGTATCTAAGTCATATAGTCTTGCAATTGAACAAAATGCATCCAGTACAATAGGTTTTTTAATCGTACGGTGGCTATTTGCGGCCACACCTTTAGTTGGATCCCAAATATCAAAATCTATACCATGAAATACTTCAAGGTGTTCCCACTGCACACCACCAGCATCTCTATTTAGTTTTTTGTTATTTGATAACAGAATTTCTTGATTTTTTTTAACATCAGCAGAAAAACTTCCATAAGACATAACCTTACCATCAGGTAGCATTAATAGATGAATTGAAACAACTGGCCAGTCAAAAGGTGAAGACCATGCACCTACCAAGTGTTGATTTGCTTGTTGTTTTTTTAAAACTTTATTTGTTAATGGTGGTAAAAAACGTTCAGTAGAAACATCTAGTGGATTATAGCTTTTTTTTACTTGCTCCTTATAAGAAAAGTTTTTTACAAAAAAAGACGTTATGCTAACTTTGTTTCCATATAAACTTACTAAAGCACTGAAAAAAATAACTCCAAAAGAAAGAAGTAGAAAGAGTAAAATAGAGTATTTTATAAACTTTTTCAGCATTGAGACTTATATATCAGTAGTAATATTTTTTACAATACTGATTAATTTTACTGAATGATTAAAAATACTAAATTCTTTACTTTTAATTAATGCTCGTTTTTTTAAACTTATAAGGTTTGATTCAGTGCTATTTTTAAACTTTTTGTATTTTTCAATAAAATCATCTTCATCATTCATGTGGTAAACAAATCCAGCATTATTTTTTTTTATGATTTCCTCTGGCCCATTTTTACAATCACTCGTGATTACAAATGTTCTGGTAAAACTTGCCTCAACTAACACAAACCCTGGATCCTCCCAAAGCGAGGATAATAAAAAACAGTTGGCATTTTTAAAAAATGGAAAAATATTATCTACAAAGGGGAGTAATTCAATATTGCTTTCTAAATTAAGTTTGTTAATTTTTTTTTGTAGATCTTGTCTTTCTTCTCCATTGCCAATAATTAGTAACTTTATATCAGGAAATTCTTTAACTAATTTACTATAACAGTTTACTAAGAAATTAAAATTTTTTTGCTTTGTGAGCCTACCTACTGCTAAATCGAAATTTTCATTTTTAAAATTTAATTCTTCTTTTTTTTTTGTATTAATTTCACTAACATTAATAATTGGATCATATAATATTTTGAGTTTTGATTGTGGAACAATATTTAGACTTAATAGATGATTGTATGTTGCAATTGTTGGACATGTAACAATATGAATCTTTTTTAATAAAATTTTCCAGGCAAAAATTCTATATTTATCCATAATTGGATATCCAGAGATTCTAAGGATACACTTTGTTTTAAAGTTGAATAAATAAAATAATACTAGTGGCAAAGAAGTGATTAAATGAATTATAATAAATTCAGGTTCATTTTTTTTTAACAGTTTTCTTAATGGAAAGAAACTTAAAAAAAATATCAGCATATACGAAAATCTACTTTTAATTTTTCCATATTTAGGTAAATATGAAATGTAATTAAAGATAGGCAGCTCAATAAGATTAATTTTTTTATTTATTAGATCTATTTTTTTTTTTTGAAATTCACCTGCTACATCTATTATTGAAGCTTCATAAATTTTGCTGTATCTATTTACCGCTTGTGCAGAATTAATTACAGCTTTAGTGGTCGCTATTTCAGTTAAATATGGTGACCAGTAATATATAGTTTTTTTTTTCAATATATTGTAATTAGATGTTCTTAAGTTTTAACTACTCGCTTATTAATAAATGATCAATAAAATAAATCAAAAAAAATTATTTATATTCAATCCTTCTATTGAAGATGGTGGTGTAGAAAAAAATTTATTTATAATAACAAATTATTTAGCAAATAAAATTAAAAATGTTTATCTTATTACTGCAGACAAAAGACAAGATAAATTTACATACAAAACAAATTTCTTATATCCAAAATTTAATTTCTCAAAACACCATAACAGGCCTATTAAATATCTATTTTGCTTATTTGTTCTTATTAAAGAAATTTTTAAATGTAAAAAGAATTGTGTAGTTTTTTCTTTTCAAGCAAATATTTATGCAATAATAGTTTGTTTTTTTTTAAAGGTAAAGATTGTATCTAGGTCTAACTCATCTCCTTCTGGCTGGTCTAATAATCTATTTAAATTTTTAGTTTTTAATTTTTTTTTAAAAAAAGCAAATCAAATTATTACTAATAGCAAAGAATTCTCTATAGAGCTTAATAAAAAATTTAATATTACATGCAAGACCATTTTAAATCCTTTCAATTTTAGGGATATAAAAAAAAGATCAAATGAGAAATTAAAATTTCCTTTTTTTACTAAAAAAACTTTAAAGATTATAAATATAGGTAGACTTACAGATCAAAAAGATCAGGTAACTTTGATCAAAGCAATTAATATTGCCTCTAAAAAAACTGATATTCGAGCAATAATTATAGGGAAAGGTTCTGAATACGAAAAATTGAAAAATTTGATTAAAATTTATGAATTAAAAAATACCGTAAAATTAATTGGGTATCAAAATAATCCTTTTAAATATTTAAAACAAGCTGACGTCTTTGTTTTAACATCTACTTTTGAAGGCCACCCAAATGTTCTGGTCGAGGCACAATATCTTAAAAAGTTTATAATTTCCTCAAATTGTCCCACAGGTCCAAAAGAAATTCTTAATAATGGAAAATATGGTGACCTATTCAAGGTTGGTGATTATAAATCATTATCCAAATTAATCTTAAATTATAAAAAAAATAGAGCTTACTCAAAAAAAATTACATTGGGTTATGATAGCTTAGATCAATATGATATTGAAAATAACTGTAATGAGTATCTTAAAATTATAAAAAGTTATTTATAAAAATAAATTATTTATTTTTTCCTATTAGTTTTTTTATTTCACTAATAGTTAAAAATTTTTTGTTTGTTCCAGAGTTATAGTTAAATCCTTTTGCCACATCTTTTGCTCTGAATTTTTTTTTATAATAATCTCTAATGTTCATTCTATTGGATGGAAGGATTACATAATACTTTCCTATATCTATTGATGATAAGCTATCGTTTTTGCTGATCATTTCTTCGTGAATTTTTTCACCTGGTCTAATTCCAATAATCTTAATTTTAGATTTTGGTGATATCGCTCTTGCTAAATCAGTAATTTTATATGATGGAATTTTTGGTATAAAGATTTCTGATCCTATTGCATATTTCATTGCCCAAAATACTAGATCAATACTCTCATCAACTGTTATATTGAATCTTGTCATATCTTTATCTGTAATTTTTAAAGTTCCAGTTTTTGCTTGTTTAACAAACTCAGGTATTACAGACCCTCTGCTTGACATTACATTTCCATATCTAACTACAGTAAAAATAGTATCTTTTTTGCCCTTAACATCATTGGCGCTTGTAACTAGTTTTTCTGAGCAGAGTTTTGTTGCTCCATAAAGATTTAGTGGTGCGCATGCTTTATCTGTTGATAAGAATATAAATTTTTTTATGTCTTTTTCTAAACTAGTATCAATTAAATTTTGTGTTCCTATTACATTTGTTTTAATAACCTCCATTGGGTTATATTCTGCTGTTGGAACTTGCTTTAATGCAGCTGCGTGTACTATTATATCTACATTATTTAACGCAAACTTAAGTCTGTCCTTATCTCTTATATCACCAATAAAAAATCTTAATTTACTTTTCTCGTTTTCAGTAAAAGTTTGACTCATTTCAAGTTGTTTTAACTCATCCCTAGAAAAAATAATTATTTTTTTGAAATTAATTGTTTTTGACTTAACAATGGACCTCACAAAATTAGATCCAAATGTTCCGGTACCACCTGTAATTAATAAAGTTTGATTTTTGTACATGTTATTCTTTTAAATTTGATATTATAAAATTTTGATATTTGTTGATAAAAATGGTTTGTTCATTTAGTAATTTTTTATTTAACTTATTTGCTTTTACTTTTATAGCTTTTTTAATTGATAATTTAAATAAAATAGCAGCTAGCTCCAAATAATTATCTGGATTAAAGAAAAAAAAATTATTACCCTTTTGCTCTCTATGAATTGAGATATTTGAAAGAATTACTGCTTTCCCCAATGCTTTTGCTTGCTCAACAGTGTTACTAAGCCCTTCTGATTTTGATGGGTTTATAACTGCAATTGAATGCTGCATTAACGCTACCATATCTTCGAATGGTATTATCCCTAATATTTTATAATGTTGAATAATATTTTTATCTTTAAGTGCTTCTTTAAATCTAAAAAAATAAGTAGGATCCCTATGATCATATGTTTGTCCAGTAGAAATTATTATAAAATTTTTTTTATCTAATTTTTTTAAAGCCTCTAAAACTATCATATGATTTTTATGTTTCCAATAATGATTTGGTAAAAAAAAATATTTTTTTTTAATATTATATTTTTTCTTAAGCTGACCAAAAGATGGAATAGATGATGGTTTTGGTAAATTAATTGGATGTTTTAATAAAATTGACTTCTTAAATGCACCTTCATCAATTTTTTTAAGATCACTTCTTACTTGTTTGCTACTAATAATTATTTTTGTTCCATGGATTTTTGAAAAAAAAATATCTAATCTTCTTAATATTAAATCTTTCTTAGAAAAATTTTCTGGGAAATAAATTTCTTGAAAATCAGGAAACCAAGGAAAACTTTTTACTTTACTATACCTTCCTAAAAAACCTTTATGGGAAATGGCTTTAATATCGTGTTTTTTAAGAACAGCTTCTAGAAAAAAATTTTTACCAAAAAAAATTACTAAGACTTTATGAAATATTCTAGTTACTGCACTTGATTTGCTAAAAAAATTGTTTTCAATTATTTTTAGTTTATTAATATTTCTATCATTTTTATATCTTGATAATGAATCGGTTAAAATAACTGGCTCAATTTTTTGATCATCAGAATTTTTAAGGAAAAGAAATAAATTTCTATAATAATTATAACCTCCTAGCCAATCCTCTTTATTAAAATTCAAAATAAATCCAACTTTAATCATAAATTTTAAACATCAAAATTATATGAAATTTTATTTTTCTTTAAAAATCTTGCTGGATTTCCAGCAACTACCTCACCTGCTTTTACGTTTTTTGTAACAACTGCACCAGCGCCTACGATTGCTCTTTTTCCTATTGTTAAATCTGGTAAAATAGTTGCGTTTGCACCAATCGATGCATAGTCTCCAATTTTAACTCTACCTGCTATGTAGGCTGATCCCATAATATGAACTCCATTACCCACAATGGCCTCATGATCAATCACAGAATTAACGTTTAATAGGCAATTACTGCCGATGACCGCTTTTTTATGAACCACAGAACTTGGCATAGCCAATAAACCATGTCCATAATAACTTGATTTATCAATATATGAAAGTTTACTTATGATTGAAAAAGGCTTTAACTTTTTTTTCAAGAAAAAATTTGAAATATACTCCCTTAACTCTCCATCATACATTCCGATGCATACAAAAAAGAAATTACTTTTTTTAACAAAATCATTTAATAAAACAGCTTTTTTATTTGAAAAATTTGCATTTGTTTTAAAAAAAGGTTTTTTTAAATACCTGTCATAAATAAATTTTACTGGAATTTTTTTTTCTTTTAACATTTCTGTAACTATTAAAGCAGTGGACTTACCGCCATATAATAAAACTTTAGTAGGTCTTTTTTGTATCATTTTTAAATGTTTTTTAAAATGCAGTTATAAATATTTTTTATATCTTCAGAATTAAGCTTATAACTTGAGGGCAAAACTAAAGATTTATTAAATAACAATTCACTTACTTTTACTGAGCCACCAACATATATTGATTTAAAACCCTTAAGTTTATTTAACGGCCAGAATGCAGGTCTTATCTCAATTCCTAATTTTGTTAATTGATTTGCTAATTTTATAACTTTATCTCTACTAACAGAATGAAAATAAACACTGTTAAGCCAAAAACATGGTTTTGAATTATCAAGAATCTTCTGTGTCATAGTGAATTTTTTATGAATAAATATTTTCCTATAATCATTTCCCACTTTAACTTTTTTTGATAATATAGATTTTTTGAATCTTTCAATTTGTGCCCTACCAACAGCTCCTAACAAATGAGGCAATAAATAATTATAACCTTCCCCATTAGCATAATACTTTTTCCAATAAGGATCTCTACTTGACCTGTATGGTGAATTTCTTGAGCAGATTAATTTGATATTTTCATATATTTTTTTATTGTTTGTGCTTATGACAGCGCCTTCACCTACTCCAATCATTTTTTCTGATCTAATTGAAAAAACAGATACGTCTCCAAAGGTTCCTGCTTTTTTATTTTTTAAAGTAGAGCCTAATGCTTCACTAGCATCCTCTATTACTTTGACATTTTCTTTTTTACATAAACTTATTATTTTAAAAGTATCTCGTGCTGGAAATCCATAGACATGAACAAGTTGTAAAGCTTTTGGTTTATATTTTTTTATAGCTTTTTTAACTAAATCATAATCAAGTCCTAAAGTTTCTTGTTCTACCTCAACAATAACTGGAATGGCGTTGCATTGGGAAACGCTGGAAATGTTTGAATTACATGTAAAATTAGGAATAATTACTTTGTCACCTTTTTTAACTCCAAGACCTCTCAATGTACCATGCAGTGCAGCTGTTCCACTTTGAACTGCTAATGAATATTTTGTTCCTAGATACTTCGAAAATTTTTTTTCAAAAATTTTAGTATGCTTTCCTCCAATTGATAACCAGTTTTTTTCGATTACATCTTTAACATATTTCAATTCCAGTTTGGAAAGGTTTGGTTCATTTAAGGATAATTTCATAATTTTAAATTAACTATCGTTATTTAATTAGTTTAATACTTTTATTTTCAAATTCATAAGTTTTATCAAAAAGAGTTTTTAGATAAGTATTATGAGTTGTAAACAACATTGTAAGATTTGGATAAGAATTGATTAAATTTCTTATAATTTTATGCTCACTTTTTTTATCTAAGTTCGCTGTGGCCTCATCTAATATTAAAATTTGAGGGTTTTTATATATTGCTCTAGCAATACCAACTCTTTTAATCTGTCCACCAGATAGTCTTGAGCCTCTTTCACCGATTTTTTTATTAAGTGCTGATTCACTATTAAATTCATCTAAGTCACACGCAGATAATATTTTTTTTAAATATATCATATCTATTTTTTTATTTTTATCTGAAGCAGAAAAAATAATATTGTTCAGTAATGTATCATCAAATAAAAAAATGTTTTGTGGCACATAAGATAAAATTTTAAACCAGTCGCCAAGAATTTTTTCAAAGTTTAATAAACGATTGTCTAGATAAAATTTTCCCTGTTTTAAATTTTTGAACCCACATAAAATTTCTATAAAAGTACTTTTTCCACAACCAGATTTTCCAAACATTAATACCTTCTCACCTTTATTGATTGAAAAGTTAACGTTTTTTAAAACTTGGTTTTTAGTCTCTGGATATTTAAAAGAAATATTTTTTAATAATAAGTTTTTATTTAAAATTAATTTTTTATTTTTTTTAGAATATAATTTATTATGATTGTTAATCACTTTTTTAACATCTATTAAATCTGATTGAACTTTTTTTAATGCCGGTCTAGATAATTTAATAAATGTTAAAGAAGAAAGTATTTTGTTGAATGATGGGTATAACCTAAAAACAATATATACTGCCAGTGCTAGAGTTGGAATTTGATTTTTAATATTAATGTTTTGATCAATTGAAAAATAAATTCCGATTGATATTGATAAAATTACCAAAAATTCTATTATGTATCTTGGCACAAGCTTATAGACAGTAAGGACTCTAATGTAGTCATACATTTTTTCTATTTGTTTTCTAAAAATATCAACAACAATATTTTGAGCATTAAAAACTTTTAACTCATTGATTGAAGATAAACCTTCTTGAATAAGTTTTATTTTCATTTCCGTTCTTTTTTGTACTGAGTCTGCAAGGAAGTATAATTTTTTTCTTATCGTACAATAATAAATAAAAAGTAAAAATGATATTAAACTTAAAAAAAATAAAGCTTCTAATGGAAAAGCATAGATTAAATAAGATCCTATAAATATAATTGTTATAACTTCCACAGACAATGATAGAGAGGCAATAAAAAATCTTCGAGTAACATCCGATGTAAGACTCATAATTGAATTAATAATTTCAGAGGTATTTTTGCTCTTAACAACATCTGCTTCTGAATAAATATATTTTTGTAATATTTTTTCTGATAGGTAATTTTCAACTTTTAGAGCATAATTAGCTTGATAATAGTTGTAATAAACTAAAAATAATATTTTAAAAAAAAATACAAAGAAAAAGATTATTATAATGCCTTTTCGATAGTCGTAACTAGGGTCTAAATCTAAATAATTAGAAAGCATAATTGTTAAATCATCACTTTTATTAAAGATAAATTCTACAAAAGGTATAATAAGTGAAATACTCAACAACTCTAATACACCTGCAATCAACATTAAAAAAAAACAAAATTTATATTTTTTTTCTAATTCAGCACTTAAAAGGTTTTTAAAAAAATATTTTTGGAACATATGATAATTCAAATTTATTAATTGAAGATTTTGTCATATTCATGGTCTAGAGTTTTTATAATGTTTTCAGTGTTTTTTTGTTTTATTAAATATGTTGATTTAAATGAATTTTGTTGATTTATCCATCTTTTATCATTTTTTTTCAATAAGATGCTACTAACTAATTTTTTTAAATCATCTTTGTTTTTTACTTTAGATGTTAATTTTGACCTTACCCAATGCACGTTAATTTTTTCAAGACTCGGTATCGCTGGCCAAAATTGAACAGCTGGTACTTTAAGAGCTATTGCATCAAATATTGTGGCTGAACCTACGGTACAAAGAAATAAATTAGAAATATTAGCAAGTGAACATAAGTGAGACCTAGAAATTACCCATCTATTTTTGCAATAATTATATTGCTCTAAGTATTTTTTTAACATCAAGCCATTAGACCTTGGGTGAACTTTGAAAATAATTTTAACTTTTGAAAATTCCAACAAGCTACTCATTAAATCTGATAATTGTTTTTTAAAGATTTTTTCTTTTTCACGATGAGTGTCAATAAGTGGTGTATATGGAATTGTAACTATAAAATTTTTACCCTTATTAATAAAATTTTTTTTTACATCTAGTTTTGAAATAGACAATATTTCTTTTACCCACCATTTGTCATATTTGGGAGTGCCTAAAGACCTGATATTTTTTTTTTCAATGTAGTTTGTCCATCTATGTAAATCTTGATCTCCAGAGAGTAAAAGAATGTCCCCATTTAACTTGAAAAAGGCTTTACGAGGAGTTTTTAGGAAGCTAATATATGGCGAGTGAGGATAGTGAACCACTAAGGATTTTTCTTTTTTAACTTTCACAGAATCAACCCAAGAGTTGAGATAAAAATGCTCTGAAAAAATAAATTTAAAAAACGAGTTTTTATTTTTTAAAAAAAAATTTTTTAAATCCTGAATATTGTGGATCTTGTTATTTAAAAAAATAATTATAGAAGAATTTTTATTAACAAAAAAAATTATAAGTAGCTTTCTAATTAGTTTTGAAAAAAATTTTTTATAATAAGAATCTATGAAATAATCTTTATTAATTTTTTTCCAGAGTAAAAAAATTTCACGATTATTCTTCAGTGAATTGTATGCTTTAACCGATTTAAAATAAGTGTAAATATTATATTTTTTAGACATTTTAGACAATATCGGTAATATCCAATCAATTTCTCCCGAACTACCCTTCACTAATATCAAGATTGATTTTTTTTTATTTGGCATTAGTTATTTTAAAATATTAACTATATTTTTTATAACAATTTTTTGACTTATTTTTGAATATTCAAAATATATTGGAAGGCTTAAGCAGTTTTTAAAATATTGAATCGCATTTGGGAAATTTTTTTCTTTAATATAACTAAATTTTTTAAATTTAAATGCTGGCACATAATGGACTTGAGGAAAAATATTTAATTTATTTAATTTTTTTATGAGATTGTCCCTGGAAATTGATATTTTGTTAAAATTAATTTTAATTATAAATAAATGCCAAGAAGAGTGTTTTTGTAATTCTGGTAAAGACACATTCTTTAAGTTCTTAAAGTTGTGGTGATACGATTTAGCAATTTCATATCTTTTTTTTAAAAAAATATTTATTTTACTCAGCTGACTTGATGCTAGGGCAGCATTAATATCACTCATTCTATAATTAAGACCATTTAAGTCTAAATTATAGTCCCAGTATTTTTTTTGACCAATAAAACCATGAGATCTTAATGCTTTAATTCTATTATAAAATTCTTTTTTTCTGGTTGTTATAAGGCCTCCTTCACCACTGGTTATTGTTTTAAGTGGGTGAAAAGAAAAAGTTGAAATATCAGAATGCTTTGCACAACCAACTGGGTATTTTTTTTTATCAATTATATATTTTGAACCAAAGGCATGACAGGCATCTTCTACTAAATAAAAATTATATTTTTTTTTTAGTTTCAAAATATCTTCGATATTATGAACTTGACCCCCCAAATAAGATGTTACAAGAATTTTTATTTTTTTTATTTTATTTCGTTTTACACATTCTAAAAAAGTCTCTTTAGTAATCTGCCCTGTAATTTTGTCTATATCAGCAAAATAATATTTTATATTCATTAAAGATAAAATATTTGCAGCGGCTATGAAGTTTATTATTGGAAGAATTACGATATCATTTTTTTTTAATTTTAGTGATAAAAATGCTAAATGTAGTGCGGCGGTTCCACTTGAGCATGTTAATGCAAATTTGGATTTTAGATATTTCCCGACTTCATTTTCAAATTTAGATACATATCTACCATTAGAAATTATTTCAGAATTTAAAGCTTTAATTACATTATAATTATCTTTTTTATCAATATATTGTTTTCCATAAGGGATTCGATATTGTAACTTAATTAAGTTTTTCATTTGTATCTTTGAATTTTAATTAATGATTTATAATAATATTTAAAATTAAAAATAGAAAAAAATATTATTAGATAGGCACTTTTTTAATGAACATAGCAATAATTCCTGCAAGAAAATCTAGCAAAAGAATAAAGAATAAAAATATTATTAATTTTTTTGGCCAACCTATGATCGCGCACACCATTCAATCTTTGCTTAAAATGAAGCTTTTTGACAAAATTATAGTCTCGAGTGATTCTCAAATAATTTTAAATATAGCTAAGAAAAATGGTGCAGAAACTTTTATAAGAAGTCATAAATTATCAACTGATAAAGTTCCAACATTTGACGTAATTAAGGATGTTATTAAAAATCTATCTTATCCGATTGACAATGTGTGCTGCCTATATTCAACCTCATTATTTATTAAAAAAAAATATATTAGTGATTCTTTTAAAATCTTAAAAAAAAATAAACATTCATTAATTATGTCTGTTTGTAAATATACACATCCTATTGAAAGATCATTTCTTTTAAAAACAAATAATGAATTAGTTTTTAGATACCCAAAAAATAAATTAAAACAAACACAAAGTTTTAAAAGTAGTTATTATGACGCTGCTCAATTTGCTTTATCAAATTCAAAATTTTATACTAACTCTAGTTTTAAAAAAAAATCTAAAATCTTAGGCTATGTATTGGATGATAGTGAAACAACGGATATAGACACTAAAGAAGATCTTATAAAGGCGAAAAAAATTTATAAAAGAAGTTAACTATAAATACTTATGATTAACAATTTATTTTTAGATCTTTCACTTCTTTTTACCAAAAATCAAACTACAAAAAAATTTATTAGACATAATTATAAAAATTTTAAAAACAAAACAAATAATCGCTCTAAGAATATTGTTTTGATAGAATTTAGCGGATGGTCTTTTCACCATATTATAAATTCATATCTTTCTAACTTTTGGTCAAAAAAATATTCTGCAAAAATTCACGCTTACCCCGGTTATGTTCTGAATCGATATACATTAAATTTCTTAGGAAAAATTAAATTTATAGCTTCCAATTTATTTCCAATCAAAAATTTTTTAATTTATAAATCATTTGGCGTTTCTAAATTTTTTTATCCTCAACTTTCTAATGTAGAAAAGGATAAAGCATTTAAAATTTACCAACAAAAAATTAAAGTCATTAAGTCTAGAAAATCTATTCTTAACCTCAAAATCGATAACGTTTTAATCGGTGATCTAATTTATGATTCTTATTTAAAATTTTATCGTATTCCCACTTTAAATATTAATGATGAAAATTTCAAAAATTTTTTATTAGAATCTATTAAATCATTTATTTTTTGGAACAATTATTTAAATAACAATAAAATTAAAGCAATTATATTAACACATGCTGTCTACTCGGGGGCAATGCTTATGAGAATAGCTCTTCACAAATACAAAGATATAAAAGTGTGTTCTGCAGGTGCTCTTGGTGTGTACAACTTCAGTAAAAATAAAATTAACCCTTGGTTAGATTTTAAATCTCTTAGAAAAGAATTTAATTCATTAAAACCAAGCATTAAAAGTATTGCTTTAAAAAATTCAAAAATAAGAATTGTAAATAGGCTCAATGGATTAAATATATCGGACCTAAATACTCCAAAAAAAAACACACACTCTGCCTTTAAAAATACAATAATAAAAAAAACTCGTAAAACTAAAATTTTAATTGCAGCCCATTGTTTTCTTGACAGTCCTCATATTTTTGGAAATTTTTTGTTTCCTGATTTCATGCAATGGTTTAATTTTTTAGGTAAAATATCAAAAAATACTGACTATGTTTGGTATATTAAGGCTCATCCAAATTTTAACCCCATAACATATGGTTTACTTAAAAAATTCACGGATACAAATAAAAAATTTATACTTCTTCCATTAAACTATAGTCATAAACAAATACTAAAAGAGAAAATTGATTTTGTATTGACGGTTTATGGGACGGTTGGTTGGGAGTATGCTTTTAAGGGTATTCCAGTCATAAATGCATCAAAAAATAACCCTCATTATAGTTATAATTTTAATATTAATCCGCAGTCTGTGGGTGAGTATAAAAGAATACTACTCAATTTAAGTACAACTAAAATCAAAATTGATAAAAAAGAAATTCAAGAATTTTATTTTATGGCATACGTGTATCATGTTGTTGATTGGCTGTTTATGAATCAAAAATTAATGAGAAAAACACTTAATAATTACAGTAAATCATTTGACTCCAGTACATATAAAACTTGGATGACAAATTTTAGTCAAGATAGGCACCATAAAGTATTCAACAATTTAGAAAATTTTTTTGTATCTAAAAAATTTAAAATTTTACAAAATCACTGCAATTATTCTTTAATTAAAGATATAATAAAAAAAATGAATTATATACCAAGGTCTTAAATTTATTTAATGTAATATTATTTTTTAGTAATAATTTATAATTTTTTAAAAAATAAATTTAAATGTTTCTTGTTTTTATTGTAATTAAAATATTTTTTTAAATTGTTTTCAACCTTATGAATTTTAGTTAAAATCTTTTTTGAATTTTTTGGATTTTGTAAATCAATTTTCATCACTTGATCAAAACTAAGAATGCAATTACTAGAAAGAAAGTTAACAAAATTAAAATATTGATTTTTAGCTACACATTTTGAAATAGATGGAATGTGATAGAAGCACTTTTCATATAAAGAAATGCCACATGCACCAATAGTAAAATATAATTTTTCATAGATGTTATCAATATTCTCAAAAAATTTATAACAAATTACTTTATTGCGCATATTAATCTTGAAAAGATCTTTTTTATTAAAGAACTTGTTTATAATAATAATCTTAAATGAAGAGTCTAAATTTAAATTTTTTATAAAAATTAAAGATTTAGATATTAGGTTTTTATTTTTAATCGAACCAAAATTAATTAAAATTATATTTCTTTTTTTTAGCTTTATTTTTCTTGTTATGGGAAAATTTTTAAGTCCAATAAAAGTTTTATTTGTCGATTTAATCGGGTAAAAGTTTTTTTTTCTTTTAAAAGTATGATCTAAAATAAAATCTGCATTATTTTGAATCTTAAAATCTAAGATAGCAATATGTTTTATTGAATAAAAACTGAAATCAATTGAATGAAGTTTTTTATTATAACTATCTATAAACGTATATAATTTTTTATTTTTGTTTTTTAATACATTAAGTGTTTTTTTAAGATCAGAAAAAAAAATATAGTTTATCTTTATTAAGCTTGCATTTTTATTTATAAGACATGTTGTGTCAAAATTTTTGTTTATAAGAAAAATAATTTTATAATTATTATTAATAAAGTTGCTATATTGATAGCAGCGAAACAGATGACCAAGTCCTGCAGCTTTATTAGTATCGGGAATAAATATAAAATTTTTCATTAGATAAGTTGTGATTTTAATATAAAATATGAAGTATGAACATTTTTTATTTCGGGGGTAGCAGTTTTGCTTCTCAGCATTTAGTTCAAGATTTGATTAAAAAATTTAATGTTACCAGTTTTTCTAGAAGAAAAGTTGCTAATTGTGAGTCTCACTACTTCAACTTAGACAAAAAAATTTCCAAAACTCTTATTTTAAAGATTAACAGAACAAAACCTGATTATATATTTTTTTTTTCAAGTTTGGTTCCACTAAATGAAAAAAAGTCTAATTGGGAAGAATGCAAAAAAACGAATGTTCTGGGACTAATAAATTTACTTAAATGCATCAAGCATAAGCCCAAAAAAATTATTTTGTCATCTTCTTGTTCTATTTATGGGGAAAGTGATAAAAAATATAATGAGGATTCTTTTTTAAACCCAAATACTAACTACTCTTTATCTAAGTTTAGTCAGGAAAATATCTTGCGAATATTTTGTAATAATAATGGTGTCCAATTTTTATGCTTTAGACTGGGTTATGTTTATGGAGATAATATGAATAACATAAGGTTAGTAAAGAAAATTTGGTTAAAAATTAAAAACAAAAAAAAAATTAATCTTTTTAATAAAAATAAAAATTTAAATTTAATACATACAAAAGATATCAGTAATGTTGTTTTAAGTTCTTTTAAAATTGGACAAGGAATATTTAATTTAACAACACCTTATGCTACTACTTTAGAATCTTTTTATTCCCATATGGTTAAAAATATTAAAAAAAAAAAATTGTTTGATAACAATTATAGTTCGGCTACTTTTTTTAGTTTATTTAAAAAAGTTAAAATTTTAAAATTTAAAGAAGCTATTAAAGAATTTAAAAATGGCAATTAAAAATATCCTAATTATGGGTGGCTCTGGAATCCTTGGGAGGAACTTAATAGATGTACTTTATAAAAAAAATAATATTTATTTATTTGACAAAAATATTAATAAAAAAAATTCAAAAAAAATAAATTCAATTAGCGGTGATTGTTTTAAACTAAAAGATTTAACTAAATTACCTAAAAAAATAGATATAATATTTTTTTTTATTGGAGCTAAAGGTGGTCCGGAAAGTGTAAATATGAATTCTTTAAAAAAATATATTAGATTTAATTTTGAATCATTAGTTTTTTTTTTAAATTTCATTAAGAATAAAACGGTTAAAAAAATTATTTTTTCTTCCACAGAGCATGTTTATGGTGACAACGATACATCTAATAAAAAATGTTTGGATTTAGAACCCTTCCCAAAAAATTATTATGGGTTTTCAAAGCTACTATCTGAAAAATACTTATTAAATTTTTATCAAAAAACAGGTATTTCTATTGATATTTTAAGAATACCAAGGGTAATTTATTTTAATGACGACAGCATTATTTCAAAAATAATATTTAAACTTTTTACGAATCAACCAATTAATTTAAAAAAAACTAAAGCAAAATTTAATTTCATATACATAACTGATTTGATCCAGGTAATGAAAATTTGTGTACTTCAAAAAAACACTAAATTTAGAATTCTTAATGTCTTTAACAATACACCGCCAATTTTTTTGAGTGATGTGGCGCATAAAATAAGAAACCTAACTGGAAAAAAAAACAAGATTTCTTTAATTGGAAATAATTCAATTGAACATAACCCTTTGAGTCTATTGATTTCCAATAAATTTACAAAACATTCATTGAATTGGAAGCCTAAATTTAGTTTAATTAAAATTATTAAAAAACTTATCACTCTTTATGAATTTAAAAACTAAGTTCGATAGCATATCTTTTGAAGATATTACTTTATGTAAAAAATCTGAGGCTTTAGAGATACTGAATATTAGGAATGAAGACAGCATTAGAAAGAATATGTTTACAAAAAATTTAATTACTAAAGACCAGCATATGAATTGGTTGAATGACTTAAAAAATACCAATAAAAATAAAATTTACTGCATAAAATATATGAATAAAGTTATCGGCGCACTCGGAATTAAGGAAAAGGTTCCACATGAACCTAATTTTGAATGGACTATTTATGTTTCACAGAATTTTAAGGTAATCAACCTTGGTGCATTAATCGAACTTAAAGCACTTGATTATTTATTTTCTAAATATAAAATTGAAAACTTAATGTGTTATGTTTTAAAGGAAAATTATATAGTTGCAAAATTACACAAAAAATTTGGTTTTAATGAAAAAAACCTAGATAAAACCTTCAATTTATCATTTCCAAATATAAATATTGATGATGTTTTGTGTTTGCACCTTGATAAAAATAATTGGAACATTATAAATAAAAAATTCTCTGATAAATTTTTAAATTCATGAATAACTTAAATACAATATCAAAAAGAATATCTTCAAAACTTAAAAGAGAGGGCTACTGCGTTGTAAATGGATTTTTAAACAATGCTAAATGTAATAAAATAAAAAATAAACTCATGCTTATTGCGGAGAGTTTAAAAAATAATAAACATAATGTTGATGAAAGATCTAAATATGGGCAGGTAGTTATAAGAGATGTTGTTTTACGTGAACCAAAGGATTTTTTACCTCTTCTTGATAAAAAATTAATTTTTAAAGTTCTAACAAATATTTTTAAAGATAAATTTATTTTAGATAATTGCATGGGAAGTAATAGTGTTAATGTTGATACTAACCACTCAAGCTTAGTGCATATAGATTCTCACTTACCTACTAAGGATCCAGACCTTACATCAGATGTGGTTGTTATGTATTGCTTTGATAATTTTAAAAAAGAAAATGGTGCAACAAAAGTATGGCCTAAAAGTCATTTATCTGGAATCAGAATACAAGATGACCGTAATTATAAGAAAAATATTAAGAAAAAATTTAAATATGTAGAATCACAAAAGGGAGCTATTATTTTTTTTTTAGGACAATCTTGGCACCAAATAGGAAAAAATATAAACTCTGACAGTAGGTGGGGTCTCTTATGTCATTATAAAAAATGGTGGATCAAGCCAGCTACTGATTATACAAAATGTGGTAAAAATATTTTCAGACAATTAACACCCAAACAAAAAGAGTTATTTGGCTTTACTTCTATTTCACCTAGTTTTAATTTTAAAAAAAAAATTAGAACACTAAAAACTTTAAGAAAAATTAAAAATTTAAGCAAAACATATGCTAAAGCCATCCGGTACTAACTTGTTTAAAATTTCAATTTAATAAGTATGTAATTAACAAATAGAATTGGCCAAAATATCAATTGCAGTGTCAAATTTAGAAATAAACCTAAAAATTTAACTATAATATATTTGGCTATGTAAATTTTACTTATATAAATAAAATTTTTTTTATATGGCAAAATAGCAACTTTTTTTGGAAAAAGAAAAAATGATAATATTATTACATCTAAAAATCCTAAATGTGTATTAAACATTCTTGGCAAAATTATAATATCAAAATTTTCTTTTTTTAATTCTTGAAGCATTTTAAATTTTATATTTCCGATTCTAAAATCTTTATTTTCTTTAAATATATATATTTTGCTAAATTTATTTTTAATAAATGCTAGCGTTTCTTGATTTTCATGAGTCAGTATGTTTAATTTTGGATTGTCAAAATCCTCTTCTAATTTTTTGACTATACTGGGTATAAGTTCAGATTTTAATGTTCGTATTATCAGTATTTTCATTTTACTTTCCAATAAAATTGAAACTTATTCTAATTCTATTTGTGATGTCAGACGGGTATTCATTTCTACCTCTCAATATTTTTTTTAGATTTATTAATAACCTTATATAAGATTTTATATACACGGTGGTTCTTTGTTCGATTGTGGCACACGAAATTACATAAAATATTTCCGCCATTTTTTTTACCATTTTAATATGGCTATAATATTTTAATATAAAAAATGAATTTGCATAAACTTCATCATTTCTCATTTTATCATTACCTCTTACCTCTCCTCCTATACCGCCACTAGCAACTTTGTGATAGACATATATGTTTTCGTAATTCATAATTTTTTTGTTATCTTTTAAGGCCCACATACAGATCAGCAGCTCATAAAAGCCATGTATTCCACTTTCATCACAGGGTCCATATTTTTCATAAAGACTTTTTCTAACAAACCCTCCACATCCAGACCACGTTAAAGTTTCTTTGTACTTTATCTTTTCATCAATTATTTTCGAATTTAAAAGTTCGTTTTTAAAAATTTCATAATTTTTTATTCCACAGCTAATAATTCCAATATCTTTATCGTTTTCGAACACTTCATAAGCTCTTTCCATCGCATTAATGCTTGGAAAAGAATCGTCATCAATATGTAAAATAATCTTTCCTCTTGCTTCTTTTGCGCCCTGATTTCTTGCTCCCACCACATAATTATTAAAATTATTTTTAATATATTTTACAAAATTATATTTTTTTGAAATTTCATGGGTGTTATCAGTTGAATTATTATCAATTATAATGACTTCGAAATTTTTAAATGTACTTTTTTGTAATTGTAAAAGTGTCTCCTCAACATCTTTCGCTCTATTATTTGTTGGAAAAATTACAGAAAAATAAATATTTTCGTTCATAATATTATTTATTTTTTAAAATGTGCTTCAATTTTACTCTCTCTCCCAAATTAAGGTTTTTATTAACCTTTTTTCCTAAAATTTTTGTAAAATATTTTGGGTGCAAACCAAAGCCAGGTCTTACTATCTTAATATTTTCTCTAGTAAATTTTTCACCTTTTATTATTTCTTTTGACACATATATTGATCTCTTACTATTAATATTTTTTTTAGAACTTTTGGTTATTCCATAATTTATTTTTCCCAATGCTAATTCTGTATTTCTTACCTCGTGAACCATGTTTTCAAAGGCTTTTTTTTTTAAAGAAAAAAATGAATCCACAGTTTTAGTGTCATCATCAAGGTTAAAATGTCTCTCTATTAATGAGGCTCCTAGGGCTACAGATGTAATTGGAGTAGCTAAGCTAAGCGAATGGTCTGATATACCCACCAATGTTTTAAATTTTTTTTTAATAGCTGGTAAAGTTATTAGGTTTTGCTCATCAATAGGAGCTGGATATGAAGACACACACTGTAAAATTATTATTTTTTTACATCCATTTTCTTTTAATGTTCTTATTGCTAAGTTTAGGTCTTTTAAGTCTGCCAAACCTATTGATAATATTACTGGTTTCTTTGTTTTTGCAACTTTAATCAATAAGGGAATATGATTAATTTCCGCAGATGCTATTTTATATGCTGGGCATTTAAGTTTTTCTAGTAAGTCAACTGACGTTTCATCAAATGGGCTTGAAAAAATTCCTATCTTTAGTTTTTTTCCAAGTTCAAATATTTTTTTGTGCCACTCCCAGGGCGTATGGGCCTTGGCATATAAATCCCATAAATTCTTATTTTTTTCCCATGGGGATTTTTTTTTGATCTTGAAATCATTTTTGTTAGATTTTAAAGTTATTGTATCTGCTTTATACGTTTGTATTTTAATCAGGTCGGCGCCTGCTTCCTTAGCTTTTATTATAAGTTTTTTTGCTCTAGAGTACTTTCCGTTATGATTACCGGACAGTTCAGCTACTATTAAACATGGTAGATTATCACCAATTAACTTTTTACCGATATTGAACTTCACTTTTACCTTTCATAATAAAGTATATGTTTTTTATTAATATATAAATTGTAACTTTAGTTTTTTTATTATCTTATAAAGACTATAAAGATAAGCAGACGTTACTTCAAAAGCTTTTTTTCTAATCTAAAAGTATCTTTTTCATAATTATTTCCACCCCTAACTCCATCAGCAAATGCAAGTATTATAGATTTTTTCTTAGATTTAAATGCATGAGCATGAAAAGGTGGGTGTGAAATCAGAGTTCCAGGACCAACAGTTTTTTTTTTTATTTGGCCAGACATGTCATTTTTCTTGGTAATTTTTACGTAAGCAAATGTGAGTTGACCTGACATGACGTAAGTGTATTGCGTACTTTTCTTATGAAAATGGTTGCCTCTTACTGCGTTTTTGTTGAATGTAACGATTGTGCAGTGTTCTTTGGGTGAATCTTGAAAGATATCAAGTATAGATCCTCTTTTATCTTTAAAATTTAATTTTTTTTTTTTTATTTTTGTCATTATTTTAATTTACCTTCTTGTAGTTTTTTTTATCAATAATTTTAATTTTGGGTATTGGAATAATAAATTTTCCTCCTTTTTGTAAGAACTTTACATTGTTATTTATAATTTCTTTTGAGAAGTTCCAGGCTAATAATAAAGCATAATCTATTTTTTGAGATAGTAACTTGCTATCAGATGTAACTGGTATATGAGCCCCTGGGGCAAAAGTATTTTGTTTTAATTTCGATTTTTCTGTCGCAAAATCCAGGTAAGTTTTATCTATTTTACAATAATTCAGTAAAGTCATACCTTTGGCTGGCGCACTCACGGCTACAATTGTCTTATTATTTAATTTTAATTTTGTTAATAATAAAATTAAATTTAATCTATTTTTTTTAACCGCTTGAGAAAAATTTTCTAGTACTTTTTTTGAATCTAATTTTGCATTCTTTTCTTCTTTTATAATATTCTTTACATTTTTATTTACAGCGTGCTGATTCTTAAATGCAACATGAATTCTTACTGATCCTCCGTGAATATCTTTTTTTTCCACATCAATTACTTCCAGTTTGTATTTAGAGAAAAAACTGATCAGTGGTTTTATTGTTATGTAAGACAGGTGTTCGTGATAAATGGTGTCATATTCGATTTTTTTTATTAAATTTAAAAAATGTGGTGCTTCAATAATAAAGGCTCCTTTTTTATCAAGTAAACGACAAATAGATTTTGTGAAACTCTGCAAATCATCAATGTGCGCAAAAACATTTGTTGCAGTAATTATCTTTGCTTTTCCAAATTTTGTAATGATTTTATTTATAATATTGTTATTAAAAAATGAACAATAAGTGTTAATACCATTTTTTTTTGCTATTTTACAAATATTGCTTGCAGGCTCTATACCCGCAACTTGAATTTTTTTTTTTTTAAAGCCATTTAATAAAACACCGATATTACTACCTATATCTACCACTAAATCTTTTTTTTCTAATTTATATTTTTTTATTACTGAATTTGCAAAGTTGTTAAAATGCAGATTTCCCGCTTTTGTTTGAGAGGACTCATATGGGTATTCCTCATCATAAAGTATTTCTTTTTTAACAACATAATTTAATTGATGAAATTTGCATTTATTACAAATATTTACTTTTAACGGATAATAAGCAAACTCATTATTTAATCTATCTTTTTTTACAAATTGGTCTGATGGTGGGTGATGCCCTAAATCAAGAAACAAACTCAAATTTTTACTATTGCACAATCTACAAGTCATTCGGCCTATTCTCCTACGATTCAATTTTGTTCATATATACTCTTAAATAATCCTCAAAAGAACTAATAAAATTTTTATTTTTTTCTTCAAGCACTTTTGTGTGCTCATATCCTGATTTTATTAAATTTTTTCTGAAATTTTCATCCATTAATTTAAAATATTTATCTACAAGATCGTTTGGGTCTTGTATATTTATGCCTAGATGTGGTGAAATTATATTGTCTTTGTGGCAATAATCTTTGTTATAAATCACAGGTACACCAAGATAATTAGCTTCTATGGGTGGTATGTTTATTGGTCCAAAATAAGTTGGCATCACCAAACAAAATGAATTCTTATAAAGATGTGGCATAAGCTCTGAGTCTACCGACCCAATAAATTTTATATTTTTTTCAACATCTAAATCTATAGCATTTTTTATTAAGTATTTTTTATGTCCTCTGTCTTTACCTGAAAAAACAACTTGAACAATTTTTTTGTGCTTTTTTTTTAATATTGAGATCGCTTTTAATATGTATATGTGATTTTTGTGAGGCAATAACATTGCAGGATAAAATAAATAGTTATTATCGAAATTAAATAAAATTTTTATCTCTTCAAATTTTTTTAATTGCACTTTTTCCATTTGACTAAAATCTAAAATTTCTTTTTGGGGCAAAAGAGAGAATTCTAAAATTTTACTTTTTAATACGTTGTATCTATTTGTTATTTCCAATGTGCAATTGTCTGAAGGTGAAAGAATGTAGCTTGCTTTTTTAAGAATTCTCTCAAAAGCATCTTCTCTTTCATTAAATACATTCAAATTTTTAATTTCTGGAAATTCTGGATGAGCTAAATGACAGCTATCTAAATAGGTGCATCCATAATTAATCTTAAATAAATGCTTGGACAAAAAAGATAATGAAAAAAAATGTACTAAATTAATTTTATTATTTAATAGAATTTTTTCAAATTTAAGGTTGTTAAAAATTTTGCCTACAATTTTTTTAATTCTATGATTGGTGGTAAGGTTGAGTAATAAAATTTTTATTTTACATAGTAGATAGTCTAAGAGATTTAAATTAATGAAGATAGCTTCAAAGCCAATTTTTTTAAGGTCATGAATATTTTTTTTGTTAATGCTAAAAATTTTAAAATCAATTTTTTGATTATTTTCTAAATGATTTAAAAATGAAATTTCATTAGAGTATATGCCCCCACTACCCAGGCTATTTTCAATTATTATCCCAACTTTAATTTTACTGTTCACTTGTCAAAGTTTTATTAATAATTTTGATAACTTTATTTTGCTCACTTAAAGTTGTTCCAAGACCAGACGGTATATAGAAACCATTTTCAGCTATGTATTCAGCGTTAGGATATTTTTCATTTTTAAACAACCCAATTTTATTTAAAGCGGGCTGTTTATTTAAAGGATAAAAAAAATTTCTAGTATCAACGTTATTTTCCTTTAATGTTTTCATAATTTTTTTTAATTTATTTTTTAATTTATTTTTTAAAACCAGGCCATATACCCAATAAATATTTTCTGAGCCGAAAGAAGTTACTAAGGGCTTGTCAAAATTTTTATTATCTAAAATTTCTTTATTATATTTTTTACCAATAAATCTTTTTTTCTTTATAAATTTATTAATTGTTTCTAATTGACCCAACCCCACTGCTGCCTGAATATTGGTAAACCTTGAGTTCCAACCTAGCTCGTAGTGTTTAAAGCGTCTTTCGGTATTAAAATATAAATTCCGATATAAGCGACATTTTTCAGCTAATTTAGGATTATCTGTAACTATCATTCCACCTTCCCCTGTGGTTATGTGTTTATTTGCATAAAAGCTGAAAGTTGAAATATCCCCAAAACTACCACACTGTTTATTTTTATATTTAAGCCCTAAGACTTCTGCTGCATCTTCAATAATAAAAATATTTTTTTTTTTTGCTATTTTTCTCAGTGATGCCATATCAATTGGTAATCCGTACATGTGGGGTGCTATAATGCACTTTGTCTTTGATGTTATCTTTTTTTCTAATAACTTAACATCAAGATTCCAAGTTTTTCTATCAACATCTACTAAAATCGGTTTTCCGCCACTTCTTATAACTGGCATAATGCATGATATAATAGTGAATGCCGGCAAAATAACTTCACTATCTTTTTTTAATCCCAATGAGTCGTATGCTATTTGTAGTGCTACCGTTCCATTACTAACTGAAATCGCATATTTTTTACCAATGTACTGAGCAAAATTTTTTTCAAATTTTTTAACATAAGCACCTTCTGAAGATACATATCCTGATTTAATACAATCCATTATATATTTTGACTCATTCCCAATAAATAAAGGTCTGTTAACTGGTATAAATTTCATTTTATTTCTTTAAAACTGTTAAAATTTTCCAAGTCATTTTTGATGGTTTTTTTTTTGTAATCATCTCACAATAATGAATAGGTTTTAAAGCAGATTTTGCTGAATATTTTTCTATATCACTTAAGCTGAAATGTCTCACTTTGTGTATTTCTCTAAATTTGTACATTTTTTTTCCTAGATTCAAATTGAATTTATACACTACATCAATTCTTTTAGAATTAACTATTTTAGGCATGGCAATTCTTTCGTATGTATTATTGTCTTTTTTTTTACTATTATGAGTAATTTGAGGCTTTATGCTGTTTACTGCTGGGGTGTACCAAAAATCAAAAATGAATAAACCCCCTTTGTTTAAATGTTTATGAACATTTTTTAAAGTTTTGATAAACTCATTTATATTTGTTAAATAAACAACAACACAAAATAGAGCAATTATTATGTCGTATTTTTTATTTAATTTTAAGTTTCTAATATCTTGTTTAAAAATTTTTGCTTTTATTTTTTTTTCTTCACAAATCTTTATCATTTCGCTACTTTTTTCAACACCAGTATAGTTGTATTTCTTGGCTAAAAAAATAGCGTGACTGCCCGTGCCTGTGCCTAACTCTAGAATACTTTTGCTATTTTTTTTGTATTTTTGGATTATTTTATCTATAAATTTAGACTCTTCTTTGTACTTTTTATCTTTATTAAAAATATCATAAGTATTGCTGTATAATTTATTATAATTTTTCATAATTTTTCATAAATTATTATCATATTAAAATAAGAAGTTACTATATGAGTTTTGAGGTAATTTAAAATTTTAATAATAACTTCTCTATAAAAATTAAACAAAAGTTTCTATAGCATAAAAACTAGGCTAAATTTAATTAAGTTTAATATCAATTTGATATATCTAAAAATTTTTTTCAGTGCATAAATCAAGCCAATTGAGCTATTAGTACTGGTCAGCTACACGCATTACTGCGCTTCCACATCCAGCCTATCAACGTGGTGGTCTACCACGGCTCTATAGGAAGAA
>Ga0307986_10000123_pt1 | contig 53301 bp, 60 predicted proteins | sample EllFjometageno82_FD_203170 | JGI IMG/M metagenome (GOLD analysis project Ga0307986, IMG submission 203170) | Marine microbial communities from Ellis Fjord, Antarctic Ocean - #82 | ecosystem: Environmental > Aquatic > Marine > Unclassified | place: Southern Ocean | collected 2014-10-09 | reverse complement strand
ATAAATTATTTATTTCTTCTAGCACTTTTCTTAGTTAAAATTGTCAGAGAACCATATGTTAATTGAAATTAATCAATAGTGTAAGCCTAACAAGCATAAGCTAAGATAGACTCATGTTTGTTAGATTCATATTTATAGTGGGAATACTTATTTCTCAAGCTACTTTTTCACAAGGAAAAGATCTGAATTTACCAGATCTCGGGGATAGAGTCTCGGGAGTTATATCTCTTGAGCAAGAAAAATTACTAGGCCAAAGTTTTGTAGAGCAAGTTTATGCTCAAGCGCCTTTGATGAATGATCCTATAATTCAAGAATATACAGAGTTACTAATATATAGGTTATCTGAATCATCGCAGGTGGAAGATCGAGACTTCATAATTATCTTAATTGATGAAAAATCATTGAATGCTTTTGCGGCACCCGGGGGGGTGATCGGTGTGAATGGAGGATTATTCTTAAATGCTGGCAATGAGGCTCAGCTGTCCTCGGTGCTTGGGCATGAGTTAGCTCACTTGAGTCAGAGACATTTTGCTAGAAGGGTCCTGCAAGGGCGAGATACAAATTTAGCCTCGTCGCTCGTTATGGTTTCTGCAATAGCCTTAGCTCTTGTTTCAAATAATCCAACAGCCTTCCTGACCGGCCCAGCTGCCCTGGCCCAACAACAGTTAAGATATAGTCGAATATTTGAACGTGAAGCTGATAGATATGGATTTAATAACTTGATTGCTGCGGGATATGATCCATCTGCTATGGGTCAAATGTTTGAGAATATGGCAAAGATTAGAAAGCTGGCCGGAGATAACCCTCCAGAATTTCTTTTAACGCACCCGGTCTCTTCTTCCAGGGTCAGCGATGCATTAAATGCGGCCGGCCAAATAGAGTTTTCAGGCGGAAAGAAGAATACTATCAACTTTGAATTTATTAAAGGCAGGCTTCAAGCACGATATGTATCGATACCCCCTCAATCTGCTGTCAGGTATTTTGAAAAACTTGCCCAAGATAATCCCACCAATGAGCATCAATATGCATATATTGCGGCGCTCAAATCAAATGGCAGCTTTTCTCAGGCTCTATTGCGGCTTGAAGAATTGCTTGCAAGATATCCAAAAAATTTAATTCTGAATATTACTAAATCTGAAATATATCTTGCAAACCAGGAGTTTGATCAGGCCAATCAGCAAATTGATAAAGTGTTAAATATTTCCCCAGGAAATTATCCCGCATCAATTATTAAATCTAATGTGCTCAGCGGGCAACAAAAGACCATTCAAGCTGAGGAGATTCTTAGAGAGCTGCTGATCTCAAAAAACAATGACCCACATCTTTGGATGCTGCTTTCAGAAATTCAAAGAGCCGGAAAAAATATCGTTGGGTATCATCTTAGTCGAGGAGAATATTATCTCTTGCTTGGCGATCTTGAGAATGCGCTCAATCAATTTCAGCTTGCATTGGGATTGTCAGCCAATTCTTTTCAAACTTCTGAGCTGATCATGACAAAAATTAAATTTGTCCAGGATCGATTGGGACAAAAAAGAGGTCTTTAAGACTCAATATTTTTCTTGGGAGGGATTTTTAACCCTAATAAAGCCAAGCACCCTGCAAAGGGTATAGCTAGTAATGGCACCTGAGAAAATACTACCCCGAATGTTTTTGAGATAAGAATAAACCCGCTTCCAGAAAAATCTCCTAGGCGCACTAAAAATGTATCAACAAAGACCGAAGATTTATAACGATCTACTTTCTTGAGATAGCTAAAAATAACCTCTCTGGTAGGCTTGTTAATTCCATATTCAAATAATCTAAGAATAATGGTGACAATAAAAACATATCCGATACTAGGGTTTAAAAAATACCCGATAAATACTCCTGCAAATAAAAATCCATAAGTCATCAAGATATATTTAGCGCTAACAAAACGAAGGATTGCTGATGTTAAGAAGAACTGCGTGAACAAAGTTAAGACCGTGACGGTTTGCTCTATCTTGCTAAAAAAAACTATTCTATTTCCTCCGTCAGAAGACCATGCATTAACTATTTCAACTGAGGTTATCCAATGAACTGTCATCAGGGCCGTCCAGAGATACATATATAAACCTATTGACCTAATTTGCGAAGAGGAAATTAAATTCTTGATCGCATCAAAGCTAGAGCCGCCAGGTGAATCATTGATGCCTTTGAGCTCTCTAAATCTATTCATCAGGCCCAGCCCGGCAAGCAATGCTAGTAATAAAAAAACAATCGCAATCATAGTAAAAAATATAATGCCTGATTCATTAAAGGTGGAGGCAAGTTGTTTGGAAATTTCTGAGCCAAGATAGGCTCCGAGTGACCCACCAGCTGCAATGACTCCAAAAACATTTACAGCGCTATCTCCTCTAAACAGATTGATAATGACAACCCAAAATATTGATACCACAAAGAAAGAATATACATTGCACCAAATATAAAAAATTTGACTAAGTAACAGTGATGAAGAGAGATCAAAGAATTGCCACAAACCAATAAAGCCGAGTAAATTGAGTATAAAAAAGGAATAACAACCCACCAGGACACCCCGTAGATTTTTTCTAGAAGCTAGCCAAGAATACACTGGATTCAAAAACAGCATGACCAAGGCTCCAATTCCGAGAAGATATGGAAGAATTTCAGCATTCTGCACTGCCATCTCATTCCTAACAGGCCTTAAAATGTACCAAGAGCATAAAACTAAGAAAAAGAAAAAACCTGCCAGCAAGGATTCTTTTGTAAAAGATACAGCCAATCTATTGAAGGCCTTAGAGATTGGGCTAAGAATAGATTTGATCATGAGAAATCAAGAGTTGGATCAGGTAAATTAATGGTGGGTCGCACAGGATTCGAACCTGTGACCAATTCGTTAAAAGCGAACTGCTCTACCAGCTGAGCTAGCGACCCGGAAAAGGATTCCATAAAAAAGGGTGATTATTCCATATTTTCCAATAACTGCAAGGCTAAAGAAGATGCAGCATTACTTGGGTACGTTTGAACAACAAATTGATATTTAATCTTTGCGGCTTCAGTCTCGTTGGACATCATTAAAATATCGCCCATTTTTTTGTGGGCCAATGGAGTGCGCCAATGATCTGGATAGTTTACTGCAAGGTTTTGAAAAAACTCTTCGCTTTCTCCAAGGTTAGAATCAAGTAATGATATCTCTCCTAACCAAAACAGGCTGAGTGGAATTTTTTCTGCATCATTAAAATTAGTTGCCAAATAAGCAAAGGATTTCTTGGCCTCTATAAAATTCTTATCATTTAGTTCTGAAATTGCTTGAGCGTAAACCTCATCTATACTCTGGCTCTCATTGATGCCTTCAAATCTAAAGGTATTCTCTGGAATAGAGGTCTCTGGATTAACCTGGGTCTTTATAGAGGGCAGAGTCTCATTCTCGCTAAGTAATTTATCAATTAGGTAAGCCTGGGATTCAAGCTCGCTCCTTAGAGCAGAAATCTCGCCTTCAAGCTCCTGCACTTTTAGAAATAAAATATCTGATGCGTCAACCTCTTGTGACTGAAGCACCGCGGGTGCGAGCAAGCACGCAGCCAGAAAAAATCTCATGAAAATTGCAACTATTTAATTTCAACTCTTCGATTTTTTGACCATGCTGAGTCATTAGACCCCAAGGATAATGGTCGCTCTTCTCCGTAACTCTTAGAAACTAACTGGTTGCGCTTGATACCATTTGCAATGAGATAATTGGCAACAGACTCTGCGCGGCGCTGACCTAAAGCTAGGTTATATTCTCTTGTACCCCTCTCATCAGCATGGCCTTCTAAGGACAATATAATTTTTGGGTTCCTCTTCATTAAACCAACCACACCTTTTAAGGCCTGGATAGATTTGCTTGTCAGAGTATATTGATCGTATTCAAAATATACGACAGCGTTGGCTAAGACAGCTTGTGTTGCTGTAGATTTTTGAGAAATGCTTACACCAGCCACTGCTTGGTTAGAAACAGACTCCTCGGTTACTTGCAAGGAACTACATGCAGACAAAAGAATCAACATGGTTAAAGCAAAGAAAGTATTAATAGATTTGTTCATAGTGTTTTATCCAAGTAAATTTATCTTAAAAAGTTTGACCAAGCTGGCTCTCTAACCTCTCCTTGAGCTGCTGGAAGTTTAAAACTTGCACCACTCAAACTAAAGCCAGCAAGCATGCTCTGATCTCCTTCAGTTATTCCATAGATTACCATATTACCGTTCGGAGCAACACTGGGAGACTCATCCATTTTTGCTTCGGTTAAGATTCTAATAAAATTTTCTTTTTTATATTTCATTGCGATATGAAACAAACCATCACGGGAGCGGTGAACAAAAATTATTCCCTCTTCGTTTGGTAGATAGGCAGCTTTAGCATTGTATGTACCTTCAAATGAAATGCGCTTTGCTTTTGAATTCAGCCTTCTTAGGTTCAGCTCATAGATTTGCGGAGATCCTGACCTGCCACTTGTGAAGAGTATTTTATTACCTTTAGGAGACCATGAAGACTCTGTATCAATTGCGAATTGATTAGTCATCCTTGTCAAAGTCTTATCACGCAACCTCAGAATATAAATTTCTGCATTCCCATCTTGGTAGAGAGTCAAAGAGAGGTATTTTCCATCTGGAGACCATGCTGGAGAGCTAATCTGGGTGTCTTTAGAAAGCACAGATTCTCTTTTTCCCGTGGCAATATCTTGAATGTAAACTTTTGCTAAGCCAGTTTCAAATGAGACGTAAGCAACCTTCTGTCCATCGGGAGACCATGCAGGAGAAATAATAGGCTCTGAACTACTCAATAAAGTTTTTTCATTTGCTCCATCAGAATCAGCCAACATTAAGCGATAATTTGAATTAAACTTTTTAGATTTAATCTCATTGACATAAAGCAACCTGGTAGAAGCAATCCCTTTAATTCCAGCAATAGACTCATAAATACCGTCACTGGTGTAATGGGCAAGCTGCCTGATCTGACTAGGCAGTCCAAATACCTTAGAGCTTCTTATTTTTTTTCTTTTTTGAATATCGTAAATATCATAGTTCACATCTACAGAGCTCTGCCCTTGTAGAATGCTCCCAGCAACAAGATAGTCCATGCCCAAGAGACTCCAATCTTGATAATTAATATCTCCATCTTCGATTATCAGAGGAAGTAATAGTTTTGTACCCAGCAATGAAAACTCGCCAGTTCTATTTAAATCATTGCGAATGACTTCATTTAAAGGTTTTGAAATTTTTTCGCTGCCAGCAAAAGGAATGATTGCAACCTTGAATGGGTCATCTGATCCCTTGGTAATTTCTAAGAAAAGCTCACCAAAACAAGCCAGGGGTAGAAATAACAAAGAAAGTAAAATATTTTTTTTCATGATGGGTTAAAGCTAACAGCAATTTTTTTAAACTCTTTTTCATACAGCGCAAAAGGGATCTCTTTAAAGAAATTTAATGTTTCTACTCTTCGTACTGCTTGCAATGCAGAGTTATCAAATCGTATGTTCCCACTGCTTTGAAGCAGGTCAACCTTTGAGATGCGGCCAGTAGGTTTGATGTGTAGCCGTAAGTTAGCTATTAAACCATCAGGGATATTTCTTGGTTGCATCCACGCATCTTCTATCGTTTGAATTATCTTTTGTGCAAAAAGATTTATTTGTTTTTGCTCTTCTGATAAAAGAATATCCTCCTCTTGCTCAAGGAGGGCATCAAAATTTGAGTAGAGTAAAGATTTCTCTATCTTGGGAGCTGCCAATTCATTAAATGTTAATGATGGTTCTATGAGGCTGTGCTTTGGAGGATCGGCTCTCTCTAGAGATTCTGTTATTCTTGACGCTGCTGTCTCTGCAGTCTTAATAGGAGACTCGAATTTAAGCTCAACCCGCAAGGGCTGTGAAATTAATAGTGTTTGAGATGTATTGCTATCAAAAGTTCCATAGAGGTAAAGAAAAATACAAGCGTGGAAGCAAAAAGAAACAAATGCAGCATGAAGGTATCTTAAATTAGCTGTCATAGCCAGATGTAACAATACCAATTTTTTCAATTCCCAGGCTTTGAATGCTTGCCATTCCTTTGGCTACAAAATCAAAAGGTACTTTGGCATCGCTCTTAAAAACAATCTCAATATCAGGATTTGCTTCATAAATGATCTTAGCTTTGTTTTTAAGCTCTACCAAGGAGATGGGTAATTGCTCTTCACCTAAATTAAGAAAATACTCTCCCTGGCTATCAATAGAGATAACAAGTGGCTCGCTGGAAATAGACATCTTGGTCGTATCTGTTTTGGGTAAATTAACTTCTATGCCTTGAATTAACAAAGGTGATAAAACCATGAAGATAATTAACAACACAAGCATTACATCAATGTACGGCACTACATTAATTTCTGAGTTTAGTTTTTTTCTTTTACCGATACGATAAATCAATGCTTCTCTTTGACCGTTTGTCTGTAAAGAATGCTGGCAAGCTCCTCTCCAAATATTGAAGATTGCTGCAGTTGCGAGTCGGAATCAGAGGCAAATCGATTGTAGGCTACAACAGCTGGGATAGCCGCAAATAAACCTAAAGCTGTAGCTACCAAGGCTTCTGAAATACCAGGTGCAACAGCATTTATTGTCGCTTGAGTAGCATCTGAGAGACCTTGAAATGAATTAATAATACCCCAAACCGTTCCAAATAATCCTACATACGGGCTAACAGATCCAACGTTGGCTAGGAAAGGTAAATGGGTCATCAAGCCCTCCTCTTCCCTCGCCAGGGAAACTCTTATTGCACGATTAACGCTTTCCAAGTCTTCTTTAGTAATTTTTTGGCCATCAGCTAATCTTAGAAATTCGCTAAAACCATGCTTGAAAACATTCCTAGATCCAGTTAACTGATCGCGCGGGATATCCTGGATGCTCTCATACAAATCATTTAAATCTTTACCCGACCAAAATTCATCTTCAAAAGACCGGTTAGCAGATTTAATTTTATTTAAATTAAAGTATCTCTCGAAAATCACAATCCAAGAGAGGACTGATACGATTAATAAAATAACCATAACCAGCTGAACAATCAGGCTAGCCTGCAAGAACAAATCTATTATTGAAAAATTATCCATATTGTTTACTCAAATAGTGCTAATAAATTCTTAGGGAATACTTTTGGCTTGCCTTTAGCAGCGTCAAAGTAGCACACTTCAACGACTCCGTTAACGATGAGTGTATCATTTTTTTGGGTGCGAGCTGACTGCAGGAAGTGCATGCGGGCTTTGCTCATAAGCACAGCTGATGAGCTAATAATCAGATTATCATCTAGCACTGCTGGATAGAAAAACTCTACATCTAATTTTTTTACAATGAAGGATTCTTGAGCCTGCAAAGCTTGAGCCTGAGAAATCTGATGTTCTATTAAGAACTCTGATCTGGCTCTCTCAAAATATTTCAAATAATTGGCATGGTAGACCACACCTTGAAAATCAGTATCTTCTACATATACCTGGCAGAATAGATCGTTACACTTGAACTGAGGCTTCATGCTGCTCAATATCTACCTGAAAGAGATAGCGGAGAATTTCAACAAAATCTTCCCACATTAAATCAATAGTCATGGGTGAGAAATCTAGCTCTGGAACCAGTGATCCAGCTAAAACCCTTACTTTAATAGGTCTGCGATTAAATTTATAAACCAAAGCTGGAAATTCTCCAGCTTGAGTTGCAGCTAAAACCTGCGCCCACCATTCAGCCGAAGGCTCTGCACCATCTCCATATCTTTTGCATTCAATGCACCAACGGCCCAGTTTTAAATCAGGCAATTCTTTGGTTCGTGTTTGCTCTAAAATTCTTTTAACGGGTTGGGTTAAATGAAGCTCTTGAACTAATAAGTTACCAATCTCTCTTTCGAAATTAGCCCCCTTAGTTCTTGAGTTAATAGCCATAATTAAGCTTCTTCAACAAAGTCATCAGGAAATTCAGCATTCGTATGCACTTCTTGAACATCGTCTAGGTCATCCATGAAGTTCATAATCTTTAGCACCTTCTCGGATGTTTCTTGGTCTAGATGCACTAAAGTTTCAGCCCTCATGGTGATCTCAGCATCCAGTGTTTCAATCTCTTGGGAGTGTAATGCCTCTACCACTGAGGATAGGTTGACTGCACTTGTTATAATTTCAAAAAACTCATCTGCCACAAGAAAATCATCTGCGCCGGCATCTAAAGCAATCTCCATAATGGAATCTTCTTCATAGGAAGAAGCAACCTGAATAATTCCAAGCTTGTTAAAAAGATACGCAACCGAGCCATCTGTACCCATATTACCGCCAAACTTAGAAAAAGCGTGTCGAACATCGGCAACAGTTCTATTGCGATTATCAGTCATCGTTTCAACCAAAATAGCTACTCCATTGGGCCCATAACCCTCGAAGGTAAGCTCTTCAATGACGCCCATCTCACCTGTGCCTGAACCTTTTTGAATCGCTCGCTTGATTGTATCTTTAGGCATATTAGATGCGTTCGCCTTATCCAAGGCCAATCTTAGCCTAGGGTTATCATCTGGATCAGGCCCGCCCTTTGCTGCTACTGTGATCTCTCTAATTACTTTTGTCCAAATCTTACCTCTTGAGGCATCTTGTCTAGCCTTTCTATGCTTTATATTCGCCCATTTGGAATGCCCTGCCATAGTTTATTCCTTATCTTCTTTGTCTATAGTTAATTTAATGTACAGCTCTTCTAATTGCTCGGCTGTAACTTCCCCAGGTGCATCTGTAAGCAAACATGAAGCGCTTTGCGTCTTAGGAAAGGCGATTACATCTCTAATATTAGTTGTTCCTGATAGCAGCATAACTATTCGATCTAGCCCGAAAGCAATTCCGCCATGAGGTGGGCAGCCTGAAGACAATGCTGACAATAAAAACCCAAACTTCTCTTCAGCTTCATCGGGTGAAATACCCAGAATACTAAATATCTCACTTTGCATAATTGGATCAAAGACTCTAAGGGAGCCTCCTCCCAACTCATATCCATTTAAAACAAAATCATATGCGCAGGCTAATGACTCATCAGGATTAGAGCGAAGTTCTTCAACTGATACTGCGGGAAGGGTAAAAGGATGATGCAAAGAGGTCAATTGATTCTCCTTTGTTCTTTCGAACATTGGAAAATCTACTATCCAACATGGCGCCCATTCGCAGGTTAATAAATCTAACTCTTCTCCAAGCTTCTTAATTAAAGAGCTCATTGATAAATTAACGGTATTTGCGTTTCCTGCGCCAAAGAAAATGATGTCATCATTTTCTACCTTCAGCCCAGAGGTAATAGCGTCAATAGTTTCTTGCTGAAGAAACTTTAAGATTGGTGACTGCAGGCCATTTTCCTCTCCCAGAGCTACCACCTTAATATATGCAAGCCCCTTAGCTCCTAATTTCCCAACAAAATCAGTGTATTCATCAATATTCTTTCTCCTTAAACCTGAGGCCTTTGGCACTCTCAATGCAACAACCCTTGAGGCTGGATCATTTGCAGGGCCGGAAAATACTTTAAACTCTTCATTTTTTACCAGCTCTGAAATATCTTGTAGTTGCAAAGGAATTCTTAAATCCGGCTTATCACACCCGTACCGGGCGATAGCTTCTTTATAGGTAATGCGTGGAATTTCTCCGGTTGTGTAATTAGTGAATTCTAACAGCAGCGTAGAAATCATCTGCTCCCCTAGGTTTATAATATCTTCGGTTGTTACGAAAGATGCCTCTATATCTACTTGAGTGAATTCAGGCTGTCTGTCGGCACGCAGATCTTCATCCCTAAAACATCTTGCAATTTGATAGTACTTATCTAATCCACCCACCATTAATAGCTGCTTAAAAAGCTGAGGTGACTGGGGTAAAGCAAAAAACTCACCAGGATGAACTCTACTTGGAACAAGGTAGTCACGCGCACCTTCAGGGGTTGCTCTGGTTAAAATAGGGGTTTCAATTTCATAAAAGTTATTACCCTCCAAGACAGATCTAATTTTTGAGGTGATCTTCGATCTCTTGAGCAATCGATCGCTCACCTCCGGTCGTCTTAAGTCAAGAAATCTATTCTTCAGTCTAATATCTTCGTTGACCTCTTGGTAGTCATCAAGAGGAAATTTCGGAGTTACTGCTTTGCTAAAAATCACTAGATCTTTTGCCTCAATTTCAACCTCACCAGTTGCCATCTTTGGGTTAATAGCGCCTTCTATCCTTGCTCTAACCAAGCCTTTGATATTAATAACAAACTCACTTCTGCAAGAGTCTGCCAGGTCAAAGGTATTGGGATGATCTGGATTGAATACCGCCTGAACAATACCATGCAGATCCCTAATATCTAAAAATATTACACCCCCATGATCCCTTCTTTTGTGAACCCAGCCTGATATCTCAATATCCTTTCCAATATCTAAACTTGTGATATCTCCGCAATGATGTGATCGCATTTTTAACTCTCTTTTAAAATTTATTTTTCTGTACTTGGGCTCTTAGTAGATGCATCAGTAGTTTTTTTGGTTTCTTTAGTTTCGTTAGATTTGGTTTCTTTAGTTTCGTTAGACTTGCCATCTTTAGTGTCTACTATATTCTTTTTAGCTCCAGTTTTAAAATCTGTTTCATACCAGCCTCCGCCTTTTAACCTAAAAGATGGCGCAGAAACTAATTTCTGAATAAATTTTTTGCCGCATTCAGGGCAAATTTCTGCAGGCTGATCAGAAAATTTCTGAATTAGTTCAAATTGATGCTCGCAATTTGAGCATTTGTAATCATAAATCGGCATAAGTGTCCAAAAAAATATAAAATTATAAACTAAATAAATTTTCAAATATAAAAATGTTTTGGTCTAAAATTTTTATCCCCACTCTAAAGGATTCACCTCAAGATGCAGAAGTTATCAGCCATCAATTAATGCTCCGCGCAGGGATGATTAGAAAGGTTGCATCGGGAATATACACTTGGCTACCTCTAGGCTTGATGGTCCTTAGGAATATTGAGAATATTGTAAGAGAGGAAATGAACGCATCTGGCGCTCAAGAAGTTTTAATGCCGATGGTTCAACCTAAAGAGCTTTGGGAGGAAACTAAACGCTGGGATAAAATGGGTTCAGAGCTATTAAGAATAAAAGATAGGCATGATAGAGATTTTTGTTTAGGCCCCACTCATGAAGAGGTAATAACTGATTTAATTAGAAATAATGTTAAAAGTTATAAAGAGCTGCCGCTGAATATTTATCAAATTCAAACAAAATTTAGAGATGAAATTAGGCCAAGGTACGGCGTCATGAGGGGCAGAGAGTTTTTAATGAAAGATTCGTATAGCTTTAACTTAGATGAGGATTCATTAAAAGATACCTATCTTGGTATGCGCAATGCTTACAAGAGGATCCTAGGAAGAATTGGATTGGAATATAAAATTGTTAAGGCAGACTCTGGAGCGATAGGTGGCGAAGTATCAGAGGAATTCCATGTCTTAGCGGAGAATGGTGAAGATATGATTGCCATTAGCGATGCGTCTGAGTTTGCTATAAATACAGAATTACTCTTGAAAGAAGGTGAGGATATTGCTTCCTTAGAAGGTCAGCCTTCTCCAGATGGTGCCGGTAATATCATTATTAAAAAAGGTATTGAAGTAGGACATATCTTTCAATTAGGAAAGGTTTATACAGAAGCCATGCAAGTTAATGTGCAAAGCCAAGAGGGACGCGCAGTAGATCTTTTTATGGGCTGTTATGGCATAGGGGTCTCTCGTCTAGTTGCCGCAGCCATAGAGCAACACCATGATGATCGAGGTATTATTTGGCCTGAATCTATTGCTCCCTTTGAAGTAAATATTGTAGCTATAGGCTATACAAAAGAAATAAAGATTGCTGATGCAGCAAATGAACTTTGTGCAACACTTGAATCAATGGGGTACAAGGTCATCGTGGATGATAGGAAGGATGGCTATGGCACCAAAATGAAAGATGCTGAATTGATTGGCATTCCGATCAATATCATTATAGGAAATAAATTTCTAGAAAACGGTGAAGTAGAGCTCAAGCATAGGAATGGCAAAAGCTCACTCAGTCAGATTGCTGAAATTTCAACAATCTTTGATCACTTTAAAAAATAATACTTAAAGTCGCTCTATGATTGTAGCGTTGGCAGTACCGCCACCTTCACAGATAGCTTGCAAACCATATTTTCCATCTCTGCGCTCAAGCTCATGAAGTAGTGTCGTCATTAATTTAGCACCTGTTGCTCCTAAGGGATGGCCCAATGCCATTGCTCCGCCGTTAACATTTAATTTATCTTGATCCGCTTTTAAGTCAATTGCCCAAGACAAGGGAACCGGAGCAAAAGCCTCATTGATTTCATACAGGTCTATATCGTTGATATTTAAACCGGCTGCTTTTAGAACTTTATGAGAGGCTGGAATGGGCGCACCAAGCATCATGATAGGGTCATCACCCACAACGCTTATTGCAATAATTCGTGCCCGAGGGTCAGTTTTAATTTTTTTGAGACCCTCCTCGTTACATACCATAACTGCAGCTGCACCATCAGTAATCTGGCTTGCATTACCAGCTGTAATTACCCCACCCTCGGTAACAGGTTTTAAACCTGCTAAAGCTTCTAAGCTAGCGTCATAACGAATACCCTCATCCGTAAAAATCATATCAGTTTTACCTTCAGCATTTTTTGCTTGAACCGGAAGAATCTCTCTATCAAAATACTTGCCATGAACTGCAGCAATTGCTTTTTGATGACTGCTAAATGCAAAATTATCTAGATCTTCTCTTGATAAATTCCATTTTTTGGCCATCATTTCTGCGCCAGTGAATTGTGAAAAGTAAACTCCTGGATATCTAGCCTTCATGCCTTCTGAGTCAAAAGGTAAGCCATGCCCTGCTTCATAGCCATCTTTAATACTCGCACCTATTGGTACCATCGACATAATTTCTACGCCGCCACCTATTACCACATCTTGAGTTCCAGACATAACAGCTTGTATTGCAAAATGAATGGCTTGCTGAGAGGATCCGCATTGCCTGTCAACAGAAGTACCTGGTACTGATTCAGGTAAACTTGATGCAAGAACTGCATTTCTTGCGACATTACCTGATTGAGCTCCTACCTGATCTACGCAACCAAAAATTACATCATCAATCAGGGCAGGATCAATGCCCGTTTGCAACACAAGCTCGTCTAGAACTTTAGCTCCTAAATCAGCTGGGTGCCATTGACTGAGGCTACCATTCTTTTTACCACCAGCAGTTCTAACTGCTGAAACTATATATGCATTGTTATTTGACATGATTCCCCTAGTTATATTTACCAGGGGATATCTTAATCAATTTAAATGCAAGAGCATAGTGATCAAAAAAATTTACTCCTTAGCCTCTTTCTCGTTCTTAGCCTCTTTCTTGTTCTTAGCTTCTTTCTCGATTGAAGGTATGTAAGCTTTTCTGATCTCGCTCACTAAGCCATCTCTGATCTCAGTATTTTCTTTGAGGTACTTACTTGCATTGACTTTGCCCTGACCTATTTTCTCACCGTTATGGCTATACCATGAGCCTGATTTCTCAATCAACTCCAGTTTTTGACCTAGCTCTAGAATTTCACCTTCCATGTTGATGCCTTGCCCATACATGATTTGAAATTCTGCCTGCTTGAAAGGAGGGGAAACTTTATTTTTTACAACCTTCACTCGAGTTTCATTACCAACGACCTCTTCCCCTTCTTTGACCGCACCAATTCTTCTGATGTCCAGTCGGACTGATGAGTAAAATTTTAGAGCATTGCCCCCAGTTGTGGTTTCAGGATTTCCGAACATCACGCCGATCTTCATCCTGATTTGATTAATAAAAATAACCGTTGCGTTTGAGCGTTGTATGTTTCCGGTGATCTTTCTGAGTGCCTGAGACATTAATCTCGCCTGCAGACCCATATGATGGTCTCCCATGTCTCCTTCAATTTCAGCTCTTGGTGTAAGCGCCGCAACTGAATCAATAACAATGAGGTCTACACTTCCAGACTTCACAAGCATGTCTGTAACTTCAAGGGCTTGCTCTCCTGTATCCGGTTGAGATAAGAGCAGCTCATCAACATTAACTCCAAGTTTCCCAGCATAATTTGGATCTAGCGCATGCTCAGCATCGATAAAAGCAGCCGTGCCTCCAGCTTTTTGACACTCTGCAATTACCTGAAGTGTTAAAGTTGTTTTACCAGATGACTCTGGTCCAAAAATCTCAATGACCCTTCCTTTAGGTAGGCCACCTATTCCCAGGGCTATATCAATCCCAAGAGATCCCGTGGAAATAGTGGGCATATCTACAATTTCTCTGTCCCCCATTTTCATCACAGTGCCCTTGCCGAACTGCTTTTCAATTTGTGATAGGGTCTCTTTTAAGTTTTTCTCTTTATCTGACATGTCTTACTCCTTACTGTATGTATGTACAGTATATTACAAAAAACTAAAAAGTAAAATAATTATTATCAATTTCATGCTGACTTGTGCATGAGTCATTGCTAAAATCTTCTCTTATCTATTTTACCAGTTGTTATCATGGCATTTATCGTTACAGAATCATGCATTAAATGTAAGCATACGGATTGCGTGGAAGTTTGTCCTGTAGATTGTTTTTATGAGGGTCCAAATTTTCTAGTAATTCATCCAGAAGAATGTATTGATTGTGCTCTATGCGAACCAGAGTGCCCTGTTGACGCAATTTTTTCAGAAGACGAGCTGCCCACAGACCAAATACCTTTTATTGAAATTAATGCGGAGTTTAGTGAAATTTGGCCGAATATCACTGAAGAAAAAGATGAATTGCCCGAAGCTCAAGAATACAAACAGATCAAAGATAAAATTCACTTGCTCGAAAAATAAAGTTTACCTAAATTTTATTGTAGAAGTTTTAACAGGGGCGCCATTCTTTCTTAATTGAAATTTAAGCATTGGAGAAGAAGCCTCTGAACTTCCCAATTGAGCAATCTCCATTCCTGATTCAATAATGTCTCCCGCACCAACATAAATTTTTTCACAGTGCGCATAAAGACTAATAAAGCCATCGGGATGAGAAATCATTACTAAATTCCCGTACCCAGGTATATCTGGTCCTGAAACAACAACCTTACCTCTCTCAACTGCATAAATTTTTTGACCAAAGTCTTCCTCATAAATTAACCAATACTTGCCTTCAGTCCTTGGTTCCTTGGAGGTCTTAATTGGCTGATTCCAGGTGATATTTTTTTGGGGTGCTCTATATATAGAATTTTGAGAAGTATTGAATAAAGATAGTTTTTGATTTGGAAAAATCACGTAAGGTCTCAATAGCTTGTTACTGATTATAATTTGTTGTGGATCTAGATTATTGTTCAAAGCAATGGACCAAATTGAGTCCCCGGATTGAACAATATATATCTCCTTGGAATCATGAGACATGCGGGCCTCAAGGTTTAATTTAAAATTCTCTAAGGAGCTGCATCCTGAAATAATAAGAGCAGCTATCAGAGATGTAATTAATGCTTTCATTAAATTAAAAAATATCCTGAACAAAAGATAAGACCTGAAAAGATTAATAGCAGTTGGTCTTCATAGGCTTTATAGATTGCTACAATTAACCTTGGAAGCAAGACAAGAGAAGTAAAACACCCTGCACCAAATGGAATGAGGGTCTCAAGATCAAAATTAGAGATTCCTTTGATAACTGTTCCGTAGACACCTAAAGCGATGAGCATAGCACTGCCAGATATTCCGGGAATTAAAAAGAAGGCAAAAGCTACAATGCCAGAAAGAAATAGGTATAAAGGATGAGTATTCGCTGTGTCCACGCCTAGGTTGCTTAGCAAGAAGCCTAAAAATACTCCGCCTACAAAAAAAACTAATAAGATAGGTTTGCTAATAATAGCTGTAAAAAAATTTGCAACCTGTATGGACAGCAGCATCATGAGCCAGCCCAGCACCAAAAAAAAGCGCTGCTCGTAATTGGTTAGGAAATAATCTATGCCCTTTGAAAATAAGAGTATTGAAAGAAACATAGAAAATAGTAATGGGGCAAATAACCTTAACTGGAACACTCTAGTTAATTTAGCTAGGTTGAAAGAAGCATTGCTCCATTTAAGCTCAGTTAAAATGCTCATCAGATTCTTGTAAATATTGAATATCACAGCGATGGTTGAGCCAGATATTCCTGGGATAAGCTCAGCAATGCCCATTAAAAATCCAGCACAGGCATATTTAATTTGCAGCATCATGTTTAAATACCTCCAGTTGATGTTCCGGGCAGCATAGGAACAAATGCAACATCTTCATATATCATCTCTTCATGCTCTGTTTCAGTTTTCTTGGTCACGACATATAGTTTTTGCTGGCCCTCTAGCCCAACAGGGATAACTAATTTGCCATCAATCTCAAGTAATTCCATGAGCTCTTCTGGGTATTGTCTTGGCGCCGCTGCGCAAATGATCCCATCAAATTTAATACTTTCTCCCCAGCCCTCAAAACCATCTGCGTGTTTGAACATTATATTTCTAATTTTTAACTCTCTGAGGTTTTCTCTAGATTTGATAACTAGAGGCTTGATTCTCTCTACTGCAAAAATTTCATTTGCAAAATAAGATAGTACTGCTGACTGGTATCCGCAACCTGAGCCAATTTCAAGGACATTATTTAATACCTTGCCTCTTTTTGCTGTGTGGCTTATTAAATGCTCTGTCATCTTGGCAACAATATAGGGTTGAGAAATAGTTTGCTTGTACCCGATAGTTAAAGCTCTATTTTCATAGGCCCTGCTCCACAAAGCTTCATCTAGGAAAATATGCCTAGGCACCTGACTCATTGCATCTAACACACGAAAATCTTTAATACCCATCTCAAGTAATAATTCGATCATTTGCTCTTTTGCTCTAGCAGATGTAAATCCAGAATTATGCATTTACAAATACCTTCTCGAAAAGATCCCAATCAGATGCAGCTGCAGTTAAATTATAATCAAGAATGGAAATTGAAATAAAATTATCATTGATTGCTTGGATATCTGTGTTTGTTTGGTTAGGCATTAAGCTCCCTGACGGGCCAAAACTATAAAAAGCTGAGAGCTGATTTTTTTGTATTAACTTGGGTGCGTCAGGAATTCCTCGTTTTCCCAAGCTAGTTATTTTTATCCCTTGTATTTCAGCAGCAGGAAGATCAGGAAAATTTACATTGACCAACAGATTTTTATCAGCAGGTAAATTAGTGGCTTGCTGAGTAATTTTAGCTGCTTTTTGCGCAATAAATTTAATATGTTTTGGTTGGTAAGCAGCAACTGAAAAAGCCACCGGAACATGATTTAGTCTTCGGCCAGCTATTGCTGCCCCAACCGTTCCAGAATACAAGACATCCTCTCCAAGATTTGCTCCTAGATTGATTCCAGAAACGATCATATCGATAGGCTCAGAGATAATAGATAACAATCCAAGGTAAGAGCAATCAGCGGGGGTGCCTGAGACTGCATAAATATTTTTTGCAATCTCCTCTACTTCAATTTCTTTATGTAAGCTAATTGCAGCACTCATGCCACTGCAATTTTTTTTAGGGGCAACTAAAAAAACATTATGAGATGCTCCTAAGGCGCTAGAGAGCTCTGCAATACCAACAGCTGTATAACCATCATCATTAGTTAGCAATATATTCATAGTAATTTTTTTAATGAGGCTATGGCATAAACAGCAATTCCATTACCCTGCCCAATAATACCCATACCTTCCGTTGTGGTTGCTTTGATAGAGATATCACCCTTATCCATTGCTAGCAAGCTCGCTAACTTGGTTTTCATGGCATTCACATGGGGTGAAATTTTTGGTTGCTCGCAAATAATTATTAGATCTACATTTGCAGGTTGAAGATTTTTTTGTGCCAGTAGACTCATAGCTTTTTCAATAATCACCAAACTGGATAGGTCTTTATTTTGGCTATCTGTATCAGGAAAATAAAAACCAATATCATTTAGACCGCTTGCACCCAATAGCGCATCAGCCAAAGCATGAAAAACAATATCTCCATCAGAATGAGCAACAATAGCAAGATCACACTCTATCGATATGCCGCCCAAGGTCATGCCACTGCCTGGCTGTAATTTATGAAAATCTATACCTCGACCAATCCTAAGGTCCCTACTGATAGGCACATTTAAGTCATGAGAATAAGTAACTTTAATATTCGATCTATCTCCTTGTGTAGCTTTAACTTTGTAATCTGCATACTCCATAGCCTGAGCTTCATCAGTTAGAGTTACCCCAGAATCAAGAACTTTTTTAAGAGCAATGTGCAGGGCAGAGGATTTAAAAATTTGAGGGGTTTGAATTTGCATAAAATTGTCTCTATTAACCGGGAAGAACTCATCATTTCTTTTTTCTCTTATCGAGTCTGCAATTTCAACTCCGGGGAAAATACCATCCCATTCTAAGCTTGCATAGAATTCATTTAAAAGATCTAAAAAATGCTCTCGTCGCAACCATGGACGACATGCATCGTGGATAGCCACAGTTGGAACATTGTCTACTTCTAAAATTTTTATTGCATTAAAAACTGAGGAGGTCCTTGAGCTACCTCCATGTACTATGGTTACTTTTCGATGGGCAATAAACGATTGAGCATGAATGAACTGATCATCTGGATCAACTGCAATTACAATACTTGCAACCTCAGGAATATTCAAAAAAATATTTACAGCGTGCTCTAATATTGTCTGCTCTCCAAGCGCAATATATTGTTTGGGCTTATCCATTCCGAACCTAACGCTTTTTCCAGCGGCAGGGATGATTACTGCAATTTTGCTATTTTGGTTCATCTGGTTTTTTGCTCTCAAAGCTAAGAAAATCTTCCCCTTTAAAAATCAGATTAAGCTCTTCTCTTGCAAATTTTTCTGCATGCATATCATTCTGCTGTTTGCTTTGAATGCCTGATTCTAGAAGATTATTTTCCTCAGAGAGCGTAAGATTTTTTTTAATCAGCAGTTGATTTTCAGCATGAAGTTCGAGGTATGTTTGTTTGCTATCATCCCCAAAATACAGACCATAAAAAATAATAGTCACCAGCAATAAGAAAAACCCGATCAAGATTTTAACTAAAGACATTGCAAGCAAATTTTAGATTTTTATTTTGCGCCTCTATCCACAATAACCTATTATATTTTGCCACTCTATCAGAGCGACATGGAGCACCGGTTTTAATTTGCCCGGTACCCAGGCCAACACATAAATCAGCGATCATACTATCTTCTGTCTCACCTGATCTGTGTGAAATAACCGAGGTAAAGTTATTTAAATTTGCAAGGTGAATGGTGCGCATAGTCTCAGTTATAGTTCCAATTTGATTAAACTTAATGAGGATAGAGTTACCAAGAGATTTATCAATGCCCTTTTGCAGCTCTGCTACATTAGTCACAAACAAATCATCGCCGACCAATTGACATTTTTTTCCCAGAGCGTTGGTCAGTATTTTCCACCCCTCATAATCACTTTCATCCATACCATCTTCAATAGAGACAATGGGGTATTTACAGCTCAAGGATTCTAAATATTCTGAGAATTCATGGGCATTAAGCTTTAATGACTCTCCTTTCAGATGATATAAGGAATCATCATAGAGTTCTGTAGCAGCGCAGTCGAGCGCAATGCTAACATCTGCTCCCGGGGTTAGATTATTATTTTCTATAGCTTGAATAATTAATTCAATAGCCTCTTGATGTGACTTTAAATTAGGCGCAAAGCCGCCCTCATCTCCAACGCCTGTACTAAGATTTTGTTGCTGTAAGAGTTTCTTTAAACCTGCATATATCTCAGTAGACCACTGCATTCCTTCGGAAAAAGATGATGCGCCTAAAGGCATAATCATAAACTCTTGAATATCAATATTATTATCAGCATGCTCGCCCCCATTAATAATATTTAGCATTGGAACAGGTAGCTGCATATCTAGTTTTACAGAATTAATCTGATGGAAGACCTGATTAATATATTGATAAAGGGGAGTTTGAGAAGTTTTGGCGCCAGCCCCAAGTGCAGCTAGCGAAACTCCTAGGATGGCGTTTGCACCTAAAGAAGATTTTGCTGAAGATCCATCTAACTCAATCATCTTTTCGTCAATCAACTGTTGATCTCGCACATCAAGTCCCACAAGGGCAGGCGCAATATGATTATGGATATTATCTATGGCCTTCTTCACACCTTTACCCATATAGTCATTGCCCCCATCACGAAGCTCTAAAGCCTCCCTAGAGCCTGTGGAAGCTCCACTAGGCACCATAGAGGTATACGAGGTTCCATTATTTAAATAGATCTCACAAGAGATAGTTGGGGAGCCTCGAGAATCAAATACCTGAATGGCTTGAATTGATTTAATGTTTGGCATAGTTAAATGCTTTCTTGTTGTTTGATAAAAGTATCAAGGGCCGCCAGTTGAGATAATATGAGGTAAATCTGATCCGAGGCTATAGCGCAAGGGCCATCACACTTTGCCTCATCGGGATTTGGATGCGCCTCTAAAAATAAACCTGCAATCCCTTGGCTCAGTCCAGCTTTTGCAAGCGGTAATAAGAACTCCCTTCTCCCACCAGCAGCATTTCCAAGACCGCCAGGAAGTTGAAGAGAATGTGTTGCGTCAAAAATTACAGGTACATTTAAATTTTTCATAATTTGAAAATTTAGCATATCAACAACAAGATTATTATAGCCAAACGCATTGCCGCGCTCGCAAAGAATGATTTGCTTATTCCCTGCTTCTTCACACTTTTCGATCACATTTTGCATCTCAGGTGCTGATAAAAATTGTGGCTTTTTAAATTGAATAATTTTTTGGGTTTGCGCTGCTGCAATGACCAAATCTGTTTGCCTGCACAAGAAAGCAGGAATTTGAATAATATCGCATACCTCTGCCACAGGAAGGGCTTGAACAGGTTCATGGATATCTGTAATGATTGCAACATCAAAGGTCTCTTTAACTTTTTCTAAAATTCTGAGGCCTTCATCAAGGCCAGGGCCGCGGTATGAGGAAATGGAACTTCGGTTAGCTTTATCAAATGAGCCCTTAAAAATCCAATTGATCTTCAGCTCAGATGCGGCTTGAGCAAACTGTTCAGCCACGCTCATTGCAATAGATTCAGATTCTAGAACATTGACACCACCCATTAGAGTCATAGGCTCATGGTTACCAATCTTAGAATTTTTTAGAGTTAAAGACATTATCTTTTAATCTTAATGGCTTTTAAAATAAAATCATTAAAAATTGGATGTCCATCGCGAGGATTGGAGGTAAATTCAGGATGAAACTGACACCCCAAAAACCAAGGATGCTTTTTAATTTCAATCATTTCTGCTAACTTTCCATCAAGCGAAGTTCCGACTATATCCATGCCAGCTGAAATCAAAAGCTCTTTAAATGCAGGGTTAACCTCATATCTATGACGATGGCGCTCAATAATTTTATTCTTTTTATACAGTTTCTTTGATAGAGAGTTAGATTTAATTAGGCATTCTTGTCCACCCAATCTCATCGTGCCGCCAAGATCTGAGTTTTTGTTTCTAATCTGGGTTTTTCCTAAAACATCTTTCCACTCGGTAACCAATCCAATGACTGGATATTTTGTTTTATCATTAAACTCAGTGCTATTAGCATCCTTTAGCCCTAAAACATTTCTTGAAAATTCAATGATGGCAATCTGCATCCCTAAACAGATACCAAAATAAGGTAATTTATTTTTTCGAGCGTATTCACATGCATGGATCATGCCTTCCACTCCCCTGCTCCCAAAACCCCCCGGCACAAGGACAGCCTGATAACCACGAAGAGTCTTTGAAACATTTGATTTAGTGATGTTGGCTGCATCAATCATATGAATTTCAACCTTAGCAAGATTTACTATTCCCGCATGATCAAGGGCCTCATTCAGTGATTTATAAGAGTCTTTTAAATCAACATACTTCCCAACCACAGCAATAGAAACTTTTTTCTTGGGGTTTAATTTTGCTTCAACCACCCTCTTCCAATCATTTAGTTTAGGGGGCTTCACTTTCGATAGATTTAACTTCTTTAGTAAAATTTTGTCTACGCTTTGTGAGTGAAGTAATAAAGGAATAGAGTAGACGGTTTCTGCATCATGCATAGAAATAACACTTTTAGGATCCACTGAGCAAAAAAGTGCAATTTTTTTCTTCTCATCTTGGGGTAGCTCTTGCTCTAATCTACAGATCAAACAGTCAGGCTGAAGACCCAAAGACCGTAGCTCTTTTACAGAATGTTGAGTAGGTTTTGTTTTTAGCTCTTCTGAAACTTTTATATATGGAACCAAGGTTAAGTGAGCTAGGGCTGTGGCAGAGGTCGGTAGCTCGAGCATCATTTGTCTTATAGCCTCAATGAAAGGCTGGCTCTCAATATCACCCACTGTACCTCCGATCTCAACAATGGCTATATCTGCACCTTTAGCACCAGCTTTAATTCTGCGTTTTATTTCATCTGTAATGTGAGGAATAACCTGAACTGTCCCTCCTAAGTAATCGCCTCTTCTCTCGTTTTTAATAACTTCCTCGTATACCTTGCCAGCTGTAAAGTTATTTTTTTTTGTGGCTTCAAATCTTACAAATCTCTCATAGTGCCCCAAATCTAAATCTGTCTCTGTGCCATCATTTGTTACAAAAACTTCTCCGTGCTGAAAGGGGCTCATAGTGCCAGGATCTACGTTGATATAGGGATCTAATTTATTGAGTGAGACTTTCAGTCCGCGAGCCTCGAAAAGGGCCCCTAAAGAAGCTGCTGCGATTCCTTTGCCGAGAGAAGAAACCACCCCGCCGGTGATAAATATGTACTTTGTTTGTGCCATCATTTTTTAGTTTTTGATGGGAAAACAGAATATCAGATATTAGTGCTAATAAAAACTAATTACGCACTTTCTTCAAACAAAGGTCTGGATAAATCCGCCCAATCTATATCGGCATCACTTTTGGAGGATGCATATTCAAGGATTCCAAGATCTTCAAATTTATCTTTAACGCAGTCCCTCAAAAGACCGATTCGCCTAAGGTTGGGCATTACTCTTTGGAATAATAGCTTTTGAAAATACTTATTGACGTCTGTTCCCAGCTGAAATTGCCTTGCTTCCTCAACATCCCACCCAAATCGTTCAAAAACGTCAGTTGACACCAATCTTTCTCTGCTTAACCAGCAAGCCTCAAATGCGAATTGAGCTCTTTCGTCTTTTTCTTCTTCGGTTAAAGTTTCAACAAACTCCTCTAGATAATTTATACCAAATGTAACGTGTCTTGCCTCGTCTCGAATAATTAATCCCAACATGTCATATAGCACCGGATCTTTTGTCAGCTCTCTAGATGATTGGAATGCTGCAAGTGCAAGACCCTCAATGATAATTTGCATGCCGATAAATTTTAGATCCCACCTTGGGTCGGTTAGAATTTTATCCAGCATTGATTTCAACTCATTGCCAATTGGGTACATCATTTTTATTCTGGTTTGGATGTACTTATTGAAGGCCTCCACATGCCTTGCCTCATCAAATGTTTGAGATGCCGCGTAAAGCTTTGCATTGTATGTTGGCGCGCAAGAGGTTAGTTGAGAGGCAACCAATAGAGCTCCTTGCTCACCATGCAGAAACTGACTTTGACTCCACGCGATTCTATGGTTTAAAAACTCAACTTTGTTTTGATCAGAAAGTTTTTTATAAGGAAGGAACTCATCCCAAAAAATTTCTACCGGCTCAGTAATTTTTTCAAAAGGTCTAGACCAATTTATATCAAGCTCAACATTCCAATTTAATTCTTTGCCTAGCTCGTAAAGCTTCTTAATTCTATTATCCTGAATAGTGTAATCCCAATTATAAGACCCAGTTAAAGGTGTTTGAAAAATCTCCACGATGTCATCTGCTACGCCTTCTGTCATAAAGGGAGGTAAATCCTCTTCCAGGCGAATATCTCTTGGATTATTTTTTACATAATTAATTTTCATATATTCACATAGTGTCTTTTTACTCTTGGACTTATTTTGGTCATAAGTTCATAGGAAATCAAATTATTTATTTGGGCATTTTGGTTAATTGGCAAATCAGGCGACCAGAATTCGCACCAATCACCGATGGCGCACTTAGGATTATCGGTTACATCAATAGAAATTAAATCCATGCTCACTCTTCCCATAATAGAAGCAAAATCACTATTCACTCTAACCTTGGTTCCATCAATCGCTGTCTGGGGTAGCCCATCAGCATAACCGCAGTAAACTATTGCAAGTTTCGTATTTCTTGAGGTTTTTATCCGGCCACCATAACCAATTCGCTCTCCTAACTTTAAATCTTGAAATCCAATAATTTGACTTCTAAAAGACATGGCTGTTTGAAGAGCTGGTATATGGGGCAGGCCTCCATACATTCCAATGCCTATTCTTGACCAATCATGAGATTGCTCTGGAAAATTCATTGCTCCAGCGGAATTAACAACGCTACGAAGCAATGCTTGACCTGTATTATTCCAGGCCTTATCAAATTGCGAAAATTGTATTTGATTCATCCCATCTTCAGGATTATCCGCGCATGCCAAATGGGTCATAAGAACATTGCCTTTATTAATGAAAGACGAGCATTGTTCCAATTCATCTAACTGAAGTCCCAGCCTATTCATTCCTGTGTTAATTTTGATCCAGAATATCAGGTCATCTATATATTTCTGTGCCAGAGGAATTTGAGAAAGAGAATGAATGGTTGTCCAAAGTTTATTATTTTTTAACTCATCATAGGCTTCTGTAGAGTAAACTCCCTGCATCATCAAGATCGGTAAAACAGATTTTTCTCGTAAATTCATTGCTTCTTCAAGACGGACTACACCAAAACCATCAACGCTATCATGCAAGGCTCGCACCGTTGTATCTAGATCATGTCCGTAGGCATTGCTTTTAACAATTGCCATAAACTTTGATGATGGTGAGATTGTGTCTCTAATTAACTGAATATTAGTTCTGACTAACTCATAGTCAATAATGAGCTCAGAATTAGGCTGGATCATTTGATATTGTCATAGTAGCTATCGACTGCAAAATCTTCAAACCTGGTAAACTCCTTAAGAAAGGTCAGGTTCACTTTCCCAATGGGGCCATTTCTTTGCTTGCCTATAATTATTTCTGCTTTGTTACCTTCCTCAGAATCCTCATTGTAAACTTCATCTCTATAGATGAATAAAATTACATCTGCATCTTGCTCAATAGCACCGGAATCCCTTAGGTCTGACATAACAGGTCTCCTATTCGGGCGTTGCTCTACAGCTCTATTTAACTGAGACAATGCTATCACTGGGATATTTAATTCTTTTGCCAGCATTTTTAAAGATCGAGATATTTCTGATATTTGATTCACTCTATTTTCAGTTGAAGAGGGTAATTCCATTAACTGAAGATAATCAACTACTATCAAAGACAAGCCATGTGGTTCCTGCCTATGAATTCTTCTAGCTCTAGCTCTCAATTCCATGGGAGATAACATTGAACTATCATCAATGTACAAAGGCAGATCTTTCAGCTTGGAAGAGGACTCCATAAATCTTTTTAAATCATTTTGATTCATGGATGCTGATCGGACTTTTTGTTGGTCAATCTTAGCGTTGCTAGCAAGGAGTCTAGTAGTCAAAGATTCAGCTGGCATCTCAAGACTGAATGCAAGAACGCCGCCCTCAACCTCTTTGTTCAATAAAAAATTCTCCACTATATTCATGCTCAAAGCAGTTTTACCCATGCTGGGTCTAGCTGCCACAATAATCAGGTCACCTTTCTGCAAGCCCTGTAATTTAGCATCTAGATCTTTGAAACCCGTTGATGAGCCCAGCAAGGAGGAGCCACTATTGGCAATTTGATTTAACTTGTCAATGGACTGAGGTATCAAGACATCTAATTTCTGAATGCTTGAAGCTGTTTTGCTAGCCTCGTCATTCAATGAGAAAATTTTTGTTTCCGCTTCATCAAGCAATGCAGCTGCATCTTTGCCTTGTGGATTCAGAATCAATTGAGAGATTTCTGAATTGATTTTCATCAATTTCCTGGAAATTGATTTTTGACGAATCATTTCAGCATAGGCTTCAAGATTAGCTGCAGATGGACTAGCAGAAGCTAAGTCAATGAGATAATTTTTACCACCAGCTCTGGTGAGAAGATTTTTACTATCCAGTCGATCTGAAACGGTTAAAGGGTCAAGTGGTTTGTTGGAGTAGACCAGTTCTCCCATGGACTGAAATATACTTTGATGGTCTTGGCCTTCAAAGTCAGAAAATTGAATGATTAGACTCACAGCATCATATCTCTCAGTTTCTAGCATCAAGCCGCCTAAAACGGCCTTCTCAAGGTCGCGGACTTGTTCTGTATTTTCTATGGACTGGATTGACATAAATATGATTTTTACATCATATTATCAAGATAACAACTATTCTGGCTGAACTGAAACTTCAACAACGCAAGAAACCTCTGGATGGAAAAGTAAAGTAATAGGATAATCTCCAAGCTCCTTCAGCGGTCCTTCTGGAAGCTGCACCACGCTCTTATCAACATCAAAATCAATAGCTGAAAATGCATCTGAAATTTCTCTAGTTCCAACCGAACCATACAAAGCTCCTTCTTCTGTGACTTGAACTTTGATCTCTACCCTTGAGCCTGATATGGAATCTGATAAACCTTGAGCTTTAGCAACCTCATCAGCTGATGCTGCAGCTAACTCAGACTTTCTGCTTTCAACATATTTTAGATTGTCATCTGAAGCAAACATGGCTTTCTTTTTTGGAATTAAAAAATTTCTGGCATAGCCGGAACTGACATCTACAACGTCACCAATGCCGCCCAGTTTTTGTATTTTGTCTAAAAGTATAATTTTCATAATTTATCTATGTGAATCTGTATATGGAAGCAAGGCCAAGAACCTTGCAATCTTTATGGATTTAGTGAGCTTTCTTTGCTCAGCAGCACTAGCATTCGATACTCTTGCAGGAATAATTTTTCCAGTCTCTGTTATATATCTCTTTAACAGATCTATATTCTTATAATTAAAATTCTTTTTAGCATCTTGTGACATTATTCAGTCTCCGTTGTTTTGGTCTCTTCAGCAGAATCTTCTTTTGGCTTAACCTCTTCAGCTGTCTTTACTTTGGGGGGAGTCACCTTGATTTCTTCTGGAGCTTTTTTAGCCTCTCTTGATTCAATCATTAGTAGAGAATCTTCAAGTGACAGAGCGTCAACTTTTAACATGAGGTGTCTGATTACCGAAGTATCATATTTAAGCTTAGTATCAAGCTCCACAGCTCCCTCTGCAGGACCTTCTAGCTGATAAATGGCATAGTGCCCCTTGTTATGGTTAAGAATGCTGTATGCAAGCTGTCTTCTTCCAATATTCTCTACTCTCTTGGTTTCAAAACCAAGGTCGGATAAAACTTTTGAAAATTTAGATTCAAAGTCATCAAACTTAGAGGATAAATCAGGGTTTAGTATTAGTGTTAATTCGTAGTTATTCATATATTTCCTTATGAGTTAGTAGATTTTTTGGGCATCAAAAAACCAAGGAGCGTGAATTCTAAGATAAATGACCGCAGCAATCAATAATTATTTTTCAGGAAACCAAAAGCTCGATCAAAAAAGGATTTATTATTCTCTAATGTGTAGCCCTGTTCAAGCTGGTCAAACCCAAACCCAACCAACCCTAGGGCTGTTGCATAAATAGGATTCTTAAGAACTGATTCCATGCCGCTAAATTTCTCAGGAATACCAAGTCGAACGCTTGTTTGAAATATTGATTCCGCTAATGGCACCGCGCCTTCTATTTTGGAAGTTCCACCTGTTAGGACAATTCCAGCTGGAATTTTGCTCTCAAAACCATTGCGTTGAATTTCTGCTTTTACTAATTCAAAAAGTTCAACATATCTTGGTTCAATAATTTCAGCTAATGACCTTCGCGATAAATCCTCTGGAGGTCTTCCACCAACTCTCATAACCTCTAGCACTTCTCCATCATTTGTGAGCTCAGCTGCAGCACATCCATGTTTTTGTTTAATATCTTCAGCTTGAGCTGTTGGGGTTCTCAGGGCGACTGCAATATCGCTAGTGACTTGATCGCCAGCTATTGGAATAACTCCGGTAAAAGCAATAGAGCCAGAGTTAAAGACAGCAATATCAGTTGTGCCGCCGCCAATATCTACCAAGCAGACCCCCAACTCTTTTTCATCCTCAGATAAAACAGAGTATGAGCTAGCCAATTGCTCTAAAACAAAACCATCAACATCAATCCCGCATCTTTTCACGCACTTTTCAATGTTTTGAATAGCGTTATTTGCGCAGGTTACTAGATGCACATGCGACTCTAATCTAACACCAGACATGCCCAGTGGCTCTCTAATAGAATCTTGGTCATCGATGACATATTCTTGAGGCAAGACATGGAGCACTCTCTGATCAGATGGTATCGCAACTGCTTGAGCAGCTTCCATTACCCGATCAATATCACCAGGAACCACCTCTTTGTCTTTGATTCCAACAATTCCATGAGAATTCAAACTTCGGATATGGTTCCCCGCTATACCCACATAGACATTTTTAATTTTACCTTCAAATGAAGTTTTAGCTTGATCAAGAGATTTTTGAATAGCATCTGTGGTGGCATCGATGTTCACTACTACGCCTTTCTTTAAACCTGACGAGGGGTATGAGCCCATAGAAATAATTTCTATGGAATGCTGATCTATATATTTTCCAATAATGCAAACTACCTTAGAAGTTCCAATATCTAGTCCAACAACGTAATCAGAATCTTTTGTTCCATTATTTGCCATAATTTAATGCTGCTCCCGCTTTATATCTTAGATCAATGATACTAGGTGTTAGGTTATTTTCGAACATATATTTCAGAGTAATTAAAAGTTTTTGATGGCTCTGAGCAGATAAGTCATCTCCGAGATTAATCCGTAAATTTTTGGTCATCAGATGCCAGCCTCCTGCAGGATTAAAGTTCACCTCTTCAATAACTAGATCAAATTGATCCAAAACCAGTATTACTTGATTTTCCGCTTCAACCCAAGAAGATAAATGCTCAATGGGCATATCTAAATGTATTAGATTTAAATAATAGCCATCGTATAAAAATTTAGACAGCTTACGATCTAAGTAAAATTTTTTTTTCCAAACATACTTTGGTTTTTTACTTTGAATGAATACTTGGGTTGGTTCTAAAAAACTACTTTTAATTAAGAAGGTTTCAATCCACAGTTGATCCTTTAAATATCTTTGTATTTGATCGCTTGAGGGGTGAGATTGAATATTTTGTATCAAATCTACTTCCTTTTTCAAGGTTAGGATATTTTCAAAATTAATAACTACATGCTGGCCATCAGCTTTGTTGCAGCCTCCAACAACAAATAAAAGAATCCAGCAAAGACTGAGTATTAGTCTAGACACCTTCAATAATCTCTCTAACCAGGGATTGATAATCCAATCCAGCAATTTTTGCAGAGCTTGGAAATAAGCTATGAGAGGTCATGCCTGGAACGGTATTGACTTCTAAAACATAGAAATTTCCATCAAGATCTTGCAGCAAGTCAATTCGCGCCCAGCCCTTACACCCAAGAGCATGAAAAGTTTTTATGCAAAGTGCGTCTAATCTTTCCTGCTCATCGTGAGATAAATTGGTTCTGATCAGCTGAGTGTCATCTCTGAGATATTTAGCGTCATAATTATAGAAAGATTCACTGGTGATAATTTCCACTGATGGCAAGCACTCTCCATTAAGAATCGGGACAGTGAGCTCTTTGTGATCAATGCTTTCTTCCAGAATAAAGGGTCTGATTTTATTGGTGCAGTTTTTGATGGCATCAAGCATATCCCGTTGATGTAAAATTTTAAAAACATCAATGCTGGATCCATCCTCTTCGGGCTTTAAAAAAAGTGGATAGGAGAGCGTAAACATTTCTTGCTGAAGCATAGACAAATCAGTGTAATCCTCAGATAGCTCAGGGATTGATGCCCATCTAGGTGTTGCAATATCATTTACCTTCAGCGCTTCTTTGCATCGAGCTTTATTCCAAGTTTTTAGACATGCGGCTGAGTCGCTTCCTGAGTACTCAATGCCACATTCTAATAAATAGTCCTGCAAAGCTCCTGACTCGCCATCTTTGCCATGCAAAGCAATAAAAACATAGTTATGATCTTGCAGAATAGCTGGAGTAAATTCATTAGGGTAGTCAATCAAGCTTGCCTCATAACCCAACTCAAGAATTGCTATATAAATATTTTTGCCACTCTCAAGGGATACCTCTCGCTCCGAAGACTCGCCTCCGTATAAAACTATTATTTTTTTAGAGCCCATTTCTTTTGAATTGAATTATTTAACTGTGAAATATTTCCAGCTCCTTGAGTAATCAAAATATCAAATTCTTGGGCATTTTGTGCAATCCATTTTTTCACTAAATTAGTTGATGCATAAATCGCATTTCCACCACTTTGATTAACTCCGACTATCAATTTTTTAGAAGAAATACCGCGAATTGGCGCTTCGCTTGCAGGATAAATATCCAGCAAGAGCAATTGATCAATTTTGGACAGCACTCTCACAAAGTCACCAAAGAGTTGTTGGGTTCTTGAGAATCTATGGGGCTCAAAAATCATACAAATTCGTTTTTTTGGAAATTTTTCTTTTACAGCAAAAAAGGTAGCTAAAATTTCTGCTGGATGATGCCCATAATCATCAACTAAAATTTTAGGTATATTGGCAACTGTGATTTCTGAAATCTCAAACCTTCGGCCCACCCCTTTGAATTCACTGAGCCCTTTCTTGATATGTGAGATTGAGATGCCCTCTTCTAATGCCAAGCAAATTGCTGCTGCAAGATTATAAAGATTATGCTTACCACTTAAAGAGGTAGTAAATTTATAAAGCTTTCTTGATGAATGATCAAATAATTGAAATTTTTGCATTCCTTGTATTAATTCCACATTAATAATTTGATATTGATTGGTGTCAGTGAAACCAAAGCTAATTTTTTTCCTATGAATATTTTTTTCAATTTTTCTAATATTCATATCATCTAAATTAAGAATTAAGTGGCCATAAAAGGGTAAATTTTCAGCAAAACTTACAAAGGATTGATTTAATTTTTCTTGACTGGAATCATAAAAATTTAAATGGTCATTATCAATATTTGTAATGATGGCTACCTCGGGCTGTAAGTGTAAAAATGAGCCATCGCTTTCATCGGCTTCAACAATAATGTGCTTGCCCTCTCCTAGGTTCGAGCTTCGCCCAATGCTCAAGACTTGACCGCCAATTACATAGGTCGGGCTTAGGCCAGCTGCATTGAAAATACTTGCACTTATGCTTGTGGTAGAGGTTTTGCCATGACTGCCAGCAACCGCAATACTTCTATAAGGCTTCATGAGAGTCCCTAACATCTCTGCCCGAGGAATAATGGTGATGTCAGATTTCTGTGCAAATACCAGCTCTGGATTTTTTTTTGAAATTGCAGAGGAGGCGACTACGAGGTCAGCATTTTTAATTAAACGAGGTTCATGCCCCAATTGAACTTTTGAGCCAAGTTTTTTTAACTCTTTCAGTTCTGGTGTAAGTGATAAATCTGATCCCGTAACATTAAAGCCTCTCTTCTGTAGAATCATTGCGACCCCAATCATTCCGGATCCGCCAATACCAATCATATGAATTTTTTTAAATTTTTGAAGACCTAGTGATTGCATTTTGATGATTATTTAATTTGTAAAATTGAACTTAACATCCTTTCAGACGCTTGAAAATGATCGATTGTATGTTCGCTAGTCTGCCAAGTAAGATATATTTTTTGATTTATAATATTTGTTAATTTTTCTTGTAATTCTGAAGCCGGCTCTGATTCTTCGTAGATTACCCCCAAGCCGAGCCTTTCAATTTGGCGAGCATTTTCAAGTTGGTGATTATCAATGGCTGAGGGAAGAGGTATCATTAGACACCCTCTCTTTAAACTGCTTGCCTCCGCTAAAGTAAGAGCTCCAGCCCTACAAATAACAAAGTCCGACCAAAGGATGTTTGCAGAAGGTTGGTCGTAAAATTCACTGATATCAACCGAGAGATTTGAAGAATATCGGCTCTTTATTCCTTTAGATTTGTTTCGCCCAGCCTGATGCTTAATTTCCATTGGAATATCTAAGGCGCTTAAGGCAAAAGGAACATGCTGATTGATAAACTCTGATCCTAGACTCCCGCCTGTAATATAGATCCTGAGAATTCGGGCCTCAGAGTGATCGGGGGCACTATCGGTTTGCAAGAATTGCTCTGTTGGATTTCCAACAACCTTCATCTTTTGATGGTGCGGAGTTACCAGAGGCATCCCTAAAAAAACGATCTTAGAAAATTTTAAAAGCAGCTTGTTGGATGACCCAAGCACAGCATTTTGCTCATGCAAAATTAATTTTTTGCGACAGATTATTGCAGCAATACCAACCGGTAATGAGATGTAGCCACCGAAACAAACTACGCAATTTATTTGATTGTTTAGTATATAAATCGCTGACTGAATAGTAGAAAAGACCAAGCCAAATAAAGAAACTATTTTCTTTAAAACACTCTTTCCTCTAAACCCGCTCATGGGAACAGTTAAAAAAGGAATGTTTTGCTCTGGTACTCTTTGGCTCTCCATCCCCTGCTTAGTGCCTACCCAAATAACCTGATGTGATTGCTCTATGCATGTTGAGCAAAACTTGAGGGCTGGAAAAATATGCCCGCCAGTTCCAGCAGCTGAAATTAAAAATCTCATTATTTTGTCACTCTGTTTTCATAATTTATTCTCAAAACCATTCCTATCATAAACATAAAGATGATCAAGCTTGTTCCACCGTAGCTGATAAAAGGAAGAGTCAAACCTTTTGTGGGTAACATTCCTAAATTTACGCCAATATTAAAAAGAGCTTGGATAGAGATCAAAATACCAGTACCAAATGCAAGCAATCCTTTGAATAAGTTTCCAAGCTCTATGGCTTTAATTGCTGTCATGATAATTCCAACTATTAAAAATGCATATAGAGCTAAAAGAATTAGACTGCCAGCAACTCCAAATTCCTCAACTAGCACAGCAAAAATAAAATCTGTATGAGGCTCTGGTAAATAAAGATTTTTTTGAATGCTATTACCCAAGCCAACTCCAAACCATTCCCCTCTTCCTATCCCAAGAAGAGCATTGCCTAATTGCCAACCAGCTTTATCAAAATAAGCAAAAGGATCGGTGAATGAAATTAATCGCGCATATCGGAAAGCAGAAAAAAAAATTGCTGCCATTGTCATGCAGCCCATCAAAGACAATAGCAAGACAAACTGTAAAAACGATATGCCTGCAAAAAATAATATAGCAATTACCAACATACCAATGACAAGAGTAGAGCCTAAATCTGGTTGGCTCATGATTAAAAAACCAAATGCAGCCAATACAATTAAGGGTCGGAAAAAACCAAGAGTTGTATTGATTTCACTTTGCCGCCTAACGCAATAGCCAGATATATAAATCAATAATGCAAGTTTGCTAATCTCTGATGGTTGGATATTAATTGGGCCAAGTCTAATCCATCTAGTGCTTCCATTAACCTCGGTTCCAATACCTGGAAGTAAGAGCGCTAATAATAATAGAAATGATGCCAATAAAAAAAACCAATCATAATTATAAAATAAATTTGAAGGGATGCTCATTGCAATAATGGTTGCAAGCATGCCTATGCAAAGAAAAATGATTTGCTTTTCTGCAAACTGAAATGGATTACCATACATTTTTTCTGCAATATATACGCTTGAAGAAGCCACCATGATTATGCCGATGAAGAGCAAGCAGAGGAAAGGTAAAATAATTAAGATATTATCTTTATTAATCATCAAACATATCCCTGACCAGTAATTTAAAGTGGTCGCCTCTTACCTCAAAATTCTGGAAATCCTCTCCGCTTGGATGTCCAGGTGAAAATAATATTCCTGATTGTTGCTGCAAAGACTTAATATACTGGAGTGTCTCCTCTAGCGAAGGAAAGATTAATTTATTTTCATGAGATATCTTTTCTGCAAGTGATGCAGAGTATTTGCCGCAGATAAAAACATTGCTAGGCCCTGCAATATTAATATCTTTATATTGTTCTTTTGCTGGATCTCCCATAATAATTAAATGCTGATAGGCGCTCGCCGGGAGGTTGTTCAAAGCATATCTCAATGAATCTGTATTGGTTGACTTCGAATCATTGATTACTTGCAAACCATTGCTCAGTGCACATGCTTCAAGCCTATGAGGTAAATTAATCAAGTTACTATGCGACAAATTTCCCTGATATGGCTTTCCTATAATTTCTTGATAAATAAAAAAGGGATTATTTTCACCGGTAGATTTCTTGGATTGTAAAATTCTCTTTTTGGCATCTTGATAACTCTTCAAACTTCCATGATGGTCCAGATGATCTGATCGCATGTTCAGCAGAACTCCATAATCTAAATCATTCTGTTGCATTTTTTCTAACTGAAAGCTGGAGAGCTCAATTATTGAGTATTTTTTTCCTGAATTAATGGCATCAAGAAGCGGTATGCCAAAATTTCCTAAAATTTGAGAATCTTGTATTAATTGACTCAGGTGCATGCAGCAAGTACTTTTTCCATTAGTCCCGGTCACACCAATCTTAAAAGAATTATCTTCTTTAAAAAAAATATCTAAATCGGTTAGGTAGGGCAATGTATTTAATTCAACACCTGGATACAGTTTCCGTAAATTAATGCCTGGGCTCATGTAGACCATCTGATAGGAATCTAATTTTTTTCTATCCGGCAAAGTGCTAAATGCGTTGGGATGATCAATCGGAGATTGATCATATATATCAAAGTCTATTAATTTATTTGAGAGATAATTAGCAAAAGACTGTCCTGTAATTCCATAGCCAAAAATTAAAGACCTCATTGACTAGATTATCTAAGCTTTAATGTTGCGAGTGCAAATAAAACAAGTACGAAAGTAATAATCCAAAAACGAACAATTACCTTGGGCTCTTCCACACCTTTAAGCTCAAAATGATGATGAATTGGTGCCATTAAAAAGACTCTCTTGCCTCTTAGTTTAAATGAACCAACCTGAATGATGACGCTTAGCGTTTCCATAACAAAGACTCCAGCCATAATCGCAAAAACAACCTCATGCCTGAGGAGAACAGCAAGGGTGCCCAGAATACCCCCAAGAGTCAAAGAGCCCAAATCTCCCATAAAAATTTCAGCAGGATAGGTGTTGTACCAGAGGAAACCAATACCCGCACCTATAAGAGCCCCGCAAAATACAATTAATTCTCCGGTAAATGGATGAAAAGGAATGAATAGATAATTCGCTATAATCTGATTGCCCATAGCATAAGCAATTAAGCCTAGCCCACCAGCTATCAAAATAGTAGGTAGAATCGCAAGACCATCCAGGCCATCAGTAAGATTAACGGCATTTGAGGCACCCATAATTACAAATACCCCTATGGCAGCAAATAAGATGGGTGAGATAGCAAAAATGAAGTCTTTATTAAAAGGAAGCATCAAAATTTGATTAGGGCCCTCCGGAGACACTCTGAGTATCAACAAAATAACAATTAAAGAGAACACAAATTGCAATCCAAGTTTATATCTCCCATTCAGTCCTTTTGAATTGTTATCTTTTATCTTCAACCAATCATCTAAAAATCCTATAGATGCAAAGGTAACTGTAATAAATAAAAGCACCCAGATGTATGGGTTTTGAAAATCAGACCATAGCAAGGTTGATATCACGAAAGAAAAAATTATGATTAAACCCCCCATGGTGGGAGTTCCAGATTTAGCTAAATGGGATTTTGGGCCATCGCTCCGAATAGACTGAGCAAACTGAATGCCCGTCAGGTATCTAATAAATAATGGGCCTAGCAGTATCGATAAAATCAATGCAGTTAGAGTGCTTCCAATTGTTCGGACTGTTAAGTAGCGCAAAATATCAAATCCTGGATCGAATGCCATTAACCATGTGCCTATAAGCTCTATCACTTGCTCTCTCCTATATTGATAACTGTTTCCATCTTCATGCTTCGCGACCCTTTAAGTAGAATAAAATCTCCACGGGTTACTTCATTTTTTAAGAATTCCATTAGCTCAGCTTTTGATGTAAAAAAAATACCAGCGGATCCAAAGCTTAAAACAGAGTGGCGAGTAAGATCACCAAAACCAACGAATAAATTTACTCCTTTTGCTTTAGCATATTCCCCAATGTCTTGGTGAAGTTTTTTTCGATATCTGCCAAGCTCCTTCATATCTCCAAGAACTAGTATGCGTCTTCCTGCCTGTTGATGTAACACATTAATGGCAGCCTTTACGGAGTCTGGATTAGCATTATAGGAGTCATCGATTAAAGTGGATTGATTGAACCAGGGCTGCAATTGAAGTCTTTGAGATGCATTAGCAAAATCTTTTAAAGAGTCTACAAAAAAACTCACATCTTCTTTCAATTCTAGAGTGGCGATAAATCCAGCTAGAATATTTAAAATATTATGATTTCCAAGGAGAGGTGTCTGAACTTTTATTTTTTTTATCAGATATGGAGAGTTGATATTAAATATAGTGCCTACTTTAGTACTTTTAATATTCGTGGCAAAAAAATCAGCTGAATCATTTAAGCCAAACGTCTTATATGAAATATCCGTTCTTAGGCGTTTCCAATATTTAATGTATGGGCTTTCTGGCAATATCGCAAGACCATTTTTTTGAATGTGATAAATTAACTCAGATTTCACCTTTAGCACCCCATTCAATGATCTTAAGCCCTGAAGATGTGAGTGACCAATATGGGTAATGATTCCTATTTTTGGCTTAATCAGCTGTGATAAAAACTCAATATCTCCTTTTTTTGCAGCCCCCATTTCAAAAATAGCTGCGGTATTCTTTGTATCAAGCGCGAGTGCACACAAAGGTAATCCAATTTCATTGTTAAAATTATTGAAGGTTGCAAAGCTATTTTTAATTCCTGTGTGAAGGATATTTTTTGTTGTGGTTTTGCCATTGCTGCCAGTAATGCCAATCATGGGTCCAGGAAATTTTATTAGGGCAGATTTAGCAAGAGCAACCAAAGATTTCTCAGGATTTGCAACAGACAAGATGTTAGATCTAAGTTTATTGACTAACTGGGGTTTGGTGCTTTTGGTTATAGCTAAAGCAGCGCCTTTTGCGATGGCCTTTTTGCCATAGATGCTTCCATCCTCATTGGCACCAGTCAGCCCAAGAAAAACTGAATTCTTTTTTATTTTTCTGGAGTCAATTTGAAAATCTTTAATTCGTATATTATGTTTAGCACTTATCTCCAAGGCGCTAAAAATATCACCTGTATTTTGTATAACCTTCATGTGTTTATATTACCTAAAATATACTCTCGGTCATTGAACGGAATGATCTTTCCATCCTCCTCCATGGTCATTTCATGGCCTTTACCCAATATTACTAAAATATTTTTTGAATTCAGGGACCGAAGCCCTTGATTTATTGCATCAGGTCTTGATTTTACAATACTTAAATTTTTAAACTGCCTTGTTCCCACTGCATCAGCTGCAATCATCTCGAAAGATTCACTTCTATTATTATCTGATGTAAAAATAATTTTATGGGCAAATCCTTCAGCTACACGCATCATTTGAGGGCGCTTTAGCTTATCTCGATCGCCCCCACATCCAAAAATAAGTACTAGCTCATCATATGATGCAGCAAGCGATGATAGGATATTTTTCATCGCTTCTGGGTCATGAGCATAGTCAATAAAAACATGGCCTTGATTGCAAACGAAATGCTCGCTTCGTCCAGGTGGCAATTCTAAATCACTATAGTCCAACCCTGCTAGGTCAGACCCTGAGCATGAGTTTGAAAGCAAGCCAATAGCACATGCAAAATTATCTAAATTAAATTCAGGAAATAGTGAAAGATTCTTGGTGCTCCTCAAGTTTGGGAATTGAAATAAAATGTCTGAGGTCCCGGAATGATTAAATATTTTTTTGTAAAAATAAGGCTTGGAAGAATCTTGGGAGCTTAAAAAATTCACTTGATGCCTTTGCTCGATAGCTCCAAGACTACTCTGAACAATTGGAGAATCAGCATGAATAATAGGCGGATATTTTGAGGGTAAGTCCAAGACTGCTAGTTTAGCTTGCACGTATTCCTCATGAGTGAGGTGATAATCCAAATGATCTGAGTAAATATTCAGAAGTATTGTTTGAGTAAATGGCAGAGACAAAAGACGCTTTTGATCTAGCGCATGAGAAGAAAGCTCTAAGAAAATATATGTTAGCTCATTAAAGTGATGGTCTGCAAGTAGCTGAAATAATTCAAATATACCGGGGGTAGAATTTCCTTTTGTAGGAAAAAATTTTGTATCTACAAGGGCACCCAGGGTTCCAATGTAGCAAGAGGGCCTCCCAAGCTTACAAATAATTTGCTGCGCAATGAATGCAGTGGAGGTTTTACCATTGGTGCCAGTAATCCCATGAAATAAAAAATTGCTTTCATCTAGATTATAAAATTTAAATAAAAACTTAATTAAGGTTAGCTCTAAATTTTTAACATGAATATATGGAATTGTTATGCTTGGCGGGGATGGCTGATCACTTAAGATGCAGGTTGCGCCATTCATAATAGCATCTTCTGCAAATGTTAAGCCATGACAATTTATACCTGGACGGGCTACAAATAAAAAATTACCTCTAGCACTTCTTGAGTCATCCGTTATGCCTAAGATTTGCAAATCAACCTGAGCATCAATGTTGAAAAAAGATGCGATGCTAGAAAAGCTATTCATCTAGGTAATTTAAAACATCTTTTGAAATCGCAGAAAACAAAGGAGCTGCAACAGCCCCGCCTGAGTAATTATTTAGTCCAGGTTCCTCCACACTCACAAAGATTGTTAGTCGCTTAGAATCTAAAGGAGCAATCCCAGCAAATGAAGAAACATACTTACTGTGATCATAACCACCCTTAGAGCTAGATTTGTGAGCAGTACCAGTTTTCCCGGCCACTGAATGATTGGGGGGAGCAGCAAGCATGCCGGTTCCCTTTAAAACAACTGATTCCAAAGCAAGTAATACCTGATCTGCAGTGTTCTTTGAGATAACTCTTTGCTCATAAACATCTTCATCATCTAAAAAAAGTTTAAAGTCTTTAAGATAGCCCTCGTTGGCAAAAACTGAATATGCTTGAGCTAATTGTAACGCTGAGGCCTCTAAATTATAACCAAAACCTAAGCTTGCAATCTCATGATCAGAAATATTAGGTCGAGTGTTAATCGTTCCATAAGCTAAACCTGGAAAAAGAATATTGGGTGGTTTGGATAAACCAAAAGCTTGATAACTTGAAGTTAAGCCTTCTGCTCCAATCAGCAATGCCAGTTTAGATGCTCCAACTTGACTGGATTTTTCAATAACTTCCAGAAAACTTAGTTGGCCATAGTTGCGTGGGTCTGAAATCTTAACTCTATTAAGCGTTATAAACCCCGGACTGGTGTCTACCGAGTCTAATAAAGAGATCAAGCCCATATCAATACCTTTGGCTAAGGCTAATGGCTTGATAATTGAGCCAGGCTCGACAGCATCAACAAGCGCTCTATTTCTCTGGATCTCTCTAAATGGATTATTTGGATTATATGAAGGGTAGCTTGCAATCGCCAAAATTTCTCCAGAATGGTTATCCAGGACAACAGCACTGCCTCCTTTGGCATTATTTGCCTCTATGAATCTAGAGAGGTGCTTAAAGGTAATAAATTGAATTCTACTGTCAATCGTTAAGTAAAAAGCTGCGCCTGGTAAGACAGGAGTAACTACTTGCGGTTTTCTACTAGCATTTTTTACTACGATCTCTGAGCCTGAAATACCCGATAATTGAGTATTTAAAATCTTTTCTAGCCCATCTGTCCCTATGCCGTCCCTTCCCGCAAAACCAATCAAAGGTGCAATCTGTTCCCCCAGGGGATAATATCTCTTTGGCGCAGATTCAATTTCAATCGAATCTAGTCTCAATTTTTTAATTTCTTCGTACTGAGAAAAATCTAGATTTGAAAAAAGTAAGGATTTTCTTCTAAGTTCATCTATTTGCTTGAAGGTCTTTTCTAGAGGTGCGATTGAATTAATTACTTTATAGTTATCTGCAGAAAAATTTCTAAGTGCGAATAGATTATATTGAGTAGCAGATACAGCTAAAGGAAAATTATTTCTATCATAAATACCTGCTCTCAAGGTCGGTATTTTACGAGTGGCAAGAAGCATTGTTTGTCCCTTTGAATTAAGAAAAGCTCTGTCATTAAATTGAATCTCAAAGATTCTAAATACTACAAAGAGAAAAATTAACAAAATGAGCATATAAATATGCAATGCTCGCCAGCTCAAGCCTAAATTATTTTTCATGATCTGTTTCTAGCTTTTGAACGATTTCTACCATACCTAATACTTCTTTGGCATGGCGCTCTATTCTAGCTGGAGAATTTAGATGATGATGCTCTGTTTTTAATTGAATATTTATTTCAGTTAATTTATTTTGAGAGACTTTTAAATACTCCTGATTTTCAAATTCCTGAGCTATCTGCCATCTTATTTTTACTGTATCTAAACAAATGCACAATAAAAAAAAAGTTAAGATAAGTAAAAAATACAATTGTGCTGAGTGAGTCATGCTTTTGAAAATACTCTCATGACCGCACTTCTAGATCTTGGATTTCTCTTGATTTCTTCTGCGGAAGGCTTCACTTTTTTCTTAATGCACTGAAATTTTTGAGTCACGATATTATTGATTGGAATGTCCTTAGGTAAAAATTGCACGTCTGGTTTAAAAAAATTTTTTACTATTCGATCCTCCAGAGAATGAAATGAAATAATGACTATGACGCCGTTCTCGCTCAACAGATCAGATAGCTGAGCTAAAGCTACTTCTAGATGCTCTAATTCATTGTTTACATGAATTCTGATCCCTTGAAAGGTTTTAGTAGCCGGATGAGTTCGCCCTGTTCTCTGAAGGATGCTCTCAACAATTTTAACAAGATCTCCTGTGCTTTTAAGCAAGCTATGTGATCGAAATGCAATAATTGCTTTGGCTATTTTTCTTGATGCTTTTTCGTCTCCATATTTATAAAGTACATCGCTAATTTCTTGTTCTGAGGATTCATTAAGGAAGTCTGCAGCGCTGAAACCTTTTGTGGTATCCATTCTCATATCTAATGGGCCGTCCCCTTGAAAGCTAAAGCCTCTGGAATGATCATCAAGATGAGTTGAGCAAGTACCTAGATCTAAGAGAATGCCGTCAAATTGCTGCTCATGAAAAAACTTGCCAGCTTCAGAATAATTCCCGTGGGTAATGCTGAATCTATCATCGTTAATATTGAGATTGCCATAAGAGACTGCCTCGTTATCTCTATCAACTGCATATAATTTTCCAGAGGAAGATATGCGATTAAGGATTTCTTGGGAGTGGCTGCCTCTACCAAAAGTAAGATCTAAGTATGTCCCTGATAGATCATTGAGCAAGAAATCTAACGATTCTTCCAGCAAAACTGGAACATGTAACATGGACTAATCTACTTGCTTTCTCATGAAGGTCGGCACATCAAGGAAGTCTATTTCCTCTGCAGACGATGTGCCACCTGACTCTAAATGTCTTGTTGAATGGGCATTTAATCCCACTGGATTTAATTGAACTGTTGGTTTTCGAGTATTATCTACAGCCAAGGTGGCCGTTCTTTGGTTGATGCCAGTTGCTACGATAGTTACTAAGAGCTCCTCTTCATCCATAGAGTCATCCTCGACAACTCCCCATATAATAGTTGCCTCTTCAGCTATCAGGTCCTCAATAACGGATTTCACTTCCACATTATCTGATAACGTAACGCCTTTAGCTGTAATATTAACCAATACTCCCCTTGCATCTTTTAATTCAACGTCTTCGAGTAATTCAGAGCTGACAGCTTGCTGGGCAGCATCTACGCCCCTATCATTCTCTGCGCTTGATCTGCCAGTGCCCATCATTGCAATGCCTTTTTCGGACATCACAGTTTTTACATCAGCGAAATCAACATTGACATATCCAGGCTTCATAATGATGTCTGATATACCTTGTACCGCACCCTTTAAGATATCATCAGCTTTTGCAAAAGCTTCTTTCATGGTAGTTTTCTTCCCCAGTATTTCCATTAGCTTTTCATTTGGTATGGTGATTAAGCTATCTACCTCTTCAACTAACTCGGCAATTCCTGCTTCCGCTGCTTTCCTTCTATTCTTTCCTTCAAACTCAAAGGGTTTGGTAACCACGGCAACTGTTAGCGCCCCGAGCTCTTTTGCAATCTGAGCTATAACAGGTGCAGCACCAGTTCCAGTGCCACCTCCCATGCCAGCCGTAATAAAAATCATATCTGCGCCTTCAAGTATCTCCTCAATTGCTGCCCTATCCCTTTCAGCCGCCGCTCTGCCTACCTCAGGATTTGCTCCAGCTCCCAGTCCTTTGGTGAGATTGTCACCTAATTTTAAAATTGTTGCTCCCTGAGCCCTCTCTAATGCCTGAGAATCTGTGTTAGCACAAATAAAATCTGGGCCTTGAATCTCATGCTCCATCATATGAATGACTGCATTCCCTCCTGCTCCGCCAACACCTATTACTTTAATTTTAGCTAACCCAGCGTTTTCTTCAATTATTTCCCAATTCATTTTCTCTTCCCCTTTAAATTAAAAAGCCATTGTTTTAATACTTTCAGGCAATACAACCTCAAGAATCTCTGTTGATAGAGATCCGCCAGTTTGTCTCATCTCCCAATTTTGCTCATTCCAAATTTCAAATTTATTACCCATGCCCACTAATGCAATTTTATTTTTAGTGTCGATATTGGCGTAATCTCTAAGTTCGGTGGGGATTAAAATTAACATTCGCCCAGACGGGTCAAAATCACTCACGCTAGCATTGCCTAAAATTGTCCATTGAAGGTTTCTCACTATTGGGTCTAGGCCCTGAAGCGATTGAAGTTCAGCGGCTATCTGAACCCATGCTGAACCAGGGTAAATTTTTAATGATGGGTATTGGGGGTCTCGAGTTACAATAATTTGGTTTTCTTGATTAGCCAAAAGATGTTCTCGATATTTTGCAGGGATCGCTAAGCGCCCCTTGGAATCTATCGAAATTGTTGTAAAACCAAACATATTACATAAATAAATATTAGTAACACACTTTATACAACATTTTTCACACTTTTACACACTTTTTTTTAAAAAAGCATGGTGAGTTGATCTATAAGCCGGATTCTGTCTTAAATGGTCATCTATCTAGGCAATATGTCACCATATTGCTCAAGCAACCTACCCGAATCCTAGACGAGCAGCCTAATGGGATCCCTATTTGGTTTTGCTTCAAAGTGGGGTTTACATTGCCAAGATTGTTACCAATCTCGCGGTGAGCTCTTACCTCACCATTTCACCCTTACCAATTGCTTGGCGGTATACTTTCTGTTGCACTTGCCGTAGGCTCGCGCCTCCCAGGAGTTACCTGGCACCTTACTCTATGAAGTCCGGACTTTCCTCTAGCTAAAAGCTAGCGACCATCCGATCAACTCAGATGCATTCTAATACCTTTAAGACGAATTAGAAATGCTAATAAGAAATCTATAAATATCTTGCTTGGAATGATTGGTAATTTTTGCAATGAGCTTTGATGCGTCAGAGGGAGACATATAATCTAAAAATGGTTTGCAAAACTCTCTGTCTAAAGTAGCTCTAACCTGAGTTTTTAGAGAAGAGTGTATAACTAAAACAAATTCCCCTAATAGGGTGATTTTAGAATCAATTAATTGTGCGTAAAGCTCTTTCAACGAACCCCTATAAATTGATTCATACTCCTTGGTCATTTCTCTGCAAATAGAAATTTGGGTATTACTATCCAAGATCTCCGAGAAACTCTCTAGTGTTTTAGATAATCGTTTTGCTGATTCAAAAAAGACATATGGAATGCCGCTTCGCTTTATTTCTTCAGCTATTTTTTTTCTTCCAGCACTCGTTTTGGGTAGAAATCCATAAAAAGTGAATTGATGAGGCGAGATGCCAGACAGCAAGACCGCATTAATAACCGAAGATGGTCCCGGTAGAACTGTAAAATCTATCTCGAGCTCTATGCACTTTTTAATTAATGGGTACCCAGGATCAGAGATTAGCGGGGCGCCAGCATCAGACATGACAGCTATATCTATGCCTTCCTGCAGAGCGTTAGTAATGTCGAGCAATTGTTCTAACTCATTGTGCTCATGAAAGGGGATGGATTTTTTAGGGATCTGGAAATGCTGAAGCAAGCTAGCAGCAACTCGAGTATCCTCTGCATAAATTCTCCCTACTTCTTTCAAGGTATTGATTGACCTCAAAGATAAATCATTTAAATTACCAATGGGTGTGCAAATTAGATAAAGCATAATATTACAGACATGAAATTACGAAAAAAAATTGTTATCCACTTAATAACGGTCGGTATTATCTTATCATCATGCGCAACCACTCAGAATAATTCTTCGGCACCCGAACCGACCAAGGCTGCAAATAATCCTGTCAACACAGAACAATACTTTAACTACCAAGAGTTTAATGACAGTGCGATTGATGAGCTCAATGCATTGTCTAACTCCAATAGTTTAACAAGAGAAGAGCAAGCAGAGATAAAGAAGCTCAGAAATAATTTAAAAAAAATCTTCTCTAAAAAGAGTTTCATTCTAAATCTTGATACTACAAATATCCATTCTTTAAAGGTGATGGAATTAATTTACCAACTTGAGCTACCAATTAAGATTCAGTGGCGCAATGAAGAGCAAAGTGTAAAATTTTTAGACTTGATTGCTAAACCAGTAACAGGCTTCTGCTCCAGTCTTGATAAAGATGCCATGGATTCAATCGCTACTGAGATTGCGAACTCTGACCAAGAAACAATAATAATTTTTATGAAAAACTATGCTGTTGTTGCTGATCAGTTAGTTGAATTATTGCCTGAAATTAAGAGCATAAAATTTGATTCAAGTGACCCGCAAAACTATGCAGCAACGCTCCTAGGGATCAATGACAGTCAGGATAGATTCGTTAAAATTAAGAATCTAAATCCCAATCAAGAATTAAAGTTTTCCCCAAGACCTAGAGATGACATACAAAAAATAGTACTAATACTTGAGCCTACACAATACAAATCACTGCTACCAGCACTAAGATATCATGGAGGTAGCAATTTCGAGTACATTAATTTTATTTCCTCTCTCCAAAATTTGCAGAATGTAAATCAATTACTAGATTTTGAAAATACTTTAATACCTCTGTCTGAGGATATTATAAAAAAAATAAAAGCAAAGGAAATTTACTCGCTTGAGAACATAACTAGAGATTCAATTCTAAATGATTGGCTGTTAATTGAACTGATGAATCAGTCAGGAATTCGCTCAGCCAATATTTCTGGAATGACAGGCAAAATAGAGTTTCAAAAAGGCCGCTGCGCTAAAAGAAGGATTCCTTTAGATAGGGTGAGTTCTCAGTGGTTAGCTTCCTGAAAGCCTAAGCTCTCAAGTCTCTTTCAATCATAGAGAGGCTGTCTTGAAAACTTTGACGCGCAAAAATTTTAGTTTGGTAGTCGAGCAAAGGTTTCAAATGCCTATTTAATGGTAGGTTAATCCCCAGTGATGGAAGCCTCCAAAGAATAGGAGCTAAATAACAATCAATGACTGAGAAATCCTCGCTCATAAAGAAAGAAAATTCTTTAAAAGTTGGGGCCACGGTACTAATCTCATTCAGCAATTCTTCCCTAAGAATCAAGAGGTCTTTTTCTGATAATTCCCTTGCAGTTAAAGTATCAATCATTGGGCACCACTCTTTATCTATTCTCAACATTAACGATCTGCTATTTGCTCTAGAAACAGGGTACACAGGAAGCAATGGCGGATGAGGAAATCTTTCATCAAGATATTCAACCATAACGCCTGTATCGTATAGGCCAAGATCACGATCAGATAAAATTGGAAGGCAGTGATAGGGGTTAAGTGCCAGCACTTCATCAGGCGCCTCTTCATTTGAAGTTTCTCTAATCTCACAGGCAATATCTTTTTCTGCCAAAACTATTCTTACTCTATGGCTATAGTGATCATCTTTTTCAGAATATAAAATCATGTGTCCTCTTTGTTAATGTGTAAAATTCTAGTGGTAATCTTTTTGATACTCTCTAAAAAGAAGGTAAGAAAAGGAAGTGAATATAATGAAGAAGAGGATAACATACCAACCAATTCTTTCCCTATCTGCTCGACTCGGCTCGCCAACATAAGTCATGAAATTTACAAGGTTATATATTACTTCGTCGAACTCACTTTCGGTAAGAGAGCCGGAACCAGGAATTGTTTTTAAATAACCACATTTTTCTTCAGTTAGATCATTGCCTAGCCCATCTCTTTTAACTCCTCCATTGGAAGCAATCATAGGAATGTCTTTGCAAGACAAAATTTGCTGCCCCTGAATGGAAGCCAAAACATTGGGCATAGCAGCCCCTGGGTAAACCATATTATTAACGCCATAAGGCTTGGAGGCATCTTCATAGAAGGTTTTTAGGTAGGTATAGACCCAATCTGAGCCATGTAGCCTGGTTGCCAATGTAAGATCTGGGGGCGCAATCCCAAACCAAGACTCAGCAGTTGCTTTGTCCATTGAGCCGGTCATCTTATCACCCAATTTAACCTTCTGGCCGTAGACCAAATTAGAGGCGAGCATGTCTTTTGGAATCTCTAAATCTTTTGCGACCCTATTCCAACGAGAATATTGTAATGAGTGACAGCCGTAACAGTTGTTCAAAAATGTAACTGCACCTAACTGGAGAGACTCAAGGTTTTCTAGCTGGGGTGAAAATTTTTCACACTCACCATAGTCACCACATGGAGCAGATTCGGAAGCAAATGCACCATAAGATGAAAACAGAAAGAAAGTTATAATCAGGAGTTTTTTCATAATCTATCTGGCACTGGTTTAGATTTTTCAATAGATGTATAAATAGGCATCAGCAGAAAGAATGCAAAATATATTACTGTGCCAATCTGACTTAGAGTTGTTCTCAGAGCAGTAACCGGCATCGTGCCCAGCCATGCCAACATCAACCAACTTAATACAAAAATAGTCATTGCTATCTTACTTAAGTTCCCTTTGTAGCGAATTGAGGCAGCTTTACTTCTGTCTAACCATGGAACCACAAAAAGAATTGCAATTGCTGCACCCATAACAATCAAGCCTCCCAACTTATCTGGAATAGCTCTTAACATCGCGTAATAAGGAGAGTAATACCAAACTGGTGCAATATGATCTGGGGTGATCATTGGGTTAGCTTCTTCAAAATTAGCAAGCTCTAGCATATAGCCCCCGCCCTCAGGAAAGAAGAACATAATGATAGAAAAGACAATACCAAAAATACCTATTGCTACCAGAGCATTTAAAACTTTGTATGGAAAGAAAGGAACGCTGTCCAGAGGCACTCCATCTTTATCAAGATGTTTTTCAATATCCACACCTTCAGGGTTTCCAGCGCCAACCTCATGAAGAGCAACTAAATGCATAAAAACAAGGGCTATAAGGATTAATGGTAATGCAACTACGTGTAAGGCGAAGAATCTAGAGATGGTAGCGCCTGAAATATAATAGTCACCTCTTACCCATAACTCTAAGGACTCGCCAATATAGGGAATCGCTCCAAATAATGAAATGATAACTTGCGCCCCCCAATAGGACATTTGGCCGTATGGTAATACATACCCTAAGAAGCCTTCAGCCATCATGACAAGATAAATTGTCATGCCAAAAATCCATACCAATTCACGAGGTTTGTGATAAGAGCCATACATCAGACCACGGAACATGTGCAAATAGACTACCGCAAAAAACATTGACGCACCCGTTGTGTGCATGTATCTAATGATCCAGCCATAATCAACATCTCGCATAATGTACTCAACAGAAGCAAAGGCCCCTTCTTCAGTGTTCTCATAACCAAACATGAGCCAGATACCAGAAACAATCTGAACAATTAAAACGACTGCAGCCAAAGCCCCAAACATATACCAAAAATTTACTTTCTTGGGAACTGGATGCTTTGATAAATGTCGCTCATAAGTATTTTTAATCGGTAAGCGATCATTGATCCAATTAAATAGTCCTGAAGATTGATTTGACATTATGTTATCTCCTGATCTTCCCCTATCGTTAAAATATTTCCTTTAAAATTATGAGGTGGTACCTTTAGATTTGTTGGAGCTGGAACTCCCTTAAAAACTCTGCCTACTATATCGAACATAGATCCATGACATGGGCAGAAAAACCCTCCAATCCATGCTTCATCCCATGGCTGAGGCTCCATTTCTGGATAATATTTTGGAGAGCAGCCAAGATGAGTGCAAACACCAGCAATAACAGTGAATTCCTTAGAAGTCGATCTGGTGGGATTAATGTCTCTATAAGGTTCATCAATATTAATTGACTGAGGGTCATCTAACTTATCTTCTATCTTTGATAGATTCTCTAAAGCTTCTGGAGAATGCCTAATAACAAAAACAGGTTGTTTCCTCCAAGCCACTTGAATCTTTTGACCCACTTGAATCTTGGAGATATCTACTTTAACAGGAGCACCGACCGCCTTAGCTTTTGCACTGGGATTCCAAGCAGATAGAAAAGGAACTGCTGCAAATGGAACGCCAGCTGCACCAACCGCTGCAGTCATACCTATAAGAACTTTTCTTCTTGTATTAAGTTTTTCTTCCATACAGCAGAAATTAACGTTTGGAGAATTGAGAGCTTTTTCTTGCCTTTTTTAATCCTGGTTTTTTTCTTTCTACTTTTCTATCATCTCTGGTTAAAAAGCCAGCAGATTTCAGTTGAGGTCTTAAAGACTCGTCATATTCTAGCAAAGCTCTAGAAATTCCGTGCCTGATAGCACCTGCTTGACCAAAGCTTCCGCCACCCTTGACCATTGCCTTGATATCGACTTGCTCGTCTAGCTCGGTGAGCTTGAGGGGTTGCAGAACTAGCATTTGAGCTACCTGTCTTCCAAAGTAATGTGCCAGCTCTTTATCATTAACCATGATCTTGCCTTGGCCTTTAGATAAATAAACTCTCGCTGAAGAAGTTTTACGTCTTCCAGTTGCATAGTGAATAGCAGTGCTCATATTTTTGGTTCCCAGATTTTCGGTTGTTGTGATTCGTGCGGATGATCAGATCCTTTAAAAACTTTTAACTTTTTAAACATTTGTTTTCCAAGTTTATTCTTTGGCAGCATTCCTTTAACCGCTTCTTCAATAACATATTCAGGTTTAGTTTCTAACACATCTTTAAGCACTTTAGTTTTTAAACCTCCTGGATAAAGGGTATGAGTGTAGTATTTTTTATCTTCTAGCTTGTTTCCGGTAACCTTTATCTTCTCTGCGTTAATGACAATAACAAAGTCTCCGCCATCTGTGTGAGGAGTAAAAGTTGGCTTGTCTTTGCCACGCAGTCTGTCAGCAATCTTGGTTGCTAAGCGACCTAAGATCCTGTCTGATGCATCAACTATGAACCAGTCATGAGTTGCGTCTTCTTTTCTAAGAGAAAGAGTTTTCATTTTTATTATGTTTTAAGAAAAAATTAGATGCGAATGTTAATGTTTAAGCACAATTTAATCAATATTTTAATGCATTTAGTTTAGTTTTTCTTCAAATCCTCAAGATAGCTTTTGCTATAAATTTCGTGCAAGCGGCTTGCTGATCTTTCCCACAAGAACTCTAACTGGGATCCTAGGTAAAGATTTTGGAGCAAAGTGGATTGAGCAAATAATTTCATTTTTTGTCTCTCCTGGTAAGCGATATCAATAAAGCTAATAAATCGCCTGATCTTATCAAGATGCTCATCGCTACAGGCATGGAAATCACTGATAAAAACCCATTCGTAGCTTTTACACATTTCTATAAAATCCTTGCTGCCACAAGGCTCTGAAAAAAATTGTTGGAATGAAAGCCATAGAAACTCTGGAGACTGCCCTTTACATGAAAACTCTCGTCCGTTGATATTAAAGGTATTAACTTCACTCCAAGGCCCCTCGAAAGTATGATGTAGAAATTCGGAAACATTGGCGCTCGCAAAAGTATCAAATTGTGCAATTTCTCTTAATCGATAGTCTTCTTCGCCCTGCAAGCTAAAAACCATGAATTCTGATTCAATAAAATGAATTGTTTTTAAAAACTTCTCTCTCTGCAGCCCATCTTTATATAAATTATCAGGGGCAGCATTCGAAGAAAGCATGATGCGAACTCCATTGTGATGGAGGGATTCAATGATCAAGCCTAAGATCATTGCATCAGCAATATCCTCAACCTGAAATTCATCAATAAATATCACCTTGTACTTTTTTGAGAGATTTTTTGCGACTTCTGGTAATGGATTTTTTATACTTTCAAGGTACGCTAAGCTTGAATGAATCAACTGCATAAATTCCAGGAAGTGAAATACCCCTAAATCATTAAAGTAACTATTGGCTATAGATTGAAGTAATAGCGTCTTACCCCTTCCAACAGGCCCCCAGAGGTAAATGCTGCCGCGACCTGACTGCTTCCTAAATATTGTTGAGGGTCGATAGCGAGAATCAAAGTCTATGAATTTGTCTAGAAATATTTTTTGAGCATGATCTGGTTTTATTTCTTGAGAAGCTAGATTCTCAAGTACAATTTCTATATCTTTCATAATATATGTTAATAGTGCAGTGAATTTTTTTAATAATAAGCTTTCTAGAATAAATTTTTTAATTCTCGCTCTTATTCTCCCATATCTTTATACAGATATGTCTAATAGAAAAAATTCTTCAGGAATTGCAGCAGCAGCACTGTCTGTAGTTAACATTATTGCAGGTGAAACTGCCTCATCTAAGAATAATTGGAATGCAGGCAATAAGGCAATTATGGGTTCCGGGATTATTATTTCTGATGATGGCTACATCATTACTAATCTTCATGTTGTAGCAGGAAGAGAAAATATTAGTGTTGAGCTTGATGACGGTCAAACAAAAATAGCAAAACTTATTGGTTTTGATCAACGATCAGATCTTGCTGTAATTAAAATTTTGTCCTCTGAAAAACTTGAGTCTATTAAATGGGCTGATAGCAAAAATGTGCAAGCGGGCGATGAAGTGATTGCGATTGGCAATGCCTTTGGTCTTGGGAAAACCTTTACCAGTGGAATTGTTAGCGCCACTGGAAGAGATTACGGCAATCCTTATTTAGAGCTAATTCAAACAGATGCTGCAATTAATCCTGGAAACTCAGGAGGCGCACTGTTAAACCACAAGGGCAACCTGATAGGCATGAACACTAAAATTTTTTCAAAGACGGGTTCATATGCTGGTATTGGATTTGCTCTTCCTTCGAATAAAATGATTGGCCTGGCTTCTGAAATTATACAATCTGGCTCAGTTAAGAGATCATGGATTGGCGATTTTAGAGTTAAATTTAAAAGGTTTTTATTAAATAATGAATTAACTTATGGTTTAGAAATATTAGAGTTAAAGGAATACGGTCCATTGTTCGAGGGAGGTCAAATTCAGCTTGGTACGGTAATTATTTCAATTAATAATCAATCGGCAACTTGGGAAAATCTAACGAAAGCATTAAAGAGCTCTTTTCCCGGAGACAGAATCACGCTAAAGATCCTTCAGAAAAATAATACAATCAATCAAATTGAAGTAGTCACCCAGGCGCAAAAAGGCTAGCTTGGCAGTCTAGCAATATCTGCTCCTAGGAATGAGAGCTTCTCTTCAATCCGCTCATACCCTCGATCAATATGATAAATTCTATCAACTATGGTCTCTCCTTGTGCGCATAGACCTGCCAAGATCAAACTAGCAGATGCTCTCAAGTCTGTTGCCATTACAGGAGCGCCAGTTATAGAGCTCACTCCTTTAACAAAAGCATTGCTTCCTTTGACAGTGATGTCACAACCCATTCGATTTAATTCTTGAACATGCATAAATCTATTTTCAAAAACATTTTCAGTAATCACGGCAGAGCCGCTAGATAATGCATTTAAAACAGTGAATTGAGCCTGCATATCTGTAGGAAATCCAGGAAATGGTGCTGTAGAGATATCGACTGGAGCAATAACATTCTCGCTCATAGTTAGACGAATGCTATTTTCAGAAGGGGTGATCACTGCGCCGCTGAGCTTTAGTTTATCTAGAATATTATTCATTCGATTTGAATTAATATTAGTTATAGTGATGTCGCCATAAGTTACTGCTGCAGCTATTAGGTATGTGCCTGCCTCTATCCTATCCGCCGGAATTTTAAATGTAGCTTCATTGAGACTGGTTACCCCCTCAATAATAATTTCATCAGAACCAGCTCCAGAAATACTTGCTCCCATTGAGTTCAAAAAATCTGCAAGGTCTTCTACCTCAGGCTCTTTTGCAACATTACGCAAGGTCGTTCTACCCTCCGCAAGAACTGCGGCCATCATGATGTTTTCGGTGCCTGTGACCGAGATACCTGGAAAGCTAATTTCACACCCAATTAATTTCTTTGCACTAGCTTCGATATAGCCATTTTTGAGATCAATTGTTGCTCCCAACTGCTCCAAGGCAGACAAATGAAAATCTACTGGCCTGGTTCCAATGGCGCATCCGCCTGGCAAGGCGATTCTAGCAAATCCATACCGTGCAACCAACGGTCCCAACACCAAGATTGAAGCTCTCATCGTTTTGACGAGTTCATAGCGTGCCTCAAAATCATGAAGCGCGGCTGTAGAAATGCTGAAATCCATATTTTCATTAAGCGTAATATCGGCACCCATGGAGCCTAGAAGCTCAAACATAGTAGTGATATCTTGTAGATAAGGAAGATTTTGAAAAGTCACAGATTTGTCTGAAAGTATGGTTGCCGCAAGCATTGGCAAAGCAGCATTCTTTGCTCCAGAACAAGAGATGAAACCTGATAACCTATTGCCGCCAATAATGCGTAGTTTTTCCAATGTTAAGAAATCTCAGATGGGGTTTTTGTCACAAGACTTAAAGCGTGAACTTCACCAGATTGAAATTGATCTTTTAAACTGCTCATCACTAACTTATGTCTTGCAAGAGTCGATAGCCCCTCAAAATTTGAGCTGACTATAAGCAACCTAGATGAACAGTCCTCACCATCAGCAGATATTTCTGCGTCTGGAAACCTATCTTTAAGAAATTCTGTAATATTCATAAAATTTAATACTCTAGCTTGGAAGGTTAGCGTCTGAATTCCAATGATTGATTATTTCATCTATATTCCCATTATG
>Ga0307986_10000122_pt1 | contig 53618 bp, 41 predicted proteins | sample EllFjometageno82_FD_203170 | JGI IMG/M metagenome (GOLD analysis project Ga0307986, IMG submission 203170) | Marine microbial communities from Ellis Fjord, Antarctic Ocean - #82 | ecosystem: Environmental > Aquatic > Marine > Unclassified | place: Southern Ocean | collected 2014-10-09 | reverse complement strand
GTAAAAGGGGCTCTTTAAGAGCCCCTTTTTTATGCCTGTCGAAAGCCGGATAGAGGAGGTATGTTGAACAGATTCAGCTGAGTAGATTGAAAGTCCTTGGTTCCGGGTCGCAGGCCTTTTTGAACGAGTCGTTTGAACCTGTGTTATTGTTCTGATCAGTTTAAGCTCGGTTCATATTAGCCGGCGACGATACGCCTACGGGAGCTGGGGTTTCAAAATCGCCAAATTGCTACAAATTCTTTATAATTTAATCGCCTCGAGTCAGTCACTTCAGAAATCTCGTTAGCCTTTTCTGAAAGCGAGACTCTTCCCATTAAGTACGCAAAGGAAATTTCATTGGAAATCGACACTCAAGCACTATTCCCCAGTCTAGTCTGGACCACTTTGTTCGAAGACAGAGTGAGCTTCAACGCGAAAATATTGGAATTGGCGAATAAGATGAGAAGCAGTGATCCCAATGGCGTGAGCAATACCAATGTAAAGGGCTGGCAGAGCCCTAATATTCTTCAGAATCTAGAAGAATTCAAAGACATAAATCTCCGAATTACGCAGGCATGCCAGCGTATCGCCGAATCTCAGCACTTCAAACCAAACATGATCTTAGACCATCAGGCATGGGTAAATATTAGCCCGCCAGGGGCTTCCAATAAGATTCATTATCACGCGAATTGTCACTTCAGTGGCGTCTACTATGTGAGCCTTAAGGCACCGGAATGTGGCAGCATTTTCTTTCGCGACCCACGAGTGGCATCTAGAATGTTTACCTCTCCGATTACACAACAAACTGATTTCACGGCTGAAGAGGTGCGTATGCGTCCAGAAGAAGGCAGGATGTACATATTCCCAGCTTGGTTAGAGCACGGTGTTGAACCCAACCAGAGCACTGAAGATCGCGTAAGTATCAGCTTTAACGTGCGGGCTATTCAACAAACCGCCCCTAGCAGATCTTAATTGTGACAATCACTGGAGTCTAGCTAGAACGAACCCCTCTATATGTGGCGAAACCCGCCCCGAACTATCTTCTGGCAGGTCTATCGCTCTATCGGAGGATTTCGAATTAACCGAGCGTTACACAATTGTGGCCGACAACCGTATTTATGAATTCGCCTGTCATGAGGGTAACTATTCCCTTGCAGGAATTTTGGCAGGTGCTCGTCGATTGGAAGCTCGCAATGCTAGTCAATAAGAGTAGGTCTTGACAAGTTAACTACCCATATCGAGATAAGCTGCGATCCTTTGAATGCCTTGCCGGGATACTGACAAGTTAACCATTCTTACTCGCAAAATCTGCTGCTTATCTGCGTTTATATCGCCACTGCCCTTTCCCAGAGCCCAAGGCTGAACTTCAGAGCTTCAGCCTTGGGCCCAGCATTATTTCCTTTCATTTCTTAGGCCCAGCATTTAGCATAGCGGACCATAGGATTTCGAAGGCCATTGGCCATATGTGGGTGGCGGCTTTTGCCCAATGTGAGAACGGGAACAGCGTCGAGAAACGTATAACTTGACAGCTTGCTCCTATCGAACAGGGCGAGACTTATCGCAGAATATTTAACTAAATCAGCTAGAAGAAGTGATATATGAATAGAGCTACAGGATTACTCGCCGCTCTTTTGGTGACATTTTCGGTCCCCTCTGCCTTCGCCCAATCCGATGTTTGGGACGGGTTAGCTCGAACGACTTTCGACATTACGGAATCCACGCTACGTATCCCTTGCATTGCTTTAGAGGATGGGACTGGCATGGCTATTCCCGGCTTCGCTCCTGCATTTGCATTGAATCTGCAGTTGGTAGGTGAGGCACTACGCTTGGTTGAGCCCATCCAGGCATTCGAAGAGATTCCTAGGAGCTGCCTAGATACTTTAGTAGTCGATGGAAACATCGCCATTTATTCAACCGAATCTGCAGAGGTGGATAGCAATGCCGCGGAGAATACAAATCGTTTTTATACCATTGAGCTGCAAGCCACTATTCCATCAGACGGACCTATCGATTTTGCAGTTCTAAAAGCTGAAGAACGTCTCTATATACGACCCACCTTTGAAGGTGCTAATTTTGAATTGCGCGCTGGCATCGGCGTCTATCCAATAGACTTCATTTACGATGACGCCTTGCTCGATGAAGCCCTGCGCTTGATGCTACTGGGTATCACAGTGTTCGAAGCTGGGAATTTGGAAATCGAATGTAATTTCGACGACCCACAGTCGTTGCTCGAAGTGGTCGGTAGCGTTGGAGATAATATTCAGTATCGAATCAAGCCATCATTGACGGCGGCTGACAATAACAAAATATTCTCTATCAAATGCGCGGCTTTCAATCGAGATATTAACCGGCTCGAACTAACAATTCCCTCTGTCGAATGGTCGATAGATCTTTCTTAGAAAGTTAGCTGAATAGAACGGCAGGGTGAACGTGCTTCATTTTCTCATTGAAGTGATTTGCCCTGTGAATGTGTCAGTATGGGTAATCTTCCCATCATTGACCGATGTTAAAAACACTCTCACAAAATCCCGTAGTTTAAATTTAACTTCCTTTTTCAGTAACAACAAAAAGCGTAGATTGAACTCTCCGTGGGGTTAATGCGCGGAGGCTAAAAGTGGCAATGCGCTCGCCTGATTTCGCATTCGCCAACGTCGCAAAAAAGATGTTTCGCCTAGGGCTTAGCTTATTGTTCGAACAAAATTAGACGTGGCGCCACGTCGGCGGCACTGACTGAAATTTCTTTATGGCCATAATATTGCGGGCTGGGGTGAAACAGCCGAATGCTACCTTCCTCGTTAACAATTACATTGGCCGCAGCGGAATCGGCACAAAGCATGTTGCCATCTGGCATGCGTCCATCCTGCAAGATCAGGCCGATCTTTCTGAATATCAACATGCACTGCACCAGCGAATTTAACTCTAGTTCTTTTGCGATAGCGCCAGGCTGCTGTTCTACCGCAGGTGGGTTGCTGTAGAAAAACAGCTGTGCCGCGATGATACAACCGCCGGCTGCAACCACTGCCCACTGGATAGCCTTGCCATAGTTCTTGCTGCGCGTTGGAGGGTTGAATTTATCCGTTGTTGGCTCTTCCGCCACCATCGTCGATTTGGGGCGCTCCAGTTTCTCTGTCTCAGTGGAGACATATTTCTCTGTCTCGTTGATTTTGCTACAGCGCTCGCACAGGACTATCTCGGCGATGAAGTTACTGCACATGCCACAGAGGTCGATGCTACAGCGGTTACACGCTGCAATAGCTCTCGCACTGGGATGATAGTTACAGAGCTTATTGACTGCCATCCTCTTATTCGTGATTTCTTGAACGAGCATTTGCGTAGAGAGAAGCCCGACGTTTGGAGAGATGGAAATAAAGCTGTATTCAATTTTTCACAGCATAGTGCGATAGCGAATCCAAAAACCATGGTGCAGCTTGAACCTCTATTTCGAGCAGTAATCCACGGGACGAGGGCAGGCCTCGTTGAGGAAAGCTTTCAGCTCTATTTTGAAAGGATTAAACGGAAACAATTTTCAATTTTCACAGAAGGCTCTCATCATGCCGATCAAAGTTGTATACGAGCCTTCTTCCGAATTCCTTGGAGCGAGCCCGTTGATCAGCTTTCTGAGTCGGCTAGTTTCTATTTACTCTCCAGTGCAGCAGCTAATCTAATTTATCTAGGCCAAATAGACGAAGCCATAGAGCCATCTATTCAAAGCATTCAATGGTTTAGAGCGAATAAACGTTGGTTCGAAGCGGGGGCTACGTCAGGCACACTCATTTCGATGTTAATCGCAGCTGGGCGTCTGAATGATGCTCGTGCAGAATGGGAACAAGGGCAGGAGAGTGTGGAGCGAGCCGATAACGAAGTGGTTAGAGCAGTCTCAGCTAGTATCGGGGCATATCTTAGTTTTCTCGAAGGAGACTTGGGCGAAGCGGCGAAATACTTCCATGATGCAGAGACGGTTTTAAACAAGAGTGAGCCGGATTCTGAATTTGCATGCGCAACGATTAGTGCCTATTACTGCAAGTATCTATTGGATACTGGCGAAACGGAGAGAGCTCTGGAGCGCACACTGCTAACCATGGAATGGCGAAAAACTAATACTTGGCAAGTAGCGGTAGATACAACTTCATTACTTGCAAGCGACCTTCTTGTGCTCGGTTTGATCTATCTTGAGCTTGATGACTTAAAAAATGCGTCTCATTATTTGAATAAACAGGTAGAGCTTTTTAAAGCGTCCAATGAATGGCTGTATCTGCCTACTGGCTTAATCGCTCGGGAGAAATTACATATTGCAGAAGGAGATCATGTTGCTGCTGAGCGAGATCTGGAAGAAGCCCTAGCGATAGCCAAGAATACTGGAGCCCTATTGAGTACATGGGAAGCGAATATTGCTCTAGCAGAATTGGCAGTTAGCACTGAAACTCCGCACACAGGACAGTTGTATTTTGAAAGGGCAATGGAGATAGAGGGCATGAAAGCATATAGACACTATTCTTCCCAATTGGAGTCTTTAAAGATTCAACTCTATTCAGGCGAGGGAACAAGCTAACCTAGCAGGCTTGAATACGATTAGTTAATATAATGGTAACGTTGTAAGAACGTAATAAAAGTTCTAATGTTCTACTACCCATCAGGATTGGAGACTAACACCGTGACTAAGAAAATTTATCTGGCCCTCGCTTTGGGCTCTACACTCATCGCCAACTCCCTACTACAAGCTGAAGAGTCTCCGACCAGCGAGTACGATCCCTTAGCCATCCCGCTAGCCGATATCCAGTGGGGCCAAGCCGGCGGCGGCAATGGCTTTCCTGTTGGCGTGCAATCCGCGCGGCAGGGCACCGATCCGGTCACGGGCGGTATTACCTATTACGCAAAATTTCCGGCGGGCTCGCACTTCGATACGCACTGGCACACCCATGACGAGTTCGTGGTGGTGGTGCAGGGCACTGTGACGATTGTTCTAGGCGAGGAGAGTTACTCGGTAACTGCTGGCAGCTATATTGTCATACCTGGCAAGCTAAATCACTCCTGGGACGTGCCAGAGGGCGCAGAGGATGCGGTGATTGTGGTGCGGCGGGCTGGTCCTGCGGACTTTCACTTCGTGGATAGGTAGGTGGAGATAGGTGGATCGCTAGATAGATCTATCTCTAACGAGAATTGCGACCAATAAAAAAGGCCGGGGGTGTGAACCCTCGGCCTTTTTGTTTTACACCTGCTTAGTTACAGCGGCGTTACTAGTCGTTACCGGCTAGCGAACGTTCTTCCTTCTCTTTGCGTTCGGCAACCATCTGCTCGAAGCCTTCATCGTCTAGATGAGTGATAGCTAACCAAGCGTGAGTCATCTCATCGCCAGTACGGCTGCCGCCCATTACCCACATATCCGGATCAGGGTTATTGGGGTTGTCAGCTGTGTTGTCGTACCACTGCTTCAATACCAATACCGCGCCGGCAGGTATTAAGGGAGCTACGTCTTCGTTGTAGATGTGACTGTGGTGCCATGTAGCGCTCCACTTTGAGACTTGGCTGACTTGCTCAGTGCGACCAGTTTCCGGATAGAAGATCTCCAGCGAGGCAGCATTCATGCGCAAGTGGCCATGAGGCTGGAAGCTGTCAAGACGAACCGGGTGATCGAAGGAGTGAAATCCCTGTGTCATGGTGTAACCATTCGGTGGGATGACAATGTCTTCCTGCGGGCTGATCTGATAAAGGGCTAGGTCTTGCTTGTATTGAGCCTCTACCTCGTAACCTACTGGGTGTAACCAGAGGCCAATCTCAACCACGTTGTCTTCAATCATAGTGCCCGGAGCTGTCGCGCCTACGCCACCTGGGAACATGTGGATGCTCCAGCTAACTATTGCGTCTTTTGGCAGCGTGCGGCATACGCCTTCAGGAACGATCTCGCCCCATTTGCCCATGGCATACTCAGTAAGCATGCTCTGTCGCTCCAGAGTGCCGTCTGGCTGTTCTAGCACAACGGATGAATTCGCATGGTGAACTACGGCTTTGGCATCGCCTCTTGGCTTAACCTGTACCGCCTTGATGCAGCGATCTGCTGTCATACCGCTCGGTACGTAGTGATTACTCCACAGGTCGTTGCCGTTGGCAGGAATGTCGATAGAAATGGAAGGAATGATTGTGTCCGGCTGACCGAATTGAGACACGAAGTTCCATTCGCTTGGGTCATTCATCTCAGGCATAGCCACGACAACATCTGCATCGCCCATTGGCGAGCCCTGGTTTACCCAGGCTACGATGGTATCGATCTCTTCTTGTTCTAAGCGCCAGTCGCCTTCGAGGTCCTGAATGCCAATGCCATGATCATAGGCATACGGAGGCATTTCACGATTCGCGACTCGCATCTGGATCAGCGGTGCCCAAGGGCGAACCTGATCGTAATTTGTAAGCTGCATGGGGCCGATTCCGCCTTCGCGGTGGCAGACTACACAGTTCTCGTTGAGGATCTTTCCGACTTCACCGTTATAGGTGACGTCATGATCAGCAGCTGACTGAGCCAGCGCCGAAACTTGAAAACCTGCTGCGGCAAGCGCTGCGAGGCCTAACCAGCCTTTCGAAATACTCATAAAGCTCTCCTATTGATTTTGCTCTTGTGGGAAGACTCGAATGGGGGAAACGTCGAGTATTCCAGATTGTTGGACAGATGCATCCTGCAATTTCGTTCGATCAGCCTGAGTTTACCCCTTTTCAGGGATAGGATGAAGCAGAAATAGTGCTTATACTGACTAAATTAGGGCAATAAAAAAGGCCGGTTAATCGAGATTAACCGGCCTTTTGATTTCTTAGAAGAAGTTATCTAAGTACTAGTCGTTACCGGCTAGTGAACGCTCTTCTTTCTCTCTGCGATCTGCAACGATGTTTTCATAGCCTTCGTCATCGAGGTGAGTAACCGCGATCCAAGCATGAGACATCTCGTCGCCAGTACGGCTTCCGCCTACAACCCACTGATCAGGATCAGGGTTATTTGGGTTGTTAGCTGTGTTGTCGTACCACTGCTTGATTACCAATACAGCGCCTGCTGGAAGCAAAGGAGCAGCATCTTCTTCGTACAGATGGCTGTGGTGCCATGTAGCACTCCAGTTTGAGATTTGGCTAACTTGCTCAGTGCGACCAGTTTCTGGGTAAAAAACTTCCAGAGAGGCTGCATTCATGCGCAGGTGACCGTGTGGCTGGAAGCTATCGATGCGAACCGGGTGATCGAAAGAATGAAAACCTTGAGTCATCGTGTAGCCGTTAGGAGGAACGATAAGCTCGCCGCTCTCATAGCCTTCACGCAGTTGATACAGCTTCAGATCCTGCTTGTAAGGAGTCTTAGCAGAAGCTGTCATGTAGTCGTCATCGTGAAACCAAAGGCCGATTTCAACAACGTTATCTTTGATCATTGTGCCTGGAGCAGTTGCGCCAACACCACCTGGAAACATGTGAATGTCCCAAGAAACGCGTGAGTTCGCAGGAAGTGTACGACAAACACCGTCAGGTACTAGCTCGCCCCACTTGCCCATAGCGTATTCAGTAAGCTGACCATACTGCTGCCACTCGCCATTTTCGTCTTGCGCATCAACCGAAGAGTTAGCGTGGTGAACAACTGCAGCTGCGTCGCCGCGTGGCTTAACTTGAACCGCCTTGATGCAACGATCCTGAGTGATGCCAGTATCAACATAGTGCTTGTGCCAAAGGTCGTTTCCGTTTGCAGGAATATCGATAGGTGTAGAAGCAATGATTTTGTCAGGCTGGCCGTAATCGGCAGCGAAACTCCACTCGCTAGGGTCTTTAACGTCTGCAACTGGTGCAACGATGTCCGCATCACCCATTGGTGAGCCTTGGTTAACCCAAGCTACGATAGTGTCGATTTCTGTCTGCTCTAAGCGCCAGTCACCTTGAAGGTCCTGGACGCCAATGCCGTGGTCGTATGCATAAGGAGGCATTTCGCGGTTAGCAACACGAAGCTGGATCAAAGGCGCCCAAGGACGGACCTGATCATAGCTTGAGAGTTGCATAGGGCCGATGCCGCCTTCTGTGTGACAAACAACGCAATTCTCGTTGATAATCTGAGCAACGTGACTGTTGTAAGTCACTGCGTCGTCCTGTGCGTTAGCTTGTAGGCCAAATGCGAGGAATACGCCGCTTACCGAAGCAGTCAATACGCGTACTGTTTTCATGCCTTTCTCCTCAAAGTGAGAGTTATTGATCTAAATTAAAGTTTTAGTTGAATTCTTGTGCTTATACCTGACAAAAATTTTAATTCGCTAGTGCCTAAATGTCTACTGAATACGGCCATTTTCGGGGAATCATTGCAACAAATTGAAACACTTTCTGGGGGCTTTTTCGCTGAATGTCACGGCTAGCGCCTGAGCAGCAGGGAGTCTCGAAGAAACACCCTTGTTTGCTTTCTGACCGTCCGCGAAGGTCAGAAAGCGAATAATAACAAAAGCTTACGGGCTTACAGTTACCTTTTGAACAATGTTAGTCCAGCAGCACTGGTCGCCGTTCGAGCTGTCTGGAGCGCCAAAGTTGTCTACCTTGATGTGAATCATGTATTCACCCGGCTCAGAGAAAGTGGCAATTGCTTTGGCTATACCACTGCCGCCCTCTACTTTAGCTTGACCAGGCATCATCTCACGGAAGAAACGGAATCGGCGGTCATCTTCTTTATAGGGATTCTCGGCGATAACAGTGCTCTCATGATGAGCGAACTCCACCATGCCCGGGCCCTGATACTTGCTGAACTGTACGCCAATCGGAATAGGCTCTACGAAGCGTGGGTCGGTAGCGTCTCTTACCGAGATATCTCCGACATTTGCTGTAAGAACTACCGGCTCTCCTACTGTAACGTTGCCTTGGTATTCACCGACCTGTGCGAAAAGGCCAGCACTTCTTTCACCGTCTTCACCGAAACCGGCGAGTGGCTGCATGGCGCCTTGCGGGCGAGGAAGAATGAAGTCTAGCTCATAAGCGCCTATGCCGAATCGGCCAGGGACTTTCAAGGCTGCTTCGCTGCCAGTCTTGATATGCCACCAGATGTCGTCGCCTTTTTCAGATTCAGGAACGGTTACTGTGAACATGCCGGTTGAGCGTCCTGCCGGGAAATGGGTGGGCTGCATGCCGCTGTATTTGGCTGGTTCGATGTAGTTCGCCGTGCCCACAGGGATATCAACTGGCACGTCGTTTCGATTAATGAAGCCAAAGGAAAAGCTCGCTGTACCATCTGGGTTAGAAATCCATCCTTCCATTACGGGGATGATTGGCAGGCCAGAAGGTGGCGCAAGGCTTAAGAAACGGCCATTGTCTGCAGATTGGGCTTGTGCCTGAAGGCTGAAAATTGCCGTTAGGGCAAAGGCTAATAGCGCAAAGGTTTTTTGATACTGTCGCATCGATGTTCTCTCCAAAGATCAGGTTCGATTATTCTGTCTTACTTTATTGTTGATCTGCCAGGGTGAATACAGTAATTAAGGCTAAACTACTAAATCCATTCAAACAGGGACGCTAGGATAAACGGCATTGTACTTGGAGTCTAGTTTGCAACCGCCTAGAGTTCGCGGGCTAGAGGGCTTGTTTTAAACAAAATGTAACAAGCCGAGGAATTGTCCTCATCGTCCCGAGTATGAGAGGATTCGCGCATCAATTTTAGTAACAATCAGCCGTGCAGATGTTCGTGCCTAAAGCCCCATCTGAGCGGTCTGTTAGTTATCCATAGGGTCTCACCCAAATCTAGGAAACTCAAGCAGTGGAATTGAAGCGTAAACAGTCATTAAGCCGTGATGTGATTCAGCCGGGCAACAAGAGCTGGAAATATTCGTTACACGTTATTAGTGGGTTGCTGTTTAGCGCCTTCGCGACCCTTGCTCCAGCGGCTCTAGATCGTGTGGGCGACTTTGCGCTACTCGACAACGCGGGCACCTTCCATCAGTTGAGTCGTTATCAGCATCGTAAGGCACTGGTGCTCATGGCTTATTCCGCGCAGTGCACGAATATGGACGCGCTGTTAGATAACTATAAAAGCATCGCGGATGAATACGCTGGAAACGACTTCGAATTTCTCCTGATCGATTCTCAAGACTTAGATAGGCCCGAACTCAGAGAATTGGGAGTCGAGTTACCGATACTTGAGGACGATGGTCAATTGATATCGGAAACACTGAATATTGCAAATGCTGGAGACGTTTTGGTGCTTAACCCCCAACGCCTCTCGCTTTTCTTTAAGGGCCCGCCATCAGAAGAACTCGAATCGACCCTGGTTTCTATCATCGGTGAGGGTGTGAGCGATACGATCCGGCAATCCGGGTCGGGCTGCGCTATCGACTACCCTCTGAAGGAAATGCACAGTGAGTCGCCATCAGATTATGCCAGTGAAATCGCTCCGATCATTATTGAGAACTGTGCCGACTGCCATCGCCAAGGTGGAGTAGGGCCCTTTGCTTTAGACAGCTACATCATGGTCCTTGGTTGGTCGCCTATGATCAAAGAAGTGCTGTTAAATAAACGCATGCCGCCGACACAGGTCGATCCCTATGTGGGTCACTCCGAATCGGCGCGTTACCTTGATCCCGACGACCTGCAGACGCTTGTACATTGGATTAACAATCGCGCCCCGCGGGGCGACAGCGAAGCCGATCCCTTGGAAGTGTTTGCTGCACAAGATCGTACGCAGTGGGCCTTCGGCGAGCCTGACTATATTGTGATCGGCTCGCAGAATGACATTCCTTCGACCGGCGTAATGGACTATGTCTATGATGATGTCGAGCTGCCCTTCGATGAGAACAAATGGCTGCGCGCCATTCAATACATTGCAGGCGACGAGTCTGTGTTGCACCATCTGGTGACATTCGTTACACCGCCGGAGGAAGACTTCTGGGGAGACGAACGGATAAGCGAGTCTGTTACGCGTCGCTTTGTTGGCAGCTATCTGCCAGGCAAGACTAATGCTATCGAATTCGAAGAGGGCACTGGCGTGCTAGTTCCGCAAGGGCACCGGCTGTCGATGCAGTTTCACTATGTGACTAACGGTCAGTCTACGGTTGATGAAACACAGTTCGGTTTGTATTTCAGTGATGAGCCGAATCTAAAAGAAAGACTGACGCACGCAGTCGCAAGCCGTTTCCTGCTGCCGCCAAATGCTAACGACTTTGAGCTTCAGGCAGAGCAGCAGGTCGAGCAAGATATTATTGTCACTGGAGTGCGCGCTCGAATGAATTTTCGTGGTAAGCGTATGAAGTTTGTTGTGGAAGATCCAGCGGGGCAGACTCGAGATCTATTCAGTGTTCCCGCCTACAACTATGGATGGCAGCCCGACTACTTATTAGATGAGGCGGAACCCGTAGCCGCGGGCAGCACACTGCGTGTGATTGGCGCCTTCGACAACTCGCTATCAAACCCGTCTAATCCTGACCCCAGTAAAGAGGTCACCTTCGGCTTAGAGAGCTGGGAAGAAATGTTTACTGGCTACTTCACTTTTTACAATCAGTGACCCAGAAAGGTAGCTGCTAGAGCAGCGAGAATTTTTCTGAAAACCATCGCTCCATGTGCAGTGCATCGAGCCTACGAATAGCTTGCTGTTGCCCATCTAGGCCGTGGCAACTGATACTTTCTTCAACGATGTTAACTATGCGGTTATGACTGATAGTAATTCTCCCCTATTTTATGGATGGAAGATCGTCTTCGCCATTTTGGCTCAGCTGACGTTTACCAGTGGCTTGAGTTTCTATAACCATGCCATCTATCTCAATGCGCTGGCTGCTAATCCCAGCTTCGATGTGCAGACAGCCTCGTTCGCAGTGTCGCTGTTTTTCCTATCAGGTGGGGTAACCGGTTTGTGGGTTGCGAAATGGGTGCAGGACTACGATCCGAGAATCTGCATCAGTGCTGGGGCAGTAATTTCTTGTTTCGCACTGAGTTCCTTGGCATTCGTGCAAGAGATCTGGCAGCTGTATCTGGCCTTCATGTTTTTCGGTGTTGGCTTCTCAGCTTCCTCACTGATTCCAGCTACCACTTTAGTAACTCGTTGGTTCCATAGAAGAAGAGCTATGGCCTTGTCGATCGCGTCAACTGGCTTGTCTCTAGGCGGCGTGATTTTGACACCGCTGTGCGTGTTACTTGTTAAATCCTTGGGCTTCGAATCTTCCGCTCCGCTAATGGGATTGCTCTATTTAATAGGAGTGATACCTATCACTTGGATTTGGCTGCGGGCGAGCCCCGAGTCGATGGGTCTGCTGCCGGATGGCGAGGAGCCTCCAACTAAATCGGCGACAGTCAGCATAGAGCAGGGTAGTGAAAATAGCGAAGCAGGGGCTGCTTCTAGAGACTTGGCTTTAGACGGCATTACCTTTAAGCAGGCGCGAGCCACGCGTTTCTTCTGGGGTATTGGCATCGCCTATATATTTCTGATGATGGCGCAGGTTGGAGGTATTGCTCACCAATACGGCTTGGCGAGAGAATTGCTAAGCGAGGCACAGACGGCCATGGCGGTTGCGATATTGCCTATTGCTAGCATCGTCGGTCGCCTGCTCGGTGGCTGGTTGATCGATAGGATGTCGATTCGTCTATTCGCCATCGGCATAATGATTCTGCAGGCGGCTTCTCTCACCCTGCTCGCTTCAGGCGTGAGTGTGTTGACCCTCTGCCTAGGCCTAGCCTTGTTCGGTGCCTCTGTAGGGAACCTACTGATGCTGCAGCCGCTTTTAATCGCAGAGGCCTTTGGTATTCGTGAGTATGCTAGGATTTTTTCGGTGGCAAATCTTATGTCTTCTTGGGGGACCGCCGCCGGCCCTGCGGTCTTGGGATTAGCCTTCGCGGCCAATGCTAACCTGTATAGTCTGCCTTACTGGATAGCAGCGTCTGCGGCTGCAGCCGGATTGATCCTATTTCTTACAGCTGGCAAATTAAGAGCGCTCTGAAACCCACATGACTAAGTTGTTGGAATTGAAATCATGAAAAAAATACTCTTCGGATTGACCGCATTTCTGACGCTCTTGATAGCTGTAGCTTCCTTTGCAGGCTTTCCTCCTTCCTACTTAATGGCTGCGCCGGGAGTGGCCACAGGCATAGGCTCGAAGTTGCTCTGCAGTGCGCGTTATGTCTCCGGATTTACGCAGCAGCAGTCTTTCGATGACCTAGTTCAGTACTCAGGAATCCTCCAGGAGCTAACGGTTGAGTACGACGAAGAGCAGAAGAGTGTAACGACCTCTCTGTTTGGCTTGAGTGAGAAAACAGCGACCTATATTCCTAACATCGGCTGCGCGATCGACTACTCAGGCTTTAAGCAGCGTGTTTCGTTGCTGACAGAGTCAGCTCCTGCAAGCGACGCGCGGTGGCCCGCAGGGGATGCTGTAGGTGCTGCCGACTCGGGTATGCAAGGCCTGCTCGAGCAGTTGCTCGCCACAGATAACGAAGAAGGTCTCAACACCCGTGCCCTGCTAGTCGCGCATCGGGGTAGGGTAATCGCCGAAGCCTATGGTCAGGGAGCAGACGCCGATACGCCACTGCTTGGCTGGCCCATGGCGAAGAGCTTGACGGCAATCATGCTCGCAAATCTAGAATACCGCGGGACATTGGATCTGGGTGCGCAACCAGAATTTGAATTATGGGCCGGTGACGAACGCTCGCAAATTCGTATCAGCGATATGCTAACAATGACCGATGGTCTCGCCTTCTCCGAGGAATACAATCCCGGCGACGATGCGACCGCCATGTTATTTACCGAACCCTCGTCTTCCGAATTCGTAATGGGCAAGGCTGCGCTACATGCGCCGGGAAGTCGGTTCAACTACAGCTCGGGTACTGCAAACCTGCTGGCGCGAATCTATTTCGAAAAGGCGGGTGGCAACCAGGGAAATTACGATGCCTACAGGGAGGGTATTCATCAGCCACTCGCTTTTCAAAATGCCATCTTCGAAGTTGATGCCAGCGGTGTTTTCATGGGCAGTTCCTATCTGTACGCGTCGGCGCGAGACTGGGCACGCATAGGTCAATTGATGCTGAACGGCGGAACCATTAACGGCCAGCGGATTATGACTGAAGACTGGGTGAGCAGAGCGACAACGGCAAATTCTTCCGAGAATCAGCGAGCCTATGGTTATCAGTGGTGGCTGAATCAAGGCAACGAGGAGCTGCGTTGGTCCGACATCCCAGCTGATGCCTATTCGGCTCAAGGTAATCGACAGCAATATCTCATGGTAATCCCATCGCTCGATCTAGTTATTGTGCGACTAGGCTGGACAGCAGGGGGCTACCCAGTGAATGAAATATTCTCTGAGATCATCAGTAGTCGCTAGTTGGTAAGGTGATGATTTGAGCGCGCAAGCAGCAGCGGGTTTGAACGAAGGTCGTAGTTAGCTCGCTGCCGCGTCAGGTTCTTGGCTTTCTGCGCTATCACGAAGATTGCTGGTTACTGACTCCATAGCTCTGCCGACCAGAGAGCCTTCGGTGAGTATCTTGACGGAGCCCGCTTTCAGCTCTCTAGCGAGGCGCATTCGGGTGAGTTCTACAGCCTTCTCGCCCTTGCTGTTCACGAAGAATAGCTTGTCGATGCTGTCGATCTTGGAAGCGAGCGTACAACGGACTGGCACGCCAATTGCTCCCTTAAATTCAAACCAAGTTCCGATCGGCAACTTGTCTATTCGACGAAGATACGGGTCGTCTCTCGGTAAAGAGGGCGGCTCATTACGTTCTCGACGTGGCTCTACATCGGTTGCGCTATTGTCTGCTACTCCGACGCTGCGAAGCCTATCTCCAAAGCTTTCTCGATATTGTCCAGGAGGCGCGGGTTGATTTTCTCGAAGCGACTTTTATCTCCAGGAAGTTTATCTGCCTTCACTGTCCACAATAAGACATCGATGGTGCTCATGACTGGTTTCCATGAACTTCCTCCGGGGCCTTCTTTCAAAATCAGCTTCACCAAAAATCATGAAAGTGCGTGTCTAGTAGGCTTTGAATAGACGGATCGAGATCGTCTCGCAATACGCGTTCCTTAACCTTTTGCCGAACAAGTTCGTGGACATCTTCTAGTCGCTTGCTGGGATCGTCGGTTTCGCGAATTTGTTGTTCTAGTGCGGCGTCAATAGGGCTGAAATCATTCTTGATTTCGCGCAGCTCATTGATAAGGCCCTGCACGAATTCCTTGTTGGCATTCTCTTCTGCTAATAGGCGCTCTACCAGTTCGCGAACCTTGGAGAAAACGGGATCATTTCCCAATATTTCTTCTTCGGTCCAGGCTATGCCGGCCATGGCAAACTCGTTGAGAATTACTCTGCCTGGGTGTTGTTCATCATCGAAGAAGTCGGTGTCGTTCAATGCTATCTTCATGATTGAAATCTGCGTTCGGCCGATTAGCTCCTTCATGATCAACGGCAAAGAATCATCGTTCCATATTGCCTTGTAAAGCAAGGTGACGAGATTTATCACGTCAGAGGATCGCACATCGATAGTGCCGATATCACCCGAGCTGCTGCTCTCTTCGAGCGTTCGCGATATAGATTCGCCGATACTACTGTCGTCGCCATCGCTGTTAGGCGGCGTACTGGATGTGTTGCTGAGGTTTAGGCGATTCTGAAGGTTGCTGAGTACAGACATCAACTGCGCTTGTTGCTGTTTCAGGTTTTCGTTTTCAGCTTGTAAATCTGCGGATTGGAGGGTGGTCGCTACCGGCAAGTTTACCGGCAGTGCGGATTGATTCTTCTGCTGATCTGCCAAGCCTCTGACCAGCGTCTGCATCATGGAAAACATCTCGGCTTGACCCTGCTCCGGTTTCGCGCTCTCAACCGTCTCTTGGATCTTGCGGGTTATTTCGGTCTTGCCGCGACTGCGATCAGGGATCGCTCTCGGATGGGAGTCGTCTATGGACCGCTCGGCCTCACGCTTCTGCTTTGCTAACTCTCTGTTTCTTGCCCTCATGTCGAGATTTGGCATAACACCAATTTCGATTAGGACTTCGTTCGCCTCGGTGAGGCAATCTTCCATGTTATGGAAAGCTGTCTTATTGAACTCGCGATAGATCGTGAGCTTTCAGCCCTAGTGGACGAATCGCCTCATTAAAGCAATCGCCAATCTGCTCGGGATCAAGGGGGTTGTTTGTTTCATCGATAGTCGTATTGGGGAAAAGGGAATCTAGCCGGGTTGTTAGGCGTACATATTCTGGTCTATCGCTATTGCGAACATGATTTACCATGCCCTCCATTGCGAGGATCGCCTCCAGGTAGTCGTGGTCAACTAAGGTCAGTTTGTCGTAATCAGACAATCCTAGCTCTTCCTCCTCCTTGGATTTGAAGCTGGTGAGGGCATCGAAGTAAGCATTTAGCAGGGTCATGAAGCGTTCGGCAATCGCTCGGGATTCCTCGCGAATAGGCGGTAGTTTCGCGTTCGTGAACTGCATCGCTTGGGCCTCAATCTGCAAAGTTGAGTTTTCCAAGGCCGTCACGACATGACGCGTGAGTGTTCTCACGGCAACAAGCCTGACTTTGTCGAGTACTTCTTTCATGGCGCTTCTTTGCCCAATTTAAGGGCGGTTTACCGATTAGATGCCGATGTTAGCTGTATAACGGCGCTCAGTACAGTGGAAACAACACCCCTTGAACCGGCCGAGAACCTGCTAAATTCCTCGTGTTGACCAGTTTTGGCGGCATTTCAGGGGGCTTTCTCGCTTACAGGTTCGCCGCCATTTCTACGCATATAAATAGAGATCAGCTAATAAATCACACTCTGACCCAGTTATTCCTGTAGGAAAAGCCTTCGCCGAGTGAGAATTCTTTATGGATTTGCACCTGCGAAACCCTTAAATTACGTGGGACAAACACAGCAACAGACCCTGTCTAAGCCGTACTTTGAGGCAGCCTGCTAGAGGGACTCGTGTGAGAACCTAGCTCGCCATCATGTCTACCCAATGCCGGGGTGCACGGGTAACTTTGCCATTATGGTCTGTCCAAATATGTTGAGTAAAGCCGGTTACCAGAATCGATTCATCACCTTCTTTACAGACTTCATAGGCAAAGCGGATTCGTCTGCTTTTGTTCTCTTCAACCCAAGCGCGAACTTTTACAATGTCGCCATAGCGCAAACTTCCTACATAGCGCAGGCCTACCTCGCTTACCGGCAGCCGAAAACCATCGTTTTCGATATTTGCATAGTCGCTGCCGAGTTCGCGCATATAATGACTGCGCGCCTCTTCAAAGTAGACCAAATAACCGGCATGGTGAACTACGCTCATGGCGTCAGTTTCGGCATAGCGGACGTGAAAACTCGATTCGATTACTACCGGCTTCTGTTCATTCGACATAGTTAATTTTCGATCCTTGATTTATGCTGCCAGCACTCATTTTATCAGTATAACCAGAGCGTTCAGTATTCTCATTATAATTAGCCTAGAAAGTAGATCTGAGTTGCTGTGTTTTTTGTGTATTATCTGTTAATTTTCAGGAGTACTCATAGTCCGCTGGTGATTCATTCGCCAGTTCATTGGCGCGCAGGTCGAGACCGTTTTAGATTATGTTGGAATTTCCAGAACCACCGAAAAGTTATGGCTCAGTTTTCCTCGAGGAAACGGATAAGGCGTTGCCGGCGAAAATAGATCAGCGAACTCGCTATGCGTTTTTCAGCACGATAGCCACTGGTGGTAAGTCTTTGATTAAGTCATGCAAAGATTTACATCTCTCACGATTCATTTGCTACAAGACGCTCAAACCAGAATTCGCGAATGATGAGATCGAGCAGCAACGATTGATTAGAGAGGCGCGTGTAACGGCTATGCTACAGCACCCCAATACCGTGCCAACCTACGAGCTTGGTCGCGACCCTAAAGGCAATCCCTACTTCACGATGAAGTTGGTGCACGGCTACACGCTTCGAGAGATTCTCGACTATCGTGAGCGTTATGATCTGACGCAACTGATGAAGTTGCTGATCCAGGCTGCCTACGCGTTGAAGTACGCTCACAACCACGGCGTGGCGCATCGCGATATCAAGCCGGAAAATATATTGGCAGGCCCTTTTGGTGAGGTTCTGGTGCTCGATTGGGGTCTTGCCAAGGTTTGGCATCCCGATGGCACTGCGATTGAAGACGTAGATGTTGACTCGCCAGTTGTTGATGACATCACCTTGACTGGGCAGGGCAAGGTGCAGGGCACCGTACACTATATGTCGCCGGAACAGCTCAACAAGGATCCGAGCATCGATGTGCGCACAGATATTTATAGCTTTGGCGCGGTACTTTATGAAGTTCTGTCGGGCAAGTGTCCTGCCAATGGAGAGAAGATTCATCATATCGTCGAGAGCGTTCTCAACGATATACCTCCACCTCCCTCCGAGGTCACCAAACAACATGTGCCGTCACTACTCGAGAAAGTTGCGATGCGTTGCTTGCAGAAGGATGCGGCAGATAGGTTTCAATCTATGGATGAGCTGCTGATGGTATTGCAGCAAGACTGGCGCTAGAGACTAGGATTGTCATGAGGCGCAATATCTAAGAAGGGATGCACACTCTTATTGCGCTTTTATTGCACTCTGCCCAATTACGCTGCACTATTTGTTCTTCACTATTCTGAGCCTGACTGCTGCTTGCTATTCAAATAGTAGGCAAGCTCATTGGCTGGATAATCAATCCTTTACCCACGGGGAACTGCTGTGTCACTAAAACAACGAACAAGAATAATCGTCGCCAGTGTTGGATTACTTCTGTCAGCATTCAGTGCAAATTTAGTTGCGCAGCAGGCAGACCTCATTTTCGCTGGAGAGAACATAATCACCATGGATGCCTCCGATGTAGTGGCAGTTGCCGTGCGTGGCGATCGTATCGTCGCTAGCGGTTCGCGGGCAGAGGTCTTTGAATTAAGAGGAGACAATACTCGAGTAATAGAGCTAGGTGATCGAGCCTTGCTTCCTGGATTCATCGATGCGCACGGCCATTTCTCCGGCGTATCGCGTTACGCTGCTCTTCTAGATCTCTCCTCACCACCAGTCGGCGGCGTCACCAGCGTTGAGGATATCGTGCGCGCATTGCGTCTGCGGATTGAGCAGGAACAGATCCCCGCTGGTGATCTTGTGTTCGGGTTTGGCTACGACGACTCCTTGTTAGCGGAAGGGAGACATCCGAATCGCGATGATCTGGATCGGGCCTCAACAAATCACCCCATTGTAGTTAGGCATGTGTCGGGACACTTGCTAGCGGCCAACACCATGGCTCTGGAACAGGCAGGACTATCCAGCTCAACGCAAAACCCCGAGGGTGGAATAATTCGACGTCGAGCAGGAAGTGATGAACCCGACGGCGTAATGGAAGAGACGGCGATGGGAGCGTTCCCCGGCTCTACCGGCAATATGGGGCCCCAGACGTTGAGTCGCCTGAGACGAGAGGCTATAGACATCTATGTTGGGTATGGGATTACTACGATACAGGACGCGAACATCAGCACTGCCTATGCAGATTTGATGCGTGCTGAGGCCGAGGCTGAGCCATATGCCGTGGATATTGTTGCGTTTATTATGGCTAACCCGCTAAGCGATGAGGAACTGCAAGCGGTAAGCCATGATGAGACTTACACGGGCGGTTTCCGTGTTGGCGGAGTTAAATTTACGCTCGACGGTTCGCCCCAGGGTAGAACCGCGTGGATGTCGCAGCCCTACACCCAAGGCCCTCCCGGACAGGACGCAGACTATGTCGCCTATCCTAGCTACAGTCCCGAAGCCTATAAGGCACGCATGCCAGATTTATTGGCTAGAGGCGTGCCTGTTCTCGCTCATGCGAATGGTGATGCAGCTGTGCAGTTGATGATAGATGGCATTGCCGAGGCCGTTTCCGGAAATACGCTTCCCGACCATCGATCGGTAGCTATTCATGCGCAATTAGCGAGACCTGATCAGTTGCTGCAGTTTAAAGAGCTTGGCATTATTCCTTCTTACTATTCGGTCCACCCCTATTTCTGGGGCGACTGGCATCGACTTAGTTTCGGAGAGGAGCGGGCAAGTTTCATAAGCCCCGTGAAGGCAACAGTAGAGCTCGGCATTCCCTACACTGTCCATAATGACTCGCCGGTGGTGCCGCCGGATATCATGCGCCTTGTTTCCATCACGGTGAATCGTCTCACTCGCAGTGGTTACGTGCTAGGGCCCGATCAACGCGCCTCAGTTATGGAGGCGCTCTATGCTGTGACACAGGGGGCAGCCTATCAGTATTTTGAGGAAGATGAGAAGGGCTCCATAACAGTAGGCAAGCGCGCAGATTTCGTTATTCTCGAACAGAATCCCCTAACGATAGATCCGCTGGCATTGGAAGACATTGCTATTGTCGAAACCTTCGCCCGTGGTTTGTCTGTCTACAGAAATCAAGTGATTGAAGAAAAATAATTGATAAGGAGTTACAAATGAAGGCTGCGTTTATTGGACTTGGAGTAATGGGATACCCCATGGCCGGTCATCTTAAGAATGCTGGCATAGATGTCTGTGTCTACAATCGGACTGCCGAAAAAGCGCAGCGCTGGGTAGAAGAATACAAGGGCAGCATGGAAGATACTCCAGCCGCCGCTGCGAGCGGCTGCGATGTCGTACTGAGCTGCGTCGGTAACGATGACGATGTGCGTCAGGTTTTACTGGGCGAGGTGGGCGCGTTGTCGGCTATGCAGACAGGGGCACTATTAATTGATCACACGACGGCGTCGGCCACGCTAGCGAGAGAGTTAAATTCAGCAGCAGTTGAGAAGGGCGTTGGTTTCTTGGACGCCCCCGTGTCTGGTGGACAGGCCGGTGCCGAGAACGGAGCATTGACGGTAATGGTTGGCGGCGAAGGCTCAGACTATGAGACTGCTAAGCCCGTGTTTGAAAGCTACTCTAAATTCAGTAAATTACTCGGGCCTGCGGGCAGCGGGCAGCTCGCAAAGATGGTGAATCAAGTGTGTATCGCCGGTATCGTTCAGGGCTTGGCAGAGGGTCTTAACTTCGCGCAGAAGGCGGGGTTGGATGGCGCGGCGCTGATAGAGACTATCTCCAAGGGAGCGGCGGGTTCCTGGCAGATGGATAACCGCTTTGAAACTATGCTCGCGGACCAATACGAGTTCGGTTTTGCCGTAGATTGGATGCGCAAGGATCTGGGCATAGCAATCGCCGAGGCTAAGAACAATGGAGCAGATTTGCCCGTGGCCGAGTTGGTAGATGGTTTCTACGCAGAGATTCAGGAAATGGGCGGCGCGCGCTGGGATACCTCCAGCCTGCTTGCGCGGTTTACTGGAAAATAACAATCCCCTAGGAATCCTCTCTCCTATTGGAGTGCGGATTCCTACCCTGAGGCCTTCGTCCTCCTAGGCTCTTGGATTCTCTAAGAGCCGCGCCATTGATGCTCACTCGAGTAATCTTGCTCCTCCGTGAATTAGCCGCATTTCTATTGATTCTTAGACGCTAAACCTCTAAGTTACGGGCTCAGCATGATTAACCCTTGGGGGGTCGAATGAAATCTTCACTACCACTAATTTTGGCATTTTCAGCCACTGTCTGCAGCTTTGCCATGGCTCAAGACGCTACTTACGAGGCACCAAAAACCGAATATGGCCACCCAGATTTACAGGGTGTTTGGAACTTCAGCTCGAGTACGCCTATGCAGCGTCCCGAGCAGTTCGCAGATCAGGAGTTCCTGACGCGGGAGCAGGTTGAGACTGCTATAGCACGGCAACAGGCTGCAGCTGAAGCTGCAGATGCTGCAGCAGCAATACTTGTCGTGAATCCGGAAGCTCCATCTGCTACAGATAATCCCGGCGGTTATAACGACTTCTGGTTTGAGATGGCGAATATCGGCGATACCGTTCGAACTTCGCATATCGTGTATCCGCTAAACGGCCGACTTCCTCCTGCCGTAGAAGGTGCGCAGAGACAGTTTGGTGGCTTGGGTCCGGATATTCCGAGTACTCGACCCGTTAGATTTGTCGTTGGCGGTATCGCTAAGGATGGGCCTGAGGATCGGGGCACGTCGGAGCGATGCTTAGTTGGTTTTAACTCGGGCCCTCCGTTCACACCTAGTCTGTACAATAACAACGTACAAATTTTTCAGAACAAGGACACCGCCGTCATCATGACTGAGATGATTCACGATGCGCGCATCGTTCGTCTTGGGGGCAAGCCAGAACTAACGGATGACATTCGACTATGGTCGGGAGATTCTCGCGGATGGTATGAAGGTGATTCACTCATCGTAGAGACGAAGAATTTTAATGGCTTGCGTCAGACGTTTTCAAGTACTGGGGACACTATGGACTTACTATTGACCGAAAAGTTCACCCGCACAGCGTTTGGTACCGTTGACTACGAATTCACCATTGATGACCCCTCTACGTTTACCGACAAGATTACCGCTGTTGTACCAATGACAAAAGTGGCAGGGCAGCTATATGAATATGCATGCCATGAAGGTAACTATGGCATGTTCAATATCCTGCGCGGTAAGCGCATGGAAGAGCGCCGTGAATCAGAAGGCGCACAATAAAGAACTGGGTTGTTGAATCCTAAATATTAGCTAAAAGACAAAAACAATTTAAGGGCAGTAAATGAAAACTCTAATTCAAAAGCAAATAGCGACGCTTGGACTTGTAACTCTGGTGGGCCTTTTCTCGATCACGCAGGCAGCTGCGCAGAGTGGAGATATCCCACGCACACCTAGCGGCAAGCCAGACCTCAGTGGTATTTGGCAGGCGATGACATCGGCACACTATGATGTTGAGCCTCATGCGGCATCGGAAGGTCCTCATCCAGGCTTGATGGGAGCGCTCTCTGCAACGCCAGCAGGTTTAGGGATTGTTGAAGGCGGCAGAATTCCTTACAACGAACAGTCACTTCGCGTTCGCGATGCGAATAAAGCTAGCGCACTAGAAAACGATCCTCTGACTAAGTGTTATATGCCAGGTGTTCCTCGTGCGAATTATATGCCTTTCCCTTTTCAGATTGTGCAATCCGAAGGCGTCATTCTTATGGCCTATGAGGTTGCTGAATCTAATCGCATCGTTTATGTCGATCAGCCAGAACTAGAATCGCAGGTTGACGCATGGATGGGACATTCCAATGCGCATTGGGAAGGCGATACGTTGGTAGTTCGAGTTTCTGGCCAGATGCCTGATACCTGGTTCGATCGTTCCGGTAACCACCACAGCTACGAAATGGTAGTCGAGGAGCGTTGGACTGCGACAGGTGCAGACCACGTTCAGTACGAGGCGACCATTACCGATCCAAATACTTTTACAGCACCTTGGACAATCAGTTTTCCACTTTACCGCCACGTTGCGGATAATATGCAGCTGCTTGAATTCAAGTGCGCTGAGTTTGCTGAAGAATACTTGTATGGCGAATGGCGTAAGCCAGGCACGCCTCGAGGCAACCCACCTCAGTAGACGTTTGATCGATTTTAAAAAGGCCTGCGACTTAAGTCGCAGGCCTTTTTTTATGCCCTTTGGTAGCTATAATTAGTAATGCTAGCCTGCTACTCTCCATGAACGCTCACGAACTCACTGAGTGTCTTGCGTTGTATATCCGGCACTCTCGCTCCTGCCTCGGGGTAGCCTGTAACGATCACCATCAAGGGCTTCTCTGTGCTCGGTCTCTCTAGGATCGTATTCAAAAACTTCATGGGGCTGGGCGTGTGAGTCAGGGTTGCGAGTCCCGCATTGTGAAGTGCGGCAATCAAGAGTCCGGTCGCAATACTGGCTGACTCCGTCACATAGTAATTCTTCAGCTTGCTGCCCTGCGCATCTACAACAAATTTCTGTGCGAAGACTACTATCAGATAAGGCGCGTGCTCGAGAAACGGTTTGTTCGGGTCTGTTCCAAGTGGTGCGAGGGCATCCAGCCAGTCTTGCGGGGCACGCTTGCTATAGAACTCTTCTTCCTCTGTTTCTGCGGCAGATCGAATCTCTCGTTTGATGGCAGGGTTGCTGATCAAGGCGAAGTGCCAGGGTTGTCTATTCGCTCCGCTGGGAGCGCTACCGGCTGCGCTAAGACAGGCGTCGATTACATCTCTGGAGACCTCTCTGGAGGAAAAGTCACGCACGGTCCTCCTTCTTTGCATTAGCGCATTAAAGTCCAGTGCCCGTGCCTTCATTTCCTTTGCGGATAGCTCCTCGAAAACCAGTTCGATCGTCTTTCCAATAGTACTAGGGATTTGCTCTGTCATTGTCTTTCCACTATCGCGCAATGTTCTTCTGAGGCTTCGTTTATACCTGCTGCATCGGAGTGACACAATACTTCTGTTAGCGCAGCTGTGTTCTAGATTCGGTAGTAGAGGGGGCGAAAAAACGCTAGTCTATTGAGGCGAAGTATAGAATCAGATTCGCCAATCGAATTAAACCTAACTCCGAGAGAGATACAATGCATCTTCGATCACTTTCCCTAGCGACTCTAATAGCTCTCTGTATCAGTCTGCCCCTACAGGCGCAGGATGATTTCGAGTACTGGCCGGACACTAACTATGATCCGGCCATCCCAACAGTCTTTGACGTGCTTGGCTATCAGCCCGGTGAGCGAATCACCTGGCACCGCGATGCGATTCGCTATTTTCACGCCCTTGCTGAGGCGGCGCCCGATCGGATTGAAATCGTAGAATATGCGCGAACTTGGCAGAATCGAGAATTAATCTACGCCGTGATATCGAGTGCTGAGAACAGCGCAAGCTTGGGTGAGGCTAAGGCCAATATGCAGGCTCTAGCCGATCCGCGTATTACTGACGAGGCTGCGGCGAGTCAAATTATTGATGAGCAGCCGGCGGTGACCTGGCTATCCTATGGTGTGCACGGCAATGAAATCTCTTCAACCGATGCATCCATGCTGACTGCCTACCATCTCCTTGCATCACGCGGCGATGAGCGTGTCGATTCGATTTTGCAGAACACTATCGTGGTCATAGATCCGATGCAGAATCCCGATGGGCGCGATCGTTTCATTCACAATTTCGTAACTGCAGAGGGTCTGCTGCCAGACTCCGATAGGCTCTCGGCAGAGCATGATGAACCTTGGCCGGGTGGTAGAACGAACCATTATCTCTTCGACATGAACCGCGATTGGTTTATACAGACACAGCCAGAGACTCAGGGCAGGACCAAGGCGATGTTGGAATGGTATCCAGTCGCGTATGTAGATGCTCATGAGATGGGTTCTGATGGGACCTATTTCTTTGCGCCGGAGGCTATACCGTACAACCCTCATCTGGCCGAGGCGCAGCGTTCAAGTCTGCAACTTTTTGGGCGCAATAATGCGCGTTACTTTGATATGTTCGGCTTCGACTATTTTACTCGAGAGGTGTATGACGCATTCTATCCGGGCTACGGTGCCAGCTGGCCTTCCTATTTCGGCAGTATAGCGATGACCTACGAGCAGGCTTCCTCTCGTGGGCTAGTAGTCAGGCAGTATGATGGCAACGATTTGCATTATAGATATGCCGTTAGGAACCACTTCGTGACTTCACTCGCTACCGCTGAAACGGTTGCGCAGAACAGAGAGAAGTTTCTACAAGAGTTCTATGAATACAGAGCTAGCGCGATTGAAGAGGGTGAGGATGAAGATATCCGCGCCTATATTCTGCCAGTACAGTCAGATCAAGCGGCTGCAAATAAACTCGCAGGCTTGCTGAGTCGGCAAGACATTGAGGTGCAGCGTGCTCTATCTTCATTTAATGCCTGCGGCGAATCCTACCAGCCAGGTTCTTACCTAATTCGTACCGATCAGCCATCTAAGCGCTTCATCCGCACACTGTTGGATAGTGAAGTTGGGATGGAAGAAGACTTTCTTGCGGAGCAGGAGCGGCGTCGCGCGCGCAACTTACCGGATGAGATCTATGACGTAACTGCCTGGTCGTTGCCGCTGATGATGAATGTCGAAACAAATATCTGCGGGCGTATCCCGAGTGGTGACTTCGAGCTAGTTGGAACCGACCTCGTGCAGCCGGGCAGTGTGGCAGGTGGTCGAGCATCCGTTTCCTATCTTGTTCCATGGGGTTCAGCACCTGCGGTCAGATTTCTGGCCAGAGCATTACGCGAAGGATTAGCAGTAAAGAGCAACGACAAGGCGTTCACGAATATCGGCAATGAATACCCTGCAGGAACTTTAATTCTCGATATCGTGGATAACCCCGGCTCGGTACATGCGACTGTAACCCGTCTAGCAAGCCAGACAGGCGCGAATGTGGTCGCCGTTAGCGATAGCTGGGTGACAGATGGACCTAGCTTCGGTAGCGCCAACGTTGTACGGCATAACGAGCCTAAAGTCGCTATGGCCTGGGATGTGCCTACCGCTTCCTACAGCGCCGGAAACACACGGTTCGTTATCGAACGTCAATTCGATTTTCCTGTAACTGCTATACGAGTAGACAATCTTCGTTCGGCAAATCTGAATCGGTATCAGGTTCTTATATTGCCGCTTGAGAATGGCGCGGGTTATAAGGCGGTGCTTGGCGAAACGGGAATCGAAAACCTGAAGACGTGGGTGAGGCAGGGCGGGGTCATCATTGGCCTCGGCAATGCGACGCGTTTTCTGGCGGACCCAGATGTTGCTCTACTTTCCATCCGGCGTGAGCGTGCCGTTCTCGAGGCGGAGGTTGCGGATACCGAGAATGCAGACGAGGCCGAGGAGGCTGCGGTAGACGGCCAATACTTAACATCAGTTGATCAATACGAAAAGCAGACTCACGCCCTGGAGAACTATCCAGACCCTGTCGCCGGTGTGCTAGTGAGAGCCGATGTCGATCAGGAGCATTGGCTTAGCGCGGGTGTAGCACCTGTGCTTAACGTCTTGGTTAGAGGTAGCGATGTGTACACGCCGGTTCGCCTTAGCGATGGTTTTAACGTGGCGCGATTCCAGGGCCCAGACGAGCTGCTCGCGAGCGGCTACATATGGGAAGAGAATCGCAGGCAACTTGCCTATAAGCCCTTCGTTGTATCAGAGTCTTATGGTGCGGGTGAGGTTATCGCCTTCACGCAGGACCCAACTGTGCGTGCCTATCTAGATGGTCTCAATGTTATGCTGATGAATGCGATATTTAGAGGTGCGGCACACGCGCGACCAGCGCGTTAGAAGAGAAGGTAGTTAGACCGGTTGTGAAATGCAGGCGGTGCAGGTTTGCCCCGCCTGCTGATTGCTAGCGTTCTATGGTGAACAGGCCGTTGACAGTATTGTAGGTATTCATTTCATCTATCAGGTCGAATCCCCCTACGAATGCCGAGCCGGTATTTCCGCTAAAGACACCCCCGAGGTTTGCATCGATGGAATTGCTGATGAGGCCTGTGCTGTCCAATAATTGTCCGTTTATGGCATTTAGGTCGACTACACCATTGTGGACGGAGCCCCCAAATTCGATAGCCCATGCTTGGTCCGCCACTAAAACATCAAGACTACCCTGATCGATTACACCTGTTTCGAAATTGACACTCATGCTGGCTATTAGGCTGGATATGTCACCGGCACTTCCGTTACCTATGAAAGAAGAGGAAATTGTGGTGGCGTAGTTGTGACTGCCGGTTAGTTTGCCTATAGGTGCTGGGTTTACCTGAGCTAGGTAATCGCTAGTAGCCACTAGCACAAAGTCGTTATCTATCTGACTGATAACTACGAAATTCTCGTCGACCGCGTTATTCCATTTACCCCAACTGATGCCTTGGGTATCTACAGTTAATGCAGGCTTTTGCAGGGTCTGACCATTGCCGCTGGAATTTCCATTCCCGTTGTTCCCGGAGTTGCCATTGCCGCTGGTGGTAGTGGTAGTGGTAGTGGTAGTGGTAGTGGTAGTGGTAGTGGTAGTGCTGCCATCGTCGTTGGTGACAATGTTGGTGGTAGTAGTTTCATTGTCGCTGCCGGAATTTGTGTTGCCGTTCCCATTTCCGTTATTGCCAGAATTTCCGCTGCCGGAGTTGCCGTTACCATTTCCGTTGTTGGTGTCGTCACCAGTTACATCTGTACTGTCGTTAGAGGCCTCATCGTCGCTGACGCTCGAATCGCCACTGTCCGTAGTATCAGTGCCTGTGTCGTCTGCACTACTAGATTCGTCTTCACCGATTACTTGGCCATCTACAAGTTGCAAGTAAAGATTAGAATCGGTAGCGCAGGAAAGGGACCCGCCCGTGCTTGTTTCGCTAGGGTTAACGTTGACGGTTGAGGTAGTGTCTTCCTGATTGTTTCTCGATATGGCGCTGGTGGTGCTCGTCTCAAATGCGGCGACCGCAAGTTCAGTAGAAGGTGTTTCCAAGCTTAGTGCAGCGGTGCTGGGTTCTTCTTGAGTATCTCCGCTACCGCTGGGACTTGTGTTTGCGATTTCTTGGATTGCATCGATTGGAAGGCTGACGTCATTGCCATTGCCGCCCCGGTCGTTATCCGCGACAGCGGGTTGTCCATTGTCATCGCTGCTCTGTCCATCAACAGCTTCCTCGTCACTTGTATCTGAGTCGCCACTATCATCATTGTCCGCGCTGTCGTCCTGACTCTCACCTTCGTCTGCAGCTTCCTCTTCTTCATCATCTACTGCGGCTGTAAAAGGACTATTGCCCAAACCTGGCGGTTGCAGCAGCAAACCTATTGGAGGAGAGTTGGGTGTGGCGATCTGCGCGAAATCAAAATTTGCATCAACACCTAAATTCAAAGTACCGGCTGGATTAGAGACCGTAGTACCGCCATCATAGACGCCAGTGAATACCCCGTTTGCTGTGATTACAGCTTCGTAATCGGTGCCACGAATTCCGATTGTGGCGAAGTCGGCAATATTAGCTTCATATGCCGCTCTGTTCTGTTGGCCTATGCTGCCAGTTATTGTTCGAAAGCCACCCTGAATGAGCTCGATAGTTGACTCATCGCTACTGACATCTTGCTCGTATTGATAGGCAACGATCGCGAATTCAGTCGATTCGTGTAGCGCGATCAGTGCATCGTCCACCATTCTAATCTGCATAGACGCTTGAGCATCAGTGAAGATGGTGTCGCCAACATAGATTGCTTCTCTGCGACTTAACGATCTGTCGCCATTAGGTCCTCGGGCGATTGCGCTACCACTAACAACTATCACACGGCCGGCTAGTTCTGGAGTTTCATCATCGTTTGATTGTGCAGAACCAATAGACGAGCCTAGAGCGAACATTAGTGAAAGCAAGTAGGTTGCAATCCTGGTTCTAGGAGAATGGGGTCGTCGATGGTCGTAATTGGTCATTTTTATTCTTCTTTGCTTTGTGATTCTGGAACTAAATTTCCAAATTCACTGAGTCAGGCTGACATGTTAACTCTCTCAGCAAGGCGATATGTGACGGAAATCGAACTGAACCCGCGTTATGACTCTATTTTTGTGACGTAGTAGACACAAATAGCACTAAAGTGCCAAATAATTGACGCTATTTTGGTGGGTAAGGGATGTCTAGAGGGTTTTTTGTACTTGTCGAAAAATTGCTAGTAGCGAACTAGTTAGTCAAAAAGGAGCAAGAAACAATGAGATTGAGAGGTTCATTCTAGGAGTATTGTATATGCAGGAAATATCTCACATAGAAGAGATGCCCGCTGCAGGCATCCCTTTTATAACTGTGCGGTAGTCTACTCGGCGGTAGTTTTGATCTCCATCACCTTATTGGGGTCGCCGCGAAAGATGATGTAGCTGATCGTGTCGGTTGTCATCTCGTGCCAGCCGTGTGGCATGCCCTTCGGGATTATAGCGATATCGCCTGGCTTAACTTTCTGTAGTACGCCGCCGCGAATCTCTCCACGTTCCATAGGTCCTAGCAATGAGCTAACGCTGGTCTGCTTGTCGACGAACTCGCCGCCGGTAACCATGGTGCCTTCGCCTGCTACGATATAGTAGATCTCATCGAGATCGACGTGTGCGATGCCGGATTCGACGCCAGTAGCTTCGGTCTTGCTACGCTGCACGACTGATACGCCCATGTTCCCATTGCCAACTCCAATGTGACGCATGACGATATCACTCACAGTCCTGCCAGTCGCCAAGTTGGCGAGACCCTGCCCCAGCGTCGCATCAACTTCTGCTTTGCTCATTATGGTAGAGCCGCCATCGTCGGCGGCGCTAGCAAAAATGTAGCAACAGTTTAGCGCTAGAGTGACAAGCGACTTTGTTAAAGTGTTCATGTTTGGCTCCTTAGTCGTTTACTTAATTCAACGAATTTCTATTTTTGTGTTTGCCATTGACTGCTGTCTAATAGAACTAGTTTTTTACTCGAAATCTATTCTGCTTGAATCTCGGCTGCTATGCGTTGCACGTCATCAAGTACTCTCAAGAGATTGCCACTCCAAAGCAGACCAATCTGTTCTTCGCTATAACCGCGACGAACCAATTCGATAGTCACATTGGCTGTCTCAGATGCATCGTTCCAGCCACTGATGCCACCACCGCCGTCGAAGTCGGAGCTAATGCCCACATGCTCTAGTCCAATCAGCTCTACTATGTAGTCGATGTGATTGACGAAATCTATAACATCAACAGGCGCTGCTATTGCGTTAACTTCTGCTTCCAGACGGGGTGCAGCTAGGGCATTAACCTCATCCATAAGACCGCGATATATCGTTCTCTGGACTTCACTCAAGGCGCCAATTTCCGGAAAGCTGAGAACTTCAACGCCCAGGTCTGCAGCTATCTCTGTAATTAGGTTTCTTCGCGCTTCACTAAACAGCGAGTTTTTATCCGCATTGAGGTAGCTGCTGAAGGCTACTGTTTGAACGACGCCGCCATTCTCCTTGATGCGCAGCAACTGCTCATCATCCAAGTTGCGGCTGTGTTCGCTCATCGCGCGAGCCGAAGAGTGAGAAGCGACTAGAGGCGCGCGGGTCAGATCCAGCATCTCCATGATTGCGCCCTTAGAAGGATGAGAGACATCGATCATGATTCCCCATTTGTTCATCTGCGCAACTGCTTCTCTTCCCATCTCGCTCAAGCCATCGTGTAGCCATATATTGTCGCGCTCGCCCGTATTCGAATCCGAGAACTGGCTATGTCCGTTATGCGCTAATGACATGTAGCGACCGCCGCGTTCCTGAAAATCTTTTATATTGTCCATGTCTAAGCCAACCGGATAAGCATTCTCTATGCCAATCATTGCGACTTTTTTACCTTCAGCGATGATCCTTCTTACGTCGTCTGAGGTATAGGCAATCTCGATCAGCTCTGGCGCAATTTCTTCCGCTAGACGATGAATGGCATCGAATTTATCGATGGCGTTCGCGTACGCTACTGCATAACCTTCTGCGTCGAGTGTCGACTGACCGGTGTAGACGATAAACCAAGCTACATCCAGTCCACCCTGTTCCATCTTCGGTAAGTTCACCTGGGTATCTAGGTTCGAAGTGTAGTTAACCTCGGGAGTGAAATTGGTGGTATTGATGTCAGCGTGTGTGTCCAGCGTGATGACTCTCTCGTGGATACCGAGGGCGCGCTCGACTAGCTGCTCTTCGGTTTCTTCAGCGGCGCTCGCCATTGGTGCGGCTGCCGGTGCAGAGTTCTGAGTAGGAGAGGCATCTTCACTGCAAGCGGTTAGAAAAGCCGCAACAAACGCAATCGCCGTAAATAGCTTTAGTGATCTAAGATGGAAAACCATAGTTGTAGAGTCTCATTGGTATGTTGAAAGTTAGGCTAATAGTTAGTTTAAAAGTTAGTTCTTGCTGCTGACTAGGCCAAGGTGAGCCCATGGAGAATAGCGCACTTAGTTCTACGCAGTCATCGCTAGTGAATCGAGTCAGTAAAACTAGCACTTAGAATTGCCTGATTACAATGGATTAGCGAGAAAATGACCGGTTCGTAGGTCTTTCTCCCTGAAAATTCCAGAATAGGGGAGGGTTAGCCAGGTAAAGAGGGGGGCGGTTGCCCGCTAAACCGATGTTTTCTCGATAGTAGGCAGGGTATTATGACGTGAACGCGAGCCCATACGGTGAGGGTTCCGTACTGTTATATACATGATGAAAATAGCCAAATTTGGTGAGAATTAATATGAGCGTCCCTTTTTCAAAAACTTTCGTCCTACTATTACTTGCAAGTACCTTTTCTGCCTATTCACAGACGACCATGATTAGCAGCGAATCGACAGATGAAAGTTCGTGGTCTCATGGTTTTATGGCCGCCGTGGCTAACCCCTTGGCCACCGAGGCAGCAGCTCAGATGTTGTCACGCGGGGGGCACGCAGTCGATGCCGCTATCGCTGCGCATGCCGTACTTGGTTTGCTTGAGCCTGAAAGTTCAGGGCTTGGAGGCGGAGGCTTTATGTTGGTCTTCGAACGGTCTGGCCGGGAAGTGCGTTTTTTTGACGGACGTGAAGCGGCGCCCAGCGGTGCTCGTGCCGATATGTTCATGAATGATGACAGCCCCATGGGCTATTTCGAAGCAAACCAAAGTGGCAATGCAATCGGCGTACCCAGCACTATAGCGCTCTATAAAAGCACGCACGACACCTATGGCAAGCTGCCATGGGCTGACCTATTCCAGCCGGCTATCCAGCTCGCCGAACAAGGTTTTGAAGTATCAAGCAAAATGGCGGGCTATCTCCCGGCTATGGCTAGCCGTAGCCGTCTTGATGAAAATAAAGGGTCGGCAGAATATTTTTACCCGGGTGGTGAGCCACTCCAAGCCGGAGCACTGATTCGAAATCCTGAGTATGCAGCGACTCTTCGCCGCGTTGCTACTGAAGGCCCTGTGGCGTTCTATACTGGCGAAATTGCGCAGTCCATAGTTGCTTCTGCACAGGCAGGAGATGACGGCGGCACTCTCACCATGGAAGATATGGCCAATTATAAGGTAATAGAGCGGCCTGCTGTATGTGGTCTCTGGCGTGAACTGAATATTTGCGCTGCAACGCCTCCCTCGTCCGGCGCTATGCAAATTATGATAGCCAACCTATATGATAAATTATTGCCAGTTGATCCTACGATTACTCGGCGAGTTAAGGCCTTCGTGGATGCGCAGCGCCTCGCCTATGCCGACCGTGATTATTATTTTGGTGATCCGGATCATGTCGATGTGCCGGTGGCGGAGTTACTTGATTCACGTTATTTAGACTCTCGTGCCAACAACTCTACAGCGCCTGGTGCAGTGCCGGTCCATGGTGACCCTATGCTCGTCTTAGGAAATGGCAGTGCAGCAGTATTCGCCGACGACAGTACTCGTGAGCCTGCTGGCACTACGCATTTTTCTATCGTGGACAGTGAAGGTAACGCAGTCTCAGCCACCATGACTGTGGAGTCGGCCTTTGGTTCCAAACGCTGGGCAGCAGGTTTTGTACTCAACAACGAAATGACAGATTTCGCTCGGATATATGATCCAGACGAACCGGAAGCTGCGAACATGGTGCGTCCCGGTGCCCGGCCGCGTTCATCCATGTCACCAACTATCGTACTTAACGCAGACAATGATCTGTTTATGGTCACCGGCTCTCCCGGAGGCAATGCCATTCCTGCCTATACCGCCAAGACTTTAGTAGGCATTGTCGACTGGCAATTGTCAGTACAGGAAGCGATTAACTTTCCCAATATCATCGCTCGTGGACAATCTGTGCGCGTAGAAGTTGGGGTGGAACCAGGCCCAGCCTTGTCAGCCGCATTGACGGAATATGGTTACCAAGTACGGGAAAGTCAGGGCGAGAACTCTGGCTTGCATGTTATCTTAGTGGGTGAAAATGGTCTGGAAGGTGCAGCTGACCCACGTCGACTTGGAACTGTAATGAGTACTGTACCGTAATGCCGAGGTGTGTTCAGATTGCTGTTGCAGAGTAAGAGGGAGCTCGCAGGTCACGTCTGTTCCTCAGGACTAGTGAAAGTCGAAAGCTAAATTCCCTTACGCTTTCTCTGCTGTCCTGATTGTCTATTTCTGCGGTCAATCTGCATCAAAATTCTGGTCTGCAATGATCCTTAACCATCTAATTCCATAAAGGCGATTTAGCCTAGCGCGCTATTTGAGAGCAATGTAATGAGTCATCAACTGTTTGGCAGCAAGCCCCTAAAGGGCGTGGTAATTTTTCTCAGCCTCCTGCTGGTCTCGGCTTCGTTTTCCGAGGGAGGTAGAACGCCACTGCGCGTGAAGAATGGCATAGTGACGAGTTCTTCGAAACTAGCGTCCGAAGCTGGAGTGGCGGTACTTAAGCAGGGTGGTAACGCGGTCGATGCTGCCATCGCAACTGCATTTGCTTTAGCAGTTACCTGGCCTAGTGCGGGTAATATTGGTGGCGGTGGATTTATGGTCTATCACGGCGATGATGGCCATGCGACTACCTTCGATTTTAGAGAGAAAGCGCCACTTGCTGCTACCCAGCGTATGTATCTCGGGCTAGATGGAAATGTTGTCGACAACTCAAACCACATTGGCCCGCTAGCGGTAGGTGTGCCAGGAACGGTTGCTGGCTTGTACAAGGCGCATCAAGAGCTTGGTAGTTTGCCTTGGGCTGATCTTGTTGCTCCAGCGGTTAAGTTGGCTCGAGATGGTATTCCAATTAGCTATTCTCTCTACACTGGATTCGTCAGGAGCAAGGATCGTTTCGATCAGTATCCTTCCTCCTCCGCCAAATTCTATAAGGCTGACGGCTCGTTCTACGAGCTGGGTGAAACTTGGCGTCAGCCCGATTTAGCTCATACCTTGGAGCTCATTCAAAACAATGGCGCTGACGGATTCTACAAAGGTGAGAACGCTGCGCGCCTGGCGGGTTTTATGGCAGGCATCGGTGGCATAATCACCGAAGAAGATTTGCTCAAGTATGAATCACAAGAACGCGAGCCCGTACGCGGTACTTATCGGGGTTACGACATCGTGAGCATGCCGCCACCAAGTTCTGGCGGTGTGGTTCTGATAGAAATGTTGAACATGCTCGAAGGTTTCGATCTTGCCGCCATGGGGCACAATTCCGCGGACTACTTACATGTTTTAACCGAGACTATGCGTCGCGCCTATGCGGATCGTGCCGAACACCTAGGCGACCCTGACTTCAATGAGGGCATGCCGCTGCAACGTTTGATGGATAAAGATTACGCAACGATTCTGCGTGCTTCTATCGACATGGACGAGGCATCTGAGAGTAGCCCTGCAGATTTCGCGCAGATCTATGAAAGTGAGGAAACCACGCATTTCTCAGTTGTCGATAGAGAAGGAAACATGGTCAGCATGACCTATACGCTGGAGTTCGGATACGGATCTGGAATTGTGGTTGAGGGCGGCGGTTATTTGCTCAACAACGAGTTAGGTGATTTTAATGCCGTGCCAGGTGTCACTAATTTTCGCGGATTAATCGGCACGTCTCCAAATTTGGTCGCGCCAGAGAAACGACCACTGTCTAGCATGACGCCCACGATTGTGGCGAAGGATGGCAAGCCGATTTTTACAGCAGGAAGCCCGGGTGGAAAGACGATAATCAACACCACCATGCAAGTAATACTGAACGTCATCGATCATGAGATGAATATAGCGCAGTCTGTGGAAGCTGGGCGCATTCACCATCAATGGTTGCCCGATGAAACCCGTATGGAGGCCGGCAGCCTATCACCTGATACAGTTCGTCTGTATAAAGAGAAGGGGCATGAAGTGACAGAGCGCAGCGGGCAGGGAGCTGCCATGGCTGTTTACCATGACCGTGCTAATGGACTGTTTGAGGGTGCGGCAGATTCTCGCCGTGGCGATGGGGCTGCAGTAGGTTACTAACAAATAGACGGCATCTGCCCAGTGTCGTTTATCTGCGCCACGACGCATCGGCAATGTGTTACTTAAGTATGAGCTATGAACTAGTTTGTAATACGCTGCCCATTAACCCAAGTTTGTTCTACTTCGATCTGCCAGATTTCGCTTTCATCGATCGCGAACATATCTCTATCTAGAATAATAAAGTCTGCCTTCTTACCCGGCTCCAGAGTGCCGAGTAAATTTTCCTGATGACCCGAGTAGGCTGCGTCAATCGTGAAGCTGGCGAAGGCCTCAAGTGCAGTCATCTTCTCTTCAGGGAACCAACCACCTGGTGGCTGATTGTTTTTGTCCTGACGTGTGATCGCTGCGTGCAGTCCGAAGAAGGGGTTCGGTGATTCTACGGGGAAGTCAGAACCGTTAGCTATCAGCGCGCCAGCATCGATTAGCTTGCGCCAGGCATAGGCGCCCTGGATACGTACTTCGCCAATTCTGTCTACCGCCATGTTCTTATCGCTGGTCGCGTGTGTTGCCTGCATCGAAGGAATAACGCCGAGTTCAGCGAAGCGAAGTATGTCTTCATAGCGCAAAATTTGCGCGTGCTCTACTCGGTGTCTCAAACCTCTCGAGTTCGTTTCCGCGATAAGCTGCTCGTAATTATCCAGCACCACCTTATTCGCGTTGTCGCCGATCGCATGAGTGTTCACTTGGAAGCCTGCGTTCATGGCGGCACGCATAAAATATTCAAGGCGTTCGGGGTTGTGCAATAACAGACCTGTGTGTCCGGATTGGTCAGAATAGTCATCGATCATCGCGGCACCGCGGCTACCGAGTGCGCCATCAGCGGCGATTTTTACGCTGTTCATGGTCAGCGTGTCATCCGCGCTGCGGTAGTGTCCCTCATTGAGACGCTGCTCATAGAAGCTGTCTCCGGCAGATAACATTACGTTGACGCGGATGGGAAGAGAGCCGTCGTTTAGTAGCTGCTTGTAGGCCTCTATTACACCGCTTCCCGCACCGGCATCGTGAACGCTGGTCAGGCCCTGTTTGGCTAATTCGATCATCGCTGTGCTCAGTGCGAATTTTATTTCTTCCGTGTTTAGTGGGGAAATTGCAGATTGAATAAGGTCTGCGGCGTTGTCGATGAATACGCCGGTGGGGTTGCCGTCCTCGTCACGAATGATTTGCCCGCCGTCAGGGTCTTCGGTTCGGCGATCTACTTCGGCTAGTTCCATTGCCGCGCTGTTTGCCCACCCCGCGTGGCCGTCGACACGACTAAGCCAGACAGGTTTGTCGGGGAAGGCAGCATCTAGGCTAGCCGCCGACGGGAATTCATTGCTATCCCACAGTACTTGATTCCAACCGCGCCCCTGAATCCATTCGAGTTGTTCGTTACCCTCTGCGAAGTCTATAACACGCTGCACCGCTTCTCGCTCTGTCTGCGTTGCTACCAAATCAACCCGTAACAGACTTAGGCCATAGCTCAGAATGTGCCCATGGGCATCGATCAGCCCGGGTATTAACGTCTGACCAACGCCGTCGATGAGAAGATCTGCCTGTTCCGGCAATTCTTCGCCTTCCGCGAAAACACGATCAACACGATCATCGGTAAATTGTATGGCGCTAAACTGCTGGAGCTCGCGATTTGCGTTGAGCGTGTAGCCATTGACGTTCATATAGAGGGTGGTATCAGCGAGAAGAGAGACGCTATTGGCGGCTCCCAGTGATAAGGCTAGCGCGGAAAGGAGTAGCTTCTTCATTGTTGTCGATTCTTATCTGATAGTGGAGGAGTCTCGATACTAGCAATTTCCCTCTAGGCTGTCATGACGCTCAACAGCAGTAATTTATATCCAGCTTGTGGCTCAGGGGGAGGGCAGTTCTTTATTGGGTTCAGCAATGGATTATGGCGAAAAAAAACCTGGTCACTTTACAGTGACCGGGTTTATACAAACAGCTAGCTAAGACTATTCACCTTCGCCTGTTTCCGCATCTACATAGCGGAAGAAGCCGAAGAACATCTCTTGCCAAGTTTGTTCCCCCCACGAGATCGTTGACGATGGGTCAGGGTTGAAAGGGTTATTCGCCGAATTGTCGAATGTAGCCCTGAACACCATCTCAGTGCCAGCAGGCAAGAACTTAGGCTCTACAAAGTCATAAGTCTTCTGCCAGTTGAACTGATAATTAGGTACGTTGAGTATTTCCTCTACCTGGCCATCAGGATAGACGAGTTTGAAATTGGCATCGTAACCGCGGAAGTGCATGTGCGGTCCTACCATTGTCAGAAGGGCGTCTTTACGGAATTTCTTGGTTGCCACCATCTCGTGATCAGCCTCGAATGGCTCGATGTTGATCTCAAGGTCTGCTGCTGAGCCGCCAAGAATAGGTCGATCAGGTTCTTCGTCCCAGAGGTAAATTCCGATTTCGGATGCATCAACTGTTTCCTTACCGGAAGTGGTGTAGTGCATCTGCAGCATTAAGCCACCACCAGCTTCGAGTGGGTAGCCAGCACCATCTGGGTAGGTATTAAGGGAGTTTCCCGGAGCGTAAGCGCCAAGACCGATGCCCTGGTTGAGTATTTCAAATTCATTCATTCCATCAGCGCCATAAGAGAAGGCAATGATGTGGTGAAGTACAGTAGTGTCGCCTGGAGCGAACGCGACAGCCTTCACCCAGATGTCTTCGTCAAGATCGAGAGGAAGCATCAGGTTGCGGTAGTCCTGGACACCAGTCGCTGGAATGCGCTGCTCAGGAATCGGGATGATCATGTCAGGTGTGCCATTAGCCCACTTAACAACTTCAGGACGATATTCCGCAAGCGGATCTGAGTCGTCATTATTTGGTGAGCCGGCATTGATCCAGCTAACCAACTTCTGAGTCTCTTCGATAGTAATGTGGTTTACGCCGTGGAAGTTTTCTACAAACTCATTGTCGATCTGACCCGGTGGCATACGCTTGGTGTAAAGCGTTTCACGAATCATTGGTGACCAACCTTGAACCATCTGGTGGCTGCTCATCGCGAAAGGAGCTATGCCGCCTTCCATATGACAAGTAACGCAGCGTTCCTTAAGAATAGGCGCAACATCGTTGGCGTAGGAAACTGATGCAGTAACAGCGGCACTTGGTGAGAAGTCGATCACGTCGCCCTTGCTAGCAACTTGTTCGACAGCGATGTCTTGGCCAGCAATAAATGCTGTAAGCGCGTCTGCAACATAATGCTCTTTAGCGCGTCTTGCGCGGCTGCCTTCAGCGAAGCGATCGTTCAGTGCGCCGCGGTAAACAACTTCTTTGGCTGTAGGATCAAGAATTACTACCTCTGCAGCTCGGCTAAGGCCAAGCTCTTCGGCTACCAATTGTGTGTCATCCATGAGAATGCGCAGGGTGATGTCTTCTTTCTCTGCTGCTTCTCGCATGGCCAGCTTGTCAGGTGAGCCGGTTGAGTTGATCATCAAGAACTCGACTTTCTGTCCTTCGAATTGCTCAGCGACGTCCGCAAGATCATCAGCGGCACGACGTGCGTCTCTGCTTTCTGGATCGAAGGCAAAAAGGACAATCGCCTGTTCATCGCCATGACGACTTAGTTGGAAAAACCGGCCTTCGGCATCGGTTAGTGAAAAGTCACTAATTCGATCGGCGGCGTTGGCGGACATGCCAACGAAAACTGTCATCAGTGACGCAGTTGCGATCTTGGCAATCATTGAAAATCTAAGCATTTCGCTCTCCTCAAACTTCATAAACATCAGGTACTGCTTTTTAACCTAGGACGCATAATAGGGTGAAAATTCAAGGAATGCTTCCTGAATATTAAAAAGATACTGAATTTGAATAATCGAATAGCTGTTTTTCACAGAGTTGGGCTGCTTCTCAGTGTTTTTGCGGGAAGCGCAATTTTTCAGTAGCAGGAAACTGCGCAATAATTGGCAATTAGAGGCGGTACATAGCGCGGGTCCTAGCCGGCTTTGTGAGCAAAACTAGTCCACAGCCAAGCCCGAATTAATGCTTAACGGGTACTGGAGTTTAGGGGGCAGCAGGCGTTAGAATTCAGCTCCTTTCCACGATTTCCCAGGCCCACAGCGAGGTTAATAGCTTGCTTCTGAAATGCACTAAACGGACAGAAATGCTCATTGGCTTAGGGCATCCGGCATTCTATGCCGGTTTGGTCTCCCTATTACGGATAGCTGCTCTGGCAGTGTTGTTGATGGCATACACGTCCCAAACTCAGGCCGCTGAGCTGCGCATAGCCCAGTGCTTGTACGGCTGCCCAGTAGGAAGTAGTGCAGAGAACCACCTGATCCTTCGTCCTATCTATGCGCTTTCATACAACACGCGCAATAAGGTGGCGGATTGGGCTGCCTACAGGGTTACCCCTGGGTCCATAGGGATTGCGTCTAGTCTATCGCGCGTGGCCGTGGCCGATGACTTTGTCGAGGAGACGCTGAGTGCAGCAGATTTTATCAATGCTGAAGAGGCTGGGCTTATACATGCGCGATTAGTGCCGCTGGTCAATTTTGCAGGCACTCCTTACTGGAATGAAGTGAATTACATGAGTAATGCTGTGGCGCGTAGTCGGAATTTGAGCCAGGGCGCTTGGTATGGCTTGGAATGGTCAATTAGAAATTGGGTCAATAGAGAGAACGAAGTATATGTCCTAACCGGGCCTGTTTTCAGAGAGACGCCAGTCGTTGCGAGTTTGCAAATACAGGATCAGCACAGAGTGCCAGATGCATTCTTTAAGATCGTGGTCTCGACAGACAATCGGGCTACGGCGTTTATCTTCGATCAGGGCTTGCCTGTGCATGTTCACCATTGCGATAATAGGGCAAGTATAGATGAGATTGAGAAGGCGACGGGCTTGGAGTTTTTCCCTGAAAACCCCGGACTAGTTTTAGGGTCGCTGGACGCTAGTCTGGGCTGTTTCTAGGTAGAGGCACCCCATGGAGCCTTTCTAGATTTCTCGAAGTGTAGAGAGGAACGACTGATTAAGTTTCTAGCGAATCTCAGCCAGGAAATAATCATCGCCTATAAGTTCATTGATGAGCCTGTCCAGAGCAGCACTTACTGTGACGGCCATGCCTTCGCTGGTAGGGGCTCTGCCGCGACCGAATAGGTTTGTCTGCCACACTGTGCGACTACCACTCATTAGTTGTACAGAGGCGCGCAGTGTTAATTCTAGTGTCTCAACGCCGGCACGATCGATAATCTTGGCATCGCTTGCGGTCAGATTTCCCTGTAGGAACATATCACCGTCGGCATCCACCAGATTCGCGTTCGCGTTTGCGAAGCCGCTGGCCATGGCATCTTGAATTATTTCCGCGATCGCCTTCTCCGCTTGAAAACCATCGGCACCCAAAAGCTGGGCATTTGAAATTAGGCGCGGGTTTTCTACTGAGCGGCCATCGGTGAATTCGGCAATGCGCAAACTAACTTTCATGTTGCTTAGATCGGCGCGTGGACTGCCAGTCTTTTCGTAGTTGATGACAATGTCTTCAACTGCAAGGGCAGGGATGGAGAATAAGCTAATGCAGGCGGCACATAGTGAAATTAGGTATCGGATTTTCATGGAGATGAGTCTCTCGTCGTTCGTTGATTTATTGTTGGTTGAGGTGGCAAATCGAATTTCTCAATTAGCCTTATCTGCTCGGAGTCAGAGCATAATTGACCTAGTGAACATGATCAAGCATGAAGGATCAAGCATGAAGGATCGAGCATGAATAGTAACTGAATAAGAACCGAATAAAGAGCTGTAAAGATGAGGCGTCGTTTCTCCAGAACCGAAGAAAAAGTGGTCAAGATGAGTTGCCGTCTCTCCAGAGCCGAGAGTTTTATAGATGATATTTATAGAATACTTTTGGCTAGAAGGCAGCGATCATCAAACATAAAAAAGCCGTATCGAATTACTTCGATACGGCTTAGTTTAAAACGCTCTGAAAAGTTTCTTACAGCTCGTCAGCAGGCCAAGTTGGCGCGCGATCTACTACTGTTACCGGGCGAACTCCTTGATATAGGAATTTCTGTACGCGGCTGCCTTCATAAGTCTCAGTAGTGTAGATGTTGTTCTGAGAGTCAGTGGCAATACTGTGCGGTGCATAGAATGTACCTGGCTGACGGCCACCTTGGCCGAAAGTGTAAAGTACTTCCATTGACTCACGATCGATTACAGAGATCTTGAAGTTCTGACCGTCTGCAAGATAGATGAACTCTTGCTCAGGGTCGCGTGAGAAAGCGATATCCCAAGTTGAACCTTGGTTCAATGTAGCTGGGTTATAAACAACTTCTCTTACGTAAGTTCCGTCTTTGCGGAAGACCTGAACTCGGTCAGCACCACGGTCACATACATATACAAGTCCGTCATTTGAAGGCTCTGCACAGTGAACTGGGCCACGGAATTGCTGAGGTCCAGGCTGGCCAGGAACATAAGTTACGTCAGCCGTATCGTCAGGAGTATTTCCGTAAGCACCCCAGTAACGCTTGAACGCACCAGTAGCTACGTCAACAACCGCAACGCGCTTGTTCTGATAACCGTCAGCAAAGTAGGCTTCGTTGGCTTCAACGTCGATGGCGATTTCAGCAACGCGACCGTAATGGGTCTCGCTGTTACTATCGCGATCTTCGCCTTGCATGCCGATTGTGCGGATGTACTCGCCGTCACGTGTAAATACGAGAACATGTGAGTCACCAGCGCCGTTACCACCGATCCAAACGTCACCGTTAGGTGCGATTTCGATACCGTGGTTAGATGCAGGCCAAGTGTAAGGTGCGCCTTCAACAGGTCCGCCCCATGCATTGATGATGTTGCCTTCAATGTCGATTTCAATGATTGGTGGTGCAGGAGTACAGCATTCTGCGACGCCGCCCTGTAGGCCAATTTCAGTGTTGCCACCGAATTGAGACGCGTCATTTCTGTGAACGATGAAGATATGATCTCTCTCGTCTACGTCAACACCGATTGTGTTACCCATTGCCCAATGATTTGGGAGTGGCTTAGGCCAGAATGGGTCCACGAGAAAATGTGGTGCCATTACATCATTAGAAGCAGCGATGCTTGGCTCTTGTATCTTCGATTGTCCAAGACCAAGGACAACCAACGCAACGACCAGAGTTGCACCTACAATTAATTTCTTATTCATTCTTATTTTCCTCCAAATGCCCGCGTTGCGGGGGGGTTTAACTCTTCCAGAGCAAGGCCGAGTATACTCATTTCTTTGTAGACAGTATACTCACAGGCCAAATTATCCGGGGCTTGGTGTGAGTATTTGTAACAGCCTTTAATGGATAGCGATTGATGCGCTATCGAGGTTCTAGCCGACTTCCACTATGCCCTGCCTATCTAACTGAAATTACTAATAATAAACAAAAAACTATGAATAAAATTAGCGCTATATTGAGTGTATTCTCGCTTAAAAAACTGATTATCCCCAGTGTCTTACTCACAGCTATTTTGATGCCATCATTGAGTTTGGCGCACGATATCCCCAGCCGTGTCACTGTATATGCATTCGTCAAACCTGAAGGGAATCAGCTGACGGCATTACTCCGTGTGCCTATGGAGGCTTTTAGTGAGATTAGTTTTCCGCTGCGAGGCCCAGGCTTTCTACAGTTCTCCGAGGCGGAGTTTTCCCTGAATGATGCGGCTCGCGTTTATATCACTGAATCTATGCACTTCTATGAGAACGGCGAGGAATTGACCGAGAAGCAACTGGAGACGGTTCGAGTTTCGTTGCCGTCGAACCGATCCTTCACGACTTATGATGATGCCTTAGAAAATATTCTCAGCCCACCATTGGAAGATTCGGTGGATTTGTTTTGGCGGCAGGGCGTGTTGGATGTCATGGTGACCTATCATATTTCGTCTGATCAGTCTGAATTCTCCATCAATCCCGAAATAGGCACGTTGTCGAATCAGACCACGACGGTGTTGCGCTTTATATTGCCTTCGGGGGCAGAACGCGTCTTCAACTATCTCGGCAATCCAGGTGTGGTGTTATTGGACCCACGTTGGTATCAGGCCGCGCTGCGGTTTGTGAATATGGGTTTCCAGCATATCCTAGATGGCATAGATCACTTGTTGTTCCTATTCTGTCTCGTGATTCCTCTACGCAGTATGCGCGCGCTAATTCCGGTGGTAACTTCGTTTACCATTGCTCACTCGATAACTCTTATCAGCTCGGCATTTGGTATGGCGCCTAACGCGCTCTGGTTCCCACCTCTGATCGAAACCCTAATAGCGCTCTCCATTGTCTACATGGCATTCGAGAACATAGTTGGCGCGAAGCTGCAGCATCGCTGGGTGGCTGCTTTTGGTTTCGGCTTGGTACACGGTTTTGGTTTTTCATTCCTATTTAGCGACACGCTGCAATTTGCGGGCGGGCATCTGTTCTCTTCATTGTTGGCGTTCAATGTAGGCGTAGAATTTGGTCAGATCCTTGTGCTCATCCTAGTCATTCCTCTGCTGCGCATCCTGTTTCGCTACTTCGTTGCGGAGCGCATTGGCACCATTCTGCTTTCCGCTTTGTTGGCGCACAGTGCCTGGCACTGGATGCTGGAGCGGGGCACTGCACTCACACAGTTTCAATTGCAGATGCCTATCTTGGATTCGATTTTTTTCGCGGCGTTGATGCGTTGGGGCATGATGCTAATCGTTATCGGGCTCGCGCTTTGGGGAATGTACGAACTGTTCCGTCGCTTCTCCCTAGTTGAGAACATGGCCACTTATGGCGCTAGCCGCGACGCTGAGGGCTAAATTAGGCGCGTTTTTCTATCTCCGTTGCCGGCGTAGGAGCGCCTTTCTGAGCCGGTGACGAATCTTCATAAATTATTGAATTGATGGGGTTTAGTAGTTTTTTTACCCCCAAATTAATTTCAATTTGTCACAAAGCCTTACAGTCTATTGTTCTCGTTAATAGCGGATTGCGCTAAGCTGTCGGCATTGCTTGAGTCCGGATCTAGCCGGATTCTGTAGTTGCCTCATAGCGGTAGCGTGAAGTGAGTTATTAAGAGGAAATACCTCTTACACTCTGCAGCGACCTTACTAACTGAAAGGTTATTTAAATGAAAAAGCTAAGTGCATTAATCCTCTTCACACTAGGCAGTGTCTTCGCGATCCAAGTTCATGCTGGAGCTGAGCGAGTTGGAAATTTCGCTCTAATCGATCACGAAGGCGCCTACCACCAATTGCAGAAATATGGCGATAGCAAGGCGGTAGTCATTATTGCCACAGCTGCGAGTTGCATCGATAACATTGAGAAGCTGCACAAGTATCGCCTGCTACGTACTACTTGGGAGCAACAAGGGATTACCTTCCTTGCCATAAATTCCAGCGCCACTGATAGTGCCGCTGATGTTCGTCTGATGGACAATCTGCACAATTTCGATATCCCCATCTTGTTAGATGACAGTCAGCTTGTTGCCGAAAGTCTTGGTCTGAGCAAGGCGGGTGAGATAGTGGTGTTGGAGCCGACGCGCAGCCAAATCCTTTACCGCGGTGGTTTGGATACTGATCCTGTGCGAGCACGTCCTGCGCTCAATATTGAGGCAGTGGAAGGAACTACCATTTTTGCCGATGTGTTAGCCGCGGCGGTTGCCGGTGATGCAGCCTCAATCGAGCAAACTATCACTACAAATGCGGCCGGTTGTGAGCTGCAATTCCCAGCCAAAGAGATGCATGCCAGTTATACGCCTGACTATGCAACTGAAGTTGCTCCAATATTGGAAGAGAAGTGTGTTAGCTGTCATGTAGAAGGTGGCATAGCACCATTCGCCATGGACTCGCATATGATGATTCAAGGTTGGTCGCCCATGATGAAGGAAGTCATGATGACCAAGCGTATGCCGCCCGCTCAAGTTGACCCTAACGTGAAGCATTTTACCAACGCTCGTTATATGGATGCCCAGGAGCTGCAAACTCTAGTTCACTGGATAGATGCGGGCTCGCCTCGAGGAATAAGTGAAGTCGATCCGCTCACTCTGATCACACCGCCCGATTCGGTTTGGGAGCTAGGTGAGCCTGACTACATCGTCGACGTGCCTGCCTTCACCGTGCCTGCAACCGGCGTCTTAGACTACGAGCGTGTCACGATCAATCTGCCTTTCGAAGAAGACGTCTGGGTCAAGTCGGTGCAGCACCTTCCCGGCGATCGCCGTGTTCTTCATCATCTACTGAGCTATATCGTTCCCGCCGACTTCGCTGAAGAAATCATTGAGGGAGAGAATGACAATTACCGAGAATTTCTAGAAGGTTATGCACCAGGTAAGGACGAAGCCGTAACCTATCCTAATGAAACGGGTGTATTCGTACCCAAGGGATCTGCGGTGCAAATGTCTCTGCATTACACGACATTCGGAAAGGAGGCGATCGACAGTACAAAGCTAGGCCTCTATTTCGCCGACGAAGAACCCGATTATCAGTACTCTACTTATTCCCTAAGTCATGGTGGAAGTAACATCGAAATTCCACCGGGTGTATCCGATCATGAGATGCGCGCATCCCACGTGTTTGAGGACGAGGTGGTGTTGCACGGACTGCGTCCGCATATGCATTATCGTGGCAAGCGCATGCGCTTCAGCGTCATCTACCCAGATGGCACAAAAGACCAGATCATTAATGTGCCAGATTACAATTTCGCCTGGCAGCCAACCTACCGTCTCTCAGAGCCTATGTTATTGCCCGCAGGTTCTAGAGTGATGATCGAGGGCGCATTTGATAATTCCCAATACAATCTTGGCAACCCAGACCCCGCTGCTGCTGTCAGGGGAGGTACTCAGAGTTGGGATGAGATGTTCATTGGCTATCTTTCCTATAATAAGACCAGCCAGTAGATACAGGCTAACCTCCACTATGGTCTTTGCTCACGCCACACTAAAAAGGCCGATTTCGGCCTTTTTAGTGTGGCGTGAGTGCTATACCTGACTGTCGATGCCTAAATCTACAATTTCCCGAGAAACCCTCGATGAACCGCGCTATATCTAAGCTGTGTTGTTACAAAAAGTAATGTTTCAGGCTGCACATCCTCCATCAATTGGGCTAGACTGCTAGGTTAATAAATAGGTCAATAATTAGCTTCTTGGAGACTTAGTAATGAATAAATTAATCGGATTCACAATAGCTCTGATCATCTCAGTTCTATCGGCCTCAGCCATTGCGCTGCCTGATAGGGTGGGTGACTTCGGACTTATGGATAGCGACGGTGATTTCCATCAGTTGAGCCGTTACCGCAACAAAGAGGCATTGGTATTAATGTCTTTCGATAGCAGCTGTTCAGCCATCAATTTGTCTGTAGCTAGCCTAGAGGCTATGGCGTCTGCATGGAACGATCAGGGCATCGCATTTGCGTTGATCAACTCCTCGGCAGAATCAAATATTGACGCGATTCGATCGGCAAAATCAGCACTGGGTTCGGATTTGCCCCTGCTGCTCGACGACGGACAGATCGTTTCAGAAACGCTGTCTCTGACTAAGGCTGGCGAGATCGTTATTCTTGACCCAGAGCGTCTTACTATTCTTTACCGTGGCCCGGTAGCAAGTGCAGCAGCTACATTGTCTAGCGAATTAGCTGGCACAGTAGAACGCACAATGATTATTGATGCTGTTGGTTGTGATCTCGAATTCCCGGTTAGAGAAACTCACGCAAGTGCAGTTCCAGACTATGCAACAGAAGTTGCGCCAATCATTGCTGAGCAATGTGCAACTTGTCACCGAGAGGGTGGAATTGGACCATTCGCGATGGACAGTCACCTGATGCTGCAAGGCTGGTCGCCGATGATTCGTGAAACGCTTATTACTAAGCGCATGCCACCTACACAAGTTGACCCAAATATCGGTCACTTCAACAATGCACGCTACATGACTGATGCAGACTTGCAGACTCTTGTTCACTGGATCGATGCTGGAGCGCCTCGCGGTGCCGCTGCTATTGACCCATTAACAGAGATCGATATGCCTAACTGGAAAGAGTGGAGCCTAGGCGAGCCTGACTTTATCGTTAAGGCGCCGAAGATGGAAATCCCTGCAACGGGCGTGCTCGACTACATCGATGTAGACGTTGATCTTCCTTTCGACGAAGACAAGTGGGTTAAAGCGGTTCAGTTTATCCCGGGTGACGAGTCAGTTCTTCATCACCTTCTTACATACGTAACTGCTCCTGCCGAAAACTTTGACGGTGGAGAAGGCAACACAACTTCTGTTGCGCGCCGTTTCCTTGAGGGCTATGCCCCCGGTAAAGTAGACGTGATGTCATTCCGTGAAGATACGGGCGTGTACATTCCTAAAGATCATAAATTGTCCATGCAGTTTCACTTTACAACTAACGGTAAAGCGACAACTGATGAAACGCTTATCGGTCTGTATATGTACGACGAGCCACCTAAGTTCGAGAATTTCACTCGTTCAGTAGCGTCGCAGTTTAAGATACCTGCTTATGACCAAGACTATGAGTCAGCGGCAGCATATACGTTCGATGAAGACGTAGTCGTGACAGGTCTACGCGCCCACATGCACTTCCGTGGCAAGGACATGAAGTTCTCCATGGAAAATGAAGACGGCACAATGACTGATCTGCTTAGCGTTCCAAACTACAGCTACGCATGGCAGCCTACGTATGAATTGGAAGAGCCAGTACAGATTAAGGCGGGCACGAAAGTACACGTCACCGGTGCTTTTGATAACTCCGAATTCAATCCGGCAAACCCAGACCCTTCTCAGGAGCTTGTCTTTGGATTGCAGAGTTGGGATGAGATGTTCATCGGCTACTGGACATACCATGCAGCAGCAGCATCTAACTAAGTCTTGGCTTAGCTAGGAGAAACCCGGTCATGCAGATACCGGGTTTTTTTTCGCTTCTCTGAAAGGGAGAGTAAGGCATCTTCAGTTGATGTTGAGTATGGAGAGCCTAGGTCGCGCACAGGGTCTGAGTATTTCCCTGCAAACGGGCTTTCGGCTCTGATTGTTTGCTGGAAAACACTCAGACCCTGCGCGTTAACATCCGGGCTAATTAATAGACGAGGGCTGAAATTAGCTAGCAGGCTTCAAGTCGGTATTTCAGGAGCTGCTGGCGAACAATCAGAGCCGCAGGCTCGTGAGCGAGTAGCTCCTGAAATGGCGACGGCCATCGTCTGAAAAATGGGCAGCTAATGGATTCTCAACTCGTCTCAATTTTGCAATCAAAGCCAGTAAATACAAGACTTTCCGTTGTGTCCGCGCGCTCTAACTTGCTATGATGCCGGACTTAGATTTCATAATAATAATCTCGGAGAGCGCTTTATGTCCTCGATCTTCATCGTCATTTTCGGCCTAATCGGTTTTTCTTTTGGCTGGTTTGTCTACTCCAAATTCATCGCTCAGAAAATCTATCAATTAGACCCTGACTATGTAACTCCAGCACATCGAATCAACGATGGTATCGACTATGTGCCTACTAATAAGTATGTGCTCTGGGGCGCTCACTTCACGGCTGTAGCCGGTGCGGCACCGATTGTAGGTCCTGCGATCGCGGTATATTGGGGCTGGGTTCCGGCCTTATTGTGGGTGACATTCGGCAGTATTTTCTTCGCCGGTGTTCACGACATGGGAGCCTTATGGGCAAGTAATCGTCACGGTGCGAAGTCAATCGGTGCTCTTTCCTCCGATGTGATTGGCAAGCGTGCTTCGGCCTTGTTCATGGTCATAATTTTTCTGTTACTGGTGTTGGTTAATGCGATGTTCGCGACCATCATTGCTACAGACATGGTTATCTTCCCTTCATCGGTATTCCCCGCCTGGGCTGCGATTCCAGTAGCGATATGCATCGGAATATTGATTAGGAAAAATTACAACCTACTGCTTATATCAGTAATCGGTGTTGCGATTCTCTACTTCACGATCTATGTCGGTAGTGTGATGCCCCTGGCATTGCCTGGTGATGTATTTGGCCTCGGAGCGAATGGTAACTGGATTATCTTACTGTTTGTCTATGCCGGTATTGCTTCGATGTTGCCGGTATGGCTGCTGTTGCAACCACGTGACTACATTAATGGTGCGCAGCTAGTCCTAGGTTTGTTCGTTCTCTACAGCGCAGTATTTATCGCGCTACCTAATGTCTCTGCGCCAGCGTTTAATCCGAATCTGGCTGTGGATACGCCACCTATATGGCCAATCCTATTCGTTACAATTGCCTGTGGTGCCCTTTCTGGATTCCACGGCATCGTGGCTTCCGGAACCAGCTCTAAGCAGCTGAGCAACGAGAAAGACGCGCGCTTTGTTGGTTATCTAGGTGCGCTTGGTGAGGGTTCGCTGGCATTGATAACAATCGTTGCTGTGACCGGATCTCTGTACGCTGCAACAGGTGCGGAATGGGATGCGATCTATTCTGGTTACGCGAGTGGCCCTGGGCAGAAAGGCTTTATCGACGGTGGTGCGATTCTGATTTCCACTGGTTGGGGCATCCCTATAGCCTTCGCGCAAACTATGCTTGCTGTAATGGTAGTGCTCTTCGCGGGTACTACTATGGATGCCGGCTTACGCTTGCAGCGCTATATCATTCAAGAGTGGGGCAGCATCTATAACATTGCTCCGTTTAAGAACAACATCATCGCTACACTGGTAGCGATAGCAGCTTGCCTGATGTTGGCATTCGGTGTGTCCGCGGGTAACTATCCAGGAGACGGCGGCGCTCTGATCTGGCCTGTATTCGGTGGCACTAATCAGATTCTGGCGGCGATGACTTTGCTGCTAATTGCGGTTTATCTTATGCGATTAGGGCGTCCTGCAAAAGCTATTTTATTGCCGATGATCTTTATCTTCATAATGGCATTCTGGGCCTCTTGCTGGTATATCGTGAATCATTATCAGAATGGTCAATGGGCATTGGTTGTTATCGAGGTATTGGTGATGATTACTAGCATCATGGTTATGTTGGAAGCGCTGGGCGTAATTTCGAAGATTAAGAGTGGCGAGATTGCTGTTGAATCGGCGGACGCTGGAAGCACGGGAGAGTAGTAACGCTGGATTTTATTCAGAGTTACCCTAGTACCCAATAAAAGAAGGAGCGATCGGATGTTGTTCAAAGCAATATCCACGCTCCTTTTTTTATTTCAAGAGAATTAATTGTGATTACCTGAGTTACTGCTAAACCTATGAACGAACGAACACTTCGAAACCTGCTGAATCTTGAGTCTGAGAAATCTATAGATAGAATTCAGGTTTTTGATGAGATCGATTCCACAAATTCTGAATCGCTTCGACAGATTGAGTCTGGCAATACAGAGAATCGAGTAGTTGTTGCGAGTTCGCAAACAGCCGGAAGGGGCCGTCGGGGTAGGCAGTGGTTGAGCCCAAAGAATGCGGGAATCTATTTGTCGCTGACTCGTCGTTTCTCAATGGAGGCCAACGCGCTGCAAGCTCTATCTCTGGTCACCGCTATCAGTGTAGTCGAAGCACTGCAGGATTTAGGCGCAGTAGGTCTTCAACTGAAATGGCCAAACGATGTGCTTTTTGAGAAGAAGAAGCTAGCCGGAATCCTTCTGGAATTGCAGCAGAAAGAGAATTCACGCTTCGTTGTCTTCGGCATCGGAGTAAATATCGAGTTGTCAGCAGATTCGCTAGATAGCATCGATCGGCCGGTAACCGACCTGAATAGCATCATCAACGAGCCCCCTTCTCGGGTAATTCTGCTTGCGGGGCTCTTGAATCAACTGTGTCGGAATTTGGAGAAATACGAAGGCAGCGGATTCTCATCTTTCGAAGAGCGCTGGAATGGCCTGGACTGTTATCGAATGAGCAATATCGAAATTCAACATGGTGAAAGTCGTCTCATTGGGAAATCGCTAGGAGTAGATTCAGAGGGTTCATTGCTGCTACAAACCGCAAAGGGCATACAATCGATCAATGGTGGGGAAGTATTTCCGTCGTTGCGTCCGCTTTCAGAATGAGTATTAATCAGCACATGATATTAGAACTTGATGTAGGTAACTCACGTATCAAATGGCGCCTGCTCGCAGCAGGAGATTTGGCTGTGACCGGCGCAGGATATGTGTCTGGGTTTGAAGAGTTGCAGCGGGTCACCGAGCTAGAGGCAACAATAACAATGGCTCGTATGTGTAGTGTGCGCGGCAGTGAGGTAAATAGGGTTTTAGAAGATTGGGTTCGCGCAAAGTATGGGCTAGATCTAGTGCAGGCGTCGGTAACCCAAAGCTGTGGGGGAGTGACTAATCAGTATGCGGATGTCAGCAGGCTTGGTATAGATAGATGGCTAGCCATGTTGGCCGCTTATCGCCGGGCAGGCGGTGCCTGCATGATTATAGATAGCGGCACCGCGTTCACTATCGACGTGTTGGACGCGCAGGGGCTGCATTTGGGCGGCTATATTATCCCCGGTTTAAGATTGATGCGCGGCAGCCTCGAGTCGAACACGGGTATTCGGCTTAGTGACAGCTATTCCACGTATTCCCTAAGTTTGGGCCATTCAACAGATGAGGCGGTATTTAATGGAACGGTGACGGCATTGCTGGCGACAATCAAACAGCAGAGCGCGTCATTAGGTTGGGCCAGCGGTGTCGAAATCTACTTTGCAGGCGGAGATGCTGAATTGCTGCATGGGTTAGCGGGCTTAGAGCATAGTGAGATTGTTACTTCTCTTGTACTCGATGGCCTCGATGTTGCTTGCCCACTCCCTGACAGCGATTCGGGGCGGGGTTAGGACATGCGTTATATAGCCATTTTCCTGCTATTGGCCAATATCGGCTATTTTTCTTGGGCTCGCTACGCAGCTGAGCCCACTACCCCTCCCGTGCCTAGCGCTCCTAGGCTTCTGCTCAATAGCGGCTTAACTCTGGTCAGTGAATATGAGGCGCAGCTGGCGGCTCAGCCTGCTCTGAATTGCTTCACGATAGGGGGTTTTAGCACTATCGATGATGCTTCCAGCTTGATCGCCGAGATGGGCGAGGCAGCATTCGCTTCCAATGTGAGTCTCAGTGGCGATCCACTGAGTTCACAATATCGGGTTTTTATACCCCCGGCTTCCTCGCGCGGGGTGGCAACAATTACCCTAGATGGGCTGAGTGAAAGCCTTATAGCGGCTGAAATGGAGATAGAAAGCTACTTAATCACCCGTGGGATGCTAGAGAACGGGATCGCGCTGGGTGTTTTTTCCGTGCTTGGTGATGCAGAGGCCGCGCGGAGCGGGGTTCAGGACCTGGGTTATGCTCCCCAGATAGAAGAAATCCCGCGCTCAACCGTCGAAATTCAGCTGCAACTGCAAGTGTTGGAGCGATATGTCTTAGAAAACCCCGCATGGCTAGATTTGGCGGCAAGTCGGCCCAATTTGATCTTTACAGAAAATCTCTGTGAAACGATTGCACAAGGGAGTCAATTCCCATAAAATGCCGCTCCTGAGTGAGAGTGCCGAGGATTTTGACCCTTGGAAGTTCATGTTGGAGGGGTTCCCGAGTGGCCAAAGGGATCAGACTGTAAATCTGACGCGCAAGCTTCGGTGGTTCAAATCCACCCCCCTCCACCAACTCATAGTAGTTAGGGGAGTAGATTTTTGTAGGCGGGTATAGTTCAGCGGTAGAACCCCAGCCTTCCAAGCTGGATACGCGGGTTCGATCCCCGCTACCCGCTCCAATTTAGCTAAAGAATTGGAACATTTAGCAAGGTGATCAGGCTACCTGAGTAGCTTGTTCAATGCATGAGGAAGCCGGCGCTAGTGTCGGTGCAGGACAGGGGCTGAGATTACTAATGTGCGGCTCGCATAGCTCAGGCGGTAGAGCACTTCATTGGTAATGAAGAGGTCCTCGGTTCAACTCCGAGTGTGAGCACCATTCATTGGTCAGAACGAAAGAGAATAAAGTTACAAGATTGGGTTCAATTGTAATTTCTATAAAGAAGTAGAAAAAGCACTTAATTCAAAATTAATTGATGACGCTTAGAATAGATAGGGGCAGTCGAAGATGGCGAAGGAAAAATTCGAACGAAATAAACTACACGTAAACGTAGGTACGATTGGTCACGTTGACCATGGTAAGACGACGTTAACAGCGGCTTTGACTAAGGTCTGCTCCGAAGTATGGGGCGGAGGCGAAGTAC